>FWWL01000770.1_pt1 | contig 84968 bp, 81 predicted proteins | sample 2228331 | NCBI WGS metagenome assembly FWWL01 (sample SAMEA103939775, study PRJEB20133) | metagenome | reverse complement strand
AAACATGAGCTTATTATTTCTCAAAAAAATCTACTTGCGGATTTTAGGTACAAAACAATTAACCCCGAAAGGGTGTAATGATTATAGAAATAATTACAAAACAAACAACCCCGAAGGGGTGTAATGATTATAGATAATTAAAATTTATCAACAACCCCAAAGGGGGTGTAATGATTAGGATTTATTTAATATAATCAATCTTTGCCCAAGATTTCAATCGTAAGTTAACATTCATACCTTGTACATTCTCGCTGAAAAAATTTCTTTTTGTCCGTGTATAATTAAACAATATTTTGTAGCTTTTGATGATTTTTTTAAGATACCAAGAGTAATAACACTTTTTTTACATAATCCATTACGATGCAATGCAAATGACAGAGTCAAATGATGCATCTGCTAAAAATGTAGGAAGCATGTGGTTTTTTACAGATGAGTTATTTAATTAATGGTGAATGGAAAACTTTTCAGGCAATATTATTCTGAAATTAAGACATTATCGGATATACATGTATATTTAATAAATGCTGATGAGGCAACCTATAAGTATATGGTATCTTCTTCTTTACAACGGATGACAGGTTTTATACCTTTTGCCGAACCAGTTATGGTATATTCAAATGTTCCCAATGGATATGGTATTATAGGAAGCTATTCTGTGGTTGTAAAATCCATTAGCTACAAGTAGTTTCTTGATTCAATCGGCAAGCTCATAAAATTTTGATAAAAAAAATACTGATAGTGTTGTATTTAAAAAAATAATGTTGTACCTTTGCAGACCATTTTTGAAAATAAACAAATAGTTAGAATATGCCAACAATACAACAATTGGTGCGTAAAGGACGCAAAAAAGTTAAAGTAAAAAGTAAATCAAGAGCCTTAGATTCATGTCCCCAAAGAAGAGGTGTTTGTACACGTGTTTACACTACAACACCCAAAAAGCCAAACTCTGCTATGCGTAAAGTGGCAAAAGTGCGTTTAACCAACCAGCAAGAAGTGATTGCTTACATTCCTGGCGAAGGACACAATTTGCAAGAACACTCCATCGTATTGGTACGTGGTGGTCGTGTTAAAGATTTACCAGGTGTAAGATATCATATTATTCGCGGTGCATTAGATACTGCTGGCGTAGAAGGACGTAAACAAGGACGCTCGTTATATGGCGCTAAAAGACCAAAGAAAACCGCAGCAGCTCAAGCAAAAAAATAATACTAAATAATATATAAATAGGTATGAGAAAATCGAGAGCAAAACGCAGAATTTTAACACCAGACTACAAATATAACGATGTGTTAGTAACCCGTTTTGTAAACAACATGATGCTTCGTGGTAAAAAACAAACTTCGTTCAATATTTTTTACGAAGCTATGGAACTGCTAAAGAAAAAAGCAAGCGAAGCAGGTGTTGAGCCTTTAGACTATTGGAAAAAAGCTTTAGAAAATGTTACTCCGCAGGTCGAAGTAAAAAGCCGTCGTATAGGTGGTGCTACTTTCCAGGTTCCTACCGAAATAAGACCTGACAGAAAGGTTACTTTGGCAATGAAAAATATTATTCAATATGCACGTAAAAGAAGCGGACGTAGCATGGCAGAAAAACTAGCTGCTGAAATTATTGCAGCATACAATAACGAAGGTGGTGCTTTTAAACGTAAAGAAGAAATTCACAGAATGGCCGAAGCTAATAAGGCATTTTCACACTTCCGCTTTTAAAAAAGTTCTTTGAGTTATTTATGGGGAAAGACCTGTCACATATTCGCAACATAGGTATAATGGCTCATATAGACGCCGGGAAAACTACAACTACCGAGCGAATATTGTATTATACAGGTATTAACCATAGAATGGGGGAAGTTCACGAAGGTACTGCCACCATGGACTGGATGGTTCAGGAACAAGAACGTGGCATCACAATTACATCCGCTGCTACTACAACCTACTGGAAATATCAACATCAGGATTACAAGATTAATATTATAGACACTCCGGGACACGTTGACTTTACAGTTGAAGTAGAACGTTCCTTGAGAGTTTTAGATGGTGCCATTGCTGTTTTTTGTGCCGTTGGTGGTGTAGAACCCCAATCAGAAACCGTTTGGAGACAAGCTAATAAATATAACGTTCCACGAATAGCTTTTGTTAATAAATTGGACAGAGTAGGAGCAGACTTTTTTGGTGTAATTCAACAAATGCAAACAAAAATAAAAGCCAATCCTATCCCTGTTCAAATACCTATAGGAACTTGACCTTATTAAACAAAAGGCTATCGTTTGGAAAGATGAAACCTTAGGTGCAGAATATCAAATTCAGGAGATACCTGCAGAACATAACAATCAATTTGAGGAATGGCATGATTTTCTGCTCGAAAAAATAGCAGAATTAGATGATGTAATTTTAGATAAATACTTAAGCGATAAAAATTCAATAACAGAATCTGAACTTATCAACGCTTTACGAAAAGCAACTATTTCACAGAAAGCTGTACCTGTGTTATGTGGTGCAGCATTTAAAAACAAAGGTATTCAACCTTTGTTAGATGCAATTGTTGCTTATCTTCCTGGCCCTGCCGATATTCCTGCTATAAAGGGAATAAATCCTGTAATTAATAAGGAAGTAAAAAGAGAACCTTCTACAGATGAACCTTTTACAGCATTAGTTTTTAAAATTGCGACAGATCCTTTTGTAGGACGTTTGGTGTACATTCGTGTATATTCTGGAGTCTTAAAGTCTGGAGAACTTGTATATAATCCAAGAACACAAAAGAAGGAAAGGGTTACTCGAATTTTCAGAATGCATGCTAATAAACAAAACCCCATAGATTCAATTGAAGCTGGCGATATTTGTGCTATCGTTGGTTTAAAAGATGTTCACACTGGCGATACTATTTGCGATGATAAGCATCCAATTTATCTTGAAAGCATTGAATTTCCAGAACCTGTTATTGGTTTAGCAGTAGAACCTGTAAATCAAGGCGATCTGGAAAAATTAACAGTAGCTTTACAAAAATTTGCAGAAGAAGATCCTACTTTTTCAGTAAAAAATGACGAAAACACAGGCCAAACAATTATACAGGGAATGGGCGAACTCCATCTGGATATTATTCTGGATCGCTTAAAAAGAGAATTCAATCTCTCTGTAAACAAAGGCAATCCAATGGTAGCATACAAAGAAGCCTTTATTAGCTCAGTAACCCACAATGAAGTATTCAAAAAACAAATAGCAGGTAAAAATAAATTTGCTGAAATTACCATTACCATTGGACCAAGTGAAAATAAAAAGGCAGGTTTGGAATTTATTTCAGAAATTAGCGATAAACAATTTCCACAAGAATATATTCGTGCTGTAGAACGAGCCCTAAAAATGGCCATGTTAAATGGTCCTTTAGCAAGTTATCCCATCGAAAGCATGAAAGCTGTTTTACATAATGCAAATCATATTCAAGGCGAATCGGATGCAACTGCTTTCGAAATAGTAGCAAATTTAGCATTTAGAGCTATAGGACAAAAAAATCAGGCAACCTTGCTTGAACCAATAATGAAGTTGGAAGTCGTAACTCCTGAAGATTATGTAGGCGAAGTATTAAGCGATATCAATCGCAGACGTGGAATGGTGTTGGAAACAGAATCAAAGGCAGGAGCGAGAATTATTTCGGCTCATGTTCCATTAGCAGAAATGTTTGGATATGTAACCATTCTTCGTACTCTAACTTCGGGACGTGCTTCTTCAACAATGGAATTTTCACATTATGAGCAGCTACCATTGCCAATGGCTGCCGAAATTGTTAAAAAAGTAACAGGCAAATTATTAGTAATCAATCAATCATAATTATATGAATCAGAAAATTAGAATAAAATTAAAATCGTACGACCACAATTTGGTTGACAAATCTTCAGAGAAGATTGTAAAAACTGTAAAAACAACAGGTGCAGTGGTACGTGGTCCTATCCCTCTACCAACTCACAAAAGAATTTTTACAGTTAATCGTTCGACTTTTGTGCATAAAAAATCACGCGAACAATTTCAATTATCTTCTCACAAAAGATTATTAGATATTTATAGCACCAATGCAAAAACTATTGATGCATTGATGAAATTAGAATTGCCAAGTGGTGTTGAAGTTGAAATCAAAGTATTATAAATTTAAATGTAAAGTAAAATGGCTGGACTACTGGGTAAAAAAATCGGAATGACTTCGATTTTCAGTGCTGATGGAAAAAACATTCCATGCACTGTTTTACAAGTTGGTCCCTGTGTTGTTACACAGGTCAAAACGGTTGAAACCGATGGTTACAACGCTCTTCAGTTAGCATTCGACGACCGTAAAGAAAAAAACACTCCTAAACCTTTAATAGGTCACTTTAAAAAAGCAAATACAACTCCAAAGCGTTTCATTCGCGAGTTTAAAGGATTTAATGGCGAATATAAGCTTGGAGATGTTATTACAGCTGAAATTTTTAAAGAAGATACGTATGTTGATGTAACAGGCTTTTCAAAAGGGAAAGGATTTCAGGGAGTAGTAAAAAGACATGGATTTAGTGGAGTAGGTGGACAAACCCACGGTCAACATAACCGTTTACGTGCTCCTGGTTCATTAGGTGCAAGCTCATTTCCGTCAAGAGTATTGAAAGGAATGAGAATGGCTGGAAGAACCGGAAATAAAAAGGTTAAAATAATCAACATGGAAATAGTTAAATTATTTCCAGAACAAAATATTTTAGTTGTAAAAGGGTCCGTACCTGGACCAAAAGGGTCGTACATAATAGTTGAAAAATAATGGAACTGAAAGTATTAAATATCGAAGGAAAAGAAGTTGGCACCGTTACAGTAAACGACGCCATCTTCGGCATTGAGCCCAATGCTCATGCTATGTACCTTGATGTTAAAGCTTATTTAGCTAACAGAAGACAAGGTACTCATAAAACCAAGCAACGTAACGAAGTTGCAGGAAGTACAAAGAAAATTAAACGCCAGAAAGGAACTGGTGGAGCTCGTGCAGGGAGCATTAAATCTCCGACTATAGTAGGCGGAGGACGTGTATTTGGACCCGTACCACGCGATTATAATATGAAGATTAACAAAAAGGTAAAACTTTTGGCTCGTAAATCTGCACTTTCAGCTAAGGCCAAAGAAAATGCAATTATTATTCTTAAATCTGTTGATTTTGAACAACCTAAGACCAAGCAAATGGTTGAGTTGAAAAAAAATCTGCAGATATTTGATAAAAAAATGTTGTTGGTGCTTAGCGAATTAAAAAATAATGTATATTTGTCATCTCGAAATTTACAAGGTTCTAAAGTTGTAAATGCCTCAATGCTAAACACTTATGACATTTTAGATGCAAAAGTTTTAGCAATAGAAGAGAGCGCACTTGCAGTTTTAGAACAAAATTTATTAAAAGAATAAGATAAATGGATATAATTATTAGACCTCTGGTTACAGAAAAAATGAATCAACAAGGCAATACTTTAAATAAGTATGGCTTTGTTGTTCGTAAAGAAGCCACTAAGCAGCAAATTAAAAGAGAAGTTGAAAAGTTATACAATGTAAAGGTAACAGATGTAAATACTATGATTCAGCGTGGTAAACGTGTTTCTCGTTATACTAAAGCTGGCTTGCTTAGAGGCAAAAAAAGCTCATATAAGAAAGCTATTGTAACATTAGAAAAAGGTCAAATTATTGATTTTTATAGCAATATTTAAGGCACATGGCAATAAGAAAGTTAAAACCCGTTACGCCGGGACAGAGATTTAGAGCAATAAGCACTTTTGAGGAGATAACAACTACCACTCCTGAGAAGAGTTTATTAGAGCCCTACAAGAAATCCGGTGGTAGAAACAATACCGGTAAAATGACCATGCGTTATATTGGTGGTGGTCATAAGAAATTTTATCGTATTATAGATTTTCGCCGTGATAAAGATAACATACCCGCAGTAGTAAAAACTATTGAATACGATCCAAACCGCAGTGCTCGCATAGCTTTAGTTGTTTACAAAGATGGCGAAAAGAGATATATTATAGCTCCTCAGGATCTTAAAGTTGGGCAGGTGATAGAATCTGGTAAAAATGTTGCTCCTGAAATCGGAAATACTTTATTCTTATCAGATATACCACTAGGTACCAATATTCATAATATAGAGTTAAGACCAGGACAAGGTGGTGCTATTGCTCGGAGTGCTGGTTCTTTTGCAACACTTTTATCACGCGAAGGAAGATATGCAATACTTAAGATGCCTTCTGGCGAAACAAGAAAAGTTTTAGTTACCTGTCGTGCAACTATAGGAATGGTATCAAATCCTGACCATTTCCTTGAAATGAGTGGCAAAGCAGGAAGATCTCGCTGGATGGGACGTCGTCCACGTGTTCGTGGTGTTGCTATGAACCCTGTAGATCATCCTATGGGTGGTGGTGAAGGAAAAGCCTCTGGTGGACATCCACGAAGCAGAAAAGGCCTCTATGCAAAAGGTAAAAAGACCCGCCGCAAAAAGAATCCTACCAATAAATTTATTGTTGAACGTCGTAAAAAATAATAATATATGAGTAGATCGTTAAAAAAAGGTCCATACATTCACTATAAACTCGAGCGTAAAGTTTTAAAAATGCAGGAAAGCGGCAAACGTCAACCTATTAAAACATGGTCACGTGCATCAGTTATTTCACCCGATTTTGTAGGATTAACCATTAATGTTCACAACGGTAATAAATTTATACCTGTGTACATTACCGAAAATATGGTTGGTCATAAATTGGGAGAATTTGCTCCTACACGTATATTTAGAGGTCATGCAGGCGATAAAAAGAAAAAATAGTAACGTTAGGAAATATCAAAATTAACAAATATGGGTTCAAGGAAAAAAATATCGGCCGAAGCCCGAAAAGAAGAAATGAAAAACATGGTGATTGCACGTTTGCGAAATCATCCCACTTCACCACGAAAAATGCGGTTAATTGCAGATTTAATAAGAGGAGTAGAAGTAAAACGTGCATTAGATATATTAAAGTACACCGAAAAAGCACAAGCCAAAACCATAGAAAAACTCTTGCTTTCTGCTATAGCTAACTGGCAGTTAAAAAACGAAGGTGTACGTGTTGAAGATGCAAATCTGTACGTAAAAGAAATATACGTTGATTCTGCATCTATGTTGAAGCGATTAAGACCTGCTCCACAAGGTAGAGCTTATCGTATCAGAAAAAGATCAAATCATGTTACCCTTATCTTGGGAAGTAAAATAAGTCAAACTCAAAATCAGGAAGCTTAATGGGACAAAAAGTTAATCCAATTAGCAATCGTTTAGGAATCATTTTAGGTTGGGATTCCAATTGGTATGGCGGACGTAAGTACGGAGATAAAATACTTGAAGATTATAAAATCCGTAAATACTTACGTACTCGTCTGGCAAAAGCTAGTGTATCGAAGATTATTATTGAACGTACACTTAAGCTTTTAAATGTTACTATTCACACAGCACGTCCCGGAACAATTATAGGTAAGGGTGGTCAGGAAGTAGATAAATTAAAAGAAGAAATCAAGAAAATTACTGGTAAAGAAGTACAACTCAATATCTCAGAAATAAAACGTCCTGAATTAGATGCATATCTTGTAGCAAGCAATATTGCACGTCAGATTGAAGGAAAGATTGCTTATCGTAGAGCTATTAAAATGGCAATAGCATCTGCAATAAGAATGGGTGCAGAAGGAATAAAAGTTACCATCTCTGGTCGTATTAACGGTGCAGAAATGGCTCGTCGTGAAACTTACAAAGAAGGCAGAATCCCTTTACACACTTTCAGAGCAGATATTGACTATGCTTTAGCAGAAGCATTAACAAAAACCGGATTGCTGGGAATAAAGGTATGGATATGTAAAGGTGAGGTATTTGGAAAACGTAATGTTGTTCCCATATCCGAATCCAAACAAAATAAACCAAAACCCAAAGGTTTTCAATCAAGAAGAAAAAAATAATATAAAAACAGAATAACATGTTACAGCCGAGCAAGACAAAATACAGAAGGCAACAAAAGGGCAGAATGAAGGGTGTTGCACAACGTGGAACAACCCTTGCTTTTGGACAGTTTGGAATAAAAACTTTAGAACAAGCATGGATAACCAGTCGTCAGATTGAAGCTGCCCGTCAGGCAATTACCCGTTACATGAAACGTGAAGGTCAATTGTGGATAAGAATATTTCCCGATAAACCTATTACAAAGAAGCCCGCAGAAGTACGTATGGGTAAAGGAAAGGGTGCACCAGAAGGATTTGTTGCACCTGTTACTCCTGGTAGAATACTCTTTGAAGTTGACGGTGTACCCCTAGAAGTTGCAAAAGAAGCTTTACGCCTTGGTGCTCAAAAATTACCTGTTGTAACAAAATTTATCATTCATCCAAACTATACCGAAACAATCTAGTCTTATGAAAAAGATAGAAATAAAAGATCTCACAACAAAGGAACTCATCGAAAAAATACAAGATGAGAAATTGTTGCTTACGAAAATGAAGTTGAATCATCATATTAATCCATTGGATAACCCAATGAAGATTAGACAAACACGCAGAAATATTGCACGTTTAATGACTGAATTGCGTGCAAGACAACTTAAAGAAAAATAAAAATAGGTACGCATGGAAACTAGAAAAAAAAGAAAAGTACGTATAGGAGTTGTAGTAAGCAACAAAATGAACAAATCTATAGTTGTTGCTGAACAAAGAAAAGTAAAGCATCCCAAGTACGGTAAATTTGTAAATAAAACTACACGTTACATGGTTCATGACGAAAAAGAAGAATGCAATGTTGGTGATGTAGTAAAAATAATGGAAACCAGACCATTGAGTAAAAATAAATGCTGGCGTTTAGTTGAAATAATTGAAAGAGCTAAGTAATTATGATACAGCAAGAATCCAGATTAGTTGTAGCCGACAACAGCGGAGCAAAAGAAGTTCTCTGTATAAGAGTACTGGGTGGCTCCGGAAAAAAATATGCCACAGTAGGCGATAAAGTTGTTGTAACAGTAAAATCGGCTATACCATCCTCAGAAATTAAAAAAGGCACAGTTACTAAGGCTGTGGTTGTTAGAACCAAGAAAGAGATTCGTCGTAAAGATGGTTCATACATCAGGTTCGATGACAACGCAGTAGTATTATTGAACCAAGCCGATGAATTAAGAGGAACACGTATTTTTGGCCCAGTTGCCCGTGAATTACGTGAAAAACAATACATGAAGATTGTTTCACTAGCACCCGAAGTGCTTTAAAAATACACATTATGGCAAGAAAGATGCACATTAAGAAAGGAGACACAGTTATTGTTATAGCAGGTGATTCGAAAGGACAGGAAGGTAGAGTTCTTTCAGTCAACTACGAAAAGAATACTGCTATAGTTGAAGGTGTTAATTTAGTGTCAAAACATACTAAACCCAATGCTAAAAACCCACAAGGCGGAATTATTAAAAAGGAAGCACCTATTCACGTATCAAATTTAATGTTGAAAGACCCTTCAACAGGCAAACCAACTCGTATTGGACGTAGATTGAATGACAAAAATAAGTTAGTTCGTTACTCAAAAAAATCAGGGGAGGAGATTAAATAATGGATTATATACCAAACTTAAAGAAGAAATACAAAGAAGAAATAGTACCTGCACTCATGCAAGAGTTCAAGTATAAATCTATTATGCAGGTACCCAAGATCGAAAAGATAGTTATCAATCAAGGTCTTGGTGATGCTGTGGCAGATAAAAAATTAATAGAAGTAGCTGTAAACGAAATATCGGCCATTGCTGGACAAAAACCAATAGTAACTTACTCCAAGAAGGATATTTCAAATTTTAAATTAAGAAGAGGAATGCCTATTGGAGTTAAAGTTACTCTTAGAAAAGATAGAATGTACGAATTTTTGGAAAGACTTATTTGCATTGCTCTTCCACGTATTCGCGACTTTAAAGGAGTAAATTACAAGTTTGATGGAAGAGGTAACTATACATTAGGTGTTACCGAACAAATTATTTTCCCTGAAATAGATTTGGATAAGGTTGTTAAAATTAAAGGTATGGAAATTACCTTTACAACAACTGCTAAAACCGACGAAGAGGGTTATGCATTATTAAAACACTTTGGTATTCCATTCAAAAACATTAAAAAGAATTAAGATATGGCAAAAGAATCAATGAAAGCCCGTGAGCGTAAGCGTAAGGCTCTGTTTGATAAATATGAACCCAAAAGACAGCAATTAAAGGCTGAAGGTAACTACGTTGCTTTGCAAAAGTTACCCCGCAATAGTTCAAAAACTCGTTTACACAATCGCTGCTCCATCACAGGAAGACCCAAAGGATATATGAGAGTATTTGGAATTAGTCGTATTACTTTCCGCGAAATGGCATCCAGCGGTTTAATTCCAGGCGTTAAAAAAGCAAGTTGGTAAAACCTTAAAAAATAAATATCATGACCGATCCAATAGCAGATTATTTGACACGAATTCGGAATGCAGTAAAAGCAAGACATCGTATAGTAGAAATTCCTGCTTCCAATATTAAAAAGGAAATGACCAAAATATTATTCGAAAAAGGATATATTTTAAACTATAAGTTTGAAGATGATGGGAAGCAGGGAATTATTAAAATAGCTTTGAAATACGATCCAAACACAAAAGAACCAGCAATACGTCATTTAGAAAGAGTTAGTAAACCTGGTTTAAGAAAATATGCTGGTAAAGAAGAATTACCCCGTGTATTAAATGGTTTAGGTATTGCCATTATATCAACTTCACAAGGCTTAATAACCGATAAGGAAGCACGTAAGCTTGGTATTGGTGGTGAAGTCATTTGCTATGTATATTAATAAAAAAATATAGAGCCATGTCAAGAATAGGAAAATTACCCATTCAGATACCCGACAATATACAAGTTACCGTCGAAAACGACGTTGTAAAGGTAAAGGGACCTCTTGGTGAATTGAGCCAAAAAATAGACCCATCATTTAAAATCACCATAGAAAACAATGAACTTACCATACAACGCCCAAGTGATGAGAAACAACATCGCTCATTACATGGATTATATCGTGCATTGATTAATAACATGGTAATTGGTGTTTCAAAGGGCTGGACAATTCAACAAGAAGTAGTAGGTGTTGGGTATAAAGCAGAAGCAAACGGACAATTACTTACACTTTCACTTGGATATTCTCATGATATCATTATAGAGATGCCACCCGAAGTAAAAGTAAGCGCAGTTACTGAACGTCGTTCAAATCCTATTATTACTTTAACAAGTATAGATAAACAACTTGTAGGACAGATAGCTGCAAAAATACGTTCCTTGCGCAAACCCGAGCCATACAAAGGTAAAGGAATTAAGTTTGTAGGTGAAGTATTACGTCGTAAAGCAGGAAAATCTGCTGCTAAATAATAAAGTGCTATGGCAAAGACAAAATTAGAACGAAGAGCAAAAATTAAAATGCGTATCCGCAAAAAAGTTAGCGGAACAAGTGAAAAACCCAGAATGTCTGTTTTTCGCAGTAATAAACATATTTCTGTACAATTGATTGATGACATAAACGGAAAAACTTTAGTGTCTGCTAGTTCAAGAGTTAAAGAAATTCTTGGTATTAGTGGAACCAAAACTCAGAAAGCTGCTGAAGTTGGAAAGCTTATTGCTCAAAAAGCCGTTCAGGCTGGAATAACTACAGTAGTTTTCGACAGAAATGGATATTTGTATCACGGAAGAGTAAAAGCTTTAGCAGAAGCAGCTCGTCAAAATGGCCTTAAATTTTAAAGAATATGTTAACAAGTGGAATTAGAAAAATAAAGACAACCGATTTAGAACTTAAAGACCGTTTAGTAGCAGTACAACGCGTTACTAAGGTTACCAAAGGTGGTCGTCATTTCAGCTTTGCTGCAATAGTTGTAGTAGGAAATGAAAATGGCATAGTAGGTTATGGACTGGGAAAAGCAAATGAAGTTACAACAGCAATAGCTAAAGCTGTTGAAGATGCTAAGAAGAATTTAATTAAGGTTCCTATACTAAAAGGGACAATTCCTCATGAGCAAATTGCAAAATTTGGAGGTGCCAAAGTTTTCTTGAAACCTGCATCGAGTGGTACTGGTGTAAAAGCGGGTGGTGCTATGCGTGCAGTTTTGGAAAGCGTTGGAGTAAAAGATGTGCTTGCAAAGTCAAAGGGTAGTTCAAACCCACATAACTTAGTAAAAGCTACCATCAAAGCATTAAGCATGATGAGAGATGCTTATACAGTAGCTCAACAAAGAAATATCCCTGTTGAAAGAGTGTATAACGGCTAAAAAGATGAATTATGAAAAAAGTACGAATTACACAGATTAAAAGCCGTATAGGTTCAAATCCTTCACAAAGAGCAACCTTAGATGCTTTAGGATTGCGTAGAATGCATCAAACAGTTGAACATAACGCTACTCCACAAATTGAGGGAATGATTAGAAAGATTAAACATTTAGTTAGTGTAGAATATTTATAATAGGTAGAAATATGGATTTAACGAACTTAAAACCAGCAGAAGGTTCTGTACACCGCGAAAAGAAAAGATTAGGAAGAGGACAAGGTTCCGGAAAAGGAGGTACAGCTACTCGTGGTCATAAAGGAGCAAAATCTCGTTCTGGATACAGCAGAAAAAGAGGTTTTGAAGGTGGACAAATGCCTTTACAGAGAACTTCGCCTAAATTCGGCTTTAAAAATATTAACCGCAAAGAATATAAGGCTGTTAATTTGCATGTAATCGAAAGACTTGCAAATGAAACCAATGCAACAGTTATCGATCCTGAATTGTTGTATCAATATGGTCTTATACCTAAAAATTGTTTGGTAAAAATATTAGGTGTTGGAACTATTACTAAAAAGGTAGAAGTAAAAGCGCATGCTTTTAGTGCAAGTGCAGAAAAAGCCATTTTAGCTGTTGAAGGTACTGTTACAAAATTGTAGTTCATGAAACGATTAATAGAAATATTAAAAAATATATACAAGATTGAAGAGCTGCGTGTGCGGATAATGTACACATTGGGCATCTTGTTGGTTTATCGTTTAGGGTCTTTTGTTGTTTTACCAGGAATAGATCCTTCGCAATTAGAAAACTTAAAACGACAAACTTCTGAAGGTGTACTGGGATTACTGGACATGTTCTCTGGTGGAGCTTTCTCTAATGCGTCAATCTTCGCACTTGGTATAATGCCATACATTTCTGCATCTATCGTAGTTCAATTGTTAGGAATAGCAGTCCCCTATTTTCAACGTTTACAAAAGGAAGGCGAGAGCGGTAGAAAGAAAATTAATCAAATTACTCGTTATTTAACCGTATTAATTCTTTTCTTACAAGCTCCTAGTTATTTAACAAACTTGCATTATCAACTTCCCGAATCTGCATTTGTTTTATCAGGAAGAGCATTTACTATTTCAAGTATGTTTCTGCTGACTGCTGGAACTATTTTTGTTATGTGGCTTGGTGAAAAAATTACTGACAAGGGTATTGGTAATGGTATTTCGCTAATAATTATGATTGGTATTATTGCGCGTTTGCCCTATGCCCTTGGAGCAGAATTCGATTCCAGAATAAATGGAGCGGGTGGATTAGTAGTTTTATTAGTTGAGATATTATTATTATTGTTAGTTATTGCTGGTAGTATATTACTTGTTCAAGGTACAAGAAGAATTCCTGTTCAATATGCAAAACGTATAGTTGGTAATAAACAATATGGTGGTGTACGTCAATACATTCCTTTAAAAATAAATGCATCAGGCGTTATGCCAATTATTTTTGCACAAGCATTGATGTTTATTCCTACAATAATCGTTGGTTTTGCTGGCGATTCAGCTTCCGGTATTGCTGCAGCATTTACAAGATACACCAGTTTTTGGTATAACTTATTATTTTTCATTTTGATTATACTGTTTACTTATTTCTATACAGCCATTATTATGAATCCAATTCAGATGGCTGAAGATATGAAAAAGAACGGTGGTTTTATACCAGGTATTAAACCAGGTAAAAAAACTGCTGAGTTTATTGATACGATTATGTCAAGAATAACATTACCCGGTTCTATATTTCTAGGTATAGTTGCAATTATGCCTGCATTTGCCGTGTTATTGGGAATTAATAACCAGTTTGCCCAATTTTTTGGCGGTACATCATTGTTGATCATGGTTGGTGTAGTACTTGATACATTGCAACAAATAGAAAGCTATCTCATTATGCGTCATTACGATGGATTTACAAAAAGCGGACGTATTAAAGGACGTTCTGCTGGAGTAGCATCCATGTAAATTTATTTAAGGTTCTTTGATGATTTTTATTAAAACAGCGGAAGAGATTAAAATAATGAAGGAGAGTGCCGAAATTTTATCTAAAACTTTCGGCATTATTAGGCAAATGATACAACCCGGTGTAAAAACTATTGATATTGACCGTGAAGCCGAAAAATTTATTCTATCAAACGGTGCAAAACCTTCGTTTAAAGGTTATCAACATTATCCAGCAACACTTTGTATCTCAGTAAATCACCAGGTTGTTCACGGAATTCCTTCATCATACACTCTACATGAAGGCGATATTGTTTCAGTAGATGGTGGAGTATTTTACAAAGGTTTTCATAGCGATATGGCTTATACCTTTGTAGTAGGAACAATACCACCAATATCGCAAAAGTTGATTGCTGTTACCAAAGAAGCTTTATTTATTGGTATAAAAGCAGTGAAAGAAGGCACTAGAATTGGTGATATAGGTAGCACAATTCAACAGTATGTTGAACAAAATGGTTTTTCAGTTGTAAGAGAGCTTGTAGGACATGGTATAGGAAAATCGCTTCATGAAGAGCCACAAGTTCCGAACTATGGTGTAAAAGGGAAAGGTGTTATTTTGAAAGAGGGTATGACCATAGCCATAGAACCTATGGTTAATATGGGAAAAAGAAATGTTGAAATAGCATCAGACGGATGGACAGTTGTTACAAAAGACAAATTACCCAGTGCCCACTTCGAACACACTGTTTTAGTAAGAAAAGAAGGAGTAGAAATATTAACAAGTTATCAATATATTGAAGAGTAAAATATGGCAAAACAACCTTCTATAGAGTTAGATGGTACTATTATTGAAGCATTATCTAATGCTATGTTCCGTGTTCAGTTGGAAAACGGACATATCATAACTGCTCATATCTCAGGTAAAATGAGAATGAATTATATAAGAATTTTACCTGGCGATAAAGTGAGGGTTGAAATGTCGCCATACGATTTAACTAAAGGTAGAATAAGTTTTAGGTATAAATAAAAATGTGAAAAGATGAAAGTAAAAGCATCCATTAAAAAGCGAAGCGAAGATTGCCAAATTGTAAGGCGTAAAGGACGTTTATACGTTATCAACAAAAAAAATCCAAAACATAAACAACGTCAAGGATAATTTATTAACTTTGTAACCTTTTTTAAAGAAGAAATATATGGCACGTATCGCAGGTGTAGATATTCCAGACAAGAAGAGAGGCGAAATAGCTCTCACGTACATTTTTGGCATTGGCCGTAGTACAGCAAAGAAAATTTTAAAAGAAACAGGCGTAGACCCTACTTTAAAAGTAGAACAATGGAATGATGAGCAAACGACAAAAATAAGAAATTATATTGCTCAGAATTTAAAAATAGAAGGGGAGTTGCGCTCTGAAGTTCAATTAAACATTAAACGTTTAATGGACATTGGTTGTTATCGTGGAATTCGTCATAGAGCAGGCTTACCTGTTCGTGGACAAAGAACAAGAACCAATGCACGTACTCGTAGAGGAAAGAAAAAAACTGTAGCAAACAAGAAAAAAGCCACTAAATAATAAGAAGTAGATTATGGCAAAAAAGACAGCAAAAGTAACCAAGAAGAAAAACGTAAAAGTCGAAGCCGTTGGTCAGGCTCACATTCATACCTCATTTAATAACATTATTGTTTGTTTAACAAACAATGATGGTGAAGTAATTTCGTGGTCGTCAGCTGGCAAAAACGGTTTCAGAGGTTCAAAGAAAAATACTCCTTATGCAGCTCAGGTTGCAGCAGAGGAATGCGCAAAAATAGCCTACGATTTAGGACTACGAAAGGTAAAAGTATATGTTAAAGGACCCGGTGCAGGTAGAGAATCTGCAATAAGAACCATAGCTTCAGTTGGTATTGAAGTTACCGAAATTATTGACGTTACCCCATTGCCACACAATGGATGTCGTCCACCAAAACGTAGAAGAGTATAGTGTAAATTAAAAATTTTATATAAATGGCAAGATACAGAGGACCAAAAACACGCATTGCAAGAAAATTCGGAGAACCGATTTACGGACCGGATAAAGTATTTGAAAGAAAGAAGCATGCTCCTGGAATGCACGGAGTAAATCGCAGACGTAAAACAACAGAATACGGAGTTCAATTACGTGAAAAACAAAAAGCAAAATACACCTATGGCGTTTTGGAACGTCAATTTAGAAGGTATTTTGCTATGGCAGTGCGTAAGAAAGGCGTTACCGGTGAAGTATTGTTACAAATTCTTGAATCACGGCTGGATAATATTGTTTATCGTTTGGGTTTAGCTCCAACTCGCGATGCAGCCCGTCAATTGGTTAGTCATCGACACATATTGTTAAACAATAAAGTTTGCAATATACCATCAACCATTTTAAAACCTGGTGATGTAGTTTCTGTTAGAGAACGTTCAAAAGCTTTAGAAGTAATTACCTCAAGTTTAGCAGGACACAATCATTCAAAATACCCATGGTTAGAATGGGATCCTCAAAGTATGACTGGAAAGTACGTAATGGTTCCTGAAAGAGAATCAATTCCTGAAAATATTAAAGAACAATTAATCGTTGAATTGTATTCAAAATAAAACCTAAAGAATAATATGGCTATATTGGCATTTCAAAAACCGGATAAAGTAATCATGCTCGAGTCAACGGAGAAGCACGGAAAGTTTGAATTCCGTCCGTTGGAGCCGGGATATGGACTTACAGTAGGTAATGCTTTACGCAGAGTTTTATTGTCATCACTCGAAGGTTACGCAATTACAAGAGTTAAAATTGACGGCGTAGATCATGAATTTTCTACCATTAAAGGAGTGTTAGAGGACGTTACCGAAATCATTCTAAATCTTAAACAAATTCGTTTTAAACGTCAATTGGAAGGTGTTGATAACGAAGTAGTAAATATTACTATAAGCGGACAAAATGAATTTAAAGCTGGTGATATTATGCGTTATTTAACCAGCTTTACCATCTTAAATCCCGAATTGCACATTTGTACACTTGAACCAAATGTAAAATTGCACTTAACATTGTGGATAAATAAGGGTAGAGGCTATGTGCCTGCCGAAGAAAACAAGACTGATGACATGGAAATTGGCATTATCCCAATGGATGCTATATTTACTCCTATCCGCAATGTAAAATATGCTATTGAAAATGTTCGTGTAGAACAAAAAACTGACTTCGAAAAACTTATCATAGAAATAGATACCGATGGTTCTATTCATCCATTAGATGCTTTAAAAGAAGCTGCTAAAATATTGATTTATCACTTCATGCTCTTTAGTGATGAGAAAATTGGATTTGAACTTGACGAAAGAAGCGATGTTGATGAATTTGATGAAGAAACACTTCGCATGCGTCAGTTACTAAAAACCAAATTAACTGACCTTGATTTGTCTGTAAGAGCTTTGAATTGCCTGAAGTCTGCCGATATTGAAACACTAGGAGAGTTGGTTACTTATAATAAAAACGATTTATTAAAATTCAGAAATTTCGGTAAAAAATCTTTAACTGAATTAGAAGAACTCTTAACAAGCATGGGACTCATGTTTGGTATGGATATTTCGAAGTATAAATTAGACAAAGAATAAGAGCAATGAGACACGGAAAAAAAGTTAATCATTTAGGAAGAAAAAGTGCTCACCGTAAAGCTATGTTATCTAATATGGCAGTATCGCTAATTTTACATAAAGGAATTACTACTACGGTGGCAAAAGCTAAAGCACTGAAATCGTTTATTGAACCAATTATTACACGTGCCAAAGAAGATACTACTCATAATCGTCGTGTTGCTTTTAGCTATTTAAAAGATAAAAAAGCTGTTTCTGAATTGTTTAAAGAAATAGCCTTGAAAATAGCAGACCGACCTGGTGGTTATACTCGTATCCTTCGCCTGGGCAATCGTGTAGGCGATAATGCTGAAATGTGCAGAATAGAGCTAGTAGATTATAACGAAAATATGCTGACTGCTAAAAAAGAAACTAAAGCAGCAAAGAAACCTCGTACACGCCGTGCTGGTTCTAAGAAAAAAGAGCAAGCCAAACCAGAAACTGAAGATACTGCTTCAACAGAAAATACAGAAACACAAGAATAAAGAAATCATTCATATCATAATGAAAAAATAAAAATGGCTGCCCAAACGAGCAGCCATTTTTTATTGAATTTGTGATATGAAATATTCCTAATTTTCTTTCAGAATCACTTCGTCGTATTCTAATTCAAACATAAGTTTGTGTTTTGATTCTTCCTGGGCTAATTGAAGTAAGAGATTTACAAGCTCAGGGTTAGATGTTTGTGATGCTAATTTGGTGTACAATCGGAAAGCTGCCTTTTCTCGTTTCATAGCAAGAATGAGTGCTTCCTGATACGACATGTTTGGATGAGGTTCTGTTCGCTCAACATATTCGGATATATTTAACTCTTTTATTTTTTCCTGACCAATGGTAAAGATTTTTTCTTCTTTTACCTTGGTCAATTTGGCTTTGTGCTTAATTTCTTCTTCAACAAAATGAAGAAATGACTGTTTCATGTCTTCACTACGTGCTTGGTTTGCCAATTCCTTATAAAAATCAATAGATTTTTGTTCAAGTTCAATGGCAAAATCTAAAACATCGTCAATATTTTCAAACGGTTTCATATACATTTTCTTTTTTAGTTAATGAAATAAAGTACTTATCAAAATTATTACTTACAGAATCGCAACTATTATTGAAGAGTTTTTGATCATTGTCAGAGTTTGTAAATCTGAGGGTAGGAGTTGGTAAGCTATTTAGGTTAGAAAATTGTTGGGTAAATTCGTACTTGACATCGTTGATTGAATGCAGATGGTTAATGTTAAATAATTTTAGGATAGATAATAATTGTCCGATATTGCAGTATTCAAAAGGTGGATTTTTATGGCGTTCAAAGTAAAGTAATTGACGTTGTGCATTTGTAAATGAGCCACCTGTTTCGTAGGGCAGAGAAGCAGGAAGTATTAGGTTTGCCAATTGTGCCGTTTCTGTTAAGAAATAATCTTGTACAACAATAAAGTTAGCTGCTGCAAACCAATGCTGTACTTCATCTTTATAAAAGCTTGTGCCTATTGGGTCTTCACCAAAGATGAGTAAAGTTTTTAATTGTTGTTGATGTAGTTTTTCGAGTAATGATGAATCGTTTAGTTTTACGATTTTGTTGAAAGAATCGGTTCCTTCAACAAATCCAAGAGTAAAGAGACCTTCTGAATTATTTTTTTCTTTAAGAGAAATTAATCCGGAAGCTGTCTTACCGAGTTTTCCGGTGAGTATAGCTAGGTTTCTTAATTCAAGTGATGTATTTGCACTTACTTCTTTTTCAGAATAAATAATGATTGATTTGTGTATTGAATTATACTCATTAGCAAATTGTTCGACAATTGCTTTATTAACTCCTGCTTTTGCAACCAGGGTTTCAAACGATTCTGATAGCAATTGCTTTTTGTATGAGTCGAAATTTTCTTTTGCATGTTGGTCAATAAATAGCTGATTTTGTAAGTTGTTGGATAAAATAAAGTGATTTACAGCTTTTACAAAGTAATAATAAGATGAAATGATGTGTGTTTTGTCAACCTTATGATTTTGACGGTTATTGGTTTTGTTTGTAATTTGAGCAACAGGAATATTGTGTAAATGTTTGTGATTGAAAATCATGTATCCTACAACCGGATGGTCGAAGTTTATTTCTGTTCCAAGCAAGTAAATCTGATCGGCTTGATGTATTTCGTGGAAGGGAACATTAAAGAAACTGTTTTCTGCATAACCATTTCCTCTGCCAAGATAAGAGAATGAACCTTTGTTTGAAGTATTTACCGCTTTTTCGGCTAGTTTTCTGAGTAAATATAGTTCTTCGTTTGAGAGTCGTGCACCGCCAAAAATACCAATCTGATTGCTCTGAGTGGTAGTGAGCTCTTTGTGAATTATCTGGAATGCTTCGTCGAAAGAGATTTCTTTCCATGTTCCACTTTCTTTCAATAAGGGCTTGGTTAGACGCTTTTTGTCGTTAATATAATTGTATCCAAATTTTGCTCTGGCGCAAAGATTGCCGTCTTTGTTAACAAGTCCATGTACACCAGTAACTTCCCAAACAAAATGCTTTTTAACATGATAATTAATTTCGCAACCTACAGAGCAGTAATTACATATGCTCGATATTCTTTCGGTTTTTATGGGTCCGGGCTTAAATGTTTTGTTTTCGCTAATGGCAGCAGTTGGACATGCCGAAATACACATACCACACGATTCGCAATCGGTTTCCAGAAGTGAATTGCCTAAACTTGGTGCAACATAAGTTTCAAATCCTCTGTTGACTAATCCAAGTGCGTGTGCTCCGACAACTTCGCTGCATATTCTAATACAACGAGCACAGAGAATACATTTGTTGTTGTCTATTTCAATGAAGGGATGGTCAAAGCGAATTGAAAATTCTTTAAACTCACCTTTGAATTTTTCTTGTGTTGCATGATATGCAGTTGCGTGTTTTTTTAAGTCGCAGGTGTAATATTCTATGCAACCACATTCCAAACAACGCGAAGCTTCTTTTTCAGCTACTTCTTCATTTTCATAGCCTAATTCAACCTCTTTGAAGTTTTTTCGCTCGTTAGCAGGTAGAGTAGGCATTTCGTGTCGTTTTTGTGAAACATACTTGCCCTTGTAGTCGACAGGTACTTGTTTTTTGAAATTGTCACGACGGCTGATAAATTCGTATGGCTCAGCTTCTATTTTTTCGCCTGTAAGGAATTGATGACAGCTTAAAGCAGCTCTGCGTGCTTGTGCAATAGCTTCAATTACAGTAGCAGGGCCTTTAACCGCATCGCCACAAGCAAAAATATTTGGAATACTGGTTTGAAGTGTAACTGGATTTACATCTATGTTGCCCCATTTATTCAGCGCAAGTTTGCCGGTATCTGAATAATTATTAATGTCTTCAATAAAAGGTGCAATAGTTTTTTGTCCGATAGCAGCAAGAATGAAATCAACAGGGATGTCGAAATCGCTACCTTCAACAGGAACAGGTCTTCTACGTCCAGAAGCGTCGGGTTCGCCCAATTCCATTCTCAGGCAGGTGATGGATTTTACTTTACCTGTTTCATCTTTGTTTATCTTTTTTGGTGCAGTTAAGAACATATATTCTACACCTTCTAATTTCGATTCGTGAATTTCGATAGGATTAGCCGGCATTTCTTTTTCGGTTCGGCGATACAGCACGTAAACCTTATCGGCATGGCAGCGAATGGATGTTCTACAGCAGTCCATTGCCGTGTTTCCACCGCCAATAACGGCTACCGTTTTTCCTCTGAAATCGTAGCGTTGACCGGTAATTTCCATATTACGCAGAAATTCTACTCCACCAAAAACGTTTTCTGCATCATCGCCCTCACATCCTACAGGTGTACTCCCTTGTGAACCGATAGACAAAATAACAGCGTCGTAATTATCTTTTAATTCTTTATAACTAAGGTTATCGCCTAATTTTTTGTTGTAATGAATTTTTGACAAACCAAGTTCAAGAATGGCGTTTACTTCTTTGTCAATAATATCATTCGGAAGGCGATATTCCGGAATACCATATCGCAGCCAACCACCAGCTTTAGGACTTGCTTCAAATATATCGCAATAATGTCCTTGCAGTTGCAGGAACCATGCAGCAGATAATCCGCCTGGCCCGGCACCAATAATAGCCACTTTTTTGCCGGTAGGATTCTTGGGTTTGGCTACATAGCGATTGGGAGAGTTCAAATCCATATCGCTGGCAAATCGTTTAAGGTAATCGATTCCAACACCGGCACCTTCTTCTAAAAGATTACGGCGGCAGGCAGCTTCGCATGGACGAACACAAACACGACCACAAACAGCTGGTAGTGGATTGACTTCTTTAATAAGAGCAACGGCTTCGCTATATAATCCTTTTTCTATCAATGAGATGTATCCTTGAACATCGACGCCAGCCGGGCATGTTTGTTTGCATGGAGCAACACAATCGGCATAGTGGTTGCTTACAAGCAGATTAAGGGCTGTTTGACGTGCTTTGTATATTTTTTCGCTGTCGGTTGTTATTTTCATCCCTTCTGTTATCTTTGTTGAGCACGAAGGTTGTAATCCTCTCATTCCTTCAATTTCTACAACACATACATAACAAGAGGAATAGGGTTCTAATCGTGGGTCATGACAAAGGGTTGGTATTTCTATTCCGTGTTGTTGAGCTAGTTCAAGAACAGATTGTCCTTCGTAGCCTACTACTGGCTTGCCGTTTAATATTACGTTTATTTGGTTCATAGTTCTTTGATTTACGATAGGTTAATAGCTTCGAATTTACATTTGCTATAACAAACACCGCATTTAATGCAAACATCTTGATTGATAAAGTGAACTTGTTTGCGTTCACCTGAAATGGCATTTACAGGGCAGTTTTTAGCACAAACTGTACAACCTGTACATTTTTCTTCATCAATTGTATAGGTAATGAGTTTTTTACAACTTTTAGACGGACATTTTTTATCTCGTATATGAGCTTCGTATTCGTGACGAAAATATTTAATGGTAGTAAGTACAGGGTTTGGAGCCGTTTGTCCTAATCCACACAGAGAACTATCTTTTATTTGGTAGGCAAGTTCTTCGAGTAATTCAATGTCGCCTTCCTGCCCTTCTCCTTCGGTTATACGAGTAAGTATTTCCAGCATTCGCTTAGTTCCTATTCTGCAGAAAGTACATTTGCCACAAGATTCTTTTTGTGTAAAGTCGAGGAAGAACCGAGCCATGTCAACCATGCAGGTGGTTTCATCCATAACAACCATACCGCCTGAGCCCATAATTGCTCCGGTTGCGTTAATAGAATCGTAGTCAATAGGAGTGTTGGCAAGATATTCGGGGATACATCCTCCTGAAGGTCCTCCTAATTGAACAGCTTTAAATTTCTTATCATTTTGAATTCCGCCTCCAAGCTTAAATATTACGTCGTTAATAGTGATACCCATAGGAACTTCGACTAGTCCCCCGCGTTTTATTTTTCCTGTAAGGGCAAAAACTTTTGTGCCTTTTGATTTTTCGGTTCCATATTTATTAAACGATTCGGCTCCGTTGAGTATGATGTAAGGAACATTGGCAAATGTTTCTACATTATTGATGTTGGTGGGTTTTTTCCACAGTCCGGAAACAGCGGGAAAAGGGGGACGTTTGCGAGGCATGCCACGACGCCCTTCAACAGATGCCATTAGTGCAGTTTCTTCTCCGCATACAAATGCACCTGCTCCTTCTTTTACATAAATGTCGAAATGCCATCCTTCTTTACCATGAATGTTTTTGCCCAAATATCCTTTTTGACGTGCTTGTTCTATAGCAATATTTAATCTTTTGATAGCTAAAGGATATTCGGCACGACAATATATAACACCTTCGGTAGCTCCAATTGCATACGCAGCAATAGTCATCCCTTCGAGTACAGAGTGAGGATCGCCTTCTAAAACGCTTCTGTCCATAAAAGCACCGGGGTCGCCTTCGTCTGCATTGCAAATAATATATTTTTGGTCGGACTTGCTACTGTATGCAAATTTCCATTTCATTCCTGTCGGAAAACCTCCGCCACCTCTGCCACGCAAACCACTATCTATAATGGTTTGAATTACCTGTTCAGGACTAATGTTTTGATTTATAATTTTTTTTATTGCCTGATAACCACCTTTTTCTTCGTATTCTTCTATAATTTCAGGATTTATAACACCACAATTTCTTAATGCAATTTTTACCTGATTCTTCCAGTAACTATCATCAACGTTTTCAAAAAGATCGGTTTTAACAATATATTCTTTAATTGGTTCACCGTTTTTGATATGTTTTTCCAGTATTTCGACAGCTTTTTGTTCGTCAACTTCGCCATATAAATACGAACCGGTGTCGTCAATTACTTCCACCAATGGTTCGCGATAACACATTCCAATGCAACCTGTTTTGGTTAGATGGAAGTTGAGTTTATCGTTTTCTTTAATGGCAGTAAGTTTATCGAAAACTTTAGTTGCACCTGCGGCAATACCGCAGCTAGCTAGACCTACCAGAACTTTTTTTGGTTCCATAAAAATATGTTGTATTTAATTATTTTCTTTTAATTGAATTTCTTTGATGATGTTGACAGCTGATTTACCGGTAAGTTTACCGTACACTTCGTCGTCAATCATCATTACAGGTGCCAATGAGCAACATCCTAAGCATGCAACCGATTCAACCGTATAAAATCCATCGGGAGTTGTTTCACCATCTTTAATTTGCAATGCTTCTAAAATGGATTCAGAAATAACATTTGCACCTTGCACATGACAGGCGGTACCATGACATACCTTTACAATGTGTTTGCCAACTGGTTTTAAGCGAAATTGTGCATAAAAAGTAGCAACACCATACAATTCGCTCAATTTGAGACCTGTTTTTTGGCTAATATATTCAAAAGCTGTTTTAGGTATATATCCATAAACTTGTTGTGTAGCTTGCAATAAAGGAATAGTACTTCCTTTTTTTGTTTTATATTTTTCAATGATTGAGTCAAGTAATGACAAATTTACTTCTTCTTTACTTGAAGAATGTTCTGGATTTGATACTATTCTTTGTATTCTCATAATATTCTTTTTTCAAAAGTAGGTGATAATTTTTTAAAAAGGCTATGGAAAAATTGATTTTTGTCAATACTATATTTGTTTTGTATAAAAAAAAGAGGGAAACAAGTTCCCTCTTTGTGAATGATAAAATTAAACTATACCTTGTGCGATCATAGCATCGGCAACTTTAACAAAGCCACCGATATTGGCTCCATCTACATAATTGATAAATCCATCGTCTTTTTTGCCGTATTTTACGCAGGTGTTGTGGATATTAATCATAATTTGGTGGAGGTGTCTGTCAACTTCTTCTCTTGTCCATGACATACGCATAGAGTTCTGTGACATTTCAAGGCCACTTGTAGCAACACCACCTGCATTAGCAGCTTTGCCGGGAGCGTATAAAATTTTATGTTCAAGGAAGATTTCTACTGCTTCTGGTGTGCTGGGCATGTTAGCTCCTTCTGATACACAGAAGCAACCATTTTTAACTAACATTTCAGCATCTTTTCCGGTAATTTCATTTTGTGTAGCGCAAGGTAATGCAATATCGCATTTAATTTCCCAGGGAGTTTTTCCTTCATAATATTCGCAGCCGTATTTTTCGGCATATTCTTTAATACGACCACGTTTTACGTTTTTGAGCCACATCACATATTGCAGCTTTTCTTCGTCAATACCTTTGGGATCGTAAATATAACCATTGGAGTCGGATAAGGTAACAACTTTTGCACCAAGTTGAGTAGCTTTTTCTGTAGCATATTGAGATACATTACCAGAACCAGAAATGACAACAGTTTTACCTTTGAAACTTTCACCACGGGTTTTTAGCATTTCTTCAGCAAAGTAAACACAACCGTATCCGGTTGCTTCAGGTCTGATAAGCGAACCTCCCCATTCTATTCCTTTTCCTGTAAGCACTCCGGTAAACTCATTGCGGATTCGTTTGTATTGACCGAACATATATCCAATTTCGCGACCTCCAACGCCAATATCACCAGCTGGAACGTCGGTGTCGGGACCGATATGGCGGGCTAATTCGGTCATAAAGCTCTGGCAGAAACGCATTACTTCATTGTCGGATTTGCCTTTGGGGTCAAAATCACTTCCACCTTTTCCTCCACCCATGGGCAGGGTAGTTAATGAATTTTTAAATACTTGTTCGAAAGCTAAGAATTTAAGAATGCTTAAATTAACTGTGGGGTGGAAACGAAGGCCGCCCTTGTAAGGACCAATAGCACTGTTCATTTCGATACGATAGCCGCGATTAATCTGAATATCGCCTTTATCGTCAATCCATGGTACTCTGAAAATAATAACTCTTTCAGGTTCTACCATGCGTTCAAGAATTTTGTGTTCTTTGTACTTTGGGTTTTCTTCAATGAAGGGCATTAATGATTCTACAACTTCCCTCACTGCCTGTAAAAATTCAGGTTCATTAGGATTTTTTGCAATTACTTTTGCCATGAAGGCATCAACTTTTGGATTACTTACTTTGGTTTCCATAGACATACATTTAGTTAAGATGTAACAAATGTAGAGCAGAAATTTTAATAAATCAACACAAAAAATGATATTATATAACATAAAAATTGATTTTTATTTGTCGTAAATGTTGAATATATTTCTCAGTTTTAATTGATGAAATTTTTTAAAACCATGAATAATCAGCAGTCTTCGTCTAACGATTTGAATATAAATCGTATTCTCAGGGAAAGCAAAGAGCGATTAAAAGAATTAAATTGTATAAATAAAACTACAGAACTTATAAAACAAGGGTTATCATTGGATGATACTTTACAAGCCATCTGTAATTTAATGCCTCCAGCCTATCAATACCCTGACTACACTACTTGTTCAATAGAATATAATGGGAAAAAGTATATTTCTAGTTTTTATATAGAAACCAAATGGTTTCAGAAAGCAGAATTTTCAACTGCAGAAGGTAACAAAGGAGTAATTACTGTTTATTACACTCAAGAGTTTCCTAAGGAAAGCGACGAGGGTCCGTTTCTTGTAGAAGAAAGAAATCTTATTAACAACATAGCTACTTTACTTTCTAATTATATTAATAGTATAAAAATTAAGGAAATACTTCATTACGAAGAGCCAAAAATAGATTTGAACAATATTCAACAATCGGCTCAGCAATATTCCCGCCAATTGCTTCAAAAATTTATTAATAAAGATTATTATGAACGAGATATTTATCATGATTTAATGCCTTTTAAGGTAAAAGAAATATTATTAATTGCCAATTTGTACGATGCCTTTAGTATAGAAAAAGAAGGACGGTTTACAGAACATATTCTTGGCGAGTATTATAAATTAAATCTTACCTCATTACCACGAATAACTGGTGTCTCGAGCGAAGAAGAAGCTCTTGTTTTGCTAAAGCAGCGACATTTTGATTTGATTATTATCATGATGGGGTCTGATAAGAGATTTCCCTTTGCTGTTTGCGATAAAATAAAACAACAATACCCTTATATTTCTACTTATTTGTTGTTGAATAATGATAGCGACATACCTTATTTAAAACAATATAGCTTTTATAAATCAAGTTTTGATAAAGTGTTTGTATGGAATGGCGATTCAAAGATTTTTTTCGCCATGGTTAAGTTGCTGGAAGATAAAGTAAATATTGAAAACGATGCTAAGCTTGGAGTGATTCATGCTATTATTTTAGTTGAAGATTCGCCCAAATACTATAGTCGCTTTTTACCAGCACTGTATAATGCAATCCTTGAGCAAACACAAAGGCTAATAGAAGAAGTAAACACCGATGAATTGTATAAAGTTTTAAAATTGAGAGCTCGCCCGAAATTATTGCATGCTTGTACATACGAAGAGGCACAATTACTATATAATCGTTATAAGGATATTGTTATTTGTGTAATAACCGATGTGCGTTTTCCCAAAAATGGAAAAGAAGACCCGCAGGCAGGTTTTGAATTGTTAGAGTATATTCATTCTTCTAATCCTTCTCTGCCAGTATTGATGCAATCGTCGGATAGGGAAAATATGAAAAAGGCTTATGAAAAGGGAGCAATGTTTCTCAATAAGTCGTCTGACAGTTTGCTTCAGGATTTAAAGGATTTTATTACCTATCATCTTGGCTTTGGTAACTTTGTTTTTCGTTCTAAGGAAGGCAAACAATTAGCTATTGCCAAAAATTTAAAAGAATTTGAAAATCTTTTGAAACAGATACCAGATGAGTCATTGACTTATCATGCTTTAAAAAATCACTTTTCGCTATGGATGATGGCAAGAGGAGAAATAGAAATTGCCAGAAAAATAAAGCCCTATAATGTTAAAGATTTTAATAACCCACAAGAAATCAGGGAATTTTTGCTGAAAATAATACAAAAACATAAAATAGAAAAAGACAAAGGAAAGATTATCAATTTTGACCCTGATGCCATTACTCAGGAAAGCAATATAGTATCTTTGAGCAGTGGTGCACTTGGTGGCAAGGGGAGGGGATTGGCGTTTGTCAATACATTGATTTATAATTATAATTTTTCTGATATTATTCCGGGAATTTGTATTAGAACACCAGTTACCAGCATCATAGGAACCGATGAATATGATTATTTTATTCAGCGAAACAAGTTACACGAAGTCATACATTCCGAAACGGATTACGAAAAATTGAAAGAAGCTTTTGTAAAGGGCGAATTGTCGTATGAATTAATGAAGAAGTTAAAAGTTTTTGTTAAAAAAATCAATAAGCCTCTTGCGGTGCGTTCTTCCAGTTTGCTCGAAGATTCCTTAAGTCAGCCATTTTCTGGAGTTTTTGAAACCTATTTGTTGCCTAATAATCATCCAGATGAATTTGTGCGATTGCAACAACTGGTAACGGCCATTAAGCTTGTATATGCATCGGTTTTTGCACCTAATGCCCGACTTTATTTTGAAGCAATCAATTATAAAGCCGAAGACGAGAAAATGGCTATTATAATTCAGGAAGTTGTAGGTAGAGAATACGATAAATATTTTTATCCGCATATAAGTGGGACAGCACAATCGCACAATTATTATCCGGTTGGGCACATGAAACCGGAAGAAGGATTTGCTGTTATAGCTTTAGGTTTGGGGCAGTATGTTGTTGAAGGCGAAAAGACTTATCGCTTTTCACCACATTATCCGAAAATTGACATCGTTAGCCTCCAAGATATTGTAAAAAACAGCCAGACAGAATTTTATGCTATTAATCTAAAACAAAGTAACCCTAATCTGATGGAAGGTGAAAATGCTGGATTGGTTAGACTTGACTTGTTTGAAGCCGAAATGCACGGCACATTGAAGCATCTGGCATCTGTATATGATCCGGAAAACGACCGCTTAGAACCTGGTTTGACCAAACAGGGACCCAGAGTATTAAATTTTGCCAACATTCTTAAATATGAATACATACCACTTGCTCAAACGTTAGAAGTTGTGTTGAGTATCGTTAAGGAAGCTATGGGAACCCCGGTTGAAATAGAATTTGCCGTTGACTTGAATAAAAATGAAATTAATCATTTGCCTTCCTTTTATTTGTTGCAAATAAAGCCTTTGCTTGGAAGTGAAAAAGATTATAAAGTAGATTTTAGCTTATTTAGCGAAATGCAGACTGTTCTGCGTTCATCAAAAAGTATGGGAAATGGAAAAATTGAGGGGATACAGGATGTGGTGTTTGTTATACCTGAGTTTTTTGATAATCTGAAAACCGAACAAATGGCCGAAGAAATTGATAAGCTGAATAGAGATTTCTTAAAACAAAACAAAAAGTATGTATTAATTGGTCCTGGTCGTTGGGGAACACGCGATAAGTTTATCGGAATACCGGTTGTGTGGTCGCAAATATCGGCAGCAAAGGTAATTGTAGAAATGGAGTTGCCAAATTTCCCGCTCGACGCATCGTTGGGTTCACACTTCTTTCATAATGTTACCGCCATGAATGTTGGCTATTTTTCTGTAAAACAAATGAGCGATTTCGATTTCATCAACTGGGATATTATTCATTCTGCAACTGTTGTTAACCAATTGAACTTCTTTAAACATGTACGGTTTAATCAACCGCTGGCTATTTATATGGATGGCTCACAACAGAAAGCAATCATTGTTGTAGAAAAGTAATAATGCCTTTTTTAGTAGAAAAATGTTCGTTAGATGATTTTTCATTTGTATAATTGTATAAAATACTGTATGTTTGCATTCCGAAAAATGTAGAAATAGTTTTATGGAAGAAAACAATAAAAAGCTCGAAAATCAAGAAAATGAAGACTTGGAATCTTCAGAATCTACGTTTAGCAAAACAGAAGAATTTATAGATAAGAATAAAAAAAGCATCCTTTATATTGTTGGAGGGCTAGTACTTATAGTAGCTTTATATTTTATCTATAAAAAGAGTTACCTGGCACCCCTCGAAGATCAGGCACATCAGGAAATGTTTATGGCAGAAAATTATTTTGCCAAAGATTCATTTAATCTTGCCTTAAATGGTGATGGTCAATATCCTGGCTTTTTGCAGATTATTGAAGAATACGGCTCAACCAATGCAGGAAATCTGGCTAATTATTATGCTGGTGTTTCCTATTTGCGATTAGGACAGTTCGAAGAAGCTATTAAATACTTAAAAGAATATTCAACCGAAGATCCCTTGTTGTATGCAGCTGCAAATGGTGCAATAGGCGATGCAAATTTAGAGTTAGGTAAACTTGATGATGCTGTGAAGTATTACAAAAGAGCTGCTTACGATAAGCCTAACCAGTTTTCTTCTCCGTTTTATTTAATGAAGCTCGGTTTTGTTTATGAAAAACAAGAGCAATGGGAAAAAGCGTTGGAAGTTTATGAATATATAGATAAGCAATACAACCGTACCAACGAAGGACGTAAAATTGAAAAATACATAACCCGAGTAAAAATAAAATTAAATAAGGACGAATTATAAAATGGCTACACCTATTTATGATAAAACAAAAAAAGGAGAACTGGATGGTTCTCCTTTTTCATTTGGCATAGTGGTTGCCGAATGGAACCCAGAGGTAACCGAAAAGCTGCTTCAAGGCACCATAGAAACATTAAAAAAAGCAAAAGTTGAAGAAGAGAACATTGCTGTTATAAAAGTTCCTGGAAGTGTAGAGTTGACTAAAGGAGCTCAATGGCTTGCAAATACTATGAAGTATGATGCTGTTATTTGTCTGGGTTGCGTTATTCAAGGCGAAACAAAACATTTTGATTATGTTTGCCAGAGTGTAACTCATGGAATTACTGAATTGAATTTGCAGTACGATATACCCTTTATTTTCGGAGTTCTAACAACATTAAACCAGCAGCAGGCTATAGAACGTGCTGGTGGAAAATATGGCAACAAGGGAAGCGAATGTGCCGAAACGGCTATAAAAATGGCATGGCTTAGAAAGACATTTCAGGGTTCATTTATAAATGAATAGTGATCAAATTTTTTAAGTTTTCGTTGCTGACGCTATTCAATTAATTAAGTGCAAATTTTTTAATACTGGTTAAGAATACCAGTAGAAAAGCAATTATCGCTTTGAAAAAAAATTTAACACATTTTAAAATACAGGATACATATTTTTGTCTTAATTTTGTACGAAAAAATTAAAAACGTACACTGTTTGTGAAACATTCTGAATTAAGAGATAAGATTATTCAAGTAAGTCGTGAGGTTTTTTCAAAGTACGGCTTTAAAAAGACCTCAATAGAACTTATTGCCAAAACACTGAAAAAACAGAAAACAAGTATTTATTATCATTTTAAATCGAAAGAGGAAATATTTCAAACAGTTCTGGAGTATGAAGCTGATATACTTCGACGTCAAATAATGGAAAAATTGATAAAACAAAAAAATGCTACGGATAAATTAAAAGTGTACATAGTATCTCGAATGAAATACATTAAAGAGTTGATAAATTTCTATCAGGCATTGAAAGATGATTATTTTAATAATTTGTCTTTTATTGAACAATTCAGGAAAAAATTTGATGAAGAAGAAATCGGTATTATTCGCAATATATTGTTAGAAGGTGTTGTTACTAAGGAATTTACAATTACTCGTCCAGATTTGGCTGCTGTGGCTATTTTTACTGCCATGAAAGGTCTCGAAGTGCCTTTTATGCAGCAGGATGATGATTTAGAAGATAAAATCAATTATTTAATGGATATTTTGTTTTACGGAATTAAAACTATACGAAACTAATTAAATTGTATAATGTATGAAAAAACTTGCAGAATTCATGATTAAAAACCGCATGGCGATTATTCTACTGACGGCTATTCTGACGTTATTCTTTGCATTGCAAATTCCAAAACTGAAAATTGACCCCGATGTTATAAACTACTTGCCAAAGGATGATATTGTTGCTCAGCATTTCGATAGCATTGGTCAATCATACGGTGGTAACACTGTGGCTGTTATTGGTTATCGAACCGAAAATGTTTTTACACATCAGGCTTTAATGGATATAAAAGCCATAACAGATACGTTGAAAAATTTTAAAGGAGTTTCTTCTGTTACATCTCTTATCAATGTGATTGATATTAGAGAAGAAGATAGCATATTGCAGGTTGTACCTCTGATTGATGAAAACGATATTCCAGAAGATGCTCACGTTCTTGATTCTATTAGAAAGTATGTTCTGTCGAAAGAAATGTACAGAGGTTTATTGATATCAGACGATGCTTCTTCTACAGTATTAACAGTATATCTAGAGCCCAATTTTGTCATAAAACCAGATTCTGCTATAGCAAAGGATTCTGTATTGGCTTATTATAAAAGAGAATATCCTGAGCCTTTTTATGAGTTAAACTATCATCCATCTGCTAACGAACTTGAGGTTGTTGTGAACAAAACAAATGTTGTTAATGCAATTAAAGAAAAATTGAATGAAAGCGAATATAAAGATCGCTTATTTTTTGGTGGGTTACCTTATATGATAAGCGATATAGGAAGCATTATCGGACACGATATCATTACTTTAGGCATTTTAGCTTTTCTTATTATTCTAATTGTTTTATATTTATCGTTTAAGTCGTGGCGTGGTGTATTGATGCCCGTTCTTGCTGTTGGAATTGCCATTTGTTGGGTATTGGGTATGATGGCATTAATTGGGGTTGATATTACCATGATAACCAATGCTACACCTGTGGTTTTATTGGCAACAGGAAGTGCTTACACAATACATGTGATTAACCGTATTGTTGAAGAGCTCTATCGTGAGCAAAAATCATTAAAAGAAGTCATCGTTCAAGCATTAACTTATGTAATTGTGCCTGTTTTCTTTGCGGCACTTACTACTATGATTGGCTTCATATCTTTTATTTTCGGAAGTTATCTTGTGATTATTTCTCATTTTGGTATTTTCACAGCAATTGGAGTCTTATTTTCCTTTATTATAGCTATTACATTTGTACCAGCCTTTTTGTCGTATTTCCCTTTTAAAAACATTGAAAAACGTAAGTCAGAGAAGGAAAATGCTCCACTCAATAAGTTTTTAAACCGATTGTTTCGTTGGACTTTTGAGCATAAAAAATCAATTCTTACAGCATGGCTACTTATTTTGATATTTTTTGTAACGGGTATTTTCAGAATAGAACGCAGGGTTGACTTAATGGATTATTTTAAGGAAAATTATCCGACAAAGAAAACTGAAAAATTTTTACGTGAAACTTTTGGCGGAACGGCATATTTATATGTAAATGTAAAGGGTGATATGCAAAATCTGGAGGTATTGAGTGTAATGGATTCTGTTCAGGAATTTATAAAATCATTTCCAGAGGTAACCCATACCCTTTCTGTGGTTGATTTGCTGAAGGAGATGAATAATGTGATGGGTGAAGGGAAACAACTACCCAACCAGCAAGATAAGGTTTATAATTTATGGTTTTTGATTGAAGGACAAGATATTATGTCGCACATGGTAGCCAGCGGAAACACAGAGGGTTTGATTACCGCAACCCTTAATACAACCGACAGCAAGGTTATGAGCAACATTGTGGAGCAACTTGAAAAAGTACTGAAGAAATACAAAGTACAGGGTGTTGAAATGTATCAATCGGGTTATCCTGCTTTGTATCATAAATTAGACCTGAGTCTTATTAATTCTCAAATGTATAGCTTACTGATTGCTGTTTTACTGGTGCTAGTTATTGTTAGCTTTTTATTGAAATCAATTTCAAATGGTTTTATTACTATTGTACCTATATTAACAACAGTTGTTGTATTGTTTGGTTTTATGGGCTGGTTGCATATTCCACTTGATATAGCAACTGTTTTAGTAGCTTCAGTATCTATGGGTATTGGTATAGATTATGCAATACATTTAATCAATCATGTAACACACGAACGAAAATTAGGTGCTACTCATTATCAATCTATCGAAAGAGCTGTTACAATAAGTGGTAGGGCAATTATTATCAATGTAGTATCGGTAATGCTTGGTTTTATTGTTATGCTTTTCTCCGATCTGGTTCCCTTGCAGCGTTTTGGATTACTTATTGCCGTTACCATGATAGCAAGCGGTTTATCTACTTTAACTTTGTTAGTAACCTTATTAAATATTAAAAACCAAAAAAAACTAAGTGTATGAAAAAGAACGTTTTATTTCTAGCAATGTTGTTTCTGGCTACAGTGTTATTTGGTCAAACTGCATCAGAGGTGCTAAAAAAGATGGACGATGTTATTTATGCACCCAAAGACCAGACCATTAGTATTAAAATGACTATTTACGACAAAAATGGCAAAACTACAGTAAGAGAAGCTCACACCATTCAAAAAGGCAACGATAAGCGGTTGTTTCGCTTTACAGCACCAGCTTCACAGGCGGGAATAGGCATCTTATCATTGCCCAATGATGTGATGTATTTGTATATGCCTGCTTACGAAAAAGAACGCCGAATAGCTTCGAGTGTTAAAAATCAGGGATTTGCCGGAACCGATTTCAGCTACGACGATATGGAATCGAAAGCCTATACTGAAAAATACGATGCTGTTTCGCTGAAAACTGAAGGAAACGATTATATTTTGGAGCTTAAACCAAAAGAAAACAACAAAACAGAATATTCAAAACTCATTATAACATTAGGAAAGGATAATAATTATCCAAAAAAAGTTCAGTATTTCGATAAGAGCAACAAACAGGTTAAAGAACTGAACAATACAAAAATAGAAAAAAAAGGCAACTACTGGGTAGCAACATTGTTTGAAATGAAAGACTTACGCAAAGGCACAAAAACTCAAATGGAATTTAGCTCGGTAAAATACGATTCTGGATTAACTGATGATGAATTTACCGTTCGTAAACTAATTCAAAAATAGTGCTTTATGAATAAGGTTGTAGGTAGCATTTTGTTGCTTATTGTTGGATATGGTCTTTTTGCACAGGAAGAAGAAAGCCTTTTGTGGAAAGGGTATTTTCAGCCCGACCACCGATTAAACCTTAACAATGGTGATTGGTTGTGGAACGAAAATCGTTTGTCGCTGCAGTTTAGTAGGCGTTTTGAAGAAAAAGCCAAAATTACTACCGATATATGGGTGCGTACGCTGGGGTTGCCCAACGAACAGCAATGGATAAAAATCCCCGAAATCAGAGAAGCAAAGATTGAGGTGTACGATTTTCTTATCTCAAAACTTGACCTTGCAATTGGTCGTCAGCGTATTAAGTGGGGTAGTGCCGACAAAATTAATCCAACGGACAATTTAAATGCCTACGATTTAGAGGACATATGGGATTTTGGTCGTCATAAACCTGCGGATGCAATTCATTTGAAGTATTATCCTGGCGAAAAGACAAAAATTGAAGCAGCCTTTATGCCATTGTTTCAGAGAATGCAAATGCCCATTGGTGTTTATTCCGATTTGCTAATGCCCGAATTTACTTTCCCCGATAGCATGGAGGTGAAACAAAAGCCGGGCTATCCTCCTTTGCCTTTCCCCTCAAAAGTTGGCATTGTTGTGGATACTTTCAGCCTGAGCTATGTTGAACCTTCCTTAAATATTGAACATGCTGCTGTTGCTTTCAAAATAGCTCATCAAATAGAAGGAATAGACGTTTCGGCTTCTTATGTTTATGGATACGATGGAATACCAGCTCCTTCCAATGCTTTCATTACTGTTGACAGTTTAAACTTTTTACAAAATCGTACCTATATTTCAGTAAACACAAAACTTATTTATCCTCGTTTTCACAGAATTGGGCTCGATTTTACAGGGAGTATTAAAGGAGTAGGGGTTTGGGGCGAGGCTTGCTTAACCATGCCCGATAAAGATTATCTGTTACACACCCATACACCCGATTTGAATGCACTTATGGGTATTGATTTAGGATTGATTTCTGATGTTCCCGATTCTATCATTTTCCAGAAAAACAAACCGTGGTTAAAATATGTTTTAGGCATGGATTATACTTTTGAAAATGGCATATATACAAATTTTCAGTATGTTCATGGTTTCTTCCACGAAAGAGGCAAAGAAGAACTGAATGATTATTTCCTGCTTCGTATGGAAAAACGTTTATTGAACGATAAATTGAAGATTGCTCCTATAAGCGGTGGATTGGTTATTAACGATTTTAAAGATGTAAAGAATAATTATGCCATCATGTGGATGCCAGAATTTGCTTACTATCCAAACGACAACACTGAGTTAACCATAGGAGTAAAAGTTATTGATGGTAAAGGAACAGGTACCTTCAACAAATTAAAAGACCTTGACGAAGTATTTTTTAAAGTAAAGTATTCTTTTTAAATTCAGGTGAAAACATTAACATTGGCTTGAAAAGCGGGGAATTATCCTCACTTTTTTACATTTGCATACCTCCGCACACCGAAATAACCTGTCCTGTAATATACGAAGAAAGATCGCTACCTAAAAACGCTACAACATTGGCAACGTCTTCCGGAGTGCCTCCTCGCTTCATGGGTATTTTTTCATACCAGCCTTTTACAACATCTTCAGGGAGTGCTTTGGTCATATCGGTTTCAATAAAACCAGGTGCAATGGCATTACAACGAATGTTGCGGCTTCCTAATTCCTTTGCAACAGATTTTGTAAAGCCGATAATTCCGGCTTTGGATGCAGAATAGTTTGCCTGACCGGCATTTCCACCAACGCCCACCACAGAGCTAATGTTAATAATAGAACCGCCTTTTTGTTTCAGCATGTACATTTGTACAGCTTTGGTCATATTGAAAACAGATTTCAGGTTAACATTGATAACTAAATCCCATTGTTCTTCGGTCATTCGCATTAGAAGAGCATCCCGGGTAATGCCGGCATTGTTTACTAATACATCTATTTTTCCGAATTCTTTAATAACTTCATCAATAAATTGCTTTGATTCTTCGTGTTTAGAAGCGTCAGAAACGTAACCCTTGGCTTTCACGCCCATTGCATTGAGTTCTTTTTCAAGAGACTGAAAATTTTCATCAGCCCTGATATCGCTGAATGCAACGTTTGCCCCTTCCTGGGCTGCTTTTAAAGCAATAGCTCTGCCTATGCCACGAGCAGCACCTGTTACAACTAATACTTTGTTTTCTAATAATTTCATAAGTTTTAGTTTATTATTAATTCAACAATTCCTTGATGGTAACACCTATTTTTGCAGGCGATTGGACAACTTTTATTCCGCATTCTTCCATTATTCTCATTTTTGCTTCGGCAGTATCTTCTGCTCCACCTATAATGGCACCGGCATGTCCCATGCGTCGGCCTTTGGGGGCAGTCTGGCCGGCAATAAAAGCTACTACAGGCTTTGTCTTGTGGTCTTTTATCCAGTGTGCAGCTTCTGTCTCCATTTGACCACCAATTTCGCCTATGATGACTATGCCATGAGTTTCTTCATCATTCATTAGCAATTGAACGGCTTCCAGTGTAGTAGTTCCGATAATGGGATCGCCACCAATGCCAATGCAGGTGCTTTGTCCCAGACCTAGTTTTGTGATTTGGTCAACTGCTTCATACGTTAGTGTTCCGCTTCGGCTAATGATACCTATGTTCCCTTTTCTGTGAATGAATCCGGGCATAATACCGACTTTTGCTTCGCCTGGTGTGATAATTCCGGGACAGTTTGGGCCAATTAGCCTGCATGGTTTATGTTTCAGGTAGGCTTTGACTTTTATCATGTCTTGAACGGGAATGCCTTCGGTAATGCATACAATTACTTTTATTCCACCATCGGCTGCTTCTAATATTGCATCTGCAGCGAAAGGTGCCGGAACAAAGATTACCGAAACATCGGCCCCGGTTTTTGAAACAGCTTCATGAACAGTGTTGAATACCGGTAGGTTTAAATGTGTTGTGCCACCTTTTCCAGGGGTAACACCACCTACAATCTGAGTCCCGTAATCTATCATCTGGCTGGCATGAAAAGTGCCTTCGCTTCCGGTAAATCCTTGAACTATAACGCGGGAGTTTTTATTAACCAATACACTCATATTACTAATTTGACTTCAAAAATAATCATTGTTTTTATTTAAAAAAAGAATTTCGTTTCTATCTATTACCTTTGTAAAAATTTGCTTATGAAAGCTCACGATGATATTTGTGCAGTTGCCACGGGAATGATTCAATCAGCCATTGCTATTATCAGGATAAGTGGTCAGGATATTCTTTGTAAAATAAGTCCATTTATAGCCTTTTATTCTCCATCAGTTACTATTCAATCTGTTCGACCAAGATATTTATATCGTGCCAGATGGATAATGAACAACGAATTGATAGACGATTTGCTTTTTGCCTGTTTCAAATCGCCACAGTCTTATACAGGCGAGGATATGGTAGAATTGTATTGTCATGGATCGTTGTATATACAGAGTAAGATATTGAAATCGTTACAGGAAGCTGGAATAAGAATAGCTGAACCTGGTGAGTTTACTTTGCGGGCTTATTTGAATGGGAAAATGGATTTAACTCAGGCAGAAGCTGTGCACGATATTATTACCGCCCGCGATCAGTGGTCGCATAAGCTTGCTATACAGCAAATGAAAGGCGGAGTTAAAGAAGAAATTGCCGACATCAGAAGAAATTTATTGGAATTGCTGACGTATGTTGAACTGGAGTTGGACTTTGCCGAAGAAGATGTTGAGTTTGCTAACAGAGAGAAATTACAATCTTTGCTTGAAACGCTCATTGAAAAAATAGAACGACTTTCTAAAAGCTATGAATACGGACAGGTTATTAAGAATGGAGTTTCAGTAGCCATAGTTGGTGAGACGAACGTTGGTAAATCAACCTTGATGAATACGTTGCTCAACGAAGATAAGAGTATCGTATCGTCTATTCCCGGAACAACCAGAGACATTATTGAAGATAGCTTTGTGTACGAAGGCGTAACATTTCGTTTTGCCGATACTGCCGGAATCCGTCATTCCGATAATGAAATAGAAAAAATTGGCATAGAACGAGCCATTCAAAAAGCATTGCAGGCTAAGATTGTGTTGCTTATTGTAAATTATGAATCGGACATTGAATCAATCAGACAAACAATAGAAGAGTGGAACAATAGATTGAACCATGAGACTCAGAAAATCTTTGTTTTAGTAAATAAAATAGATAAGGCTGATAACGAGGAAGTTGATAAAAAAAAGTCTTTACTGGAAAATATTCATTCAGATGTCATTTGTATATCGGCAAAGTTCAAGAAAAACATACACGACTTGTTAGAAAAAATGGTGTCGTATGTTCATTCGTTGAACATTACTGGCAATGAACACGTGATTTCGAGTGCCCGCCAGTGGAATTCTGTAGAAAAGGCTCTGGCTGCTGCTCGAAATGCAATGAATTCGCTTGAACAAAATATTGCTACCGATTTGTTAGCCGAAGATTTAAAACAAGTGAATTACTATCTTGCCGAAATTGCCGGCGAAGTTCTGTCAAATGAGGTCTTGTCGGAAATATTCAGCCGTTTTTGTATTGGTAAATAATTTTCCGAAAAAATGTTTGGTTAATATTAAAATTATCTTTATCTTTGCAGTCCAAAAAAAAGAAATTACAATACGTTATGAAAAAAGATATTCATCCAAAAAATTATCGTCTGGTTGTTTTTAAGGACATGTCGAATGATCACATGTTTATCACAAAATCTACTGCAAACAGCAAAGAAACTATCGAAATTGACGGAGTTACGTATCCTCTCATTAAAGTAGAAATTTCTAATACTTCACATCCTTTCTACACAGGTAAGGTTAAACTGGTTGACACCGCTGGTCGTGTAGATAAATTCCGCAATCGTTACCAGAAACACATGGATAAGAAATAATAAACACCACCAAAAATATGAAAAAGGCTGTCTCTCAAGGGCAGCCTTTTGTTTTTTTGCTTAAAAAATAGAACAAAGCTCAAGGATTTTGACAGTTGTTCTTACTTAGACAATAATGCTACCAATTCTTTATAAAAGAACAGCGAGTCTTTATTGATTTTTTTCCTTTTTTTTCTGTTGCGTTTTCAGATATTCTTCTTTAGAGTTTTCAGGAATACTGATAATAAATGTATCGTCGTAGCGTTGCTTTTGTACATCGGTTATTGTTCCTTCTTCGTTAAAGGAAGTCCACTCTCTGTACCACTGAATACCGGCATCCGGGTGTGAACTAAATTCAGCCGATTTTACAGCACCATTATCGTAATATTTGAAGAAAACCGACGAAATCATTCCTGTACGCGATACAGGTTTTTCGTAAATTAGTTTCCCATTACAATCCCACGCTTTGGCATAACCTTGTTCGAGATAGGCAACCTTGTTACTGAAAAAAATTTCGGTTGATACCTTTCCGTTTGAATGGTAAACGATTAGCAAATCTCCGTTATCAGTCTTTTTCCATTCCTCTTTTTGAGCATATGCAAGGCAAAACGAAAAAACCGAGAAAAAAAGTAATTCAAGTTTCATGTTTTTTTAGATGCTTTTACAAAAATAATACCAAGTGGTTATTGCATAAGAAAAAATCACTGAGAAAATTTGCAGAATCTGTGAAAAAAAGAACAAGGGGTTATCTCAATAATCAATTTTTTGCATTAATTTCAAAAAAATAATTTTGAAATTCAGTATTTTACTCTTATATGTTTATTTTTTAACAAACTTTTGAGACAGTTTCAAATAAATCGTGATGAAACAGGTAACTTTTCTAACTCATCAATGGTATAGTACAGGACTTTGATATAGTTGTTCACTTCTTTCCAGTCGTTTCTTCGTTCGGGCGATACTTCAAATTCGTCTAATAAAGCTTCATCAATATTGGTTTGTGTACCTTCAATACGGCTCGAAATAAGTGCTTCTTTGGTTACATACAGTTGAATAAACAAGTCAATATTGGGTACTAATTTTGAAAATGAATTTAGTTCGCCCAGTTTAATGGCGGCATTTTCCAAGAGTTTGGTTAAGGTTTGATCCATCCATGTTCATTCATCGTTTATGCAAGATGGCAAAAAATAGGTATATCACGTTGGATGCTTGATGTATTGACCTTATTGATAATTTTCTAAGCTAATCATTCGTTTATAACTTTATTCGTACAAAACTAAAACATAAAAATCTATATTTTAGTTTTATGCTAATTTATAACTTAACCTGTCAATAAAATGTTTACCGTTTAACATTAAAATCCTTAATACAAATTTACACAAATTTTTTATTCTTTAAATTATTTGTTTGAACGCGACAAGTTATCTTTCTTACAAAAGTTTGTAAGCCACATAAGCCAATAAACCATGTGCAAAGGAGAAAACCTGTTCATTAACATTGAAGTTTGGCGAGTGTAGAGGATAGGAGCAATATTCTTCGCCCCCTGTGCCTAAGCGATACATCAGAGAAGGGAAACGTTGGGCAAAATAGGAAAAATCTTCTGCTGTAGTTCGCATCTCAAGTTCTACAACCTTATCATCAGCTAAATATTCTTTTGCCAGCGGAATAAATTCTTCGCAAAGGTTTGGGTTATTGAAAAGAGATGGATAACCGTTTACAATGTTCACATCGGCTTTGCAACCATTTGCCTGAGCTATGGTAGTAATCATGCTGCTAATGAGCGTTAAGGCCTCTTTTCGCCATGCTTCGTCAAAAGTTCGGAATGTGCCTTCGAGCTTGACTTCGTTTGGAATAATGTTGGTAGCTCCGTTGGCAATAAGTTTTCCAAACGATAACACTGTGGGTATAGTGGGTTTTGCCTTACGGCTGACGATGTTTTGAAGTGAAATGACGATTTGTGAAGCCGTAAGCACGGTGTCGTTTATTTGATGAGGAGTAGCAGCATGACCTCCTTTTCCTGAAATAGTAACATAGATTTCATCGGTAGAAGCCATATAGGCACCTGCCTTTAATCCAACATAGTTGGCAGGTAAGTCGGGATAAGTATGCTGGGCTATAACTGCATCGAAGGTAATTGCTTGAAGAAACGGGTCGTTGAGCATAGCGATAGCTCCACCGGGCAATTTTTCTTCTGCAGGCTGAAATATACCGTAAATGGTGCCGCAAAGTACGTCCTTTATTTGGTGCAGCAAGTATAAAGCTCCCAATAAGGTTGCTGTATGCACGTCGTGCCCGCAGGCATGCATAATGCCCTTGTTTTGTGAGTTGAATGGAAGATTGTTTTTTTCTTCAACAGGCAGAGCATCAATGTCGGCTCTTAAGCCAATTGTTTTGCCTTCTTGCTTGCCTTTTATCCAGGCAACAATACCATTGCCGCCAACCTGTGTTTTGTGTGGAATGTTCCACTCGGTAAGCTTTGCACTGATAAAAGCAGCCGTTTGAGTTTCATTAAAAGACAATTCCGGGTGCTGGTGTAGCCATTCTCTGATGCTTTTAACAGTAGAGGCAGTTTGAATAGCTTGCTGACGAAAGTATTCTGCTGTTTTCATTTACCAAGTATGAGTTTAAGTCCTACCAGAACCAATAAAACGCCGAATAACTTTTTCAGAGTGTCAATAGGCATTTTAATAGCCCAGACTGAACCGAAATAAGCTCCGATAAAAAATGCAATGGCCAGTATGGCAGCAAATTTTACATTGACCAAACCGGCTTTGTAGTAATTGATAAAAGCTAATAAGCCTGTCGGTGCCAGCATGAAGGCTACACTGGTAGCATTGGCTTCTTTTTGTGTTAAGCCAAGAAAAAACATCAGAGCAGGAATAACAATCACTCCACCGCCTACGCCCATCATTCCGCCGAGGATGCCTGCAGCAAGACCAACAATTAGTAAAATAATCCATTCGTACATATAGTAAGTTTTTAAAAATCCAGACTTAAAGAAAGATAGAAAATCATGGGCATAATCATATTGTTTTCTACGCCCCATGCCCAATCGGCTCTGACAAAATAACCTAATAATCGGCTACGAATACCAAATCCATAGCCCCACACGATGGGGTCACGTTTTTTGTCTATAATGATGGTAATGGGTCCTTGATGAATGATCTCTGTATTGTAAGCATTTTGTTTGCTGTAGGGTGAAGTTCCGCTCCATGCTGTTCCGGCATCAACAAAGCCAATAATTTGAAGATTTTCGAAAAAATCGCTATGAATGGGTCGGTTCATCAGGTATTTGACAATAGGCAGTCGCAATTCATTGTTAAGTACAACAAAGTTATTGCCATTTCTGATGTTTTGTGGGAAACCTCTTAGGTTGGTAGCGATAGCCTGATAGGCGTAATTTTGTGTTTGGTCAATACGTACCGAAGGGTCGAATAGAGGAATTTTGGTGCTAAGGTTTATCCAGTTGTCAACACTGCCAAGATAGTAGATGAGTTTGGTTTTGCCAAATGAATTGCTTGCAGCAATGCGACTGGCCCAGATAAAGGTACGGTGAATGGGCAGGTAGTTTCTAATGTCTATTCCCGAAACATAGAGCGATTGAAAACCTTGATTGGTTTGATAATAGCTTTCGAAAAACACTTTACCTCGTGTCCCAAATAACAGATTGATGCCTTTATTCAGTGTGTTGTCGTAGATAAATTCTCCCTTAAAACCAAGCCAAAGGTTGATTTCATCGGGTTGCTTAAGGGTTTGTACGTCAGTAGATAAATACGCTGTTCTGTCGTATCGGTATTGAGAGGTAAATCTAACGGCAGCAACTTCGTTGAAAGGGTAACGTAAAATATAAAATAATTCGTGGGTATGAGTTTTCATCAGTGCAACGTTGTTAATTTTGTTCAATGCCAGACGATGAAAAACAATCTGCTTATCTGTACGATTTTTTAAGTTTTCAAAACTAATGAGGTATTCATTACTGTTAAAGTTACCTGCAAAACGTACACCACCGGTTATTTTATAATCTTCAAATAAATCATTGGTGCCTAATTTGAAAAACATGTTTAAGCCAGGATTATAATAAAAAGGTCCTCCGGTAAAAGCTTGATAGGAATTGTTTAAAAAGCCAAAATCAACTTGTGAGGTAAGGCTATTGGTGTAGAATGAGGTGTGATAAACCATTGGTTTAAAAGTAAGATTGGTTTCTTTTTCGCTGGTTTCTTCTTTTCTGGTATTACCTTTTAACTGATGAAGCTGAAAATTGAAAATATAGCGTGAAATATCAATGTCATTTGTGTCAATTTGCAGAAGAGATTGCTTAATGGTATCGGCAAGTATATGTTTTTTACCTGATACCAGGATACTGTCTTTCATACTTTGTCTAATCTCTGACGAAAATGGACTTAGCGGTGGGGTGTCTGAAAAGTTGTTTTCTGAAAGATTTTCTAGTGATGAAAAAGTTTTGCCTTTAAAATGAAAAATTTGTGTAAAGTTCTGGTTATTGTTGAAGTGATGTTCTCTGATATTTCTTGAGTAGTTTGTTAGAGATTGGGTTTCTGTAAAATAACGATAATGGGTAGTAGTATCAATGTAGCTAATGGTGCTGTCGTACTGAGCTAGGATTTGATTATACAGTCCACTTTCGTTGCAAAGCATAATGTATTCATTTTTGTTCAGGTAGTAGGGTTGTATTTCGTTGGCAAATGGGCTTTGAGTAATTCGTGTCAGGATAGTATCTTTTGATTTATAGTTGAGTATAAAGACATCGTAGTTTTTTTGCAGGCTATCGCTTTTTATGAACTTTGTTTTTCTGTTGGAAGAGAAAAGAATTTTTTGTGATTGTTCGAAGAATTGTGGGTATCGGTCGTCGGCAAGGTCGTTAGTAATTTGTTCGTAAGTATTGGCTGCGTTGTTATACACAAAGATGTCGGTTTTTCCGTCTTTAACAGCTGACATTACCAAAAAGAAGCCATTGTGAGAAAATGAATAATCCAGTATCTTTTGAACATTAAACAGCTCTTTTTCTTCGAGTTCTCCACTTTCTATGTCGTATGTATAAAGGAAGCGACTACCTTTTTTTTCGGTTATAAAAGTAACTAGCTTATCGCTTGGATGCCAGGTAATAATAGGGTAAGTGTAATCGGGAATTTGTTCTAGTTTAACTCCCTGACGATAGATGCATTGAGTTTTATTGTTTTCAAGATTGGTTAAATAAATTTTTATTTTTCCCATGTGGTTGATAGAATAGCAAATCCATTTTTTGTTGTTGGAAACTTTTAAATCACGCAGGTATCGGTTAGGTTTAATTTTCTTTGTAATGCTGGTTTCTGGTGGAGCTGTTCTTTTTTGTTCGTCTTTTTCGTATTTATTTTTGTAAAAGTCGAGCCATTCATAGGTTAAGTACTTAACAGGTAGCCCAATGGTATATAAAAAACCGGTTTCGATGTTTTTGGATATTCGGGTTAAGTATAAAATGTTTGGGATGGTTTGTTTTCCGAATTTTTTATAGACAAAGAACCAGATAGAATGCCCAGCATATATTGCATCATTTCCGGTGAGTCGGTTAAATTTGTCGTAGCGTTTGGTAAGTATCCCATCCCGAACGTAATTTTCAATTTCGCTGTTCCACTCTTCTGAGAGAAAAGAGATGAGTCCTTTGTAGTACCAGTCAGGAATGTTAAGCAAAGTAGAATTGCTAACTTTCGACTTGAAGTCGCTGCCATATAGAGTTTGGTCAATTAATATTTGAGCAATGGCAGATCGGATTTGTTTGTCGAACTGTATGTGGTCGCCTTCGTAGTAAAGAAAGACTTTATTGTCAATGAGTTGTGTAGTGCCACCAATATTGTATAGATCATTGCCAGTTATAAGCCCGATGTTGCTTTGTCTGAAATCACTTAGGTTGTTGTACACTAAAAATATGATACGTTTTTGAAGACTGTTGCCAATTTTTGCTTCTATTTCAGGTAAATATTGTTGTACTTTTTGTGCTACATATTGTGCAAGATTGCTACCCCATTCATAAAAATAAACATCATACATGGGTAAGCGATAATATTGCCAGAGAAAAGGTTTGTATTGAACACGATTTTTTCCAAAGTCGGTCTGCAGACCATTGTAAAATTGGCTGTATGTGAAGATACTGAGAACAATTAGACTGATTGTGATAAATAGCTTCCGCATATTGAAAAATTGAATAGTAAAGTTACAAACTATTTTGCGGAAAAACGTTATGCATTCACCAAATTTATCATTAAGATGTTTAAGTTTTCGAAATTAATGGGTTTTACAACGAAATGGTCGAATCCTGCTTCTAAGCACTGAGTTTCAACATCGTGCATAGCATGAGCTGTAAGTGCAATGATAGGTACATCTTTATGGCGAACTTCCTCAGGATGTTGATGAATGAATGCAGCAGTTTCTATTCCATTCATTTCGGGCATTTCAATATCCATAAGAATAATGTCAAAGCTATGCTTTTTCAGCAATTCAATAACTTCCTTTCCTGTTTTTGCAACAGATACTTCATGTCCATATTTTTCAAGTGCCCTAAGTGCAAGTTTAATGTTGAGCTCGTTGTCTTCGGCTAGTAAAATATTTAGTTTTTCTTTTTTTTCTTTCTTGTATTCATCGGGAACAAGAGGTAGTACTGTTGGATTAAGATTGGCCGTACCTATGGATAACGGGATTCTAAAATAAAATTCAGTCCCCACATTTTCTTCACTTTTGAACCATAAATTAGCATTAAGCATTTTTGCCAAATGTTTGCATAGGGTTAAACCCAATCCTAAACCCGAAGATTTGTTGATTAAGTCGTCTTCGTTGAGAGCTTTAATGAGCTGTTTCTGTTTTTCGGCTGGGATACCACATCCTGAGTCAATGATTTTGAATATAACAATGATTTTGTTTTCTTGCATGAGTAATTCATCGAATTCTGCTTCAATGTGAATTTTACCTTTGTTTGTAAACTTAACAGCGTTATTCAGCAGGTTGAAAAGTACTTGTCGAAGAAAGGTTTCGTCTCCTACCAGAAAGTTTGGAATTCGATCGTCTATATGGTAAGTAATCTCAAGTTTTTTGAATCGAAGTGCTTGCGAATGCTGCTGTATGACCTGATTGATTAGATTGTTTAAATTAAAAAGCGTCATTTCAAGGGTTACACGCTCTGGTTGTGAATAATATACTTGCAACGACTCTTCAATAATAGCTAATATTTGTTTGGCAGCATTTTCTATGGTTTTACAGTAATCTATTTGTTCATCGGTTAAATTACTTTGTGACAGTAAAGTATTTATTCCAATAATTACATTCAAAGGGGTTCTTAGTTCATGACTAATGGTTCTAATAATATTGCTTTTAGAATCGAGTGCTTCTTTAGCTTTAATTGCAAATTCTTCCTTTTCTTTCAAGGCTTTTTCGAGCTTAATAGTGGTTTGTTTATGATTAATAAGCTCTTTGCTAAGTTGTGAGGTTCTTTCCTGTATTTTTTTATTTAATTCAACTGTTATTTTTCGATCTGTACGAACGATTTGAACAATAGTTGGAATAAAAAGGAGTGTAAGCACCAGACCAGTCATTAAAAGGAAAAAGATTTCTTTATTCAAAAATTTGTTAAGTTCTTTAATTTCGAAATCTGCTCCAATAATGTAAAAATTTCCGGTTGAACTATATGCTGGTACCAGCACAGAGCGAAAGCTTCCCCATCTGTCGGAAGTTGTTTCATAAACAATCTTTCTTTTTTCGGGCATTTCTAATAGTTCTTTAGATGCTTCTGGATATTCAGTAAAGTATCGGACAGTAAGTTTTCGTTTAATTTCTTCGGGATTTGTTGAACAGGAGGTAAAATATGCTTTGCCATTGCGAATTATAAGGGTATAAACAAACGATACATCCATTTGTTCGGCAAACTTGGTTAGTTTTAATATATTACGCCAGTCTTCGTCGTGTCCTATAGACAAAGAGTCCATGGCTCTGTCGTGAAAATCTTTAGGTAAGATACTGGTAACTAATTCGCAGGCTTTGAGGAGTTTGGTATCAATTCGTTTGAGCTGAGCATATTTTTTTTCGTGATAAATAAGAATGAGTAAAAAAGTAATGCCTAAAAAGTAAATAAGAACGGGTACCCAAAACCGTCTGATGATAAGCGATATGGTTATTTTGTTATTCAAGATTTTTTCTTATTTCTCTGTAAAATACAAATATAGTTAAAAGCAATAAAATTAACGAACTTGCCAGTGATATTTTTTCACCTGTATAATATGAGGTAGGTTCAAATTTAAATTCTATAGTATAATTTCCAGCTGGTAAAACAGCAGCCCGTAAAACATAGTTGGCTCTGAAATAATCGTGTTTTTTGCCATCAACGTATAAATTCCAGCCTTTGTCGTAATAGATATCGGAAAAGATGGTAAGTTGATTAACTGATGAAGAGTATTTGTAAGTTAATTGATTGGGCGAATAGGTTGTCAAAACAATAGAAGCAGTTGTATCTTCCTGATAGGTAAAGGCAGATACCTGTTGTTGGAATCGTTTGTCTATGATAGCAACAGAATCGGGCTCAAATGTTGAAAGTGCTGCCAGTTCGCTATCGGCATTTTCTACCAATTGATAGGCTTTTACAAACCAGGCATTGCCGAGAGCTTCAGGATTGAATTGGGCTACCGGGGTTTTGTCTTTATCGGGGAAGATAATGTATCGGGTGTTGAGCATGTTCAATACTTTAAAGTTGTTTTTTGCTATTTGATTTTCGATAAGTTCCTGATAACGTTTCATTTTTGCTCCATGATAACCACCAATTGATTTGTGGAAATAGGAAGTGCTGGCATCGTTGAAGGTATTGACAGAAACATTTAGCACTCTGTAGTATAATGTTGGGTCCTGAAGAATTTGTAGGTCAGCAGCTGTGGGTTTAAAAGGTTCTTTGGCTTCGCGTGCATCAACAAACAATTCTTCGTGAACAAAACGCTTATTAACAGGCCATAAATCAATCAGAAAGAGTAATGCAAAGCTGGCGATTACCAAGGAAGATTTTATTTTGTTTTTTGCATACAGATATACAAGTAAAGCCGATAATGCAATAAATGCTAAACTTCTGAAAGCATCCCAGCGAAACATAGCTTCACGGTCGGCAATTATATCTGATACCGGATAACCAGCCTGTGATAACTGACTATCAACTTCGGCAGTGAAGGAGAAAAACATACCTGGCATAATCCATAAAATAAGGCAAATACCCCCTAATATGCCAGCAGCCCATTTGAGCGATTTGAATAAACGTTCTTTTTCGATAGGTTTTGTGAGTAGTTCGTAAAGAGTATATAAGCCAAGAAAAGGAATGCTGAATTCTGCAATAACCAGAATCATTGAAACCGTTCTGAATTTATTATAACCAGGGAAGTAATCAAGGAAGAAATCGGTAAGCCACATCATGTTTTTTCCCCATGCTAAAGCAATGGATAATAAGGTTACTATGAGCATCCACCATTTAAACCAGCCACGTAAATAAAACATGCCCAATAAAAACAGAAAAAAGATAGCAGCTCCAACATATACAGGTCCGCTGGTAAATGGTTGAGTTCCCCAGTAGGTCGGTATTTGTTTGCAGATTTGTTGAGCCTGGGCATTCCCATAGTTGTTTTTGAAATATTGATAAGTATTGCTTCCTTCATCGAGCCTGGTGTACGAAGCGCCTCCTTTGGCATTGGGAATAAGCAGAGTTAGCGTTTCGTCTATGCCATAGCTCCAGGCTGTAGCATAGTCTTTGTCTAAGCCGGTTGTTTTGTTTTCGATGTTTGATGTTAGTTCAGATTTTCCGCGAGTAGAATATTTTCCATATTCATAAGTCAGCCATATATTGGTAATGTTGCTGCCAACAGCTAAAAAAGCTGCCAGAATCAACATAACCGATGTTTTGGCAAATGGCATGAAAGCCTTTTGTTTAATAGCTTCCGCGAACTGAAAGAGCAGAAAAACTAAAATAATTAAAGCTGTGTAGTAAGTTATTTGCAGGTGGTTTACCATCAATTGTAAAGTAAGAAAAATACCGAAAATAATAGAACCTATCAACGGTTTTGATTTGTATGCCACATACACAGAGGTAACAATCATAGGCAAATAGCCAATTGCCAGTGCTTTTGTAATATGACCTGGTTCAAGAATGATAAGAAAGTAAGATGAAAAAGCATAAGCCAATGCTCCGGCAAAACTTAACCAGGGCGAAAATCCTAACAACAATAAGGCAAGATAAAAGCCAAGCAAGTATAAAAACAACATTCCGACAGGTTTAAATGTATTTAATGTAAATATAGTATGTAAATACTTCCAGATATTGTTTCGTGCTACGTTGATAATTAAATAGGTTGGCATTCCGCCGAACATACTGTTTGTCCATAGAGCTATTTCGCCTGTTTTTTGTTCATAATCGGTAGCTTCTTTCGACATGCCATAATAATTGGCAACATCACTTTGTTGCAACCTTTTCCCTTGAAGAACAGGTGAAAAATATACAAACGATAAAATTAAAAATGCAACTATAGGCAAAAGATATATGCCTGCTTTTTGAAAACTTATGTTTTTCATAAAAAATTTTTTCACAAAACTAAGTGAAATTATTCAATTTATTAAATCTACATCACAAAATATTAAGTTAATGATAATTAGATTGTTGTTTGTGGTGTCTTTGTTTTTAATGGAAGAAATGTTTTACTTTGCATCAAAAAAATAATGGAAAGTATTACCCGAACCTTTGACATTATTGAACATCTTGAGAAAAATTATTCTTATAAAAAAGATATTCTTGCTGGAAAAAGTAAAGGAATATGGTACACCTTTTCTGTAAGCGATTATAGAAATTATACCAACTTTATTAGTTGTGCTTTGCTCGATTTTGGTTTTAAAAAAGGAGACAAGATATTAAGTGTTTCAATCAATAAGCCTGAGTGGAATTTTATGGATTTTGCCCTGGCTCAGTTAGGTATTATTCACGTTCCTGTTTATCCCAATATTAATGTAGAAGAGTATGTTTATATTTTTAATCATAGCGATGCCAAAGCCATATTTGTTGGCGACGAGGTAATTTACGAACGTATAAAACCTGCACTTGACCAGACTCCTGCTATTGAAAAAGTTTTTTGTCTCTGGAAAAACGAATGTTCTCATGCCAACAATATTTACGAGTTGATTGAAATTGGAAAAGGAAAGTTTCAGGATTATCAGCAGCAGCTGAAGGAGATTCGTCAATCCATAAAGCCCGACGACGTTGTAACTATTATTTATACTTCGGGAACTACAGGTACTCCTAAAGGTGTGATGTTAAGCCATCGAAACCTTATATCGAATGTGTTAGCTACTACAAAGGTTCAGCCATTAACACATCAGCATAGAGTATTAAGCTTTTTGCCTTTGTGTCATGTGTATGAGCGAATGATGAATTATCATTTTCAGTATCTTGGCATTAGCATTTATTATGCCGAATCGTTGGCTACCATTGCCGAAGACCTCCGACAAATTAAGGCTCATGGAATGAATACCGTTCCCCGATTATTGGAGAGTATTTATGATAAAATACAGGCAAAAGGTAAGGATACAGGCGGTATTAAAAAGAAAATCTTTAACTGGGCAGTTAACGTTGCTCTTGCTTACGAGCGTAAACACTCTTTGTGGTATGGCTTTAAGTTGCGGATTGCCGATGTTTTGGTATATAGCAAAATTAAAAAATCGTTGGGAGGGTCTTTAAAGATTATCGTTTCGGGTGGAGCTGCTATTCAGGTGCGTTTGCTACGATTTTTCTGGGCTATGGGCATTCAGGTGCTCGAAGGCTACGGACTCACCGAAACAAGTCCTGTCATTGCGGTTAATTATCCAGCAGGCGATAATATGCGTTTTGGAACTGTTGGACCTGTTTTGGAAAATGTTCAGGTAAAAATTGCTGAAGACGGCGAAATACTTTGTAAAGGACCAAACGTTATGGTAGGCTATTATAAAGAGGAGGAAACTACCCGACAGGTGATTGATGAAGAAGGATGGTTTCATACTGGCGATATTGGCGAAATGGTAGAAGGTAGATTTTTAAAAATTACCGACCGAAAAAAGGAAATATTCAAAAATGCTGGCGGCAAATATGTTGCTCCACAGGTAATTGAAAACAGATTGAAAGAGTCTATCTTTATTGAGCAAGCATTTGTCATTGGCGAAAACGAAAAATACGTATCGGCTATTATTTCACCTAATTTTAATCATTTGCACTTCTGGGCAGTAAAACACAAGGTTCATTATGTTGACAATAAAGATCTAGTCTCAAATGTATTGGTCATAGACAGAATAGGTGAGGAAATTAATAAAATCAATCAAACTTTGAGTCCGCACGAACAAATTAAAAAATTTAAAGTTGTTCCTGAGACATGGTCGTCTCAAACAGGCGAACTGAGCCCTACACTAAAGCTGAAACGAAAAGTACTGATGGAGAAGTATAAACCAGTTATTTGCGAATTGTATAAATGCTATAGCCAGGTTTAACTTCTTCTGTTCCAAGTTCTGCCGTCGTTGGTTGAGTAGTAAAGTCCTTTTGAAGTTTGTGCAAGTATTTCTTTCCCGTTGTCAACCAAATCGAGAAAATCTCCGCACGAACTGCCAGAGTAACGAGTGTTCCATGTTCTTCCATCATTTGTCGAATATTCAATTTTTTGCTTACTGGTGGGGCTAATTCGTATTAATTCTTTTCCCCTTTTAATTAGTTGTCCCATAGTATGTTCGTTTACATGGTTAATGATAGTATATACAAATGTATGCTTGTTTTCTGAAAATTCCAAAAATGATTTGTGCTGATGCAAATTTGTAAAACTATTGAATTGAAAGCAGCAGATTTTTTGGAGTTTAAATTTCGTTTAGAATGTTTGTTTATCACTTTAATTTTACGTAGGTTTGTAGCTGATTTTAAGGTTTTAGCCATTGTATTATTTTTGAGCCAAGTAGATATTTTGTATGAGTATTGAAATCAGAGTAGTTCAGACGCAAAAAGACAGGAAAGCTTTTGTAACTTTTCCTTTTCGTTTGTATGCCCAAAATGCTTATTGGGTACCACCAATCATTAAAGATGAGATAAAAAGCATAGACCCCGAAAAAAATCCTGCTTTTAAACAATGCAAAGCCAGGTTTTGGCTGGCATACGAAGGCAATCAGGTAGTAGGCAGAATAGGAGCCATTATCAATTATGAATACAACAAGAAAGTAAATCAAAAAATTGGTCGTTTCAGTCGTTTCGAATGTGTCGAAAATATTGAAGTAGCAGCTTTGTTGTTTCAAACTGCCGAGCAGTGGCTACGCTATGAGGGAATGGATGTATGTATGGGACCACTCGGATTTAATAATCTCGATACGCAGGGAATGCTCATCGAAGGTTTTGACCATTTGCCTTCCATTGCTTCTGTTTATCATTTGCCATATTACAAAGATTTTTGTGAGCAACTTGGTTATGAAAAGGAAATTGATTGGGTTGAGTTTCGATTGACAATTCAGGATATACCCGAAAAAGCCTTGAAAATGAATGAACTCATTAAACAGCGTCATAAACTCAATGTGCTATCTTTTTCCAAAACGAAAGAGCTGATGCCTTATGGTCCAAAAATATTTCGAGTGTTAAATGCTGCATTTGCAGAATTGTTTAGTGTTGTGGCCTTTGATGATGAGATGATTCAATATTATTCCGATCGCTACATTAAACTACTCAATCCAAAATTTGTGAAATTGGTCGAAAATGAGCAAAAAGAGCTGGTGGCTTTTATTATTGGCTTGCCTTCGCTGTCGGAAGCATTTCAAAAGGCTAAGGGCAAATTGTTTCCGTTTGGCTTTATTCATATTCTAAATGCCATGAAGCACCCCAAAGTAGTAGATTTGTTATTAACAGGAATAGAACCCTCCTATCAGAGTAAAGGAGTATCGGCAATTTTGATAACCGAACTGCAAAAAACTATGCTCGAGCATGGTGTGCTGTATGCCGAAACTACAGGTATTTTCGAAACAAATCACGATGCCATCAATCACTGGAAAAGCTATGAACATATTCAACACAAAAGAAAACGCTGCTTTAGAAAATCATTGTTGTAATGAGCTTAAAAACAATCATCAAAGTTTCGTTAGGAAAACGCTTATTAGCCAGGCGAACAAAATCTGTTGTTCGAAACAAATCCTTTTTTAACTTTGATACCGCAAGAAGTGTTGCAATTTTCTTCGATGCTACCAATACAGAAGAATATACAGCGGCTCGTTTTCTTTGCAATTATTTGAATGAACGAAAGATAAAGACTCGATGTCTGGGCTTTCTTAAACCGCAAGATATGGATGAAAATCCATCGACTTTTACTGGTTTTTCATTTTTCTCAGAGAACGATTTTTCTTTCACAGGAATGCCCACAGGAGCAGTTGTACTGGAATTTTGTAATACAGACTTTGATATTTTGATTGACATTAATATCGGCGACAACTATTTCCTGGATGCTTTGGTAGCTTATTCTATAGCAAAAATGAAAATTGGATTAAAAAAGGCAGATAAGGGTTATTATGACTTTATGATTGATATTCCTGCCGAAACGGTCTCGGTAGAGCAATTGGTTGAAGAAATCAAGCGTTATTTAAATAAAATAGGAAGCTGATATCTCTATTTAACTCTGTTTTCAAGCTCTTTAATAACATCGTCCAACTTATCTTCAAATCGCATATCTTGTACCTGCCACTTATCAACAGGCTTGTACATCGTAAAGATGATTTTGATTGGTTGTCGGTCGAAAACCATTAAATAGCCTATGTGAGCATAAGTATCGCCAACACGTTTGTCAAGATATTTCTCGTAACGATGAAAAGTACCTATTATTGGTAAGGCTTTGTCGAATTTTCCTTTTAATGTATTTACAATTTCCGGGTTTTGGCTTAGGTATTTGTTTGTTTTGAAAATGTACTTTATACCGTATTCAACTCCTTTATGACGAAAGTAATAGAAAAAAGAATCGGCTATGCTTTCCGGAGTAGATTGACTTTTAACATTGCCTATGAAGCAAAAAAATATGAATGCTATGAAGAAACTACGTCTCATCTTGCTTGTGATTTTGAAGGTTCAACAAATCATTGAATAAAAACAAATTCAAATGTACGGAAATTTTTTAAATTATATGTTTAAGATACGTTTTTTTTTCTTAGGTCAATTGTTGCCTCATTGCTCCTTGAAACGGCTTAAAAAAGCAGTTGTTACAACGTGTTGCTTACATTCTGTCTATTACCTTAATGCCAAGTAGGTTCAGAGATTTTTTAATAATTTCTCCTATTTTAGCAGACAACAAAAGTCTAAAATTGCGATAATCGGCGTTTTCTTCTTTTAAAACAGAATATTGCTGATAGTACTGATTATACTCCTTTGCCAGTGTATAAACATAATTTGCAATTTTAGAAGGATTGTATGTCTGAGCCGATTCTTTTAGTACTGATTTGTATTCTATCAGCAATTTAAGCAAATCACGTTCTTTTTCGTTGTATTTAGCAAACAATTCATTACTTATTGAAATTCCCTGTTCAGCAGCTTTTCTTTGTAGCGATTGTATTCTTGAATAAGTGTATAAAATAAACGGACCCGTATTGCCATCAAAATCAATGGATTCTTTAGGATTAAACAACATGTTTTTTTCAGGGTCAACCTTCAGAATAAAATACTTCAATGCTGCCAATGCTATTTTTTTTACGCCCTCATCAAATTCCTCTTGTGTACCCTCTTTTAGTTTACCAAGTTCAAGCGATAGTGATTTCGATTCTGCTATAAGTTCGTCAATTAAATCGTCTGCATCTACAACAGTTCCTTCGCGTGACTTCATTTTCCCTTCTGGCAATTCTACCATTCCATACGAAAGATGATTAATGCGATTAGCCCAATCGAAGCCTAGTTTTTGTAAAACCAGCTTTAACACCTGAAAGTGATAATTTTGCTCATTGCCAACTACATAAATCATCCAATCTGGTTGATATTCCTGATAACGTAAAATAGCTGTTCCTATATCCTGGGTGATGTACACCGATGTGCCATCTGCCCGTAGCAAAAGTTTTTCGTCTAAACCATCGGCTGTTAAATCAACCCATACTGAGCCATCTTCCTTACGATAAAAAACTCCTTTTGCCAATCCTTCTAAAACGTGTTTTTTGCCAAGTTGGTAAGTTTCTGATTCATAATATATTTTATCAAAATCAATATCCAGTGTCCGATAAGTTACATTAAAGCCACTGTACACCCAACTGTTCATCATCTTCCATAATGCCATGACTTCTGCATCTCCTTCTTCCCATTTTTTGAGCATTTCTTGAGCTTCTTTTATTAAAGGAGCAGATTTTTCAGCATATTCTTTTGTGTAACCTTCAGAAATTAACCGCTCTACTTGCTTTTTATATTCTTTATCAAATAAAACATAATAGTCTCCAACTAGTTTGTCTCCTTTTTTTCCTGTTGTTTCTGGCGTAGAGCCTTTGCCCCATTTTTGCCATGCCAGCATTGATTTGCAAATATGAATTCCACGGTCGTTTACAAGGTTTACTTTGATAACTTCCTGACCATTTTCTACCAGAATTTTCGAAATGCTTTCGCCAAGCAAGTTGTTTCGGATATGACCAAGATGCAAGGGCTTGTTGGTGTTTGGTGAACTAAACTCTATCAAGATTCTTTGTTTTTCGGGTAATGGCTTTTCACTATCCTTCAAAGCATGCTGTAGTAAAAAGTTTGACGTTAATTGTAAGTTTAAAAAACCTTTGATAACTTCAAAATCTTCTACAAAGTCGGTGTTCGATGTTAAGTATTCTCCTACCTGTTGTGCAATCTCATCGGGTGATTTTCTTATCTTTTTTACCCATGGAAAGACATTAATAGTATAATCGCCTTTGAACTCTCTTCTTGTTCGTTGGATGGTTATTTCATTATCAACAACAAGATTAAAGCAATGAAAAAAAGCCTTCGCTATTACTTTTTTCAGTTGTTCTTCCATGGTTCTTGTTTTTGGGAACAAAGGTACAAATTCAATTCAATATTTGGCAAAACTCAATACTTTAACTAAGTTTGTGCATGTTTCTGAAAGAACTTAACGTATATCAATTTAAAAATATATCTGAAGCAACACTAAGCTTTTCAACACCAGTAACTTTTTTTTGCGGCAACAATGGTGTTGGAAAAACCAATCTGCTCGATGCTATTTACTATTTGTCTTTTACCAAAAGCTTTTTAAACACAACCGACACAGAAAACATTAACTATTCAAAAGATTTATTCAGGATACATGGAAAATACAACATCAGCAGCAATATTGAAGAATTTTCGTGTGTCGTAACCAAAGAAGGACGAAAAAGTTTTCGTTACTTTCAAAAAGAATATCAGCGACTGTATGAGCACATAGGAAAAATTCCTCTGGTACTTATAAGCCCTTCTGATTATTTATACTTAACCGAAGGCAGCGAAAGCAGAAGAAAACTGCTCGATTCAATGATTTCTCAGATTTGTCCCGATTATCTTGCGGCTCTGGTTGAATACAATAAAATACTCAAACAACGAAACAGCCTGTTAAAAACAGAACAAGACAACAAACAAAAATGCGAACTTATTGAAATATTTGATATTCAGTTAGAAAAGCCGGCTACTATCATCTATCAGCATCGAAAAAGCTTTTGTGAGCAACTAAGACCTATCTTTCAGGAATTATATTTACAACTTTCGCATCAATCTGATGAACAAGTCAATTTAACCTATAAAAGTCAGCTGCACGACAATACTATTGTTGTTTTATTGAAACAACATATTGAAAAAGATTTACTTACTTCCTATACAAATTGTGGGATTCATAAAGATGATTTGATTTTTACATTAAACAACAATTCTATACGCTATTTTGCTTCACAAGGACAGCAGAAAACATATCTGACCTCCTTAAAATTAGCCTTTGCCAAGCTAATATCACAAAAACATAAGTCTCCAATTATTTTGCTTGACGACATTTTTGACAAGTTAGACGATTCCAGAGTGAAAAATTTACTTACACTGATACAGCAAAGTTCTTCGCAGGCTTTTATTACCCATACCGATTCAAATAAAATTCAGGAATGGTTGAAAAATTGTACTATCTTTGAACTTAGTTATGGTCAAATCACTCAAAAATTTTAAATCATGCGAAGAGACAATACCCGAAGCATAGCCGATGTTATAAGAGAGCTTGTAGAAGCATACAAACTAGAAAATAAATTAATAGAAGTTCAACTCATTCAAGCGTGGGAAGAAGTTGCAGGCAAATATATTGCCAGACATACTCAACAATTATATATACACGACAGGATATTCTACGTCAAGATACATAGTTCAATTATTAAGCATGAGCTTCATCTTGTACACGACGATTTGCTTGATAAACTTAATACTATTGCTGGTAGTCAATACTTAAAAAAGATAGTTTTTATCTGATAATTGTTACCACACCCGTTTCTTCATGAAATCGTTCTTGCGAATCTCTGAATAAACAACGCCATGTATAGGTACCCACAGGTGCAATTTCCCCCTCTTTTACACGCCCATCCCATGCTTCACTTCGTTCAATATCAGAATAAAATTTATCAGTTTTCCAAATAATTTCGCCCCAACGGTCGTAAACTTCCAATAAAAATCCTTCGCTTTGTATAGCATGTGCCATTATGTAAAAGTAGTCATTTACTCCATCGCTATTTGGACTAAAACTACTGGGAACATAGAACGTATATTGTTCAAGCACTTTTAAGTTTCCGTAAGCTGTATCGCGACATCCTTTATCGGAAATAGCTATAAGCATTACGTTAAATGAACCTGCATTTGTATATAAATGTATTGGATTTACTATATTCGATGAGTCGCCATCGCCAAATATCCACATATAATCAATAGCACCGGATGAATGATTGATAAATTGAACCTGTGGTTTTATTTCGGTAACTAATTCAGGTTCCCATATAAATTGAGCATTGGGTGCAGGCCAAACAGTTATCATTGCAGGATATACATTAACATTTTTACATCCATTGGGCGACGTTACGTGTAAGGTTACATTATAAACACCGGGCGAAGTATAAGTATGTACAGGATTTTTAGCCAGCGAAAGATTGCTATTATCGCCAAAATCCCACACAAATGAACGACCACTGTCGGGATTGACCTCGATGAAATGAACAGTAAGAGGTGCACATCCCTGTACAGTGTCTGCCAGTGCATCTGCTGGAGGTAAAGGCAATACAGTTATAAATACGCCTGCCGAATCCCATGCACCACATGCATCTTCGGCTTTTATCCAGTAGTATCCACTGTAATTAGGATAAATATAATATGGAGGCGTGATAATACTTCCGTTTTGGAAAGTAATGGTATAGGGCGCACCCATTCCACCCGTTACAATTGGGGTTAGCAACACTACTTCGCCAGGACATATTTGTGTTGGAGTAGCCACAAGGTCAACCTGTACAGGCGGAGAAACATAAACTGTAACACTTACTGTATTGCTTACACATCCATTTGCATCTACTACGTGAGCCGAATAAGTAACGGTTTGCTGCGGAGTTATGGTAATTTGAGCATTCGATTGTTGCTGGTTCCAGTAATAAGTATAGGGAGGTGTTCCTCCTGTAGCTGTAATTAGCAGAGTGGTTGATTGCCCATAACAAATTGTATGACTGGGTGTTGCAGCTATCGTAATTTGATTGGGTTCTGTTATGGTAGCACTTTCTACTCTCGAACAGCCATTGGCATCTGTAACTGTAACCGAATAGAAACCAGCTGTAATATTAATTAAATCCTCAATATTGGCACCATTATTCCATTGATAATGATAGGGTGGTGTGCCACCGCTTACGGTTAGATTAATGGCACCAGTATTTTGACCATAGCATAAAATATTGTTACTGGTTATTGAAGTTGTCATTCCATCTGGATTTACTACTTGTAAAGTGGTTGGCGAAGAAGTGCACCCATTTTCGGTAACAGTTAACGATATAGTATAGGTTCCCGGGTTTACCCAACTAACAGTATGAGGTCCCGGACCAGTTCCGGGGATAGCATTGCCGCCACTCCAGTTCCAGTTAAAGGTAGCATTAGCCCCGGCTGTGCCTGTATAAGTTACCGTAGTACTACCACCAGCACATTCAATAACTGATGCAGTAAAGGTACTGGTAGGTGTTGACAGGAATGTAATCAATACTGTATCGGATGCAACACAACTACCACCTGCATTTTCTGTCCAGATAAAAGTATAAACACCAGGGATAGTAACAGTAACACTTGCCTGAGGGTCAGTGTTGTCTGAAATGCTAACATTTCCAGGTCCGGTTGCGGTCCAGCTTCCGTTTGTTGAAGGAATAGCATGCAAAGAATACGTCAATCCACAAATTGAGTCATCAACTCCTGCATTGGGTGTTGGCATAGATACAACCTGTACATTAACGAAAGCAGTACCTGTACAGCCAAATGCATCGGTAACCGTAACACTATAAATACCTCCTAAAGTTACCGTGGTGGTTTGAGTTTGGGCATTATTGCTCCATAGATAAGAAACATAGCCTGTTCCTGCATCAAGCACAGTGCTTGTTCCTGAACAAATTGAAGTATTTCCTGTTATGGTTGGTGTTGGATTTTGTGATACTACAACATTGGCTTGTGCAGTTCCCGTACATCCACCTGCATCTGAAACGGTTACAGAATAAGTACCTGCCTGATTTACCGTAATAGTTTGCGTTGTTTCATTTGTGCTCCATTGATAAGAAGCATATCCAGGGCCTGCATCGAGAATGGTTGAATTACCTGAGCAAATAGCCATTGTTCCTGTAATGGTTGGACTTAAGGTAGAAGCTTGAGTAACATTGACCGAAGCTGTTCCGGAACAACCCTGAGCATTCGTAACTGTAACAGCATAAGGACCTGGTGTTGAAACAGTTATTGTTTGTGTCGTTGCTGTTGTGCTCCATTGATAGGAGGTATAACCTGCACCAGCATCTAGAATAGTAGAGCTTCCGGTACAAAATGTTGTAGAGCCTGTGATAGTTGGAGTTGGATTAGGTGTACCAGGATTAACTGTAATCGTAGCAGTAGCCGAACAGGCTGAGTTTTGTGCATCGGTAACTGTTACATTATAAGTTCCAGGTGCTATGTTGTTCAAATCCTGAGTTGTGGCTGTAAAATTATTTGGTCCTGTCCAATTATATGTATAAGTACTGCTTCCAGTAACAATCAAGTCAATAGCACCATTAGACATTCCTGAACAAGTTTCGTTGGTTACATTGTAGTTAAGTGTTGGATTAGTGCAACTACCACAAGATGGAATGCTTGCTAAATCATTATAAGTAACATTATTTGTACCGTCTGTTACCTGTAAAGGCCAGCTTGATGGAACTGATGCAGTATTTCCTGAAGCATAAGTTGTCCAAGTGGTAAAAGTACATACAGGTGGATTACAACTAACATATTGACCCAATATGATAACCGGTGTTCCTCCGCAACTCAGACATTCCTGTTCGTTTGCAGGTGTTGAAGTAGTTGTCGTTTGTGTTTGCCATTGCAATATTCCTGCACCGCCACTGCCTTGCAAATTTGTACCATCATAACATACCGAAATCGGTTGGGAACAATCGAGAACAAGAATAGTAATTGAATCGGAACCACACGGTAAGGTATATACAATTACATGATTTCCTGGTCCTGCAACTGAAGGGTCAAAAGTTCCGTTGCTACTATTTGTAATACCATTTCCTGACCATGTTCCGCCAGAAGTTCCACCGATTAAATTAATTGGTCCATCTGTAGTACACATAGGTTCAACAGGACAAATATTAGCATCACAACAAATATTTACATTTTTTGGGCAGGCACTAAAATTCACACTTTCAACATAACCAATCCGGTTGTTATCGCCAGTAGCTCCTGTGGTCCCACAAACAATAACATTTCCATTTGTTCCCACTGCCACATCAGACACTCTATAAGTTGTATTTGAAGAAGCTAACTGGGTAAGATTCGCATCATATTTTAATACTCTGTCTTTTGAACCAATATAAACATTGCCGCATGTATCAAGGTCTATTCCATTGTTATGTGGTGCATTAAAACCTAATGAACTTTCAGTTCCACCACCGGGAATATTGACCGATGATAAAACGACACCTGATTGTAATGAGCGTTTATCAACCTTTACACCATTTTGAGTATAAACAAACTGTTTATTGGCTTTAATAGCCATATTAGCTCCGTTTCCGTTTTCAGGCCTGAAATGCTCGCTTTTGTAACCGAATTTATAAGTGTGATTGATTGCAAACAAAGGTTCATCGTGTGGACACTGTGAAAAGTTTTGAGTAATTGCTCCTATTGTATCTAAAGTAAGATAATAATATTTTGCGTTATATCCGGCACTCATCGAACGCACTTCTTCAATATCGTTAACCATTCCAAAAGCGCCGGGACGATTTACACCAACCTGTACAAGGCTTATTACATCGCCAGTATTGATATTAATGTCAAAAATAACACCATAGCCTACAGGAGAAGGAAAACCCTGAAGACGAGTTCCACCAACAATAAGTTTTGTCTGGTCGCAATTGAACGCTATTGCCCAGTATTCATCCATCTGACCCCCATCTTTATGGTACAGCATACTTCCACTTGTGTTAATTTTTTCAATTTCAGCCACTGAACCTGCAGTTATATAACTGTTCCCGGCATTGTCTGTGGCTAACGTACCTAGCCAGTAGTTTGCAGTATCCCAACTGGTTGTATATGTCCATTGTAAAGCTCCTGCTGTATTGTACTTTTTAAGCTTCTGGGGGCTTATCATTCCATCACCAATAATGTATGCATTGCCATTTCCATCTGTTTCGCATTCCCATACACCATTTGAAGAATTAGAAAAAGGAGTCAGTATCCATGGATCAATTGTTATTAGTCTTGAATAATCTGCATCTTTCAATTCAAAACCTATTGTTTCACCAGATAATATAAATCTTGATGGTATAATCTGTTGATTTTCGGCATAGAACGTTACCGGGTTGTGTTCTACAATGTCACCAAAACGAGTCTGAATTAATAATTTGCCATCAGGAGTTAACGTTACAGGGTGAGAATAACGCAATCGCAATTTCGTAACATCTGCACCCGGATGTAAAATTATAGAATATTTTAAGCCTCCTTCAGAATGAAATTCATAAATTACATCAATATTTGGATATAAATCTTTGCATACCAACCTTTCGTAAGAAGGTATGTAGTTGAAATTTTTCAATTCGCCATTTACTTTAAAGGTATAGCTATGGTAGTATGAAGTTTTCTGCTCAGGTATAAATATAGCATTTGAATTTGCATTTAACCAGGTATATACTACGTAATCCTCTATCTTTCCTTCCCTGAATTCATTAATCTCGTGCTGACGATATTGTTCCAGAGTCATTCCTTTACGACGTTCGAGTTTCTTTTGAAAATACTCAGGTGTAAGTTCGCGGTTTTTCTTTTTGAAATCGGCCAAACGAATAATCAATTCATTATTTGTGAAAAAGAAATGTTCGTGGCTTCCTTCGTAGGCATATTGAATAGGTTGACGGGTAGGAAGCTTATATAAGGCTTCAAACTGACCAACATTCTTAACAAACGACTTTTCCTGTCCCCAACGCACTTTCCAGTTACTCTTTTGGGCATAGGATACGCCCGAAAAACAAACCAGCAATAATAAAGTTATTGTTCTCATATTAATTTATTTTATCTAATTACTGTTATAGCACCTGTTTCTTCATGACTATTGTCGGTTATATCTCTAAACACACACCGCCAGGTGTAAGTTCCTACAGGGGCAAATTGCCCACCTTTAACACTGCCATCCCATCGTTCACTACGTTCAAGGTCTTTGTAAAACTTATTTGTGCTCCAAATAATTTCACCCCATCTGTCATATACTTCGAGCAGAAATTCTTCTTCTTTTATTCCATGAGCAAGGATAAAGAAATAATCGTTGTTTCTATCGCCGTCGGGACTAAATGCCGTTGGAGCATAAAAAGTATATTGTTCAATAACCTTTAACAATGCTCTTGATGTGTCTTTGCAACCTTTTTCGGAAACTGCAACAAGTTGAATTTCGTATTCACCTGCTCCTTGATATAAATGATATGGATTTACATGGCTGGAAGAATCTCCATCACCAAACATCCATTGATAGGAAGAAGCATTGATAGAAAGATTAGTAAAATCAACTAATGGTTTTATTTCTGTTACTACTTCTGGTGACCAAACAAAAGCAGAGATTGGTTTAGGCCAAACAGTTATCATATCATTAATGGTGTAAGTATGTTTACATCCCACAGCAGAAGTAACTGTAATAGAAACATCATAAATGCCTGGACTTGTATAAATATGAGTTGGATTTTTAGCCAACGACAGGTTGGTTTGGTCGCCAAAGTTCCACTGGTAGGTTTGTCCGCTATCGGGCGATGTTTCAATAAAGTGTACGGTTAATGGCACACAGCCTTGAAGTGTATCGGCCAATATGTTAGCGGGAGGTAAAGGATACACATTGATGTAAACCCTTCCTGTATCCCAGCTTCCGCAAACATCTTCTACAAGTACACTATACCATCCGCTTTCTGATGGATTGATGTAAATCGGAGGTGTAACAATTTCGCCTAAATGGTTATGAACAATGTATGGAGGACCAACTCCACCTATAATTACTGGCGTTAATAAAACCGGATCGCCCGGACAAACATAATGAGTATTAGCTAATAACGTAACAGTTAAAGGTGGGGCAACATAAACGGTGGTTTGCATTATTTGACTCTGACAACCATTAGCATCTACAACAGAAGCCGTGTAGTTGGTTGTTATTTCTGGGTATACTACAATACTTTGCTGTGAAGACTGTCCATTCCAATAATATTGATAGGGTGGTGTTCCACCTATTGCGGTTATTGACAAGTAAGCAGGCTTTCCAACACAAATATATTGGCTGGGGGTTATCGAAGTTATTAAAGCAGACGGTTGATCTACCTGTGAACCTAATACTTTTGTACATCCATTCTCGTCGGTTACAGTTACCGTATAAATGCCGGCGGGTATATTGTTCAAATCTTCTACATTTAAACCATTGTTCCAATAATATGAATAAGGTGGAGTACCACCATTTACTATAATGTTAATTCCACCTGTTGAATCTCCAAAACATAGTACATTAGAAATAAAAGATGTAATATGAAGAGAATCGGGGTTTAGAATGGTTTGTGTTGTTATGGGTGAAGAACAACCATTTTCGTCGATAACTTGCAAAGAAACGGTAACATTTCCGGCATTTGACCAGCTTACCTGATGCGGTCCCATTCCGGTACCAGGCCAGGCTGAACCACCATTCCATGTCCAATTAAAGGTGGCACTACTGCTGGCGTTTCCTGTATATTGTACAGTAGTAATGTCGCCAAAACAGGGTATTGGATTAGTGGTAAAAGTGCTTGTCGGAAGCGGATTAACTGTAAGCTCAACACTTGCTGTTGCTGTACATCCTGTAGCATCTGTTCCTGTAACATAATAAGTTGTTGTTTGCGAAGGGTTTACTTGTAAATCATTTCCATTGCCAATGTTCCAGGTATAATTTAAAGCCCCTTGTGCAGTGAGAGTAGAAACCTGACCATCACAAATAGTTGATGGATTGGCAATTGCTGTAACAATTAATGCAGGTGGTTCAGTAATAGTAACTGAAGAGGTTTTAGTACATAAATGAGCATCAGACACGGTAACTACATAGTTGCCAGCAGTTAAATTATTAGCTGTTAAACCTATTTGACCATTGCTCCATAAAGCATTATAAGGATTTGTACCCCCTGTAATACTAACGGTTGCACTGCCATCGCTACCTCCATTACAGGTAACATTAGTTGAATTTAAAGATAAAACAATATCATCAGGCTGATTAATGGTAACTGAACCTGTTTGACTGCATCCTGTTACATCGGAAACAGTTACGCTATATGTTCCTGATGGCAAGTTATTAATGGTTGTTCCGGTAGCATTATTCGACCATGTATAGGTAAAAGGTGGTGTCCCTCCGCTGACGACGACAGTAGCTGAGCCGTTGCTCTCACCATAGCACGAAACATCAGTAGAAGAAAACTGCAATGTTGGCAATCCTACTGTTACTTGTTGACTGACTGAATTTTGACAGTTTCCATTTGAAATAGTGAGTGTTACTGTATACGTTCCAGGAGAAGAATAGGTATGACTTGGATTTTGTTGATTTGAAGTATTCCCATCTCCAAAATTCCATGACCACGAAGTAATAGTACCCAAGTTTGTTGTAGAATTATCTGTGAGTGAGATTGTTAAGCAAGAAGTTGAAAAACTAAACTGCGGATTTACCTCTACTACTTGAATGGGAAAGACATACCAAAAGCCACATAATCCTGCTGACGTTGGTGAATTAATAAAAACACTTACGTTGCTACCACTGTAATTTTGCGGATTTATATTTATAGTAGGTGTTGTTTCGCCTGTTGACCATAAATAAGTCATACCAGGATCAATATCAGGAACTGTTAACGTTGCAGAAGTAACATCATTGCAAAAAACATTTTCTTGAGTAAGCAATTGAGAAGGACATATAAAATCAATGTAACCATAACCAAAATGCCCTGATTGTGAGCAATCTGCACTGGTTACCACAATTGTAAGTGTTTGACCTACATAGGGTGATAGGTTAATGCCAACTGTGGTCCATGGTTTATAACGAACATCACCATTGCTCTGAAACCCCGGGATATTTCCACCTGCAACATATTGTTGATAACTACATGGAATGATATGATTAGAGCCATCATAAATTTTCATTTCAAAATAAGGTTGATCTTCCCAACTATGCCCAGGATCTTCAAAAACAACTGCATATTTGTAGATAAAGTTAGTGTCTTGTGGACCAACTACAAAAGTAAATATTAATTGCTCAGCCTGTGCCCCCGTTGAATTGTTGCCCAGACGGACAGAATAATTGCCACCACCGGGGGCAAGCTTGGGAAATCCTCCATACGGGTCGTTTCCTCCGGTTTCAATGGTGTGTCTGTTGACAACTGGAGCAGTTCCCGACCAACCACCAGCAGGATAACCATTATTTGTTCCAACCTGACAAGTCCATCCAGTAAAATCTCCCATTTCAAAATCAAGGTTGGAGCATAAGCTGGATTTTAATTTCTTTAAAGTATTTTGATTGAATCTCATGTGACGGGTTTTGGTGATATACGTATGCAACCATTCATCTGCCAGAGGATCCTCTCTGTATCTGGCAATAATGTAAGATTCTGATGTGCTATCTACACTTTGATGATAATATAATACTTGAATAACAGTATCATTTGCTTCACGTGTATGTAAATGATGATCACATACATGTTTTTTCTGGGAATACATGATATTTACCAGAAAAATTGCAACTGTATAAAAAAATACTACTTTCATAGTTTTTTTTTAGACGATATTTAAAAATTTTGGTTGCTTAAAAATACGAAAAAAAATTGAACAAAACACATAAATGTTCAAACAAAATGCTTAACAATTTCTTAACATTACATACATTGATTTTTAAATAGTTTTGTAGCAAAATATGAATCATGAAACGTTTACTTTGTTTTTTCTTAACCTTTTCTTTATATTTTGATATACAAGCTCAAACTATTGATAAATCGAATGGGAAATTAACAGGAGAAGCATACTTCGATTACTTTTACAATATAGAACGCGATACTTTATCCTCTACATTTACAAATGCAGTAATGAGCGATGCAAAAAATCTGAATGGTTTTCGTTACAGACGACTGAATGTATGTTATGATTATAAATTTACCGATAAAATTTCAAGCAGAATAAAAATAGAGACTGATGATAAATCAACCATCGTTAATGGAAATATGGGAGTTTTTATTAAAGATGCTTTCATTCAGATGGATAGTATTTTTCATAACTATAAGCTAAGAATTGGTATTCAACCAACACCAGTGTTCGAAACATCTGAAAAAATGTGGGCACACCGTTTTCTTGAAAAAACCATTTTAGATCATAGAGGTATAGTATCAAGTCGAGACATGGGTATATCAATAATTGGAAAATATAATCATCTATCTTACCAGATATATGCAGGAAACGGCAACGGAATAAAACCAGAAAATGAACGATTTAAAAGCATTTACTCAAATATTACCTATTTGTTCATAAAAAACTTTACACTTTCGATTTCTTACGCTTATTTCTTTTATCCCAGAAGAATTGATTTTTATGATACAATTAATATTAATAAGTTAATAAATGCAGACAAGGATGTTGCCTCATTATTTGTTGGTTATCAAAAAGAAAATAAGTTTTCTATAGGGATAGAAGCTTTTTATTCAAAATGGCGTAACATGTATAATACAGGTCAAACTTTCACTGATATTGAAAGTTTTGGACTCACCTTTTTCAGCTGGGTAAAACTATCTCAGAAAGTTACCGTATGTGGAAGATTTGATGTTTATGAACCCAACATTCACTCCATAAGTCTTTACGATAAACGCACATGGTCTATTTTTAGTATTGATTATCAGTTAACTAAACAAATTAAAATATCCCCAAATATCGCTTTTGAAACTTATGAAAAATCAATTAATCCGACCTTAAAACCCAGAACTGGCATTACTGGCCAATTAACAGTTTACTGGAAATTGCCATAAAACATCAAAAAAATATTGACAAAGACTTTTCTATTAAAAAAACATCCTCTAAATTTGTTTGGAAATTAACAAGCTTCCATGAGAAAAATAATTTTACATCTTATTACTTTTACGGTGATAAGTATTTCAATGCAGGCACAGCTCTTTTCTAAACTTCAGTTAAAACACCATTTTAATCAAGCCCGAAGATATATTTTATTTAATAATTACAATGCAGCTATACCACATCTTGAATTTTTATTAAAAAAAGATTCATTAAACGCAAACTTCAACTATCTGATGGGTTTATCGTATTATCACCTGCCTTTACAAAAGGGTAAATCTCTGCCTTATTTTCTTGTTGCTTCAACAAACGTTTCCAAAGATTATAAAGAACTCAATTTTAAAGAAAAAAATGCACCTACTAAAACTTATTTTTACATAGGCGAAGTTTTTCATTATTTATACAATTTCGATAAAGCCGACAATTATTTTGCCAAATACATGGAATTTTTAACACCAAATTCACCTGAATATAAGGAAACAGCCCGAATGATGGAAATATGTAAATACGCAACCACTCTAATTAACGATTCCATGGAAATATCTATTGAAAATCTTGGTCCTATAATAAATTCTGAATACGATGATCATTCTCCAACATTAAGTCCCGATGAAAGCACCATTATCTTTACATCAAGAAGAAAAGGCAGCACAGGTGGCTTAGTTACTGATGATGGCAAATATTTTGAAGATATCTATATTTCTGCAAAGGAATACGATAAGTGGTCTGAACCACATAAAATCAGCTCAAATATAAATACCGATATGCACGAAGCAAGCATCTGTCTTTCAGCCGAAGGAGATGAACTTTATATTTACAAAGACGATTTTGGTATTGGTAATATGTACGTATCGTATAAAATAGATGAAAAAAACTGGACAAAGCCCGAAAAGTTGGGACCACAAATAAACACTTCTGCAAACGAAACTCATGCAAGTCTTTCAGCCGATAAAAACATGCTAATTTTTTCAAGCGATCGTAAAGGAGGATATGGTGGAAAAGACCTTTACTATTCTCTTCGTTTGCCTAACGGCGAATGGGGACAGGCCCGAAACTTAGGACCTGTTATCAACACACCTTACGATGAAGAAGGTCCTTTTCTTATGCCCGATGGTTATACATTGTATTTCTCATCTAAGGGTCATAACAGTATTGGTGGATACGATTTGTTTGTCAGTGAATTACAAGAAGATGGAACATGGGGAACGCCCAAAAACTTAGGTTATCCTATAAACACAACCGACGATGAAGTATATTTCGTCATTTCTTCCGACGAAAAAAGAGCCTATTTCTCTTCTGTAAGAAATGATAGTTACGGAGGTAAAGACATTTATGTAATGAATCTTTTATCACTTCCAGAAAGAAATGTAGCCGTTGTAAAAGGAAAAATTTATATTAAAAATCAAGACTCTTTACCTGTAAAAGATGTAATCATAAAAGTTTATGATAACCAAACCCAAAAACTAATGGGACAATACAAACCTAACAAAGAAACAGGATATTATGTAATGATTCTTAAACAAAATAGAGAATATACCTTAAAATGCGAAAATAAAGAATGCGAATTTGAACCCAATACATTCTTTGTCCCTGAGCAAAGTTCATTATATGAAATTGAAAAACCAATCATCTTAGAACCTTTATCAAAACTTGAAATAAAAGAATAAAAAAACAACGATATGGCTTTTTTAATTCATTCATCGGTAGGAAAGAAAATTATAATGAGTGTAAGCGGATTATTTTTAATACTCTTTTTATTGGTGCATGTAAGCCTTAATTTGCTTACCATTATCGATCCATCGGGCAATCTGTTTAATGAGGCTTCAGAATTTATGGAAACCAATCCATTCATCTTTGTCATGCAATTTGTATTGGCAGCAGGTTTCCTGTTGCATATTTTGTACGGCACATGGCTAACGTGGCAAAACAAAAAAACACGCCCTGTGCCCTATGCTGTATCACAAAAAACCGATGTATCATGGTCGTCTCAAAATATGTGGATAACAGGAGCTGTTATTTTTGGATTTCTTTTGCTACACCTATATAATTATTTTTATAAATTAAAATTTACCGATTTAATAGAAAGTGGTCAAATGACAGAATTTGAACTTGTTAAAAGTCTTTTTCATGTTAACAACTGGCCTTATACCTTATTATATCTTATATGGTTTATTGTTTTAGGACTTCATTTAAACCATTCGTTGTACTCTGGTTTTCAAACCATAGGTTTAAGCAATCAAAAATGGCTCAATCGTTTAAAATGGTTCAGCAGCATATATGCATTAATCATTGTTATTGGATTTAGCTCCATTACTTTATATTTCTTTATCGAATCATTGTTGAATTAGAATATTAATCATATATGACAACTTTAAATTCAAAAATACCCGATGGTCCAATTGATAAAAAATGGACAACATTTAAATCGACTTGTAAACTGGTAAGTCCTGCCAATAAAAGAAAACTCGACATTATTGTGGTGGGTACTGGATTGGCAGGAGCTTCTGCAGCTGCTGCTCTTGGTGAATTGGGCTACAATGTCAGTGTTTTTTGTTACCAGGATAGTCCGCGGCGTGCTCATAGCATTGCGGCCCAGGGTGGTATAAATGCTGCCAAAAATTATCAAAACGATGGCGATAGCGTATATCGTTTATTTTTAGATACGCTTAAGGGAGGCGATTTCCGTTCAAGAGAGGCTAATGTTTATCGTTTAGCCGAAGTTAGCAATTTAATTATTGATCATTGTGTTGCACAGGGAGTTCCTTTTGCCCGCGACTATGCTGGTTACCTAGACAATCGTTCGTTTGGCGGAGCACAGGTTTCACGAACTTTTTATGCCCGTGGACAAACAGGGCAACAACTTTTGTTAGGAGCTTATAGCTCGTTGAACAGACAAATCAAAGAAGGTACTGTTAAGCTATATCAGCGACGCGATGTGCTCAATATTGTTGTTATAAATGGCAGAGCAAGAGGAATTATTACACGAAATCTTGTTACCGGCGAAATAGAAAGATATTCTGCACATGCTGTTGTTATTGCTACGGGTGGGTATGGAAACGTGTATTATTTATCAACCAATGCCATGGGTTCAAATGCTTCCGTTGCTTGGCAAGCTTATAAAAAGGGAGCATTTTTTGCCAACCCCTGTTATACTCAAATCCATCCGACTTGTATTCCGGTTCATGGTGAATACCAGTCGAAATTAACACTGATGAGCGAAAGTTTGCGAAACGATGGAAGAATATGGGTTCCCAAAAAACTTGAAGACGCCAGAAAACTTCAACGTGGCGAAATAAAAGCAAACGACATTCCCGAAGATGACCGCGATTATTATCTCGAGCGTCGTTATCCTTCTTTCGGAAACCTTGTTCCACGTGACATTGCTTCTCGTGCAGCAAAAGAACGCTGCGATGCTGGTTATGGAGTAAACAACACCGGACTGGCAGTATTTCTAGATTTTTCAGACGCAATTAAGCGACTTGGAAAAGAAGAAATTGACAGACGTTATGGAAATTTATTCCAGATGTACGAAAAAATAACAGCCGAAAATCCCTACGAAACTCCTATGATGATATACCCTGCTGTTCATTATACCATGGGTGGTATTTGGGTTGATTATCAACTAATGACTACTGTCCCAGGCTTGTTTGCTATTGGGGAAGTTAATTTCAGCGACCACGGCGCTAACCGACTGGGTGCTTCGGCACTCATGCAAGGTTTGGCCGATGGATATTTCATCCTTCCTTATACAATTGGAAATTACCTGGCAGATTTAGTTAAAGAACCACGCATAGATACACAAACACAGGAATTTGAAACTGCTTGTCAAGAAGTAATCGACAGAATACAACAATTAATGTCTATAAAAGGTAAAGAACCTGTTGACTATTTTCACAAGAAACTCGGAAAAATCATGTGGGATAATGTGGGCATGAGCCGAAATGAAGAAGGTCTTAAAAAAGCTATCGAGGTTATTAAGGAGATTAAAAAAGATTTTTGGTCAAACGTTGCCATTCCGGGTACCGATAAAGAGTACAATGCAGAACTTGAAAAAGCATGGAGAGTAGCCGACTTCATTGAACTAGGAGAGTTAATAGCAATAGATGCACTTCATAGAAAAGAATCGTGCGGTGGTCATTTTAGAGAAGAAAGCCAGACCGAAGATGGCGAAGCAAAGCGAAATGACGAAGAATTTGCTTATGTTGCTGCATGGGAATACAAGGGCGAAAATCAAGAACCTGTTTTACACAAGGAGAATCTTATTTTCAACGAAGTTCAATTAATTCAACGTAATTATAAATAATACTACGCTATGAACTTTACATTAAAAATATGGCGTCAGGCCAATCCAAAAGATAAAGGACGTTTTGAAACATATACTATCGAAAACGTTAGTCCTGATGCTTCTTTTCTCGAAATGCTTGATATTCTGAATGAAAAATTAATACGTGAAGGGAAAGAGCCGGTAGCTTTCGACCACGATTGTCGCGAAGGTATATGTGGTACTTGTAGCTTATACATCAATGGTCGTCCTCATGGTCCCGACGAAGATGTTACAACCTGTCAGCTTCATATGCGTAAATTCAAAGATGGCGAGACTATTACTATAGAACCGTGGAGAGCAGCAGCTTTTCCTGTTGTAAAAGACTTAATTGTTGATAGAAACGCTTTCGACAAAATATTGCAGGCAGGTGGTTTCATCTCAATTAACACTGGTTCTGCTCCCGATGCTAACAGTATTCCTATTCCTGCTCATGTAGTTGAAGAAGCTATGGATGCAGCCGCTTGTATTGGATGCGGAGCATGTGTTGCTGCTTGTAAAAATTCATCGGCAATGCTTTTTGTTGCAGCCAAAGTATCACATCTGGCTTTACTTCCTCAAGGAAAAGTTGAAGCTGCTAAACGTGTAAAAGCCATGATTGCCAAAATGGACGAACTTGGATTTGGAAGCTGTACAAATACTGGTGCATGCGAAGCTGAATGTCCCAAGAACATTTCAATAGCTCATATTGCCCGATTAAACAGAGAATTTTTAAAATCGAATATAAAAGAATAGTTTAAAAATCGATATTAGAATGAATATAAGATAAATACGAAAAAAGTGTTGGATTACTTTGATTGAAAACAAAAACTTATTACATTTCAATAAACTCAAAAGGAATTTTCAAGAGTTTTGAAAAGCGAATACCAGAAGCCTGCATATCGGTATCGTCTTTTAAATAATGCCACCGAACAAGTAAGTCGTTATGCTGAGCAATTTCTTGTAAGATAAGTAGAACCTTTGCCAATTGTTTAGCAGAGGCTGTGTTAAAGTATTCTAATTTAAAATTAAAAACAGTTTTTGGCAACGGATTATTCTTGTATTCATTCAACCAATTAAGGATAGGCTCATAAAAAGCTATGGCATTCTCTGGAAGGGAACGATTTCCAATTTCAAACTGTCCGCTTTCTTTATCTAAAATTACAGATGGTGTATCTTCTTGTGCCGGTATTCTGATTGATTCTAACATAGCTATTCAACTGCGATTAAACTTTGCAAACTTAAAAAAGAATAATGATTATTAATAGGAAGTATATCGTATTGTACAGGAAAACCACTTTTTAACCGAATATCTATCATTCCCAGACCTGTTTTTTTGGAATTTGAGTCCTCAAAGTTAAATAAACTTTCGTTATAATACTCATCTATTTCTTCCTTTGTTAAAGCATTTACTTTATCAATTTTTTGTTTAAGGGATATAAGTTGTTCGTTTTCAATAAAATTGCCTGTCAAGATTCGATAATAATTTTTTGTGAATCCCAAAAGAAATATCCCCGGTACAACATCTTGTTCATAATCGCCGGGAATATAACCGTGTTTAATGATGTTTTGGAGCATTTCAACGACAATGTAAAACACCTTTTTTTTGTGACTGATGCTACCCACCATTTGTCCTTCGAGAGAATTGAGCAACGACAATAAACTTTCCTGATTAAAAGGGCCATTGTTGATGATAGAAAGATTTTCCCGGTTCAAAATTTCATGAATTTTTTCAACGAAGTGAAATTCCGAAATCCCAATATTTGACCCACTGGCCTCATCTTCCAGAACAGGAACTGTACAAAGATAAAAATAAGAAAGTTCGCCATTTAACGGTACAAATTTGTAAATAAGTTTGTTACCTGCTTTTCGGGCAATATCTATCAATCCTAAGCCAGCGCCTCCTTTTTCAGACAAACTGCCTTCTTCAAGGACTGTTTTGTAATATTCCTTCAACTCTTCTTTGCTCAATGTATTGATTTTATCAATCAATGCCTGAAGGAATGGAATATTCTTTGTTTGAGCAATGTTTCCTGTGGTTATTACATAACGGTTATTCATTTTCTGGATTAGAAATAAACTATCGTGTTGAGGGTCTGTTTGTGTTTCTGATGCCTGATGACGAGTTACATTTTGAAGAGCTTCTACCAAAATGTGATACACTCTTTTTTTTAGCTTTGAAGACTCTTCTTGTTTCTCTAGTTTATTTTCTGTTAAAGATAAAATGGTATCGGTAACTTCTTGTGTAAAAACCCCTTTGTAGATGTATCCTAAGTGATGGTCCTGCATTAGAAAAAACAACTGCTTCACAAAATCGAGCGATAGGTTTTCTGTCATAGTTTAAACTATACTTTCAAATTGGATAAAATTTAACTTACAAACCTACAATATTTTTTTTTAATCTCAAAAAATTATTCCAATATTTGAGAAAAAAAAGTATGATTTTGTTTTCTTTTAATTGTTATTGGATAATTTAAAGCCACTGAATAATTTAATCTTCCATGACCAACAGGAAAATTACGTACAACAATCTCCACAGATTGGGGTAATAAGTGTTTAATATTTTCAGGGATTTTTAATGAAAAATTGCTTTGTTTTCGCATTCCCATATTACCAATAAATAAGCCTCTTATATTCGTAAGCTTACCGGCATGATATAATTGATAAAAAAATCTTTCTATTTTATAGGGTTCTTCGTTAATATCCTCTATGAAAAGAATTTTGTTAGTTGTATTTAAATCGAATGAACTGCCTATACTATGGCAAACATTTGTTAAATTTCCGCCTGTTATCGGAGCTGTAATGCATGTTTCTTCGTTGCAATAGAAATCTACGGAAGAATTTTTCAAACGAAAGCTAATGATTCCTTCAAAAAGTAAACGACGAAGATTTTCTACGCTTTTGTTTTTATACTTTCCAAAACTGGCTGGCATCGGTCCATGAATGCAAGCAACATTTAATTGCTGAACTTTATTTAGAATTACTGTAATATCGCTATAACCAATAATCCATTTGGGACTTTTCAAAAATGAATGAAACGATAATTTATTAATTATTTGAGTAGAACCATATCCACCGCGAGCACAAAAAATGGCTTTTACTTCTTCATTATCCAATGCCCATTGAAAATCGGCTAACCTATTTTCTAATGTACTGGAAAAATAATCTGTATTATCGTACACATACTTCCCTAATACAGGAATCAACCCCCATGATCTTAAAACTTCCAAACCGTACTCAAGGCTATCTTTGTCAACTTTCCCAGCAGGAGCGACAATAGCAACTTTGTCACCTTTTTTTAACAACGATGGAACTTGTATCATTTATTTATAACTTTGCTGCTCAAAGTTACTAAGATATTATTTTTATGCAAAAGATTTGGAAGCGTTTTACAGTTACCAGTGCATTACCTTATGCTAATGGGCCTGTACACATAGGACATTTGGCTGGTGTTTATGTGCCTGCCGATATTTATGTGCGTTATTTAAGAATAAAAGGTAAAGATGTTGTATTTATTTGTGGCAGCGACGAACACGGTGTTCCTATAACCATCAAAGCTATGCAGGAAAAAGTTACACCAAAGGAAGTCGTTGATCGTTATCATTATCTTATCAAAAAATCGTTCGAAGATTTTGGTATTTCATTCGATATTTATTCACGAACCACAAGTCCTGTTCACTACGAAACAGCTTCTGATTTTTTCAAAACCTTGTACGATAAAAACATCTTTATAGAAAAAGTTACTGAACAATATTACGATACAGAGCTTAATCAATTTTTAGCCGACCGTTACATTGTAGGAACTTGTCCACATTGTCAAAACGACAGAGCATATGGCGATCAATGCGAAAAATGCGGAACATCTTTAAACCCAACCGACCTGATTAATCCACGAAGTGCCATTAGTGGTTCGCCATTGGTTTTAAAAGAAACAAAACACTGGTTTTTGCCACTTGATCAGTTTGAAGAACAATTAAGAAAATGGATTCTGGAAGACCATAAAGAATGGAAGACTAATGTTTATGGTCAGTGTAAATCATGGCTCGATATGGGCTTACAACCACGTGCTGTGAGTCGAGACCTTGATTGGGGTGTTCCTGTACCAGTTGAAGGAGCAAAGGGAAAAGTTTTGTATGTCTGGTTCGATGCACCTATTGGCTATATTTCGGCTACCAAAGAGCTTACTCCAGAATGGGAAAAATATTGGAAAGACAAAGAAACCTGTCTCATACACTTTATTGGAAAAGATAATATTGTATTTCATTGCATTGTTTTCCCGGCAATGCTTATGGCAGAAGGCTCATACATATTGCCAGAAAACGTTCCAGCCAATGAATTTCTAAATCTGGAAGGGGATAAAATTTCCACTTCCCGAAATTGGGCTGTTTGGCTTCACGAATATCTCCAGGATTTTCCAGGAAAGCAAGATGTGTTGCGATATGTATTAACTGCCAACATGCCAGAAACTAAAGACAACGATTTTACATGGAAAGACTTTCAGACACGCAACAACAGTGAGCTTGTAGCTATTTTAGGAAATTTCGTTCATCGCACCTTAGTTCTTACTCACAAATATTTTGAAGGAGTTATTCCATTATGCCAGGACATAAAACCTGAAGAATTTGAAATGCTGCAATCAATTGCTCAAATAAAAAAACTAATAGAACAAAATATTGAAAACTTTAAATTCAGAGACGCTTTAAAAGAATACATGAACATAGCTCGTATTGGTAATAAATATTTAACAGACACTGAACCATGGAAACTCTATCAAACAGACCCCGAAAGAGTTAAAGCAATCATTGCTATTTGTCTTGAAATAACAGGAACATTGGCCGTTTTAGGAGAACCCTTTTTGCCTTTTACTTCACAAAAACTAAAAAACATGCTCAATTTAAAAGACATGACGTGGGATGAAATCGGGCTAAAACCTGTTTTCAAGGCTGGACATAAGATTGAAAAAGCTGAAATGCTGTTCGAAAAAATCGAAGATGAAGACATCGAAAAACAACTCAATAAGCTTAAACAAACCAAAGAACTCAATGCTCAAAAAACTGAAAATACTTTTACACCAATTAAAGAGAATATTTCTTATGACGATTTTTCTAAAATGGATTTGCGTGTTGTTACTGTTCTAGAAGCTGAGCGTGTGCCCAAGACAGATAAGTTGCTCAAATTGACCGTTGATTTGGGATTTGAAAAGCGAACGGTCGTTTCTGGAGTGGCACACGAATACAAACCTGAAGAATTAATTGGCAAACAGCTTATTTTATTAGCTAATCTTGAACCCAGAAAAATTAAAGGAATAGAATCAAAAGGTATGATTTTGTTTGCCGATAACAATCAAACTTTAGTTGGAGTTAGTCCCATTGTTTTCATCGAAAATGGTTCAATTGTTAAATAATTCTACATCAGTATTATATTTAAGCTATGATGGATTGTCAGACCCACTTGGACAATCGCAAATATTACCCTATCTTATTGGTCTAAGTCAACGCAACTATCATTTTCATGTTATTTCTTTTGAAAAGAAGAAAAACTTCCATCACTTAAAGACCAGTATTTCTGAAATTTGCAAGCAAAACAATATCTATTGGTATCCTTTGCTTTATCATAAAAAGCCTCCCGTTTTATCTACTCTTTGGGATATAGTGCAATTGCATCGGAAAGCTTTTCGTATTCAAAAGCAATATTCCATCAAAATCGTCCATTGTAGGAGTTATATTGCTTCATTGGTAGGTTTAAATCTAAAAAAAAGAAGAAAAACTTCTTTTCTTTTTGATATGAGAGGTTTTTGGGCAGACGAACGTATTGAAGGTAAAATTTGGTCTTATACTAACCCTGTATATCGCTCTATTTATTCTTTTTTTAAAAAGCAGGAAAAAAAATTTTTTCAATCTGCCGATGCTATTATTTCTTTAACAGAAGAAGGAAAAAATGCCATCTGTGAAATGTATTCTTTTGTCTCAGAAAAGAACATTCAGGTCATTCCTTGTACTGCAGACTTTAGCAAATTTTCAACAGTTTTACTTAATGAAGATATACGTAAACAACTTAATTTAAAAGCAGACCATTTTGTATTGACTTATATTGGTTCCTTAGGCACCTGGTATTTATTAGATGAAATGATGCTGTTTTTTAAGCAGTTGCTAAACAAATATCCGCATGCAATCTTTCTATTCCTTAGCCCTGAACCAAAATTCATTATTCAAGAATCAGCTAATAGACACGGAATAAGCAAAGAGAAAATACGCCATGTTTCTATAATTCACGAACAAGTTCCTCAATATTTAGCCATCGCAGATATGGGTATTGTATTTATTACCAATTTACCCTCCAAAAAAGCTAGTTCACCTACAAAATTTGCAGAATTACTGGCAGCAAATCTTCCTGTGGTTTGCAATAACATTGGTGATTTGAAAATACATTCTAAACGAATACCCTACACATATTGCTTTGATAAATTAGATGCAAATGCTTTCAAAGAGTTTATTGACAATTTTCAATATCCAAATGAAGACGAAAGGAAACAAATCAGCCAGGAAGCAAAAAAAATATATGACCTTAGCATTGCTTTATCTAAATACGTAGAAGTTTACAATAGGTTATGAAAAATAATAAAACCATATTGTTTCTATGTCCCTATCCCCAAAATTGTGCTCCGAGCCAACGACTTAAATTTGAACAATATTATCCCTATATAAAACAAGCTGGCTATAAGCTTACGGTTTCATCATTCATCTCTGAAAAATTTTGGAACATCTTATATGAAAAAGGGTTTTGGCTTCAAAAGTTTTGGTTCACATTATCAGGATACATAAAAAGGTTCTTAGTACTTTTTACTCTTAGAAAATACGATATTGTTTATATTCACTTATGGGTAAGTCCTTTTGGTCCGCCTGTTTTCGAATGGATTACAAGAAAATTAGCAAGAAAAATAATCTATGATATAGACGATATGGTTTTTTTAGGCCATGTGAGCGATGCAAATTCTAGAATACTTGCTATTAAAGGAAAAAAGAAGATACTATATTTAATTAAGCATTCAGATTACGTTATTACAGGAGCTCCTGCCATTGAACAATATGCTTTGAAAATTAACAACAAAGTAACAGACATTCCACCTACTATTGATATTTCGAAATTTCCTGCAAAAAAGACTTATTCTATTCACAAAGAAATTGTTTTAGGCTATAGTGGCAGTCACAGTACTATGAAATACTTAAAAGCCATTGAGCCTGTTTTTGAAAAACTTCTAACATTAAATATTCCCTTTAAGGTTCTGGTAATAACAAATTCACCATTCAGTTTTAATAATTCATCTATCCCTCTTGAGGTACAACAATGGAATTATCAAAATGAAGTAGAACTTTTACAAAAAATGGATGTAGGTCTTTTCCCATTAACCAACGAATTATGGGTATATGGAAAACGTGGAGGTAAGGCATTGTTGTATATGGCAGTTGGCTTACCAATAATAGCTACAGCTATAGGACCTAACCTTGATACTTTTAAAAATGGAGAAAACGCTATATTGGTTGGAGTTGACAATATTGAACAATGGGTTGATACAATTGTAACTTTATATCAAAATCAAGAAATTCGGGAAAAATTAGGAAAAAATGCTCGCATTACACTAGAACAACGTTTTTCCACAGAAACCAACAAAGAAATTTATCTTTCTATTATTAACGAACTTGCATAAAAAAAAAGGACTCATTGATAGTCCTTTTTGGGTGGAAGACCGGACTCGAACCGGCGACCTCCAGAGCCACAATCTGGCGCTCTAACCAGGCTGAGCTACATCCACCATTTGAGGCTGCAAATATATAAAATTTTTTAACAGGTACTTTTAGTACGAATATTTTTTTCACCTTTTTTAATTGACTTTACTTCATGCTTATGTTCTTCGGCGAGCCAGCCAAGCAAAGTAATCAATATATGAACAAAACTTGCAACCCCAGAAACAGCTAATACATAAGCTAGATATTTTCCATAATCGCTGTAAGTGTATGCAGTAATTATAAATAAAGACATCCATACCCCAGCACACCAGGGACAGGTCAGAAAATATTGCGAACTTTTAATCCAACCATTATCAGATGACGAATTCTTTATTCTATCACGAATAAAATTCAAAACTTTATCATACACAAGCAGACGTGTTAAACGATAAGCAGCTAAACATAAAACTACAAAATCAAATACCGATAACTGCTGAATATACAGTTCATTTTTAATAAGTAAATAAGAAAACAATACTGTTAACGATAAAAAAATTACTGTATAAATGAAATTCCAGAAATACTCACTTTTAAACATAAAAATAATTTTTCACAAGTATATAAAAACTTTTTTCAACAAAAAATGAATATGAAAAATTTTGTAGGCAACTTTTTTATATCTAATTTTGACTATTGATTAAAACAATGTGCCATGAAAACAGTAAAATTATTTTCATTATTTCTTTTGATAGCAATGTCTATTAATGCTTTTGCTCAACAATCAACTCTAAAAGTTGAGTTTATCAAAACAGACAATCAATATTTAAAAACACTCGACGATGGTAAAAAAGAATGTAGTTTCTACATTGAAGGAATTACTTCATCAGAAAAAGCTACTGAAATTGAAAACTACATCAGAGGCTATCGCGGAGTAGAACAATTCAACTTATTCCAACAAAATGATGGCCGATATATTGCAAATGGAATTTTCTATTCATTTGCTAATGCTCAGTATTTCAAATACCTGTTTGGATTATTAAAGGTGCAAACCGTTATTATTAATAACCAAGCTATTTCATTAGAACAATTTAATACCTTATAACTATGAATACAAGAAAAATTCTTTTGTTGTTATTCTTGTTTTTGTCATGGTTTAGCTATGGGCAATTGCAAGTAAATGGTTCATATACTCCCCAACAACTGGTTCAAAATTTTCTGGTAGGAGGTGGGGTTAATGTAACCAATATCAATTATACCGGACCAAGTGGCTGTATTGGTTATTTTAGCAATGGGCAAACTACTAATCTTGGGCTAACCAATGGTATCCTCATGTCAACTGGTGGTATTAACAATGTACCAAATTCCGGGTCCTACTTTTTAAGCAATAGCCTGGGTGGCTCCGGAGATCCTTTATTAGCTCAGATTGGTGGAGGAACTTCATACGATGCCGTAGTACTAACCTTTACTTTTACCCCTCAATCTACTCCTGTGCAGTTCCGTTATGTTTTTGGAAGTGAAGAGTATCCCGAATATGTTTGTTCTTCTTTTAACGACGCATTTGGCTTTTTCGTTACAGGGCCCAATCCTCAAGGAGGTAATTATAACAATTACAATGTTGCACGTATTCCCAATACAACCATTCCTGTTACCATTAATTCCGTTAATCCTGGAGTACCGGGGTCTTATGGAAGTTCAGGAAACTGTACTTCATTGGCATACTCCCAATATTATATCAATAATGGCAGTGGTACTACTATTTGTTTTGATGGTTTTACTACTGTTTTAACAGCAACAATTGATGTAGTTCCCTGTCAACCCTATCAAATTAAAATTGCAGTTTCTGATATCGGCGATGGAGCATATGATTCGGGTGTTTTCCTTGAAGCAAACAGTTTTCAATCAAATGCTATTTCTCCTGCTTTCTATTTTACCAATGTTTCTTTAGGACAAAACGCAATCGAGGGCTGCTCCAATGCAATTGTAGCCTTCACGTTAAATCAACCTGCTACACAACCTGTTGTTGTTAATTATACTATTAGCGGTACAGCTACTAATGGAACTGATTATCAAACCATTCCTTCTTCTGTAACCATACCTGTTGGTTCCGACTCTGTGGGCTTCATTATTCAACCTATCATGGACGGATTAAATGAAGGTACTGAAAATGTTACATTAATCGTTCAGGTATCGGCATGTGCTACCGATACAATTACCATTCCTATCATTGACAACACGCCTGTTCAAGTTTCAACAAGCAGCGATATAACTATCTGCGATGGACAACAACCTGTTTCTTTTAGCGCTTCTGGCTCTGGTGGTGTAGCACCACTTACTTACAACTGGAGTGGGGGATTAGGAACCAATCCGAATATTACCATCAGCCCGCCTGCTGGAAATTATAATTACACTGTTACCGTTACAGATGCTTGTAACCATACCGCTACTGATAATATTAGCGTTACAGTTTTGCCTACGCCCACTTCCGATTTTACTGCTGTAACTCCAATTTGTGCAGGCACTCCAAGCGATGTAACTTATATTGGAACCGGAGGAAATACTTTTGTTTGGAATTTTGGCGGTGCAACCATATTAAGTGGTACACCTGGCACAGCAGGTCCATTTCAGGTAACATGGAATACTGCAGGTACTTATGCTATTACTTTACAAGTACAATCATCCAACAGCTGCTGGAGTGTTCCTGATACACAATACGTGATGGTACTTGCTGCCGGAACACCTAATTGCTGCCAATTTCCAACTCCTTATGCAGGGACAGATAAAACTGTTTGTGGGCTAACCACAACTTTTCAGGCCGATCCACCTGATAACCCAAGTTATGTAGGGCAATGGATACAACTTAGTGGACCTGGGATTTCAACCTTCAGCAACCAGGGCTTTTTCAACTCGGCAGTAACGGTTACACAAGCTGGAACTTACACTTTCGAATGGAAAGAAGTAAACGGGCCCTGTGATTCATCAGATTATGTAACTATTACCTTTATTCAAAATCCTGTTCCTAACGCAGGTCCCGATGCTTCTATATGCGGTCTTCAATACACAATGCAGGCTTCATTAAGTGTTCCTGGTGCCAATGGCAGTTGGAGCGGAACAGGAGTTGTTACACCCAATAACCCCAATAGCAATGTAATGGTTCCTACATACGGAAGCTATACTTATGTCTGGACTGAAAATAATCAGGGCTGTATTGAAAGAGATACCGTAATTATTACTTTCCTTGTTGTTCCTACTCCAAACGCTGGAACTGATACAACTGCCTGTGGTAATAGAGTAACACTTGTAGCCGATTCTACCTATCCCGGTTTTTGGTCCGGTCCGTCTGGAGTTATTTATGTTAATGGAATAACCTCTCCAACAACACCCATTATTGTTCCAAATTATACAGGTAACTCATATCAGGCAACCTTTACATGGACGGAAACCAATGGTTCTTGTAGTGCTTCCGATAATGTAGTTATTACATTTATTCGTCCACCTCATGCCGAAGCAGGAAACAACGTTATTTCTGTATGTGGAACGCTTGCCACTATGGCTGCCGACACCATTGGTACTGGAATTACCTTAGGTTACTGGTATTCTGTGCCATCAGGACCTATTATCAACCAAAGTGGAAATGTTCCATGGAATGCAACTGTTGATGTTTCTGCAATGGGACCTTCTGCTTTCCATTTTTCAGTTGGAGAATATTGGTTATATTGGGTTGTTAACAATGGGCAATGTACAAATTACGATTCTGTTAAGGTATTATTTTTTGAAATACCTACAGCTTATGCTGGAGAAGATACTTCTATCTGCGGTAAATCATATAATTTATCTGCTACATGGAGCATTCAAAATCCTGTTGGACTGTGGTCTATGTTGTCCGGTCCGGGAACCGCTAACTTTGCTAATCCAACCCAACGAAATACTTTGGTTTCTGTAACTCAATTTGGTATTTACAAGTTTATCTGGCGCGAAATGAACGCTGGTAGAACATCCTGCTATAGTGAAGACACCATAACCATCGAGTTTAAAGTTACACCTATGCCCGATGCGGGCTTAGACCAATCTG
>FWWL01000769.1_pt1:77500-84973 | contig 84973 bp, 69 predicted proteins | sample 2228331 | NCBI WGS metagenome assembly FWWL01 (sample SAMEA103939775, study PRJEB20133) | metagenome | reverse complement strand
GAGGACGTGCGGCTGAGAGCCGCACCTACGATGAGCCCAGGGTATTTTTCGTAGGCGCTGCTCGCAGCAGCGCTTCCTTGGATTTCTCGAGACCTTGCGGGTCATCGAGGACGTGCGGCTGAGAGCCGCACCTACGACGTTCCCTTCTCCCCCTCTCCCAGCATTGGGAGAGGGGGCCGGGGGGGTGAGGGCCTCCATCGAGAACGTGCGGCTGAGAGCCGCAACCTCCGGCGTTCCCCTTTTCCCCAAGATTTCTTATCGGTGCGAGGGTTATATCCCTTCAACCTCCGCTTGCGTCAATCCGAAGAAAGTCGCAATTGCCAGCGAATGCTGTTGGATCAAAGCATGCAGACGCGCCGGCAGCGTGTTGAAAGGCTCCAGTGCGATGCGCAACGCGTCCCCTTTGCGCGCATAGCGCCAGGTGGCGACGGCGACGCCTGCATCGAGCACGACGCCTTCGATGTGGCCGGCGCTGCGAAAGACCCGCTTATAGTGCGCCGCCGGAACGATCCAGCTTTTGTCCTTGTGCGCCAGCAGGAGGGGATCGAAGCGATGAAGCATGTGCAAAGAGCAGAATGGCGGCTCAGTCGTCCTGGTGAACTCCTCCAGGTCTTCGCGCAAGAGGTGCATCGCTTGCCCATTCACGCTCACCTGCGCCAGTTCAGGTTCGAGCGCCGCCCACCAGCGCCGTGCACGTTGACGCTCCGCTCCGCGCCAATGTGCGTAATCCTGAAACGTCGCGGGGCCGTAGGCGCGCAGATAACGACGCGCCATTTCCACGTTGGCGGCGTCGGGTTCCGGCGGCTCCCAGCGCAGGTCGGGGCGCCAGAACGCGCGATGGGCGAACAAGCCTTCGCCGCTGCGCGCAGCATGACAGGCATGGCCCTGGCGCACCAGGTCGGCGAAGACGCCGCCCCACGGCGAAAGATGCTCTTCATCGTTGAAGAGGCCGGAGGCGCGCAGATCGGAGCGTCCCATCACGCCTTTTTGACGAAGGAGCGCCTCTGCCTGACGAACCAGCTCCATGTAGGCGTCATACGTCTCCGCCTTTTCGGCAGCGCGCGCCCACCAGCTCTTGCTTCCGGCCAGCATTGCGCAAATCAGCGGCCAATCCCCGGTTGCGTAGATGTGCAGCGTTCCGCGCTGCCCCCACAATTTCACCAGCGAGCGTTCCTCATAGAGCAGCGCTTCGTAGCGTGCATAAGTCAGGTTGGGCGTGCGGTTGAACAGCGCCAGGCCCGCCGAAGGATGAATCTGCGCCTGAACGCCGCCTAAGACCTCGGCGGCCAACCCGGCGTTAGGAAAGGGATCGAACAGGCCGGAGCGACGGATGCGGAACCAGCGCAGTTGTTGAATATCAACGGGTACAGGCGTCTGCTGCATAGGATGAGCGTCTGATTCATGAAAAGAACATTTGTGCTGGCTTCAGTGTATATCATGGAAGAAATTTGGGCGAATTCGGTGGAGGACGTCGTCCTTTTCACCGGGCTTCGGCCTGGCTGAGAGTGCGTTAAGGTCGGCGCCACCGCATCCCCTGGTTTCGTTCGGTCTCACTTCAGGGCGGCGCAGCGCGCCGACGTCCCCCATATGCTATACTTTTTCCTTGCTTTGCCCGCAGCTTCAACTTGTAGGGGAAATGAGGAATGACCGGTCCACTCCATGATCTCAAGCTGATTGAATTCGCCGGCATTGGGCCGGGGCCGTTCGCCGCCATGCTGTTCGCCGACATGGGCGCTACGGTGGTGCGCATCGAGCGCAAAGCCGCAATGCGACGTCCGCTCAGCCCCCTGAACCTTGGCCCGTTCGACGTCCTCAGCCGGGGGCGGCTGAGCGTGGCGCTCGACATCAAACGACCGGCGGGTCGCGAGGCTGCGCTGCGCCTGATCGAACAGGCCGACGCGCTGATCGAAGGCTTTCGCCCCGGCGTCATGGAGCGACTAGGATTGGGGCCGGAGGTCTGTCTGGCGCGCAATCCGAAGCTGGTCTACGGCCGCATGACCGGGTGGGGACAGACAGGGCCGCTCGCGCACGCCGCCGGCCACGACATCAACTACATTGCGTTGAGCGGCGCGCTGCACGCCATTGGGACGACGGAGCAGCCGCTGCCGCCGCTCAATCTGGTCGGCGACTTTGGCGGCGGCGCCCTGATGCTGGCCTGGGGCATGATGGCGGCGCTGTGGGAGGCGCAACGCTCCGGGCAGGGACAGGTCGTCGACGCGGCCATGACCGACGGCGCCGCGTATTTGATGACGATGATCTACGGCGTCAAGGCAGCCGGCCTGTGGAGCAACCAACGCCAGGCCAATTTGCTCGACGGCGGCGCTTTTTTCTACGGGACCTATGAATGCAGCGACGGCAAGTTTGTCGCCGTCGGCCCGATTGAGCCGCATTTCTATGCCTTGTTTCTCGAGAAGCTCGGCGTCGATGACCCCGAACTCGCCGATCAGTTTGACCCCTCCGCCTGGCCGCAGCAACGCGCAAAGCTCGCCGCTCTCTTTCGCACGCGCACGCGCGATGAATGGTGCGCCCTGTTGGAAGGCACGGATGCCTGCGTTGCGCCCGTGCTCGACCTGGACGAAGCGCCCCTGCATCCGCACAATCAGGCGCGGCAAACGTTCGTAGAGGTTGACGGCGTCGTGCAGCCGGCGCCTGCGCCGCGCCTCAGCCGCACGCCGGCTGCATCTCCCGCCCCGCCGCCGGAGCCAGGCGCGGACACGGAGAAAGTGCTGCGCGCCTGGGGATTTGGCGAGGCGGAGATCGAACATCTGCGCGAAGTTGGCGCGATCGAATAAATCAGACGTTTTCATTCGCGGCGACGGGCGTCGAATCCGTATTGTCGCAGCACATGCCGCGCTACGACGTCCTTATGCACCTCATCGGCGCCGTCATAGATGCGGGCGGCGCGTTCATGCCGCCACCAGAAGGCGAGCACGACATCGTCGGTGACGCCCAGGCCGCCGTGCACCTGGATGGCGCGGTCGAGCACGCGCTGCAGCACGTTGGCGACGAAAAACTTGATCGTGGAGATTTCGATGCGCGCCGCCGAAGCCCCGACGCTGTCGATGCGCGCCGCGGCGTCGAGCACGAGCAGCCGGGCGGCGTCGATCTCGGCGCGGCTTTCGGCGATCCAGTGCTGAACCACCTGCTGGGCGGCGATCGGGCGGCCCGGCGCCAGCTCGCGGCGGACGGCGTAGCGACACATCAGGTCGAGGGCGCGCTCGCAGATGCCGATCCAGCGCATGCAGTGGTGAATGCGACCGGGCCCCAGCCGCTCCTGCGCCAGCGCAAAGCCTTCGCCCTCCGCGCCGATGCGATTGCTGACCGGCACGCGGCATCCTTCAAAGCGCACCTCGCCGTGGCTGAGCCAGCCGCTTCCGCGCTCGCCCATCAGCGAGATGTTGCGCGCCAGGACAAAGCCGGGCGCATCCAGCGGCGCGATAATCTGGCTGGCGCGACGATGGGGTTTGTCCGCCTCCGGGTTGGTGATCGCCATCACGACGGCGAAGGCGGCTCCCTCCGCCGCCGTGGTGAACCACTTATGCCCGTCGATCACGTACTCGTCGCCCTCGCGCCGCGCGGTTGTGCTCATCCACACCGGGTTGGAGCCGGCGTGCTCCGGCTCCGTCATGGCGAAACAACTGCGAATCTTGCCTTCCGCCAGCGGCCGCAGCCAGCGCTCCTTCTGCTCCGGCGTTCCGTGGGCCAGGAGCAGCTCCATGTTGCCGATGTCGGGCGCAGCGCAGTTGAAGACATAGTGGCCGAGCGGGCTGCGCCCCAGCTCCTCGCTGACGCGGGCGAAGTCGCGCAACGTCAGCCCCATGCCGCCGTATTCGGGAGGCAGATGAGGCGCCCACAGCCCCATGGCTTTGACTTCCTCACGCAGCGCGTCGAGCTGCGGCGCAACGGCGTGGAAGCCCTGCTGCAGCAGAATCGGCTCAAGCGGATACAGGCGCTCCTGAACAAAGGCGCGGATGGCGTCGAGATAATTCATGGGAGGATCTCTTTCGGGTGTTGGCGGTCAACGAATTCAACCATGGGACGCAGTGCGTCCAGGTTTGCCTGGAATGGAGAATAGGATCAGAGGCGTTTTTTGTCAAGGAAACAGCATCGCTCTTTGAGCGTCTTCAGGCGATGAACCGCAGCGATTGGCCGAACGCTCCGGCAGTGTTATGATTCGCCGCAGAACGCAGGATTGCAACAACCGGATCGCCTATCGATAGCCTTTCATCCGAGACTTCTTTTTTCACCTTTCAGGAGGTCATCGCCATGAATCTTGCCGAAGCGCTCCTCGATGCGTTGCACCGGCACGGCGTGCGCGAGCTGTTCGGAATCCCTGGCGATTTCGCCCTGCCGTTCTTCAAGGTGGTCGAAAACGCCGGCATTCTGCCGCTCTATACGCTGAGCCACGAGCCTGGGGTCGGCTTTGCCGCCGATGCGGCGGCGCGGCTGCGTTCGGCGCCGGCTGCAGCCGCCGTCACCTACGGCGCGGGCGCGCTCAACATGGTCAACGCCGTGGCGGCCTCCTACGCCGAAAAAGTTCCGTTGGTCGTGATCTCCGGCGCCCCTGGCCGCGCCGAGTCGAGCCGCGGGCTGCTGCTCCATCATCAGGTCAAATCGCTCGACTCGCAGCTGCAGATCTATCGCGAGATCACATGCGACCAGGCGCAGCTCGATGATCCGCGCACTGCGCCCGCAGCCATTGCACGCGTGCTGCACCGCTGCGTCACCGAATCGCGGCCTGTCTATTTCGAGCTCCCGCGCAGCGCCGTCTTTGAGCCCTGTGCGCCGGTGACCCCCCTCGAGGCCGACCTCAGCGACCCCGAGGCGGTGCAGGCCTGCGTCGCAGAGGTGTTGCAGCGGCTGCGCGAGGCGAAATCGCCTGTGCTGATGGTTGGGGTCGAGGTGCGCCGCTTCGGACTGGAGGCAAAGGTGGATCGATTGGCGCAGCGCCTGGGCATTCCGGTCGTCACTTCGTTCCTGGGGCGGGGGCTGCTGGCCAACTCGTCAGCGCCGGTGTTGGGAACCTATCTCGGCGTGGCGGGCGACCCGGAAATCACGCAGCTGGTGGAAGAGTCCGACGCCTTGCTGCTGCTCGGCGTGATCGTGTCTGACACCAATTTTGGCGTCTCCGGCAAACGGCTGAACCTGCGCCGCGCCATCCACGCTGAAAATGGCGCAGTCACGCTGGGGCATCATGTCTATCCCCATATCTCTTTAGAGGCGTTCGTCGATGGGTTGCTCCTGCACGCCTCGCCGCTGGCCGCCGCTGCGTCCTCCCCACGCTCCTATCCCCATGGCCTGCCTCGCGACGATCAGCCGATTCAGCCGATCGACATTGCCTGCGCCGTGAACGACTTCTTCGCTGTGCACGGTCGGCTGCCGCTGGCGTCGGACATGGGCGATTGTCTTTTTACGGCGCTGGAGATGGACAACACCGAGCTGGTGGCGCCCGGCTACTACGCCACGATGGGCTACGGCGTCCCGGCAGGGTTGGGCGTGCAGGTCGCCACGGGCCGTCGTCCGCTGGTGCTGGTGGGGGACGGCGCTTTCCAGATGACGGGGTGGGAGCTCGGCAATTGTCGGCGCTATGGTTGGGATCCGATCGTGTTGCTCTTCAACAATCGAAGCTGGGAGATGTTGCGCGTCTTTCAGCCGGAGAGCCGTTTCAACGATCTGGACGACTGGCGCTTTGCCGCGCTGGCGGAGGGGTTGGGGGGCGTAGGCGTGCGCGTGACGACGCGTGCAGAGCTGGCGCAGGCGCTTGAGCTGGCGGCGCGGACGCGTGGGCGCTTTGTTCTCATTGAAATCATGCTGGCGCCGGGCGCCGTCTCGCCGACGCTGGCGCGCTTTGTGGCCGGCCTCTCGGCGGCGCGAGGGGGATAGATGGGTGCGAGGTGAAGAATCTTATCGAACCGTGGAATCCTCAGCGTCCGTATGTTGGGGTGCAAAATGTTGGGGTGCAAAGGTCGTCGCCAGCACGCCGCAACAAACGGTCAGGTGCTCCTGGTTCAACGTGTAATAGCGATGACGACCCTCCTGGCGCACCTGCACCAGCCCCGCCTCCTCCAGCTTCTTGAGATGATGGCTGACCGTAGGCTGGTTGACGCGGCCTTCCATCTGCTCGACAAGGTCGGTCACGCTCAGCCAGCAGCAGCAGAGCCGCTTCATGATCTCCTGGCGGGTCTCATCCGCCAGCGCCTTGGCGAACAACACCGGATCGACCGGTGGCGTGCGCGGCGTTTTTTTCGCAACGTTCATTTTGTTGTTCGAGCTCCCTTGTTTGGGTGCGTGTTGCGCTGATTTCCTGCCTACGCGCCTTGCCGAATGCACCGAGACATCTTGTTCTGTTGGCTTCCCTTTCCACGCCCCACAAGTTCCGCAACACGCAGCATTCAACTCGCTTCATATCCTGATTGATATCCGTCGATTTGTCAATCCAGGCGAGGTCATCGGAAAATAGTCCAGGAAAGGTCAGGAGGTGTTTTCAATGGGACGTTATACGCACTTGTTCGATCTATCGGGACGCAGGGCGTTGGTGATCGGCGCGGGCAGCGGCATCGGCCGCGCGGCGGCGCATGGGCTGGCTTCGTTCGGCGCGGAGGTCGTCTGCGCCGACGTGCGCGAGGAAGCGGCCGCCGAGACCGCCGCCATGATTGCGGCGGACGGAGGCGTCGCCGGCGCGCAGAAGGTCGATCTGCGCAGCGCCGATGAGGTGGAGGCGCTGATCGCCGCCCTGCCGGGCCTCGACATCCTGGTGACGACGCCGAGCATCAACGTGCGCAAGCCGATGGTGGAGATCACCGAAGAGGAGTTCGAGCGCGTCGTGGGCCTGAACCTGCGCGGGACGTTTCTGGCGCTGCGCGCGGCGGGGCGTCGCATGGCGCAGGCGGGTCGCGGCAGCATCATCGCCTTTTCCAGCATTCGCTCGCAGGTCATTGAGCCGGGGCAGAGCGTCTATGCGGCGACCAAGGCGGGCGTCGTGCAGCTTGTGCGCACGCTGGCCGCCGAGCTTGGCCCACAGGGCGTGCGCGCCAATGTGATCGCCCCCGGCGTCGTCGATACGCCTCTGACGGCGCCGATCAAGCAGCATCCGGCCTGGTATCAAGCGTATGCAGAGAAGAGCATCCTGCGGCGCTGGGCGCAGGTGGACGAGCTGGTGGGCGCGGTCGTCTATCTGGCCTCCGACGCCAGCTCCTACGTGACCGGCGCGGTGCTCTTCGTGGACGGCGGCTGGACTGCGGCGGACGGCCGCTTCACGCCGCCGCTTTGAGGCGAGGTTACCCCTGCTTCCAGGTTTCGCCGGCGGCGCGATGGACGATGGTGTGTCGCCGTCCCAGCGCATCGATGTCACTGCTGTAGCCGCCCCCGATCACGGCGGCGACCGGAATCCCTCGGCGCAGACATTGCTCGAAGACAAAGCGATCGCGACGAAACAGCCCCTGGTCGCTGAGCGCCAGCTTGCCGAGCGCGTCG
>FWWL01000769.1_pt1:0-75000 | contig 84973 bp, 69 predicted proteins | sample 2228331 | NCBI WGS metagenome assembly FWWL01 (sample SAMEA103939775, study PRJEB20133) | metagenome | reverse complement strand
CTGAAAGGCGAGGGCGCATCTCTTTCATTTTATTTACCGATTCAACAATGTGCAGGCGCTGGATGCACCCACGAACAAATAGTATACGCCGAGATAACCGTTCTGGTCAAACGAGCGAGGCGCTGAAAGCAGAATCGTTTTTCGTCGCATCAGGCGAATTCACAAGGTTTTGTCTATATTTTGTCAATTGTATGTTGACCTACCGAAGACGCAGCGGGAGGGGCGTATGATGCTGAGCGTGCCTACCGATCGGTAGGTAGGCGAAAACGTTGTATAGGTGAAACAAAGTGCACGAAAGCCTGATGCAAGAGGTGCGCGATTCAACCCAACGCGTGCTCGATGTCGCCGAGCAGCTCTTCATGGAGGGCGGTTACAACGCCGTCACGCTGCGCGACATCGCCGGCGCGCTGGGCATCAAGCAGGCGTCCCTCTATTATCACTTTCCGGGCGGGAAAGAGCAACTCTTCCTCGTCATGGCGGAGCGCATGTTCGAGCGCCATCGGCAAGGGGTCAGCGCCGCCATCGAAACGGGAGAAAGCGATCTGCGTGCGCAGCTGCGGGCGGTGGCGGCCTGGTTCGGTTCGCAGCGACCGTTGAAGTTGATGAGCATGTTGCACGCCGATTTGACAGCGCTCAGCCCAGAGGCCCGCGAGCAGCTGGAACAGAAGGCGCACGCTGCGTTGTTGCAGCCCTTGCGGGAGTGCTTCGTCAGGGCGCAGGCGCGGGGCGAAATCCGCGCCATGCATCCTGACCTGCTGGCCGGCTGTTTTTTGTGGCTGATGGATGGCCTCAACTATGGAGAGCTGCGCAAAGGCGCGCCGCCGCGCGAGGCCATGGCGGAGGAAATTATTTCGCTGTTTCTGGACGGCCTGCTGCCTCGTGCGGATTTGATGCTCACAGAGCCCGTCAGCGCTCGCCGTTCTCCTCATCTGTTGGATAACAATCCGTTGGGTGACGTTTTGGAAAGGGGATGAAAAATTTTATGCGTGCACGGGCTGAGCAAAATCGCCTGATGACCATCTTTCTGATCGTCTTCGTCGACCTGCTGGGCTTCAGTCTGATTTTACCGTTGTTGCCCTACTATGCCAGGTCCTATGGCGCAAATGAGGCGATGATCGGGCTGTTGACCGCCTCCTATGCCGCCGCGCAGCTGATCGGCGCGCCGGTGCTGGGACGCCTTTCGGACCGCTATGGGCGTCGTCCGATCCTGTTGGTCAGCATTTCAGGCACCGCCCTGGGTTTCTTCTTGTTAGGCGTGGCGGAGACGTTGGGCCGCTCGATCGGCGTCGCCTTCTTCGGCGCCAACCTTGCCGCCATCAACGGCGCGGTGCTGAGCCTGCTCCTGGTCAGCCGCATTCTGGACGGTCTGACGGGCGGCAACATCAGCGTGGCGCAGGCCTACATCGCCGACATCACGCCGCCGGACGCGCGCGGCAAGGCGTTCGGCCTCATCGGCGCAGCGTTTGGCCTGGGGTTTATTATCGGGCCGGTGATCGGCGGCCTGCTAGGTGAGCGCTTCGGCTACGCAGCGCCTGCGTTCGCTGCGTTGACGATCGCCACATTCAATCTGATCGCCGTCTATTTCTTCCTGCCTGAATCGGTGACCCCTGAGCGTCGCGCCGAGCTGGCCAGTCGCCCTCGCGCCGCCTTCAGCTTGCGTGCGCTGATCGCCGCCCTGCAGCGGCCGCGCGTCGGCCCCTTGTTTCACATTCGTTTCTTTTTCGGCATGGCTTTTTCCATGTTCCAGTCGATCTTCGCCATCTATGCGTCCGGCGCGCCGCTCAATCTTTCAGTGGAACAGACGGGTTGGGTGTTGGGCTATGTCGGCGTGCTGGCGGTGCTGGTGCAGGGCTTCGCCATTGGGCGTTTGACCCGACGCTACAGCGACAAGCAGTTGATCCTGGCTGCGTCCCTCCTGATGGCCGTCTCCCTCTTTGCATGGGGAGTTGCGCCGAACGTCTGGACGTTGTTGATCGTCCTGGCGCCGCTGGCGTTCAGCGGCGGCGTGCTCAACACGGTGATCAACAGCGCGCTGAGCAAATCGGTGCACCCGGAAGAGGTGGGCGGGGTGCTGGGCATTTCGGCTTCGTTGGAGAGTCTGACGCGCGTGATTGCTCCGACCGTCGGCGGCGTGCTGCTTTCGCTGGCGCGCCCCTGGGGGCCGGCGCTCTTCACCGGCGTCGTCATGCTCTGGGTGGCCTCGTTTGCCTGGCGACGCCTTTTCGTCCATCCGGACCCGCCGTTGCAACCGCGTGAGGAGGCGTCGCCCTACGCTTATTCCGGTTCCTCAGGCGCTGCAGCGACGCGGTCGTAAAGAGGAGTGTGTTTCGTGATGCGTATTTCGTGGTGCGTGTTTTCTGGATTTAAGGATGTGCAGATATGCAATACGGAACACGCACCACGCAACAAATCAGTATGGGAGTAAGAAAGCGAACCATTTATGAAACGACTGTTGATTTTCCTCCTGATTGTCATTGCACTGGCAGGCGCCGGCTATGCTGCATATGCGCTGGGCTATTTGCCGGCGGAGCTGACCGAAGTGCTGGCTTCTCCGAGCGGACAGGATGTTCAGGTTGAGCAGTCGGCGACGGCGCCACAGGTCGACGCTCCACAGCCGCGCATTCTGGCCGACGCCAAGGTGGTGCCCGTGCGCCGCTCGGACCTCAACATGGCGGCCAGCGGGATCGTCGTGGAGGTGGCCGTGCGCGAGGGAGATCGCGTGGAGGCGGGCGACCTGCTGGTGAAGCTCGACGATGCACAGCAGCGCGTCGCCGTCGCCCAGGCGCAGGCCAACCTGGCGCGCGCGCAGGCCAACCTGGATCGCATCCGCGCCGGCGCGCGTGAGGAGGAGATCGCCGTCGCCGAAGCGGCGTTGCAGGCAGCCCAGGCCGCCTACGAGCGGCTGGTCAACGCGGCGGCGCCGGGCAACATCCGGGCGGCGGAGGCTGCGCTGGCGCGCGCACAAGCTGAATACAATCGGCTGACGCAGGGCCCATCGGAGCAGATTTTGATTGCGGCGCGCGCAGAAGTGGCTGCGGCCGAGGCGCAGCTCAGCCAGGCTCGCTCCGCCTATAACCGCATCAAGGACATGCCCGACGCCGGCATGCGGCCGGAGTCGCTCGCCATGCAGCAGGCCACCATCGCCTATGAGGCGGCGCAGGCGCGTCTGCAGGATCTGCTCAACGGCCCCACCCAGGCAGAGTTGGCGGCTGCTGCCGCAGCGGTGCGACAGGCGCAGGCGCAGTTGGACATGATGCGCAACAGTATGCCTTCGGATATGACCGCTGCGGCCGCCCAGGTGGCGCAGGCGCAGGCGCAGCTCGATGCGCTCAAGGCAGGCGCCCGGCCGGAGGAGATCGCGGCGGCCGAGGCCGAAGTCGCCGCCGCCACGGCTGCGTTGCAACAGGCGTTGGTGGCGCTGCGCAACACCGAGCTGCGCGCCCCCTTCGCCGGCGTGGTGGCGTCGGTCAACGTCAACGTTGGCGAGCAAGTCGGGCCTGGCCTGCCGGTGGTGCAGCTCGCCGATGACTCCGCCTGGGAGATTCACACGTCGGACCTGACCGAGCTGGACGTGGTGGGCGTGACGCCGGGCAAGCAGGTCACCGTCACCTTCGACGCCCTTCCAGACCTGGAGCTGCGCGGGACGGTCGACCGCATCCGTCCCATCGGGCAGGACAACCGCGGGGACACCGTCTACATGGTCGTGGTGAAACCGGAGCGCCAGGATAACCGTCTGCTCTGGAACATGACGGCTGTGGTCGATTTCGGAGTGAAATGAGCATGGCTTTTTATCTCGCCTTCAAAGAAGTGTGGCGCAATAAAGGGCGCTTTGCGCTGATCGCTGCGGTGGTGGCGCTGATCACGGTGCTGGTGCTCTTTATTGCGGCGCTCGCCGAAGGGCTGGCCTCGGCCAACCGCGAATACATCGAAAAGCTGAACGGCGAGCTACTTGTCTTTCAGGCCAACACCCAGCTTTCGACTGCGGCGAGCCGCATTGGTCGCTCGCGCGTGGCGGAGCTGCGCCGGGTGGAGGGCGTGGAGGCGGTGGGGCAGGTCGGCTTTTCCACCGCCAAGTTGGTTCCGCCCGGCGGCGGCGACGACATCAACGTCGCCTTCATCGGCGTCGAACCCGGCATGCCGGGCGAACCGGAGGTCTTCGCCGGACAGCAGCTTGAGCGCAGCCGCGGCAACAATGTCATCGTGGACGAGGGCGTGATCGTGCGGCTGGGCGTGCAGGTCGGGGATCTTATCCGACTCAAAGTGACGCGCGGCACGCGTGAAGAATTCTATGACCTGACTGTGGTGGGTCTCACCGACCGGCGCCAGTACTTCTTTCAGCCGGCGGTCTTTGCGCCGATTGTGACGTGGGACAACATCCGCGCCGACGGCGGTCAGCCCGGCGGCGAGCTGGTCTCTAACATTGCGGTCGTCAAGCTGCGCAACCCGGACGAGATCGAACGCATGAAGCGCCGCATCGAAGTCGAGGTGAAGGACGTGGAGGTTGCGGACAAAAAGACAGCCTGGGAGGCGCTGCCGGGCTACACGGCGCAGCAGAGCACGCTGAGCACGCAGCAGTTCTTCACTTTCTTCATCGGCGTGCTGGTGGTCGGCGGCTTTTTCCAGATTCAGACGCTGCAGAAGGTGGCGCAGATCGGTATGCTGAAAGCCATCGGCCTCTCGAACTGGACGGTGGGGCTGACGGCGTTTGCGCAGATTATCATCGTGAATGCGCTGGGCGTCGCCGTCGGCGCGGCGGGCACGCTGGCGTTGACCGCCAACTTTCCGGTCACCGTGCCGATCGTGCTGACGGGCGCCACTGCGCTCGCCGCCGTGCTGGCGCTGCTGGCGATCGGACCGCTGGGGGGGATCGTCTCCGTCGTGGCGTTGCTGCGCATCGAGCCGCTGCGCGCGCTCGGCATGGCGCAATAGCAAAAGAGAGAAAGGGCGTACGCAGTGATCGGTTTGGAAGCCATCAACGTGACCAAAGTCTACGGCGCAGGCGCAACCGCCGTCACCGCCGTCAACGACGTTTCGCTGAGTGTGCGCAGGGGAGAGTTCGTGGCGCTGGTCGGACCGAGCGGCTCCGGCAAGACCACCATGCTCGCCATGCTGGCCGGCCTGCTTAGGCCGAGCGCCGGGCAGATTTTTATCGCCGGTCAGGACATCGGGCGCATGAGCGAAACGCAACGCACGCGCTTTCGCGGCCGCTATATCGGCTTTGCCTTCCAATCGAACAATTTGGTTCCCTATCTGACGGCTCTGGAAAATGTGGAATTGTTGCTGCGGCTCAACGGCAAGTTGGATCGCAATGGACGGGAGCGGGCGCGGGATCTACTCGTGCGGCTTGGGCTGGGCGAGCGGCTTCACAATCGTCCCAATCAGCTTTCGGGCGGGCAGCAACAGCGCGTCGCCATCGCCCGCGCCCTGATTCACGAGCCGGAGGTCGTGCTCGCCGACGAGCCGACCGCCAGCCTCGACACCGAGCGCGCCCATCAGGTCGTGCAGACTTTTGCCGAGCTGATCCATGAGCAGAACCGCGCCGGCATCATGGTGACGCACGATCTGCGCATGTGCAAATATGTGGATCGCGTGATCCAGATGATGGATGGGAAGGTGAGCCGAGTCATCGCCGATCGCCGGGAAATTTTGCGGCTGGCCGGCGCCGCCGACGAACTCGATGGGCATCCCCCGTCCGTCAACGGGAAGCCGGCGTTGGCGGGCGATCCGCTGGCGATCCTCCAAGGCGTTTGACAGGCCGAGGAAGCCCCCAGGGAAAGATGGGTGTTTTGCGCAGGAAGACGCACGGAGCGCACCTCCGTGCGTCTCGCTTGAATTTCCCCGCTTTGTCTTCTCCGATCCACCGTTCTGGCCTTTGCAAGTCATTTGCCCCGTTTGGAGCCTCCAAAATTGCTTTACAAAACGTCCAGACGGCGGTAAAGTAAAAAATTCCTGGATGCTTCCACCGTCTGCGGCGATGAGTGAATACGAACAGGGGGAGAGCGCATGTCGCATCCTGCAAAAATTCTTTTGATCGGCTCCGACAAGACCTTACTGGCGGAAATGGAAAACCTGTTGCGCTCCGCTGCGTTGACCGTCATGACGATGCTGTGGAGCGATGCGCTCCTGCCGAGCGCGCGGAATGGCGCCGTGCGCATCCGGGCCAATCTGGCCATCGTCGACCTGCGTGCGCTCGCCGATCCGTTGGATGCATTCCGTCGACTTCAGCTTCTCCTGCCCGAGACCCCGTGCATGGCCCTGGCGTCGCCGGAACAGGAACTGCTGGTTGAGACGGCGCTTGCAGAAGGGGCTGTAGATTGCATGTTGACGACGCCAAAGCTGCAGGCGCGTCTGTTAAAGCGAGTGAGGCTCCTGCTCGAGCTGGAAAACGCCTCACTCCACGCCTTGACATCGAGACGACGGGGCGCCGTCAGTTTCGACAATGCGCCGATCGGCCTCTTCCGATGCACAAGTGGAGGCATGCTGACCGTTGTCAACTCAACCATGGCCAGAATTTTGGGCGTGTCGTCCAGAGAATTGTTGCAGGAAACGCTGCTTTGGGACTGGTTTGCAGATCGGGAGGAAGCAGGCCGCTGGCGAGATGTCTTTACGGCGCAGCGGTCGCTCTATTCGGGTGAATGCCGGATGCGTCGGGCCGATAATGCAACGTTATGGGCGCGCGTCAGCATCGAGTGGGTGGTCGAGCCGGAGAGCGGCTTCATCTACGGCGAAGGATTGCTGGAGGACATCACCGAGCAGCGCCGAGTGCAGAGCGCCCTGCGCGCCTCGGAGGAGAAGCTGCGCTTGATCTTCGAGCACGCCTTCGACGGCATCAGCATCTACGAAGAACTTCCCGAAAGCGGCTCGCGGCGATTGCTGGAATGCAACGATCGCTATTGTGAGATGGCCGGACGCAGCCGAGAGGAACTTTTAACCATCGGCAACACCTCATTGGTGCACCGCAAGATCGGTCGCGTCTTCACACGGGCGGAAAATCTTTTTATCCGGCAGCATAAGATTCCCTACCGGGGCTTCTTCTCTTGGATTCGTCCGGATGGCAAACCGAATGTGATTGAATATTCTGCGGCGCCCATCGACGTAGAGGGCCGACCGTTGACGATCGGGATCGACCGCGACATCACCGACCAGATTCAGGCGCAAGAGTCGGCGATGCGTCGCGCCGACCATATGGAGGCCATCAATGCGGTGATCGGTGCGGCGGCTGCAGCCGTCGACGTGCGAGCGCTGCTCGACCACACAGTTCAGGCGCTGGCGCAAGGGCTGATCGCAGACGGCGCCGTGATGTGGACGAGGGATGAAATTGCAGTCGCCGGCATCGACGAAGCAGAGGCGAGGCGCTGGATGGCGCGCTTCGACCGGACGCAAACGAGCGCGTATCTCATCGAGGACGCCTCTTCGCCCGCAAGTTCTGGCCAGGGTGAGCGGTGGCTGGCCGCGCCGATCGTCCATGAGGGGCGCCTGTTCGGCGGGCTGATGGCGCGCGGGGCGGACGTGGATGCGTGGCCCGAGGATGCATTGGCGCTCGCGAGCGTAGTCGGCAAGGAAGTGGGCGCCGCCGTCGAACGCTTCCATCTCTTCGAGCAAACGCTGCAACAGGGACGCATTGCCGCTGTGGGACGACTGGCGGCCGGCGTCGCCCATGATTTCAACAATATTCTGGCCGTCATCCTGCTGCAGACGCAATTGCTCGAACTGGAGCCGACGCTCTCCGAGAAGAGTCGGCTGCGGCTTCGCACCATCGCCGAACGGACGCAATACGCCGCCAACCTGGTCCGACAGATTCTGGACTTTAGCCTGAAATCTGTCTTGAACAAGGCCCCGGTCAATCTCTCGTTGCTGATCGATGAGGTCGCCGATCTTCTGCGTCGCACCTTTCCCGAGAATATCCAGATCATCGTAGAGAACGCTTCACTGCAAGGGTTCGTGCACGGCGATTTTACGATGCTCAAGCAGGCGCTGCTCAATTTAGCGCTCAACGCCCAAGACGCCATGCCCGAGGGTGGCGCTTTGAGTCTGCGCGTCGAACGATTGGAAGGGACGGGCGACTCCAGGACGGACCATCACGGCGAATGGCTGCGGTTGACCGTGCGCGACGATGGGGTCGGCATCCCGGTCGACGTTTTGCCGCATATCTTTGAGCCGTTTTTCACCACCAAAGAGGTGGGCAAGGGCGTCGGCCTTGGGCTGGCGCAGGTGTATGGCATTGTCAAACAGCACGGCGGCGAAGTCTCGGTGGTCAGCCAGCCCGGTCAGGGCGCCGCCTTCTTCATCGACCTGCCTGCTTTTCATCCGGAGCTTCCGATCGCGCCGCCTACGCTTCCCACCGGCCCCTCGGCTTCCGTGCGATTGCTTTACGTCGAAGATGAATCGCTTCTGCGGGAAACATTTTGCGATCTGTTGGAACTGCACGGCTACGAGGTCTGGCCCGCCGCCGACGGAGAGGAGGCGCTCGCCCGCTACGGTGAACGGCTGGCGGAGGTCGATCTGATGATCACCGACCTTGCCATGCCCGGCATGAACGGCGTCGAGCTCCATCGCGAATTGCGCAGGCGGCTGCCGTCGCTGCGCACGATCGTGCTGAGCGGCTATCCCGCCGAACACCATCTTTCCCATCACGCCTACGAAGGCATTGTGGCGTGGCTCCAGAAACCGGTCGGCGTAGCGACGCTCACCGCCCAGATCGAAGAGGCGCTCAAGGCCAAAGCATGAGCTATTATTCTTCTCAAGCGTTGCTGCCTTCTCGAGAACTAGGCCTTCTTCTTTAAGCTTGTCGTCGTTCTGGACACACCGTTATAATAGTTTTACGCTCCATTTTTAAGAGGAGAAGTAAGACATGGATGTGGCTACAGTTTCTTCCAGGTATCAAATCATCATTCCGCGTAAGGTGCGCGAGCAATTCAACTTGAAGCCTGGACAAAAAATTGTATTTATACCATACCGTAACTCGATTCGATTGGTGATTATTCCACCAATTGAAGAGTCTCTTGGGATTTTTTCAGGAATTAACACGGAAAATCTGCGCGAAGAAGTGGATGAGGAACGCTGATGAATGTCGTGGATTCGTCAGGTTGGTTGGAGTACTTTACCCGCGGAGAAAATGCATCGTTTTTCATTCCTCCGTTGTACGACATAGAACATCTGTTAGTCCCTTCGATTTGCATGTACGAAGTTTTCAAGCGCTTGCTGGCGGAACGCGATGAAGACGCAGCTTTGCTGGCGGTTGGAATCATGGCGTAGGGTAAAGAAATTCCTCTCGACCGAAGAATAGCTTTGGAAGCGGCGCACATTTCGCTAGATCTGAAACTGGCAATGGCGGATAGCATCATTCTGGCCACCGCGCGCGTCCACGACGCTGTCTTATGGACACAGGACTCACACTTTGCGGGTCTGGAAGCAGTGCACTACATTGCAAAAAAGAAGAACAGCCCAAACTGAAACATCATCCTCACTCATCTTACGCAGTTGGCTGTGTTTGCGGGAAGCTCTAGATTTTTACTAAACGCGAAGACGCCGTTTCCTTGTCGGTGCGGCTCCTAGCCGCACACTCTCGATACACCACAAGGTTTTAGGAGGATTCAAAGGAGCGCAGCTGCGAGCTGCGCCTATGGGTTGCCAGAATCCTTTGTGAAATTCCTCCCAGCTTCCTGAAAGGTTGCACTCTACAAGAAGGCGTCATCGAACTGCGTAACAAGAGATTCCACAATTCAGGAGCCGTTTTGTTGGAATTGCGCGGGCGTTGCGATTGCCGTAAAAAGCGTTGCGATCCATATGAGGCGTTGTGATACAATAGCGCACGCTGTTTTTCACGACGCTGAGTGCGTATCATGATAAATCGTATGGCTCAAGTTGCGTCCGCCCAACCGTTGGTCTCCATTCGTCGCGTCAGCAAGCGCTATCCCGGCGTCCTGGCAGTGGACGACGTCTCGCTCGATCTTTTTGCGGGCGAGGTGCATGGTCTGGTGGGCGAAAACGGGGCCGGCAAGTCGACGCTAATTAAGTTGCTGGCGGGAGCCATCGCGCGCGACCAGGGGGAGATTCTGGTGCGTGGTCGACCGGCGGAGCTGCGCCATGTATGGGAGGCGAAGCGGCTGGGGCTGGCCTTTATCCACCAGGAACTGAACCTGATCCCTTACTTCACCGCCGTCGAGAACATCTTCCTCGGCCACGCCTACCCGCGGCGTCGCTGGGGCGGCGTCGACTGGCGCAGGTTGCGGATGCATGCGCAGAAGGTGCTGGAGCAGCTCGGCGCAGACATTCCACTCGATCTCCCGGTCAGTCGTCTCTCCCCAGGGCAACAGACCCTCGTTTCGATCGCCCATGCGCTGGCCGCCGACGCCGACCTGATCGTGATGGACGAGCCGACCGCCTCCCTGACCGATCAGGAGATCGAGCATCTCTTCGCCGTCATTCGCACGTTGCAACAGCGAGGCGTCGGCGTGCTCTATATCTCCCATCGGCTGGCCGAGATCTTCGCCATCACGCAGCGCATTACGGTGATGCGCAACGGTCGCGTCGTGACGACGCAGCCGACTGCAGCTGTGACCGAGCGCGACCTGGTGCAGTGGATGACCGGACGCACGGTCGATGCGATCTATCCTCCACGTTCGCCCGCCACGCAGACGCCGCTGCTCACCGTCGCCGGGCTGAGCGGCCATTTTTGCCGGGACATCTCCTTCACATTGCATCGCGGCGAGGTGTTGGGGGTCGCCGGCCTGATCGGCTCCGGGCGCAGCGAGCTGTTGCGCATGCTCTTCGGCGCAGCGCCGGTGCTCGCCGGCTCGATTCACCTGCACGGCGAACGCGGCGCGCAGCCAGTCCGTCCCCGTTCGCCTGCGGAAGCCTATCGCCTGGGGCTGGCGCTGGCGCCGGAGGAGCGACGCTCCCAAGGGTTGGTGTTGACGCGGCCGATCTACGAAAATACGACGCTGACTTTTCTACGCAACTTTGCGCGCAGCGGGTGGCTGCTGGATCGCCGCCGCGAGATTGACGCCACCGTGCAGCTGGGCGCGCGGCTCGGCCTGCGCAGCCGCTCCCCGCGGCAGCTGGTGGCGCAGCTTTCCGGCGGCAACCAGCAGAAAGTCGTCTTCGCTCGCGCGTTGGCGGGGGAGGTGCGCGTGCTGCTGCTGGATGAACCGACGCGCGGGGTGGACGTGGGCGCGAAGCAGGACATTTACCGCATCATCCGCGACCTGACTGCCCAGGGCGTCGGTGTGCTGCTGGTCAGCTCCGAGCTGCCCGAGGTGCTGGGGCTTGCGCACCGGCTGATCGTCCTGCGCGAGGGGCGCCAGGTCGCCACGCTCGACGCCGACGCTGTGGGAGAAGAGGAAGTGCTTGCCTATTGCTTTGGGGTGGGCGCAACGCAAGCGCCCTGATGTCTTATCTGGAGCAGGAGAAGGCGCCGATGCGTATCGTTTCTTTGTTGCCTTCTGCAACGGAAATCGTCTGTCTGTTGGGGTTGCGCGATGCGCTGGTCGGTCGCAGCCACGAGTGTGATTTCCCGGCTGACGTCCGATCGGTTCCGGTGATGACGTACAGCGCCATCGGGGTCACCCAGGAAAACGGCGCCATCAACGCCGATCTGACGAGCGCCGAAATCGATGCCCTGGTCTCTCAACAGCTTGCCGACGGGCAGAGCCTCTATGGCCTGCATCTGGACCGTCTCGAGGCCGCTCGTCCTGACCTGATCTTGACGCAGGAGCTGTGCGACGTCTGCGCAGTGTCCTACGGAACGGTGCGCGCCGCCGTGCGCGAGTTGACCCCGCATTGGGGCGGCGCAGCCCAGGTGGTTTCGCTGGAGCCGATCGACATCGAAGGCGTCTTCGAGACCATTCTGATCGTTGCGGAATTGACAGGGCGCCTGGCGTTTGGCCGTCAGCAGGTGCAGAGACTGCGCGACCGTCTGGAACGGGTGGCGGCGGCGATTCGTGCGGTTCCGTTGGAAGAGCGCCCTGCGGTCGCCGCGCTGGAGTGGCTCGATCCACCCTTTGCGCCGGGCCACTGGGTCCCAGAGCAGATCGAGCGCGCCGGCGGGCGCTGTGCGCTGGGGCGCTACGGCAAGCCCAGTGTGCGCTGTACATGGGAGGAGCTCGTCGCCGCGCAGCCTTCCTGTGTGGTCGCCATGCCGTGCGGCTACGATCTGGCCGGCGCGATCGAGGAAACGCGGCGCGTCGCCCATCTGCCGGTCTGGCGTGAGCTGCCGGCGTTCGCCCATGGACGGCTCTATGCGGTGGACGCCACTTCCTATTTCAGCCGGCCGGGGCCGCGCGTCGTCGACGGCGTTGAGATTCTGGCAGGGCTGTTGCATCCCGATCGCTGGCCTGCGCCGACGCCTTTGCAGGCGCAAGCGATCGCCCATCTATTTGCAATTTGCGAACCATGAACCTGGAGGTCGATAGGAAGGGAATACTCAGGCGTGATGAATTTGTTCAAGTCGTTCAAAAATCTGTGGCGCAGGCCCGCGCCTGCGAAAAAGCCGATGACGCCGCTCTCTCCGGAGCCGGAAGAAGTTGTTGTGCCGGAGCTGGCCCCACGCGAGGTGCAGGAACGGCTCCGGGGCGATGCGCCTCCCCTCCTTCTCGACGTGCGCGAACCGTATGAATGGCGTCAGGTGCGCATTCCCGGCGCGTTGCACATCCCAATGAACAGCGTCCCCGACCGCCTGGGCGCGTTGCCGTCAGATTGCCCGATCGTCGTCTTTTGCGCCCATGGGATCCGCTCCTTTGGGGTGGCGCACTTTTTACGGCAGCACGGGCTGGAGGCGTACAATCTGGCGGGCGGCATTACGCAGTGGCAAATTCAGGGCGGCGAGGTCGAGGGGCGTCGATCCTGAACGCGTTGGCCGATTGGGGATTTTTCAGGTCGGTTCTGCGAGCTGGCTGCGAAACTGCGTTTCATACAGCGCACTGTAGAGGCCCCCGTTAGCGAGTAATTGATGGTGCGTCCCCTGCTCGACGACGCGCCCCTTGTCGATGACGACAATCTTATCCGCGGCCAGAATCGTGGAGAGGCGATGGGCAATCACCACGCTGGTGCGCCCGCGCAGCAACGGCTGCAGCGCTTCCTGGATCAGCGCTTCGCTCTGAGAATCGAGATGGGAGGTCGCCTCATCGAGCACCAGGATGCGCGGGTCTTTCAAAATAACGCGGGCGATGGCCAGCCGTTGTTTTTCGCCCCCGCTGAGCCGATGGCCGCGCTCGCCGACCACGGTGTCGTAGCCGTCGGGCAGTGAGGCGATCAACTCATGAATGTTGGCCGCGCGACAGGCGGCCTCCAGCTCCGCCTGCGTGGCGTCCGGTTTGGCGTAGAGCAGGTTGGCTCGAATCGTGTCGTGAAAGAGATAGGTTTCCTGGCTGACGACGCCAAAGTGGCGCGCAATGGAATCGAGCGTCAGGTCGCGCAGGTCGTAGCCATCCAGCGTGATGCGCCCCTGCGTCGGGTCATAGAGTCGCAGCAGCAGGGAGATGATCGTCGTCTTGCCTGCGCCGCTCGGCCCGACAAGCGCCGTCAACGAGCCAGGCTCAATCTCGAAGGAAACACCCTGGAGCGCAGCCCGGTGCATAGCAGGCCTTTCGACAAGGCCTTCTCCGTCGCCGATCGCAGCGCCGCCGGATTCTTGTGCATCGCTCAGCGCCTCGTCGATGAGCGGCTCCTGATAGTGAAACCACACGTCCTCGAAGCGAATGCGTCCTTCCACGTGGTTCAGGCGCACGGCGTCGGCGCGCTCCTGAATCTCAAGCGGAAGATCGAGATACTCAAAGACGCGTTCAAAGCTCACCAGTGCAGTCACAAACTCGACCTGCACGTTGGTCAACGCCGAGATTGGGCCGTAAAGTCGGGCAAGATAGGCGGTGAAGGCCACGATCGTGCCGACCGTCAGCGCATCGTTCAGCACCATCCAGCCGCCGGCCCAGTAAACCAATGCGCTGCCGACGGCGCCGACCAACCCCAGCCCCATGAAGAACAATTGCGCCACCTCCGCCCGCCGGACGCCGATGTCGCGGACGTTTCCGCTGAGCTGCCTGAATCGCAGCTCCTCTTGAGGCAGGCGGTTGAAGGTTTTCATTAACAGGGCGCCGTTGACGGACAACGTCTCGGCGATCTGGCTGCTCATGGCGGCGTTGTAATCCAGCGCCTGCCGACGAATTTTGCGCAGCATCAGCCCCACGCGCCGCGCCGGTAAGAGAAAGAGCGGCAAGACGGCCACCGAGAGGAGCGCCAGTCGCCATTCGATGCTGATCATCACGATCAACGTGGAGACCAGCGTCACCACATTGGTCAAAATTTCAGGGATAGTTCCGGTGATGGCGTTCTGGGCGCCGACGACGTCGTTGTTGAAGCGACTCACAATTTCGCCCGACCGCGTGTTGGTGAAAAAGCGCATCGACATGCGGCCGAGATGGCTGAACATCTCATTGCGCAGGTCATAGATGATCCCCTCGCCCGCCTTGGCGCTGTAGTGACGCTGAAGCACCCCCAGCGCGCCCGACGCCAGTGGAATGGCAAAGAGCGCAAGCGCCAGAGAGTTGAGGAGATGCAGGTTGCGATTGGGCAGCACCTCGTCGATCAGCTCGCGGTAGATCAGCGGCGGCGCCAGGCCAAGCAACGAAGAAACGGTGATCGTGATCAGAACGATCAGAATAGCGCCCAGATAGGGACGCGCATACCGAAAGACGCGCCGCAACAGCAGCCGATCAAGGATCGGTCGCTGCTGCGATGACTCCTCAAATGTAACGAATCGCCACCAGCCGCCGTCGCGCATGCCCCGTTCTCAGGTTTTGCGTGTCCGCTGAAAACGGCGCTGCACCACCTCGGTCAGCGCGCCGCCCATGGTGCAGAAGGCGCCGGCGTAGAGCGCCGGCTGCCAGTTGCCCTGAAAGATGAAGAAGGTGAGCGGCAAGACGCTCAACATGCCCCCTAAAAAGGCGTGCATGCCCCCGCGATGGCGGGCGTAGAATGCAGTCAGCGCGCCCGCCAGCAGCGGCCCCCCCACCGTGGCCAGAACCTCAAATTCTATCGGCAGAGGCATGGTCTGTACGAAACCGGTCAGCACGGTCACCAGCAACATGTTGGTGGCGAAAGCGAAGAGCGCCGCCTCCCAGCGCAACTGAGGTTTGGGGGCGTCGGCGGCGTCTCGCCGAGAACGACGGCTCATGGTTCTATTCCTTCTAATTTTGACCAGTCAGGCTCTGTGTAGACTTCGCGACGCCAGCGCAAGCCCAGGTCTTCGATGACGCCCGGCTGCGAGGCGGTGACAAGAAGCAACAGCGCCCGGAAGATCACCGTGCGTTGTTGCAACGGCGCATGCGGTTCGCCCAACGGATGACCGAGCGGCCACTTCACGAAAACTGCGCGCGGGGCGCCGACGGCTTCGGTCAGGTCACGCGCCAGAGAAACGCTCACCGTTGCGATGCCTGCTCGTTCGAGTGTGCGTGCGATCAGTCCCACGGACCGATTGCAAAGCCCTCAGGCGGGCGTCAGGAAAGCGAAATCGACGCCTTCGGCGCGCAGCTTCGCCGCCACCTCCGGCGCGCTGCGCTGCATTAAGGCTGCAAGCTGCTCGCCTTCGAGGTGCCCCATAAAACCGAAGTGTCGGGAGGCCAGCGACCCGACGACGCCTTGACGCACCAATTCATGAAAGTGCGCCAACGGAAAGATCACGTTCAGGTCGGCGTCCGCGTCGCGGTGATCATAATACTTGTGCGTGATCGTAATCTCATCGAGCGCAACGTTGTCGGGAATCTCTCGATAGGAGGCGTCGCCGTCCCGATTTTCCATGTCGAAGGGGCGCTGCGTCTTCAGATGAACGCCGCCGGTCGTGATGAGGACGCCGCGCGCCGCCGAAAGCGGTTTGCTGAGTCGGGTGAAAGGGATCGAACCGTCTTCCGCAACCAGAGCTGCGCTGCGTTGTGCAGCGCGACTCGCCCAGAGCTGTGCGACAGAGGGAATCGCATAGAAGCGATTCATGATTCGCTCAAACCAGGTTTTGTGTTCGCTCATAAACCCAGTATAGCTCTGTTGCGCGACTTCACCAGAATGCCCGATTCCATTTGACGCACATTCCGTTCGCCCCGTACAATGGAAAAAGTCCAGTTCATCTTTGTTCAACAGGAGGTTTGAATGGTCTCCGGCGCCCCATCTTCCAGCGTTCATGCTTCCTTCATCACGACGACAGCCGGGCTCAACCGTCAGACGCCGCCGATGCGCCTCTTTGAAAAGGCCAAACGTTTTGGTATCTGGAACCCCAGCGATCTCGATTTCAGCCAAGACATTGTCGATTGGCGCCGTCTTTCGGCGTTGGAGCAAGAAGTGCTGCTCCATTTGACCTCGCTCTTTCAGGCGGGGGAGGAGGCGGTCACGGCCGACATTTTACCCCTGCTGCTGACGGTCGCCGGCGAAGGGCGGCTGGAAGAGGAGATGTATCTCACCACCTTTCTCTTTGAAGAAGCCAAGCACACAGATTTCTTTCGTCGCTTTTTGGATGAGGTCGTCGGCGCCCAGACCGACCTATCGCATTTTCATACGCCGAGCTATCGCGCCATTGTGTATGAGGCGCTGCCGACGGCGATGCGGCGCCTGCTCGTCGATCCATCGCCGGCGGCGCAGGTGCGCGCATCGGTGACCTACAACATGATCGTGGAGGGCGTGCTGGCCGAAACTGGCTACCACGCCTACCTGACGGCGCTGGAGCGCAACGGTCTGATGCCGGGAACGTGTCGCGGCGTTCGTCTGTTGAAGCAGGATGAATCGCGCCATATCGCCTACGGCGTCCATCTGATTTCCCGGCTGATCGCGGCGGATGATCGGCTGTGGGAGGTCGCCGAGGAGACGATGAACGACTTGCTGCGACCGGCGCTCGGCGTCGTCGCCGACATCTTTGGCTCTTATGAAACGATGCCGTTTGGTCTCGACGAAAGCGAATTCGCCAATTACGCGCTGGCGCAGTTTCAAAAGCGGCTGGAGCGCATCGAGAGGGCGCGCGGCGCCTCTCTGGAAGAGATCGACCGTATAACCGATCGCTCCATCGAGCTGGATGATGCCTAGCAGGACGGATGGCTCCGGGTCGCAACCCTCAAAAGCTCCTCTTCTCGACGTCATTTTCTTCGGACATTGCGACATGTGGTATCATTGCCGTTTGTGACTACGTTCGTTTCGTTGCTCGTCTCACCGGTTGGGCCGCCGCTGCTGTTGTTGACCGGCGCCGCCGTAGAGCTTGGGCTCGGAAGGTGGATCCGACGCCCTGGCTGGCTGACCTGGATCGCGCTCGGTTTCTTAGGAGGCGCCGGGCTCCTTTACATTGCTCTCCAGTTCACAGTCGTTGTGCCGACCTTCGGCCATCCCTGGCAACCTCTTTTGCAAAGCGCCGCCAATCTGTACTGGGTGGCGGACGGCTGGAACTATTACATCGGCGCTCTGATTTTGCTGCTCGGCGGTTTGGGCGTCTTGCTCAACCGCACGCGCGCGCCCGACGGCAGAAGCCTGCCGCGGTTGCACGGGGTGCTTGCCACCGACCTGAGCATCATCGCCGCCAGCCTGCTTTTCGTGCAGAGCGGAAACCTGCTGACGGTGCTGTTGACATGGGTCTTTCTGGACGTCATCATTCTCCTGCGCCTGGCCGTTGAACCTGTCGGCGGCGCTTCGCTGGCCGAGCGCGCGCGCTCCAGCGAGGCGCAGGTCCTGAGCCTGATCGGCGCCATGTTTTTGTTCATCGCCATCCTGCCCGCCGGGCCAACGGGATTAGCGCAGGAGCTGGCCGGAGGCGTCGTCCCGCCGGAGACGCAGACGTTGCTTTTATTGGCTGCAGGAATTCGCGCCGGCCTCTATCCGCTCCATCTGTGGCTGTTGCCGCGTTCAACGCGCGCGCTGAATCTTTCCGAGCGATTGCTGGACCACATGACGCCCGTGCTCGGTGGCTTGTGGCTGATGGGGCAAACGCTGCGACTGGGCGGCGCAGAGCAGCTGTTTACGCCGGCGATGCTCTTTCTGATTGCGCTGGCGGCCTTTGCCTCTGCACTGGCGGCGTATACGGCGCAAGATCACGCCCATTACGCCACATTTGTCTTGATCACTTCGGCGGGCGTCGCAGCGCTCGCCGGCGTTCTTGGTCAGGCGCCCGGCCCGGCTTCGATGATGTGGCCGTTGACCGCTTTTGCCCTGGGAGGCGCACTTTGGCTGGTGGGCGATCAAGTCTGGCGCGCCTGGGGTTGGCAGGTTCCTGTGAGCGTCGGCGCGCTCACGCTGGCCGGCTTGCCGTTTACGCCGGGATTTTTGATGCAGCCGGCGCTTGCTCGCCTGTTGACGGAAGGCCCGGCGTACTGGCCCGCTCTGCTTGTCTATGTCATGGCACAGGGCATGCTGATCGCGGCGGTGTTGCGCAGTTGGGGAGGAGAATATACCGCCTCCACCGACCTCCCCAACAGCTATCTGTTAAAATTGTTGGCCGCCTGTCTGTTGTTGGGCTTGCCGCTGGCGGTCGCGGGTCTGCTGCCGCGCTTCACCGAGACGCTGGTCGCCATTCCCAACACTATCGATCCTGCACTGGGCAACCCGCCCAATGTCGTTGCGGGCGGGGAAGTGTGGACGGTGCTGGGGATGTCTCTCGTGATCGGCTTCGGCTTGGTCTGGTTGCATCCGCGCATCTGGCCTCACCTGGGCGCCCTGCCGCACCGCATCAGCCGCGTCAGTCAGCTGGAGTGGTTCTTTAACCTCATGCTCTGGGGGATCGATCGGGGCGCTCAAGTGGGCGCCAGCGGATTGCGCGTGGTGGAGGGCGCCGGCTACTTCGGCTGGTTTCTGGCCCTCTTTTTCCTGGGGATGTTACTGGTGCGCTGATGGCATCTTCTTCGATTTTTGCCGCCGTCGGGACATTGCTGGCGAACGGTCCCGGCATTTTGTTGCTCTCCGCCCTGGTCGCCAGCCTTGTTTTGATCTGGGATTGGCGTTGGGCGATCGCCGGCGCTGCGGCGATCCTGTTGGGCGTCAGCAGTCTCGCCGCAGCTTTGCATGAGCCTGCTCCGGCGGTGACTGCGGCGCAGTGGTTGGCTTCGCTCGTTTCGCTTCTGCTCCTGGGGCTTTCGGCCTACCTCCATCGCCCCGGCGCCACCGCCCATCCGCATGGCAACTGGCTGTTGCGCTTGCTTGCGCTGGGTTTTCTGGCAGGCGCCTGGTGGATGCTCGATCCCGGCGTCGCGCTGCCCATCTTCACTCGGGTTGAAACCGATCTGTTGATCTGGATCGGCCTGTGCAGCGCCCTGCTGCTGGGCCTTTCTGCAGCGCCCTTCTCCACGGGAATCGGATTGCTGTTGCTGACGGCGGTGGCGCAAAACATCGCCGCTGTGCTTCTGCCGGGTTCTGGCCTCGCCGTCCTGGTGGGGATCGCACAAATTTTGTTGGCGCTCGGCTGCGCCTACGCCATGTTGGCGCAACCTGTGCGAACTTCGAGATGGCAGACGGCGCCCGCAAGAAGATCAGCGCAGGCTATTGAACCGACTGCGGCGCCGCAGCCTCGCCCATCGCGCCTCTTCCCAGGAAGGGTCATCCGTCCTCGCCGGCCTTCCGGCATCGAAGAGGCTGCCGAGACGCTGAAAATCGCCTCCTCTCCCGGCGCAGGAGCCTCGGCCAAGGAGGGTGTATGAACCCGATTGAACCCGTCGGCCTGCCGTTTCTTCCCTTGCTGTTTGTCTTTTTCATTGCAGCCGCCTCCGCCAGTTTTCTCCTGAGCGCATGGCCGCGTCTCGTTGCGATCGTCGGCGCCGGTGCGGCGGCGTTGTTGGCGGCGTGGATCTGGTCGCTCAATATGAGCCTTCCGATCTGGATTCTGCCCTTTGGAGTGAACGTCGATCTCGAAGCCCCGTTGGCTCTTTCGGGCTACTTTCTGCAGCTGCGCGCGGCGAACACACCCGTCCTGGCCGCCTATCTGCTGCTTGCCGCGTTGGCGTTGCTGCTCGGCGCGCTGCACGCCCATGACGCTCTTTTCCCGGCCCAGGTGTGGCTGTTGCTGACCGGCTACAGCGCGCTTGCGCTTCTGGTCAACGCGCCGACGACGCCGATCGTGATTGCGCCTGTCCTGTTCGTCATGTTGACGGCTCTCAGCATCTACGTGCTCCACGGTGGCCGCCAGAAAGAAGCGAGCGCCGGTCTGCGCTTGTTGACGCCGCCGGTGCTGGCGACGCCGCTCTTTTTTGCCGGCGGTTGGTGGCTTGAACAGATTCCGTTGAACCCTCAGGACCTGGCGCTGATGCAAACGGCGGGAACCTTGATCGGGCTGGGCATCCTGATCTTGCTGACGCCCTTCCCGTTGCATGGCGCCTGGTCGGCCAGCAGCGAAAGCTCTCCGCCTGCGGCTGCGTTGCTCGTCGCCCTCTTCTATCAACTGGGCGTCTTGTATCTGGCGGCGCAGGCGCTCAACCTCTATCCCTTTATCTTTCGCCAGACCGACTGGTCGGTGTGGATGAGCGCGTTGGGCCTGTTGACCGCCATCTGGGGAGGAGTCGCCGCCATCGGCGCAACCCATGCGGGCAGGTTATGGGGGTATGCGGCTATTCATGACTGGGGATTGATCATTCTCGCCATGACGGCGCCAGGGCTGCAGAGCTGGACGCTTGTGCTGTTTTTGTTTGCGCTCCGCATCATCAGCATGATGACAGGCGCCGTTGGGCTGATTGCGCTCGAACGTCAGGTTGGCTCACTGGAGATGCAGCGCCTGCGAGCGGTCGGTCTGCGCATGCCGTGGAGCAGTGCAGCGGTGCTGCTGGGGGGGCTGGGCCTGGTCGGCTTTCCGCTGACCGCGGGCTTTGCAGGACACTGGGCGGCCCTGCAGTCGCTGGCGCTCTTCGACTGGCGGCTGGCGATGGCGATCTTGCTCGCCGCCGTGGGCGCTATTCTGGGATTTGTACGGTTGGCGCGCCTGATGTTTGGCATGCAGGACGCCCCGTTGACGATGCGTGAAAGCGCACTCAACGTGGGAACGGCGCTAGGCGCTTTGATTGTGACGCTGATCGTGGCAACTTCTCCCCAACTGCTCAGCGCCCTCCTGGAGCGCATCCTGACTGCATTTGGATGAGCAAAATGGTGGACAGCAAGGGCTACTGGATCGCGTTCAGTCGAGTTTCGGGCATCGGGCCGGTGCGCCTTGCAGCCTTGCTCGCGGTGTGCGGAGGGATCGAAGCGGCGTGGCGCGCCTCGATTCAACAGATGCAAGCGGCGCGGCTGGATCGACGCACGATTGAGCTTTTCCTGGAGGCGCGCCGCACGCTCGATCCGGCGATGGAATTGCAGCGCACCCTAGACGCCGGCGTCGAGGTGCTGACATGGGACGATCCCGGCTATCCCGAATCTTTGCGCACCATCGAAGGTTCGCCGCCCGTGCTGTACGTGCGTGGGCGGCTCCTCAGCCAGGATGAATGGGCCGTGGCCGTGGTGGGCACGCGTCACGCCAGCGCCTACGGTCGCGAAGTGGCGCGCGTTCTGAGCAGCGAGCTGGCGCGCGCCGGCGTCACTGTGGTCAGCGGCCTGGCCTTGGGCGTGGACACCGTGGCCCATCGCGCCGCGCTGGACGCCGGCGGGCGGACGATCGCCGTGCTCGGCAGCGGCGTCGACCAGATTTATCCTCCTCAAAATCGGGGGCTGGCGCAGGCGATCGCAGGCCAGGGCGCGCTCGTGAGTGAATACGCGCTGGGCGTTCGCCCGGACGCCAGCAATTTTCCCCCGCGCAATCGCATCATCAGCGGCCTGAGCCGAGGCGTGATCATTGTCGAGGCCGGGGAGCGCAGCGGCGCCCTGATCACGGCGCAATTCGCCGTCGAACAAGGACGCGATCTGTTCGCCGTGCCGGGCAACATTCTCTCCCCTGGCAGCGTTGGCTGCAATCTGCTGATTCAACAAGGGGCGACGCCGCTCCTCTCCGTCGATGACGTGCTGGAACAGCTCAACATGAGCCGCGTCGTTGACCACTGTGCGCTGCGCGAGAGCGTGCCCGCCGATCCGGCGGAAGCGGCGCTGCTCCAACATCTGTCGCATGAACCTACGCACATCGATGACCTGGTGCGCAAGACCGGATTGAACGCCGGTCAGGTGAGCAGCCTGTTGGCGTTGATGGAGCTGAAAGGCATGGTGCACCAGAGCGGCGCGCTCTCTTATGTGCGCGCCTGAGCGGCGCACGTCCAGGCTGGGCTGCGCGCCGGACAAAGTTCACAAGGGCTTATCCGGGCTGTCCATCGAATCCAGTTGAACCGATCGCACTTGAACCGTACACTTGAACCGTAACGGACTCAACCATCATGAGGAGTCAGGCGTATGTATGCAGTGATTCTGGCAGGCGGCGTCGGCACGCGCCTGTGGCCGCGCAGCCGTGAAAACCGGCCAAAGCAGTTCAGCGACATCACCGGCAGCGGTTTCACCATGATTCAGGAGACCGCACAGCGGCTCGAAGGTTTGGTCGACAACGATAAGCTATTTGTGGTGACCGGGCCCGCGTACGTTGAACTGGTCAAAGAACAGCTGCCGCAAATGCCGATGCAACATGTGATCGTCGAGCCCAGCGGCCGCAACACCGCGCCCGCCATCGGCCTGGCCGCGTTGCACCTTCGACGCAAGGACCCGAACGCCGTGATGGTCATCTTGCCCGCCGACCATGTGATTTTGCACGGCGATCGATTTCGGGCGGCGTTGCGTCGCGCCGCCGACGTGGCGCAAAAAGGCTTCATCGTCACCTTGGGGATCGAGCCGACCTTTGCGCACACCGGCTATGGATACATCAAACGCGGCGAATTGCTTTCGATCGCTGATGGCGTTCCGGCGTATCGCGTGGAGCGTTTTTTAGAAAAACCCAATCGCGCCGCCGCCGAACAATTTCTGGCCGATGGCGGCTACTACTGGAACGGCGGCATTTTTGTCAGTCGCGTCGACGTCATGTTGAACGAATTCGCCCGTCAAGCGCCGGAGATCTATGCGCGGCTGCAACAGATCGACGCGGCGCTCGACACGCCCGATGCGCAGAAAGTGCTGGAAACAGTCTGGCAGGAGATGCCGAGCATCAGCATCGATTACGCCATCATGGAAGGCGCGCAAAAGGTCGCTGTGGTTCCTCTCAAGGCGGGCTGGAACGACGTCGGAAGCTGGGATGCGCTGGAGACCGTGCTCGAGCAGGACGAATCCGGCAACCGGATTGCACGCGGGGAAGTTTTGCTTCTGGACAGCCGAGACAATATTGTATACAGTGATAAACGACTGGTCGTCCTCATCAACGTCAACAACCTGGTGGTCGTCGATACAGGCGACACGCTGCTGATCGGCGACAAAGGCAACATGCAGCGCGTCAAAGAAGTCGTGGAACAGTTGCGCGCACAGGGACGCACCGAGCTCCTGTAGGCCGGACGACGTCTTGCGGCGCGTTTTGCGGAGCGTTTGTCGGAGCTGCGGAAAGGAATCGCCACATGTCAATACAGCCCATACAGTCAAGATTGGAACGCTTCAAGGAGATACGACTCACCGAAAGAGAGCTGACATGGATGCTGATCGGCGTCGCAGCCGGCCTTGTGCTGGGCCTTCTGGTCGGCTGGGTCTGGCAACCGGCGGAGAGAGGAGCGAAGACAGACGTTTCCACGGCCGTCATCTCGACGCCTCCTGTCTCTGCAGTCGCAGCGACCGGCGACGCCGGGAATGGAGCCAACCTCTTTCTAATTGCTCTTGGTGTTTTGGTTGCATCGGCCGGCGCCGGTGCATTGGTGTGGCTGTATCAGCAAGGCGCTTTACAATGGCGAGGCGCACAAACGACAGTTGTCGGACCTTTGGAGCAAAGCGCCTCCGAAGCACGCCCCAAAAAGGCCGAGGTTCGACCCACGTTGGAATCGAGCGATGTTCACTCCGCCTTCAACGCATCTTCGACGCGCGTCCCCGTGACAAGCTATAGGGCGGTTTCCAGTGCCCCCGCCGCAGTTCCGCCGGTGCGTCCCCCTGCAGCCGCCAACGTCTCGCCTTTCGACGAAGAGGAAGAAGGGCTTTCTTCGCCGTTTTCGAGCGCGTCGGCGTCCATGCGCAGCAGTGCGCAGACAATCGCTCCCTCCGTAGCCGCGCCTGCGCCTTTCCCCGGCCGCGCTCGGGTTGACGACGCCGAAGCGGAGGAAACGGCGACGAGCGACGAAGGGCTGCAACGCGCTGCGCCGGACGTCCGGCAGCCTGCTGCGCCGGTCATAGGAGGCTGGGCGCCGCCCGGCGCCCGCGTGGAACGGTACCCCACCATCGATGAGCTGGATGTGAAATATGTGGCGGGCTCTCAACAGCTTGACTGGGCGCGCAACATTCCCAGCCCACAGGGAGATCTGTATTTGGGCGAATACGGCGTCGGCGTCAGTGAACGGCACGGCATGCTCAACAACGATCCCGACCAGGTCGTGGCGATGGAGGTCTATCTCTTCGATAAATCTGATGACAAAAACCTCTCCACTGTCGGGCGCATCATTCTGAGCGAATACGCCGACACCCACCTGCGCAAACATTTCGAGCGAGAGAAAGATCGCCTCGGGCCCATCGTGGCGCAGCCGAACACCGTGCTGCAACTGGAGACGCGACAGTTTCTGCTGCTTTGCAAAATTGTCGACGTCGCGTATCGAGATGGCATCTTTGAGCGCCTGGAGATGAAACTGGAGCTCAAGAAAAAGGTTTGATGGGTCTCAGGCGCGCACCTCGATGTCGTAGAGCCGCCGATATTCCTGAATGGCGTACCGGTCGGTCATGCCGGCCAGGTAATCGCAGACCACGCGATGCAACCCTTCCGCCGATGAGGCGGCGCGTCGTTGAATTTCATCCGGCAACTGACGAGGCTCGTTGATGTAGGCCTCAAAAAGCTGCGTCAGGGTGCGCGTCGCCTTGACCGCCATCCGCACGACGCGATGATGCCGGTAGAAATGCTGGAACAGGTACTGTTTGAGCTCTTGATTTTCTGCAGCGAGCGCAGGCGAATAACAGGCCATGTTTTCCGCCGCCTTGCGCACATCCTCGACCGAGCCAATGGCGAACTCCTCCAGCTTGCGCGAGGTCGCTGCAATTACGTCGCTGACCTCGATCCCGATCAGGCGCCGAATAAAGCGATAGCGCACGAGGTCGCTGCGCAGGTCGGCGTCCAGGCCGAGGCCTAAAGAATCCAGGGTGCGTCGAGCGATGGCCAGGGATTTGACCTGCTCTGGATCGAGGATGCCGCTGCGCAGTCCATCGTCCAAATCGCTCGTGTTGTACGCGATCTCATCGGCCAGGTTGCTCAACTGACACTCCAGCGTCCCACGTTCCTCGGGATGATAGTCGCGTGCATCGACCACGTCGTAGTCGGTGTCATGTTTGACGACGCCCTCGAGCGTTTCATACGTGAGGTTGAGGCCGGGGTGGTCAGGGTAACGGCGCTCGATTTCGGTGAGGATGCGATAGGTCTGGCGTTGGTGATCGAAGCCGCCGTGCTCCGCCATCAGGCGATGGAGCGTTTCTTCGCCGACATGACCGAAGGGCGGATGTCCTAGGTCGTGGGCGAGGCAGATCGCTTCCGTCAGGTCTTCATTGCATCCCAGCGTGCGCGCCAGCGTGCGACCGATCTGCGCCACCTCGATGCTGTGCGTGAGCCGATTGCGATAATGATCGCCTTCGGAATAGACAAAGACCTGCGTCTTATACTCCAGCCGTCGAAAGGCCGTTGTATGAATGATGCGGTCGCGATCGCGCTGAAAGTCCAGGCGGTAGGGATGGGGCGATTCGGGATAGCGGCGGCCTCGGCTGGCGCTGTTGCGCATCGCATAGGGCGCCAACGTCTGAGCTTCACGCGCTTCGAGTTCTTGTCTGGTGACAATCATGACGGACTCCTCCCCATAGAGGGCGGATTTCACTCGGCCTTGCCTTCACGTAAGCTGCTCCCCGCCGTCCACGACCAGCACGGAGCCTGTGACGAAATCCGCCTCGATCAGATAGCGCACTGCGTTGGCGGCGTCGGCGGGCGTGCCCCAACGTTTGAGGAGCGTGCGGTTGGCGACGCGCTCGATGCTTTCTTGTGGATGATTGTCCGGCGGCAACACCGGACCGGACGCCAGGGCGTTGACGCGGATTGTCGGCGCCAGCTCCAGCGCAAACTGGCGCGTCAACGCCAGCATGCCGGCCTTGCCGACGGCGTGCGCAGTGAATCGACGCCACGGCTGCCACGCCGAAAGATCGATGATGTTGACGATGGCGCCGCCGCCTCGCTCCTGCATGGAAGGGATCAACGCGTTGGTCACGTAAAACGTCCCATCGATCGAAATACGCGTGACGCGATGCCAGGCGTCCATCTCGGTGGTGGGAACAGGCGTCTGCGTAAAATCGCTTGCGCTGTTGACGAGGATGTCGACGCCGCCGAAGCGCTCGATGGCGGCGCGCGCCATGCGCTGCACCGCCGTCCAGTCAGAGACGTCGCACTGAATCGCAAATGCATCGACGCCCAATGCCCGCGCCTCCGCCTCTGTCTCGGCTGCAGCTTGCGCAGATCGGTTGTAGTTGATCACAACGTTTGCGCCCGCGCCGGCCAGCATCAGCGTGATCGCCTTCCCGACGCGCGTCGCTCCCCCTGTCACTAACGCCACTTTGCCTTGAATGTCCATCATCATTTCCTGTCAAGAGTGATCGCCGATTCGCTTCGGCTTTTGAGTCATTCAAATTGTAACCATTCGAGCAGTCACAACAAAACAGGGTGACGGAGCAACCGTCACCCTGTTTGGGACGCCACACTTTGGAGAGACTGCGTCGTTCGCCCGCACCGCCTTGTCGCAGGAAAAACTCACCGCCAAATCGAGAAGGCCGAAAGGCTATTTTTTCCCCTGTTGGGTGCTGAGCGTGCGCTGAATGATCTCGTCCTGGATTGCTCGCTTTTTGGCCGCCTGACTGCGTTTGTGCTTCTTGTTTTTCGTTGCGCCGAGCAGCGTCACGCCGCTGCGCTCCTGTGCACGCAGAAAGGCCAGCTGCATGGCGGTGAGCCCCTCGAGATGGGCGAATTTGTCCTCAAATTCCTCCTCCGGCTCTTCCGCAGCGGCCGGCTCTGGCTGCGCCGCTTTTTCCTCGGCGACCGGCGCCGGCGGTTCAGGCTCAGGTCGCAGCCCTTTCATGGTCAAGTCGATGCGATTGCGCCGTCGCGCGATCTCCAGGATGCGCACCTCGATCGTATCGCCGACTTTGACGACGTCTTCGGGTTTGGCGACGAAACCATCCGCCATTTCGCGCACGTGCAAGAGGGCGTCGCGGCCGACGCCGATGTCAACGAAGGCGCCGTAGGGCAAAAGACGCGTCACCGTGCCTTCCAGCACTTCCCCGACCTGCAAATCGCGGATCGTGCGTTTGCCCGGCTCGATCATGGTGAGGCTGATGCGGTTGCGCTCGCGATCCAGTTTCTTGATCCAGAGGGTGACTTCCTGGCCTTCCTGGAGGACATCGGTCACTTTCGCCACTCGGGTGGTCGAGAGCTCGGAAATGTGAATTAAACCATCGCGGCCGACGCCGATATCGACAAAAGCGCCAAATTCGGTGATGCGCTTGACTTTGCCCTGGATCTGTTGCCCTTCGCGCAGCAGCTTGACAACCCGCCTGCCTTCCTCCGCAGTCGCAGCGTCGGACTGCGAAACATTCGTTGTCGTCTGCGGCGACTCTCCGCGGCTGTGCACCGCAGCTGCGCCAGGCGACGACGTTTCTGCAAGAGGTTCCGGCGCTCCAGGAAGGTCTGACTGTCCTTCCAGCGTCGGCGCACTGACCTCTTCGCTGTGAATCAATTCTTGCTCGCTCATTTCCATGTCCTCCCGAACACTACCGGCGCCGCCTCTGTGCGCCTCCATTCACCGATTTTGGATTCGATTCAAATCATGCAAAATTTTTCGATAATTTGTTCAAGTATACCTTCTGTTCTCTAGAAACGCCAAAGCAAGAGACTTTGGAAAGGCGAAAAGAGCGCGCAGCAGATCAGAGGCGCGGCATAAACAACGCTTCGCTGCACACCTGTTATAATCAATTTGATTGCAAAACCTTATCAACCCTATCTATCAAGTAGGAGTCAGAGTGGACGCCGCCCAACAAACCCAATGGAATGAATTGAAAGCGCGCTGGCGAGAAATTTACGATCTGACAGGCGCAGCCGCCCTGCTGCACTGGGATCAGGCGACCTATATGCCGCCGGCGGGAGGCGCTGCGCGCGCCCGTCAGTCGGCGCTGCTCGAACGCCTGGCGCATGAACGGCGCACCGATCCTGCCATCGGCCGCCTGCTTGACAGCCTGGAGCCGTGGTTTGCTTCTCAGCCCCCTGACAGCGTGGAGGCGGCGCATTATCGCAAAATGCGCAAAGTCTATGAGCGCGCCACGCGCATCCCGGCCGCGTTCGCCGCCCGGTTCACAGAGCATGTCGCCAATACCTACATGGTCTGGGCCGAAGCGCGCCCCGCCAATGACTTCAAACGCGTGCAACCCTGCCTGGAACAGACGCTCGTCCTGAGCCGACAGATGGCGGAGTTTTTCCCTGGCCATGCTCACATCGCCGACCCGCTGATCGACATGGCGGATGAGGGCATGACGGTGGCGACCCTCCGCCCGCTCTTTGAAACGCTGCGCCGGACGCTGACGTCCTGGGTCGCCGTCATCGCCGAGCGCCCTCAGGTGGACGCCGCTTTCCTGCGTCGCCACTATCCCAAGCCGCAACAGCTCGCCTTTGGCGAGCGCATCGCCGCCGCCTTCGGCTACGACTTCAGACGCGGCCGCCAGGACGAAACCCATCACCCCTTCATGACCAAATTCTCCCACGACGATGTGCGCATCACCACCCGCGTCGATGAGCACGACCTCGCCAACGCGCTCTTCAGCACCATGCATGAGACCGGCCACGCGCTCTACGAGTTGGGCATCGACGAGGCGTACGACGCCACCGTGCTCGACGCCGGCGCTTCGCTCGGCGTGCACGAGAGCCAGTCGCGGCTGTGGGAGAACCTCGTCGGCCGCAGTCGACGCTTCTGGGAGCACTATTATCCGGCGCTGCGTGCGACCTTCCCGGAGCAACTGGCCGACGTCGATCTCGAAACCTTCTATCGCGCCATCAACCGCGTGACGCCTTCACTCATTCGCACCGAGGCCGACGAGGTCACCTACAACCTGCACGTCATCATTCGCTTCGACCTGGAGCTTGAGCTGCTTGAAGGCAGATTGTCGATCGCCGATCTGCCGGAAGCATGGGGCGCCCGCTACGAAGAGAGCCTCGGCGTGCGCCCGCCGGACGATCGCGACGGCGTGATGCAGGACGTCCACTGGTTCGCCGGCCCCATCGGCGGCGGCTTTCAGAGCTACGCCCTGGGCAACATCATGGCGGCGCAATTCTACGCCGCCGCCCTCGACGCCCATCCCCAGATCGAAGCAGAGATCGGCCAGGGCTGCTTCACGACGCTTCACGCCTGGCTGCGCGAGAACATCTATCGCCACGGCGCCCGCTACACCGCCGATGAGCTGCTTCGCCGCGTGACCGGCCAACCGTTGACGCTGGAGCCTTATCTCACCTATCTGCGCACCAAGTATGGCGAGATCTACGGCTCTTTGGAAGGTTGAATTTAGGGTGTTTTCTAAACTTGACGACTGTGTTATGATGAAAAAAGTGATGTCTCGCCCATAACGCTGCCCACTCTGTCAGGATTTCCGTCGCTTCGAGCATGGCTTCTCGCACGCTGGTCGACCTCGATATTTCGGTGACGCGCAGCCCTTCCGGCTATACGGCCACCTTGCGCGCCCCCGACGGTCGACGCGTGCAGACCACCTTTCAGGCGCCTTTTGAGGAGTATCAGCTCAAGTATTACATCGCTGAAGCGACGCGCGGCCCCCAGCCGGCGCGTCGCTCCTCCAGGCAAAGCGCAGACGCTCTTGCGCAGGAGATAGGCCGCGCCCTTTTCGCCGCCATGTTTTCCGGCGCAGCGCTGCATCAGTTGGACGCAACGCTGGACGCGCACGCCCTGACGAGCGAGCAGGGCGTGCGTTTGCGTCTCGACCTGAGCGGCGCGCCTGAGCTCTCCAGCCTGCCCTGGGAATTTCTCTACCACCCGGAGCGCCGCTTTTTCCTGGCGCTCTCGCCCGACCTGACGGTCGTCCGCTATCTTCAGACTCCGGAGCCGGTGCGCACGCTGCAGGTGGAGCCGCCGTTGCGCATCCTGGCGATGGCTTGCAGCCCGCGCGACCTGGAGCCGCTCGACGTTGCGCGCGAACGCGCCGGCCTTGAGGCCAGCCTGGAGCGACTGATCGCCGCCCGCATGGTGGAGATTGACTGGGCGCCGGCCAACACCCTGCACGCTGTGACGACGCTGCTCGCCCAGCGCGACTACCACATCTTTCATTTCATGGGGCACGGCGCTTATCTGGAAGAGCCGGAGGGGAGCAAGGCGGGCTATCTCCTCTTTGAAAGCGACGATGGAACGGCGACGCCGGTCGGCGCCGCCCGTTTAGGCCAGGCGTTTCGCCGCACCGTGCGCCTGGCGCTGATCAACGCATGCGAAGGCGCCGTCGGCGATCTCAACAACCCGTCCGCCGGCGTGGCGACCAGCCTGCTGGCGCAGGGGACGCCGGCGGTCGTCGCCATGCAGTTCAGCATCAGCGACGTCGTCGCCATTCCTTTTGCGAGCGAATTTTACAGCGCCATCGCAGTGGGCCTGCCTGTAGACGCCGCCATGACCAGCGCGCGACGCCACGTTTGGGCGCGCTTTGAAGACAGCGGCGAATGGGCGACGCCGGTGCTGTACCTGCGCGCGCCCGACGGCGTGCTTTTCGACCTGAAGCCGACGACCGGCGACGCGCACACCCAGGCGCTGCGACAAGAAGTCGTTGCGTCGACGATGGGCAATCTCGACGTTGACCTGGTTCAACTGCGCGCCATTCTGTCGTCCGGCGCGGGAGAAGTCATCCGACGACTGCCTGACTGGCTCAAAGATCGATGGCAGAGCGCCGACCGCACGGCGGAAGAGCTGTATCAGCAAGCCGTTGAACATATGCGCGCGGAACGATGGGCCGACGCCAATCGTTGTTTCAAACTCTGCAACGACCGTTCCCCGGGCTATCGCGACATCATGGTTCTCTGGCAGCAGTCGAAGCTGCAGGAGCGGCTCGCCGACCACTACCGGCGTTTGGTTAGCGCCTATGCGGAGCAGAAATGGCGGCAGGTGCTCGAGCTGGCCAGGGCCATTCTCGCTGAAGCGCCCTCCTACAAAGACGCGCCGGCCATGTATAACCATGCGCTGCGCGCCGTAGGCGCTCCGCCGCGTCCGCCTGCATTGCCGCCTGACCCGACGAGCCAGGCGCAGCCGCCGCATCTCCCTCCTGCGCGCCCGCCGACGCTGCCCGGCGGCGCTGAAAAATCGGAGACGGGGCGCAACTCAGGCCAGGAGCGTCCTCCCTCTCTGCCTCGCGGATCGTAGGAATACGCCAGCGCGAAAATACAATCACCCACGCAACGCGAAAGGAAAACGCCATGACCTTCAGTGAAGTTGACCAAAGGTATGCTGAATTGAAACTGCAATTCCAGGCCGGCGCCATCTCCGAGCAGGAATTTGACGAAGCGCTGCGCGCCCTGATGATCCAGGACGAGCAAGGGAGATGGTGGGCCAAGGCGCGGGAGACCGGCCAGTGGAACTACTACGATCCCGCTACGCAAAACTGGGTGCCGGCCACTCCGCCGTCTCCTCCAGCGCAACCGCCGAGGTCGGCTCCACCGCCGTCGGTCGATCCTTCGCTCGGGCGTCAGTTCGACGCCCCTGCGCCGCAGGTGCAGGCCGGCGTAGGATTCGGCGGCGTCCAGCCGGAGCTTTCCCCGGGGCTCAAGATTGTCTTTTATGTGCTCTCTTTCCTGGTGCCAATCGTCGGCATCGTGCTCTACTTTGTCTATCGAAACAAGCCGGCGCAAGAAGATCGCTCCGCCGCCAATCTCTTCCTGATCCTTGGGCTGATTGCTTTCGCCCTGAGCTGTTTTTGTTCGATCGTGCCTTTCCTGTTTGCGCCGGTGGTCAATTATTGAGCGTTGTGTCTTGAGCGCCCGTATGAAGCCTCGAATCGAAATGCGCGCCGCCTGGAATCAAATCGCCGCTCACTATCAGCAGCGCCACGCCATCCCCACCGACAGTGCACACTACGGTCCGTGGGCGCCGCCGGAAAATCGCCTGCGTTTGCTCGGCGACGTGAAGGGGCTGCGCATCCTCGAAGTGGGCTGCGGCGGCGGCCAATGCAGCATCGCCTTCGCCAAACAAGGCGCCATCGCCGCCGGCCTCGACCTGAGCGACGCTCAACTCGAGCACGCTCGTAAGCTGGCGGCGCAAGAAGGCGTTGCGGTCGAGTTCGTCCAGGGGACGGCGGAAGACCTCAGCGCCTTCCGCGACCGGGAGTGGGACGTCGTCTTCAGCGCATATGCGTTCCAATACGTCGCCGACATGCCGCGCTGCCTGGGCGAATGCGCGCGCGTGCTGCGCCCGCAGGGGCGCCTTGTCTTCAGCCTCGATCACCCTTTTCGAGACTGCTTTTTTGACCCAGAGGAAGACGACGTCACCCTCTATCCGGCGCGCAGCTACTTCGACTCGACGCCGATGACCTGGAGGTTCGACGACACCGGCGTGTGGATGCGCTCCTACCACCACACGATCGGCGAATGGATCGACATGCTGAACCAGGCCGGTTTCCGCCTGCTGCGTCTGCTGGAGCCGTCGCCCCCGGAGGAGATGCTGGACGAAATCTGGCCCTACGACGATCCGCTCTCCGCCCTTCGCCATATCCCGCCGACGATCATCTTCGTGGCCGTTCTGGACGACCGACGGTAGCGGCGCCGAACGCACCCTGCGCAGCCTTCCGTTTGGAAGCCCCTGCCCTCATCATGCATAATCTGGATCATGCATAACCTGGCTATGAGTCGTTTCACGCTGCCGACGCCCTGTCGCATTGTTGCCATCGAGGTCGACAACTATCGCACCAAAACATTCGTCTTCGACGCCCGCCTGGAGGCTGCGCCTGGCCAGTTCGTGATGGCGTGGCTGCCGCGGTTCGACGAAAAACCCTTTTCTCTGGTGAACGCCGACCCGGTGACGCTCATGATCACGGCGGTCGGCCCCTTCACCCGGCTGGTGCATGAGCTGCAGGTCGGCGACCGACTCTGGCTGCGCGGGGCGTTTGGCCATGGCTTCTGCGCGCTCCCCGAACAACGGCGGCCGGCGCTCGTCGGCGGCGGCTACGGCGTGGCGCCCTTGCTCTGGCTGGCGCAGCGGCAACTTGCCGAGGGCGCACAAGTGACGGCGATCGTCGGCGCGCGTACACGGGACGATCTCTTATACATCGACCGCTTCGAGCAGCTACGCGCCTCGACGCCGCCGGGCGCCTTGACGCTCCGGGTGACCACCGAAGACGGAAGCCGAGGCCAGCCTGGTCGCGTGACCGATGCGTTGAGGCCGCTTATCGAGCGCGGCGAGATCGACGGCGTTTACGCCTGTGGGCCGCATGGCATGCTGCAGGCCGTCGAAGCAGCGGCGCAGCGGGCTTCTCTTCCCTGTCAATGCAGCTGGGAGGCCTACATGCGCTGCGCCATCGGCATCTGCGGCGCATGTGAGCATGCAGGCAAAGTGCTTTGTTTGGACGGCCCGGTGCTTGCAACGCAGCAATCTTCCAGTGCATCTTCTCATTGCGCATCGCCTTTATGACGAAACCTTTTTATTGTCAACTTCAACAGTTCCTGGATGAAGGTCTGACCGTGGCGGTGGCGACGATCGTCCAGGTCAAGGGTTCGACCCCACGCGAAGTCGGCGCAAAGATGATCATCCACCCCTACGGCAAGCATGTCGGCACGGTCGGCGGCGGCTGCGGCGAGGCGGAGGTGATCCGCGCCGGCCTCGACGTCATCGCCGATGGACAGCCGCGCCTCGTGCGCGTCGACCTGACGGAGCCGATTTCGATGCAGAGCATGGGCGTCTGCGGCGGCGTGTTGGACGTCTTGATCGAGCGGTGGGGGCCGGAGGAAACGGAAGCCCAGAACAATCCGGTGCAGGCCGAGGTATGATGCGCGCCATCGCAGCCGCGCTGGCGGCCTCCGCCGAGCGTCGAGAGGCAGTCGCCCTTGTCAGCGTCGTCCAGGCGACGGGCGAGTTCTTGCCTGCGCTTGGGCGGCACCTCGTGGTCTGGCTCGATGAACGCACTCCGCTGGGCGACCTGCAGCTCCGCGACCTGCAGCCCCGGCTCCTGGAGGAGGCGCGCACCGCCCTGCGCGAACGACGTCACGCCCGGCTGGATTATCGCACCGAAGCAGGCGCCATCACACTTTTCGTTGAGGTGCAACCTCAGCCTTATCACCTGATCATCGCCGGGGCCGGCCATGTGGCGGCGCCGCTGGCGGTGATGGCCTCTCTCTGCGATTTTTCGGTGACGGTGCTGGACGATCGTCCGCAATACGCCAACCGTGAACGCTTCCCCACCGCCGATCGCGTGATCGCCGGTCCATTCCGGGAGGAGCTGCGCAAGCTGCGCGGGGATCGTCCCACTTTTGATCCCAACACCTGCATTGTGTTGGTCACCCGCGGCCACCAATACGACGTCGATCTGTTGCTCGAAGTGTTGGATGATCCGGTGGCCTACATCGGCATGATCGGCAGTCGCCGACGCGTTCGCGCCGTCTACGAGCTGCTCGAACGCGAGCGCGGCATCCCCCGTCACAAGTTTGACCGCGTCCATGCGCCGATCGGGTTGGACATCGGCGCGCAAACTCCCGCCGAAATCGCCGTCGCCATTCTGGCCGAGATCATCGCCGTTCTCCGCAAACAGTCTCCAGAGCGCTCCTAGCAAAACGCAAAAAACGTAAAAAGAGGGGATTGACAAGCACCCTTTTTTGCGTTAAACTTTTAAGTAATCACCACGTAACCGATTACGTAATATTTGCGAAACCCATGAAGCGAGGCGCAATTACGCAAAAGGAGATTGCGGCGCGGTTGGGCGTTTCCGTCGCAACCGTTTCGCGCGCACTCAACGATCAGGACGGCGTGAGCCCAGAGCTGCGGCGACAGATTCTGGAGCTGATGCGGCAGGAAGGCTATGCGCCGGATGTGGCGGCGCGCAACCTGGCCACGGCGCGCACGGAGACGATCGCATTCGTCATGCATCAACATCCGCAGGTCTCCAACGACGACCCGTTCTATTCGTTGATCATGGCGGGCGCAGCCGCAGAGCTTGCGCAGCACGGGTACCATATTTTGTTGTCCCTCCTGGATGACGAGACGATGGCGCACCCCCAGCGCTTCGCCGTGGTTCAGCAACGTCGCGCGGACGGGCTGATTCTGGCCGGCCCGGACATTGCGCCGTCCTTCATCCTGCACATGCTGGCCAGCGACACCCCTGTGGTGCTGGTGGACAATGCGCTGACGCAGACAAGCGTGGACGCCGTCGTTGTGGACGACGCCGGCGGCGCTGCGACCGCAGTGCAACATCTGATCGGCCTTGGACATCGCCGCATCGTCTGTCTGTCGGGTCCGGAGACATGGCATAGCAATCGGGAGCGGGTGACCGGTTACCGCCAGGTGATGGAGATGCACGGCCTGACTCCGATGGTGATCCGTTCGAATGAAACGACCATCGCCAGCGGCGAAGCCAGCATGGCGGAGGCGCTGGAGAGCTGGCCGGGCCTCACGGCGGTCTTCGCCATCAACGACTCCATGGCGATCGGCGCCATTCGCACGGCGAACCAGAGGGGACGACGGGTCCCCGAGGACTTAGCGGTGGTCGGCTTTGACGACATCCGCTGGGCGGAGCTGTGTACGCCGCCGTTGACGACCGTGCATGTGTTCAAGCGGCGCATGGGCCGACTGGCTGCGCAGCGACTTCTCGATCGGTTGGCCGAACGGTCACCGAAAGAAGCAGATGCGGGTCCCAGTCCACCGGTGCGCATGATCGTCGGCGCCGAGCTAGTTGTGCGCGAGAGCTGCGGCGCCGGACTGAGAAGCTCGCTCCAGAATGTCACGAGTGGCTAGCGTCAGAACGCAAGGAGGGTGCCGCATGACGTGAAATGTTCTGAACCGCTCTTGAGCAAAGTTGATTCTTTTCGTCGCAAGAGTTTCACCCTATTCAAACCGAAAGGAGACCGTCCGATGAAACGACCTATTTTTCTTTTCAGTCTGCTGTTGATCCTGGGGCTGGTGGTGAGCGCATGCGCCGCGCCTGTGACCGCACCTGCCGCTGCACCTGGGGAGCAGCCGGCGCCCGCCGCCCAGAAGGTGACGATTCGCCTGGCGACATGGGCGGGCGTCGATGAATCCGCCGAACTCCAGGTGCTGTTGGACGCGATCAATAGCGAGCAGGACAGGTTCGAGATCGTCCATGAACCGGCGCCGGCCGACTATTACACCAAGATTCAGACGGCGCTGGCGGGCGGCACCTCCGCCGACCTCTTCTGGCTCTCCCAGGAGTGGATCGCCGGCATGGCTGCGCAGGGTGCGCTGCTCGACATCACCGACTTTTTGGCCGGCGACACTGTCCACCCCGCGGCGAATCTTGATGACTACTTCCCCGATATTTTGAAGACGGCGCAATATCAGGGGCGCACCTACGGCCTGCCGTGGATTGCGCAGCCGGTAGTGCTCTATTTCAATCGGGGGCTCTTCGACGCCGCCGGCGTCGACTATCCGACCGCCGACTGGACCTGGGATGACTTTGTGGCCGCCGCCGCTGCGCTGACCAAGGACCTTGACGGCGACGGCAAGAACGACCAGTGGGGCTTCACCATGAACGGCTGGCCGCCCCCGCAGATGTTCGTCTGGCAGGCGGGCGGCGAAGTGATCACCGCCGACCTCAGCGCGTGCCCGATCGACACGCCGGAGGCGATCGCCGGCTTCCAGTTCTACGCCGATTTGATTTACGACGATGTGCACACGCCGCCGGAGGCTGTGATCCAGGAGCAGGGCTTCGGTGAGATGTTCAAGGCGGGCAAGATCGCCATGTTCATGGGCGGCGCCGCCGACGATCTGGATCGCGTGCCTGGGCTGGACGTCGGCGTGGTGCGCGTGCCTGCCGGGCCGGCCGGACGCCCGACCTTTGCGTGGACGGCCTCGACCGTCATTGCGGCGCAGACCCAGAATCCGGAGCTGGCCTACGAGGCGTTGGCGCTGTTGACCGAGAAGATTCACGGCTGGAAGATCGTCGCCCCGCGCAAGTCGCTGGCCAATGTCGAGGCGCTGGTGGCGGCCGAGCCGCGCAAGGAGAAGAATGCAGCGGCCATCGTCGAGGCGATCCCGGACATGCGCGCCTTCAACATCATCCCGCGGCATCAGGAGTGGGACACGATCTTCTGGGGCGACTTCATGGATCCGCTCTTCCATGACCAGGGCACAGCCGCCGAGCTGGCGCCGAAGATTCGTCCAATGTTGGAAGAGCTGCTGCCGTAACGTGATGAAGTGGTGCGTGTTGCGTGTTTCACAAAGACACGCAGCACGCACCGCGCAACACGAGTCGCCGTCGGAGAAAGGAGTTTCGGCATGGAGGCTGCGATTCAATCCTACTGGCCAACGCTGGTGCGCTGGTCGCTGGTTGGCGGCGCACTCGGTGCAATGATGTATTTATTGAACACAGGGCTGCAACGCATCGGCGTCAAGCGCGACATTGCACGCGGCTACGCTTTTGTCCTGCCGTGGATCTTCGGCTTCCTGATCTTCAGCCTGTACCCGTTCTTCTATTCGTTTTATCTCAGCTTCACCGAGTACAACATCTTTCAGCCGCCGCGATGGATCGGGCTGGACAACTACGTGCGCATGTTCACAAGCGACCGCAACTTCTGGCCTTCGCTGCGGCTGACGATGCTTTACGCCTTCTTCAATGTGCCCTTGGGCATGATCGGCGCGTTGGGCGTGGCCTTGCTCCTCAACCGCAACGTGCGCGCCATCGGCTTCTGGCGCACGCTCTACTACCTGCCGGCTGTGTTGCCTGCCGCCGCCGTGGCGCTGTTGTGGCGCTGGATGTTCAGCCCTTCTTCGGGGCTGATCAATTTCTTCCTGCAGCCCTTCTACGCCTTGTTCAACATGCAGCCGCTGGCGTGGTTCACAGATCCCAACCTGGTGCTGCCCGCCTACGTGATCATGGGCATGTGGGGCGTCTTTGGCGCCAACGCCGTGATTTTGCTGGCCGGGCTGAAGAATATCCCGCGCGCGCTCTATGAGGCCGCCCAGATCGACGGCGCCGGGACGTGGGCGCAGTTTCGCTTTGTGACGATCCCGATGCTCAGCCCGACGCTCTTTTACACGCTCGTGACGGGCATCATCGGCGCGCTGCAGATCTTCACGCAGGCGTTCTTCATCACGACGCCGCAACGCGCCGGACAGTTCTTGAATGTGCTGATCTATCAGGAGGCTTTCGCCTTTCGCCACATGGGCTACGCCTCGGCGATGGCGTGGTTCCTGCTGGCGGTGATTCTGGCGTTGACGCTCCTGGTGATCCGCTCATCGGCGCTGTGGGTCTATTATGAAAGTGAGAAAGGATAAGGCCATGGCTGCCACTCCTGCCGTCGCTGCGGAAAAGTCGATGTCCGGCGCACGCGTGCGCACGCCTCGCATGCGCATGCGCCAGATGCTGGATCGCGTCCTCACCTATGCGCTGCTGATTTTTTTCTCGCTCTTCGTGTTGATTCCTTTCGCCTACATGATTTCGACCTCGCTCAAGACGGAGGATCAGCTCTTTATCTGGCCGATTCGATGGATCCCGGACCCCATCGCTTGGAGCAACTACCCACAGGCGTTCATCGAGCTGAGCCGAATTGCGCCTAATCTGACCTTCTGGCGCATTCTCGCCAATACGCTTTTTATCACGCTGTTGGCGATGACCGCCGAGCTGATTGCAGTGTCGTTGGTCGCCTACGGCTTTGCGCGCTTTCAATTTCCGTTGCGCAACACGCTTTTTATTATCCTGCTTTCCACCATGATGTTGCCGGGCATCGTGACCTTGATCCCGACCTTTTTGATCTGGCGCAACCTTCAGCTCATCAACACCTATGATCCACTGGTCACCGGCATCTGGCTGGGCGGCGGGGCCTGGGCGGTCTTCTTGCTGCGCCAGTTTTTGCTGACCATTCCCAGAGATTTCGAGGAGGCCGCGTACATCGACGGCGCCAATGTATTGCAGGTTTTCGTCATCATCATGTTGCCGCTGATCAAGCCTGCGCTGCTGGCGCTGGCCGTGTTGATCTTCCAGGGCAACTGGAACAACTTCATGGGTCCGCTCATCTACCTCAACAGCGTCGACAAATTTCCGATGGTGATGGCGCTCAAATTCTTCCAGGAGTCCCTCTCCAAGGAAGCGCCCAAGTGGCACTACATGATGGCGATGTCAACGGTGATGGCCGCGCCGCTGCTGTTGCTCTACTTTATGGCGCAACGGTATTTCATTGAAGGGTTGACGATCGGCGGCGTAAAAGGATAGGTCGCCGAATTTGTCCCGTGTTGCGTGGTTCGCATCTCGAGGGACGCCATCCCAGGCGCGACCTTTCGACGCTGCTCCACGCAACACGAATCACACAACATAAATTACGCACCACTCAAATCACGGAGAATTTGCATGAGCTTTCGCTTAGAACGACATCCGGAGCCGGTGTTGACGCCGGACCCGACTTCCTGGTGGGAGTCGGAAAATGTATTCAATCCCGCCGTCATTCATCACAATGGCCTCTTTCACATGATTTATCGCGCCCAGGGCGTCGATTGGGTGAGCCGTCTCGGCTACGCCGTCAGCGCCGACGGCGTGCATTGGAACCGCATGCGCCACCCGATTCTGTCGCCGGAGAACGCCTACGAATCGCGCGGCCTCGAAGACCCTCGCATCGTCTTGCTCGATGGCGTCTTTTACATGACCTACACTGCCTATGGCCGCAAATTCGCAGGAGAGGGCAAACCCACGCACGCCGGCGGCGGCATCCTGCCGATGATCGCCATGAGCCGCAACCTGATCACCTGGGAGCGCATCGGCCCCATCGTGCGAGGAGAGGACAACAAGGATCATGTGCTCTTTCCGCGCAAGATCAACGGGCGCTACGCTGCGCTGCATCGTCGTTGGCCACAGGTCTGGATCGCCTATTCCGACGATCTGCGCACGTGGCCGCAGGAGCAGATGGCGCCGATCTACGGGCCGCGGCCGGACAACTGGTGGGATGCGCGCAGCGTCGGCAGCAACGGCCCGCCGATCGAGACGCCCTACGGTTGGCTCTGCCTCAACCACGCCTATGCAGAAGACCGCATCTATCGGCTGGGCGTCATCCTGCTCGACCTGGAGGACCCGACGCAGGTGATTCACCGTCCCAAGGAGCCGATCTTCTGGCCGGAGGAGTTATGGGAGCTGCGCGGGGACGTGCCCAACGTGGTTTTCAGCAACGCCAATCCCGTCGTCGATAACCGCGTCTACGTCTACTATGGCGGCGGCGATCACGTCATCGGTCTGGCGACCTGCGCTTTGTCTGATTTGATCGAGTACGCACGCTTCGGTTGAGCAAACGGAATGCAGATAGGAAATGCAGCCCAATGCGAATGCGCCGTCACCAGACGGCGCATTCGGCTCAAATAAACCGGAGAAAGGGGGAGGCGTCTATCTGTTCACCGTCGGCAGGAAAATCCTTGCGGTGAGGTTCACCCCGCGCACCTCGGTGGCGACCAGCGTGCCGTCCGCTTCTTCGTAGCTGTTCACCAGCGCCAGGTCGCCGACTTCCAGCCCGCTCTCCAGGTCGTCGATGTCGGTGGCGGGCGTCACGACGTAGTTGACGCCGCCGATGCGCCACACCTCGGAGCCATCCGCCGCCGCAGCGGCCACCTCTGCCTTGGCTTCGATTTTGGCGAGTTTCAGGAGTGCGCCGGCGCCGGGCGGCACTTTCGTCTCCAGCTCATGGATGATGCGCTGCCCGTTGACGATGCGGTACTCCACAGAGACGTAAGCGCCCAAGCCCAACAGTCCGTTGGTCTCTTTGAACTTTGTGCGCGCGTCCGCAATGAAGGCGGCGCCGTTGATGACCCACTGGCCGATCAGCCCGTCGGGCGGCATCTGATCGACGAAGCCAAAGGTTTTGAAGTGGTTGGGGCGAGAGACGCCGCCTTGGGAGCGCGTGGTTTCAATCTTGAGCGCGGTGCGTTGACCGTTCGCATCCACGACATACTTCACCCGCACTTTGGCGCCGACTTGCAGCGCGCCGTGCTTTTCGCGCAGCCGCGTCTGTTCCGTCACCTGATACTCGACGCCGCTGATCACCCACGTTCCGATGCGTCCTGCGGGCATGCTTTCGACAACGCCGAAGGCATGGCCGCGACCGAGGTGCACGCCCGATTTCGTTTCAATCTCGCGGGCGTAGAAGGTCCCGTCCAGCAGGATGACAAATTTCACTTTGACGAGCACGCCGACGGCAAAGGCGCCGTGCTTCTGCTCGAATTTCGTAGAGGCGTCGGCGACGAAGGTGATGCCCGCGATGTTCCATTCGCCGATCAGCCCCTCGGGGAAGCTCTGCACTTCGCCAAAGAGTTCACCTTTGCCGATGATGTTGTCGTCGCCGCCGTTGTTGCACTTGTGATCTCGCTCCGTCTCAACCTCGCGCAGCGTCGGCGGGTCGGTGCTCAAGAAGGCGTGCAGTTTCACGCAGACGCCGACGGCGAACGCCCCATTCTTCTGCTCGAACTCTGTGGAGGAGGTCGCCGTGTACTTGACGCCGTCGATCACCCACTCGCCGATCAGTCCTTCTGGGAAGCTGTCGATACGGCCAAAGCGCTCGACCTGAGGCCCTGGCGGCGTCGGCGCAGGAGGCACCGTGCCGTTGCCGCCGCAGTCGGAGAGCGGCCGGCTTTCCATCTCCCGCACCCGGAAGGGCTGCTCCGTCCCGCTGAAGTGCACTTTGGCGCAGGCGCCGACGACCAGCGGACCGTGGCGCTGCTTGAACTTGACGCCGGGAGACGCCTGATAGGCGACGCCGCCGATCGTCCATGCGCCGATCAACCCGTGGGCAGGTTTGCTTTGAACAATGCCGAAGGCCTCCTGTTCGGAAGGCGGCGGGCCGCCGTTGCAGTCATCGTCGCTTTTGGTGGCGATCTTCTTCGCCAGGAAGGGCGCCGCGCTTCCGCTGTACTCCACTTCGACGCATACGCCGACCGCGGCCGGGCCTTTGTCCTCGCGGATGCGCGTCGCTTCCGTGACGAGAAATGTGCGGCCTGCGATCACCCACTCCCCCAGCAGTCCACTGGCCGGCATCGCCTCGATGCGCCCCTTCAGCTCTTGCCCATCCGCCAGCGCTACGCGACTCGACCAAAGCGCTGAGAGAACAATAAATGCAATTGCAGCAATGATCCAGGTTTTGGGCATCCGCCCGGACGGTCTAGACATCGTTCCATCCTTTCTGACTCGCACTGTTGCTTTCTGTTTGCAAGGTTGGCTGCTCAAAGCAATTCCCCTTCATCTCTAAAGTGCAGTCCGGCTTTGAAAAAAATACATCGGGTTGCATTCGATGTATAATGTCGTATTTGATGGCGAAAAAATGGCGCATCGAAATCGTTTGCGCTCTACATATCTACATGAGGAAACCAAATCAACCACAAGCGAAGAACATATGATTTTGACCGACCTGCACATGCATTCCACCCATAGCCTCGATGGCAACCACACCATCGCCGAACTCTGTGAGCAGGCGCTCGCCCTCGGTTTGACGCATATCGCCGTCACCGATCACGTGGAGTGGCTGCCGGATGGCGTCCATCAGCGGCCGGACTTCGATCGCTACTTCGCCGAGCTCCACCATTGTCAACAGCGCTACGCCGCTCGCGGCCTCACGCTGTGGAGCGGGGTGGAGTTGGGCAACCCTCACGAGCATCTTGCCGAAGTGGAGGATCTGCTGGCGCGCTATTCGTTCGATATGGTCATCGGTTCTCTGCACTGGCTGCAAGGTCGGAATATCCATTACGTGGATTGTTTCGACGGCCGGCAACCCGAGGATGTGTACACCCTCTATTTTGAAGAGCTAGCCCACATCGCCGCATCGGTGAATTGCAAGATTATCGCCCATTTTGACCGCATCTTTTGGCCGGGAACGGTGCGTTTTGGCCCGCCGGCGATCGAACGCATCGAGCAGCCGGTGCGCAAGGCGATGCGCGCTCTCGTCCAGCACGGACGAATTCTGGAGCTGAACACGCGCTTTTTGACTTATGTTCCAGGTTGGAATCCGGCGTTGGAGACGGTGTTGCGCTGGTATCGAGAAGAGGGCGGGCAGTTTGTCGCCGTCAACTCGGATGCGCACCGCGCCTCTGAGATCGGACGCAATCGAGAGATCGGTGAAGCGTTGGTCGAGCGAGCGGGGTGCCTCCCCTACCTGGGCAAGGAAAAGGTGAAGGCGTAGAAGGTTGTGCGCTGTGGGAGCAACGCTCCCACAGCGCACAACGGGAGCGCACAACGAGTTTATTCGTCCGGCGCTGTTCCGGCGACGACTTCACCCGCCACCTCCGCCCACACGGCATGGGTGGCGGCGTCGTAGCGGAAGGTCACCGTCGCCGGGCTGTCGAGGCGCAGTGGGATGTTCGGTCCGTTGCGCTCGCCGCCCAGACCGTAGTTTTCATCCCACGAGCCGTTGATCGCCACTTTGAATTCGTACTCGCCGGCGGGCAAGTCGGCGACCAGCGCCCACACGCCCAGCCCCTCGCCCGTGGCCTGCACCGCCGGATCGTCGGGCGCCCAGTCGGCGCCGCCCAGCGCCGAGCCGATCGTGCCGGGGAACGAGACGCTCTGCGGCGCCGCCTGCACCTGCGCTGCAGCCGCCTCGGCGGCCTGAATTTCCTCCAACGAGGGCTGTTCGCTGCGGATCGCCTCGAGCGAACGGCGCAGCGCATTGAAGCGTTCGATGAAATCCTCCGCAACGTCGGCGGCGACAAAGACGACGGCCGCACGCGCCGGAACGGTGAATGCGCCGTTTGTGGCGTCATAGGACGCATTCGCATAGCGGTTCTCGCGCTTCGCCAACACCGGATGCAGCGTCAGGTTCATCCCCGCCAGCGTCTCGTCGCGGAAGGTCACGGTCTCCGGCCGCGCGTTGAAGAGGGCGACGAGCAGCTCCAGGTTCGGGTCCACGTCGGCCTCCCCCTCGCCGACGTCGGCGAGGCTCATTACGATCAGCCCTGGAATCGCCTCTGGCCCGACGTTGTGGAAATGCACCATGTTGAGAATTTGCTCGTCGGTGCGCAGGCGGAAAAGCGGCGAGCTGTAGCGGATGCGCAGGAAGTCGGTGAAGTGCGCAATCGTGGCCTGGATCAACTCTTCGTCCGGCTTGAGGTCAGGATCGGCCAGCAGGGGCCGCAGGATCGGCCAATCGCTTTGATTTTTGTCTGCGATCGGCAGGCCGCGGCCAAAGCCGTTGTCCTGATAGGTGAAGTCAAGGAAGTTGAACCAGTCGCCCGAGTCGTAGGAATCGCGGTCAAAGCTCTTGGAGCGCAGCATCTCCGTGCCCGCCTGCTGGAAGGGCACGCCCTGGCTGAGCAGCACGATGGCATGGCCGAGCTGCGCCATCTGCACCCGCTCTGCGACGGTGGCCTCGTCCGGTGCAGCCAGCTGCACGACGTCGAAGAGGGTCTGATTGTCGTGCTTGTCGGCGTAGACGATGTTCTCCTGCGGGTCCATCGTATAGCCGGCCGGCGCGCCGTTGTAGTCGATCTCTGCGCCGAACAGCGCGTAGCCGCGGTGATCGAGCAGCAAATACTCCTTCAAATTCCCCGCCAGCCCGATCTTGATCCAGTCCGTGAGCAACCCCAACCGCGCGGCGGCCTTTTCTTCGCCGCCCCAGTCATAGGCGTTGGGCTGGATGCTGAGGCCGGAGACGAAGCCCTGGCGTTTGAGATTCTGCCCGCCGTCGAAGGGGCCCACCCCGCGCACGGCGTCGCGCAGGCGGTCGTTGAAAGTGCCGATGCCGGAGCCGCCCAGGTTGAGCTGCGTGGCGTTCACCCCGCGCGCGTTGTTGGCGACCTCGCCGAAATTCCAGCCTTCACCGTAGAGGAAGATGCCGGCGCCGTCGACGCCGTCCTCCTCCAGGGTCAGGCTGTCGAGCATCTCGCGCACGGCCAGCATGTCCGCAACCATGTGGTGACCCATCAGGTCGAAGCGGAAGGCGTCGATCTTGTAGGCGGTCGCCCACAGCTTGACGGCGTCCACCATCAGCTTGCGCATCATGTTGTGCTCGGTTGCAGTGTTGGGGCAGCAGGTGCTCGTTTCGACGAAACCGTCCAGGCTGAGGCGATGATAGTAGCCGGGCACGATGCGGTCGAGCACCGACTTCTCGCTCTGACCGCTGGCGTTGGTGTGGTTGAAGACCACGTCGGCGACCACGCGCAACCCCATCTCGTTGAGCGCCTGCACCATCCGCCGATATTCGAGGATGCGCGTCGGGCCGTCGGGGTCGGTGGCGTAGGAGCCTTCGGGGACGAAGTAATGGAAGGGATCGTAGCCCCAGTTGTAGGCGTCGACGTGTCGGGTCTCTGCGACCAGCGCCTGTTGCTCTTCCGAGTCGGGCGGCAACGTCGCCAGCAGCGCCGGATCGGGGGCCTCCCAGGTCGTTTTGTCCTCGTCGATGGTGGCGATGTCGAAGGTCGGCAGCAGATGCAGGTGCGTCAGTCCGGCCTCGGCCAGCGCCTTGAGATGCTGCATGCCGTTCGATTCCGGATGCGTAAAGGCGAGGTACGCGCCCCGGTGCGCTTCGGGCGCGCTTTCGTCCAGCGCGCTGAAGTCGCGCAGATGCACTTCCCAAACCGTGATGTCCTCCGGCGCCTCGAGCGGCGGCTTGACCAGCTCGTCCCAACCTGCGGGCTTCAGGGCAGGGTCGTTCAGATCGACGATCTGGCTGCGTCGGCTGTTCATGGCGAGGCTCAGGGAGTAGGGGTCGGTGACCAGGTTGACCTCGACGGCGCCGGTCGTCGGGACGAAGACGCGCACTTCGTACAGGTAATACTTGTTTTTCCACGTCGGGTCGCCGGTGACGCTCCATACGCCGTTTTCGTTTTTCATCGCCACGATCTCCGTTGGCTCCGGCGCAGCGCTGTCCTCGAACAGGTAAAGGCGCACGCGCTTGGCCGTCGGCGCCCACAGCCGCAGCGTGGGGACGTTCTCTTCCCACGTCACGCCGAGCGGGCCGTCGTAGGTGAAAAGTTCATCGATGACGCCTGGGATTTGCACGCCGGTGGCGTCCAGCAGCTCGCCTTCCGCCGTGGCGACCTGCACGGCGAGTTGGCCCCTCAGCAGGGCGGGCACGGCGCGCAGCTCGCTCTCCGGCAGGCGCAGCGCCAGGTAGCCGGCGAGATGGGGAAACTTCGCCGTCACCGCCTCCGGCAACCCGGCCTCGTCGACCGTCAGCGGCGTGCGCGTGACGCCGGCGCCCATGATCCCGTCCAGCGTCAGCTGCATCCCGCCGTTGGAGGCGTCGAACAACTGGAAGACGGCGTCGGCGGGCAGGTCATCGCCGGCCGGATAGGCGATGAGCTCGCGCGTCACCCAGTGGGCGCGCGCACGGTTCAGGTCGCCCTTGGGGCGCGCGCTGGGGTCCGGCCGTTCGGTGTAAACCAGGAGATCACCGGAGATCACCCAGGCTTCTTTGGACTTTGTCAGGTCCAGGAATTGGTCGGGGCCGGGGTCTTTGAGGTCGCCCTTGTGGACGATAAAGCCCAGTCGCGTTCCGTCAGGTTTGATCGGCACCTCCCAGAAGAGACCGAAATCATCTTGGCCGTCCGGCGGCAGCGGATTGGCCCATTCAACGGTGATGGCGGCTGCATCCCATGCGTGCAAGCCCCATCCTTCGTAGTCGCCGTCGGGGCGGTGATAGTGGATGATGGCCACGTCCTGCGCCAGTGCGGCGGGCGCCATCGGCAGGAGCAAGGCGAGGATCAACGTCAGCGCAGCGAGCCAGTGCACTTTTCTGGATTGGATGACCATAGAGAGCTCCTTTGCGTGCCCACGCAACAAAAAAATGACGATCAGGGGATGTAACATCTCCACTCACCCAGAAGCGCCCGCCGGAAGCTGACCTTACAGCTGCGCGCGTAGGTCCTTTACCCGATCATGCGTTCAAAGTGAGCGATGTACCGCTTGGCCAGATGGGGCCAGCCCAGCTCCGTTTCGATGCGAGTGCGTGCAGCCGCCCCCATCCGCGCGCGTAGGCCGGGGTTGCCCGCTAGCAGCGCCATCGCCGCCGCCAGGGTGACGGCGTCCTGCTCCGGCGTGAGCAGACCGGTTTCTCCGTGCACAATCGCCAGCGGATTGCCTGCGGCGGTGGAGCCGATCACCGGTTTGCCGCAGCTCATGGCGTCGAGCACACAGACGTTGAGGCCATCCGCCGGTCGGTTCACCGAGGGCATCACCAGAAAGTCCGCCATGTTGTAATAGCGTCCGATTTCGGTCTTGGGCACGCTCCCCACCCATCGCAGCCGCGCCGCCACGCCGAGCTGCTCCGCCAGCCTCTGCCAGCCGGCTTTTTCGTCTCCGTCGCCGACCATCACGCCGATCACCGGCTGAGTGCGCAAGATCGGGTCCGCCAGGGCGCGGATGAAGACGTCGAAGCCCTTCTTGGCCGCCATACGACCGACGCAGAGCGCCACCACAGCGCTTTCTTCGATTTCCAATTTACGTCGCAGCGCCTGCACGCCTTCGGAACTGGGGGTCAAAGCGTTGGGGTCGGTGCCGTAAATAATCATGTCGAAGCGGTTGAGATCGGCGCCGAGCGGAAGGACGGCGTCGCGCAGCTCTGCGCTGTTGGCGGTGAGCAGCGCGGCCTGGCGCAGGGCGAAGCGCGCCATGGCGCGAAAGAGAGGATTGCTGCGCGCCACCTGCGCGTCGGAGCCTGGCACCGAAATCGCCAGCGGGATGCCGAGCCGTCGGCTGACGACGGCGGCGATGAAGCCGTTGGGCAAGAGCCAGTGGGCGTGCAGCACGTCAGGGCGCAGGCGTCGCGCGTCTCGCCACACGGCTTGAACGCCGCGGGCAAAGAGCGCCGGGCTGAGTGCGTAAGCTTCCAGCCGCAGGGAGAGGTCGGACTGCATGGTGCGCATGTAGCCCAACCGGTGCAGCGAATCCGGCCAGATGTAGCGATACAGGCGCAGCGTCACGGCGCCGTTCAGGGGGCGACGGTAGGCCGGGTCATAGGGCGCCCACACCGTCACCCGTTGGCCCTGGGCGGCCAGCTCCTCGCACAACGCTTCGACAAAGGCGCCGCTGAAATCACCGGTGAAGCGGGGGTAGTTGTGGGTCAAGACGCCGATGTGCATGAGGGCAGTGTATCACGGATGAGAAGAGATCGGGAAATGTTTTGAGAACGAGGACGATGGCGTTTTCGGGGGGGCGCGAGGAATTCCTGCGCCTCTCCTCTTTGATCCTTATCCTGAAAAAAGCCGGGTCTCCCTCTGGAAACCCGGCTTACGCGCTGTGATTCGGTTGTCAGGCGTCTACGACAGACGCCAACGCCGGCCCTCCACCGACGCAATGCAACAACAGATCCATCCGGTGGACTGGATGCGTTGCCTCCATCGTGCTACGGCACGCAGACTGTGTCGCCCGGATAGAGGTAGTAATGGGGCCGGTTGCGCACCCAGGGATTGGCGGCCAGCATCGCACTGGCGGAAGCGCCGTAGGCTGCACCGATGCCGTAGAGGCTCTCGCCCGGCCGCACGGTGACCGTGTAGCGACAGCCGCCGCCGCCGGGGGAGCCGCCCCAGCGCTTGCTCTCGGTGTGGCCGACCTGTTGGTTGACGAAATCCTTGACCACGACCGGCGAGCCGGGCTGATGGGGCAGGCGCACATTGTAGCAGGTGGGGCCATGCGGCAGCCAGCCCGCTTTGAGCTCCTCGCAGATGCGATAGCGGGCGCCGGGCACGCGGTAGTCATTGGTCGGGAAGTCGAAGCGATAGTTGCCCAGGCCGTCGGTGAGCACGTAGGCGCCGCTGCCCTCCGGCGTCCCATTGGTCGGCAGCGCGCCGCCCGCGTCCAACGGGGTGATCGTGATCTTCCAGCCGGCGAGGCCGACGTGGCCGTTGGCGTCCAGCTTGCGCCCTACGAAGCTGAAGCCGAAATCCTGCTCGTTGATGAAGTTCACGCCAACACATCTGTCCGCATTGTTCACCGTGACCGAGACGCTCGTCGGGCTGGCGGGCGCCCAGCCGTTGCGGATTTCCTCGTGCACCGTGTAGGGGCCGAAGGGCAGGTTGCTGAAGCGAACCATGCCGGCGGCGTCGGTGTAGCCGGTCGCTGCTACGGAGCCATTGGCGCGCTTGAGCGTGATCTTCCAGCCCGGCAGCGGTATGCTGCTCTCCTCAAAGAGATCGAATTTATAGACCTCGATGCAGCCGAATTCGGTCACGCGGTTCTTGAAACGCAGGCGAAGGGGTTTTGGGTTGCCTGTGCCATCATCCTGCCACACGACGTTGAGCGTCTGTTGTCCGCTGGCCGGCATGATCGGCGTGTAGACGACGCCGCTGGGCGCGCGCTCCTTGAAGACCCACTGGCCCTCGGTCAGGCGGAACTCAGCCTCGCCGGGTTCATTGGCGCCCGAGCCGGTCGTCACCTCCTGTGGGGTGGCGAACCAGTTGCCGCGCGCCGGCTCGGCGCGGATCACCCAGCCGTTCAGCGGGTTGTGCTGGTCGTCGATCTTGGTGACGATCACCGGCACATAGCGCACCAGCTTCCAGCGAATGCGCACGCACTCCTGGCTGCCGTAGCCGAGCGGCACGTCGAAGGTCAACGGTGTGACGCCTTCCCACGGCCCGGTGGGATTCAGCGAGAAGGTCCAAATTCCTGGCTCGAGCATAACGCCTTCAGGCGGTGGCACTGGGAGGCTGAATTGTCCGTTGGCGTCGGTCGTCACGGTGTGGGTGTCTTGGGCGCCCGCAGCTCCGTAGGTGATCGTCCATGTGTAGGGGGCGCCCAGGGGCGTCTCGTCGAAGTTAATGACGGAGCCTTCGACGCAGATGCGATCCAGAGGGGTCGGCCCCTGCGTCTGTGCAAAAGCGCTGACGCAGGGTATCAGCAATCCCAGCGCCAGAATGACCGCCGCCAGCGTCCGCACACGCCAGGGCGTCTCCTGTCGCCGGTTGAAGATGTCAGTCATACGACTCTCCTTTCAAAAGGTTACACTGTTGTCAGGGTGTGCTGTCAGGGTGCAAATTGAGCGAGACTTAGGGAAGGGGTCTGATGTTGTTCACATGGCGCGCTCCTTTCGCGAACGAATCTTGCAGACGTGGATGCGATCGGCGGCCCTCCGTGAAACAAGATCCATCAATCAGGGTACCATGAAAGTTGCATGAATTCAAGGGCTTTGCACAGTGCAATGACATAAAAAATAGAGAACGCGCCTTTTGCTTAACCATGAATCGCCTATTTGGGGCGCAGTTCTTGTGGATTTTGACAAAATCTCATGGCTATTTTTGTGGAGGAGCGTTCGGCTCGTGGGTGAAAAAGGAGTGTTGCAAGCGCTCCCGCGTGCTGCATGGCAAGATTGTGCATCCATGCGTCAACTCTCTCCATGTACAGCGCTTTCGTTTTTGCAGTATGATGAATGCGCCGTCCTTGAATGAAAGACGGAATTGAACGCACAGAAGTGACGCTGTGCATGGATGAAGTTTGCTTACACCAATTCGTCTGTCATTTTTTGTAGGAGCAGGAGTTCGTATGAAGATTGACCTTGCCGGCGCCTGGACGCTCGCGCTCGACCCGATGGATCGGGGAGTCGCCGAATCCTGGTGCGCTTCTTCGCTTCCTAACCCTGCGGGCGTGGTTCACCTGCCGGGGTCGCTGCAGGAGCAGGGCTTCGGAGACGAAATTTCGCTCGACACGCCCTGGACCGGCTCGATCGTGGATCGTTCTTTTTTTGAGGACGCCCGCTATGCGCCATATCGTCGCAGTGGAGCCATCAAAGTGCCCTTCTGGCTGCAGCCGGAGCGATATTACAAGGGCGTAGCCTGGTATCAGCGCACCGTGCGTATTCCAGAGGAGTGGCGCGGTCACCGTCTCGTGCTGCGGCTGGAGCGCCCCCACTGGCAGACCAGCGTTTGGCTGGATGATCGACCTCTGGGTTGTTGCGACAGCCTGGCGACGCCGCATATCTATGAGTTGGGGTGCAGCGTGGCACCTGGCGAGCATCGGCTCACCCTGCGCGTGGACAATCGGATGATCGTGGACGTCGGGCCAAACGCTCATAGCGTCTCCGATCACACGCAGTCAAACTGGAACGGCGTTGTCGGTTGCATCGAGCTGAGCGCTGAAAGTCCGGTCTGGCTGCATCGCGTGCGCGTCTTTCCCAATGTCGCCGACCGGTCTGCGCAAGTGAAGATCGACATCGCCAGCGTCCTGGGAAGGTCGGTGCAAGGACGGGTGGTCGCCTCGGCGCGACTGGTCAACGCCGGCGGCGAGCGATCTCTGCCTTCGGTCGAGGCGGAGGTGCGTTTCTCGGCGGAGGGCGGCCTGGAGCATTCCGCAGCGGGAGGGCACGTCGATTTGTATTATCCACTGGGTGAAGACGCCCTGCTATGGGATGAGTTTCAACCGGCGCTCTATGAGTTGACATTGGACTTGGAGGCGCGCTCGTCTGGCGATGAGGCCATTTGGCGCGATCGCCGCGTGTTGCGCTTTGGCTTGCGCGAAGTCGGCGTGCAGGGAACGCAGATCACGCTCAACGGTCGTCCTATTTTCCTGCGCGGCACGCTCGAATGTTGCATCTTCCCGCTCACCGGCTATCCTCCCACCGACGTCGAAAGCTGGAGGCGCATCCTTCGCATCTGCAAGGCGCATGGTCTGAACCATATTCGCTTCCACTCCTGGTGTCCACCTGAAGCTGCCTTCCTTGCTGCAGACGAGCTGGGGTTCTACTACCAGGTCGAGTGTCCGGTGTGGGCCAACCAGGGCGCTGCGATTGGAGAGGGGCGGCCGGTGGACGCCTGGCTCTTTCAGGAGGGCTGGCGCATCCTGGACGCCTACGGCAACCATCCTTCATTTTTGCTGATGGCGTATGGCAACGAACCGGCGGGACGCTTTGAGGAATATCTGGCCGAATGGGTGACCTACTGGCGCAAGCGCGACCCCAGGCGTCTGTACACTGGCGGCGCCGGCTGGCCCATGATCGAGGAGAATCAATATCACAACACGCCAATCCCGCGCATCCAACAGTGGGGCGCAGGACTGGCCTCGCGCATCAATGCAAAGCCGCCCGAAACGATGACAGACTATCGCGCTTTCGTGGAGCAGGCGGGCGCGCCGGTCATCAGCCACGAGATCGGTCAGTGGTGCGTTTATCCCAATTTCGACGAGATCGCCAAATACGTCGGCGCGCTCAAGCCGAAGAACTTTGAGATCTTCCGCGATTTTCTGGAAGCCAACCACATGGGCGACCAGGCGAAAGATTTTCTGCTTGCCTCCGGCAAGTTGCAAGCGCTTTGCTATAAAGAAGAGATCGAGTCTGCGCTCCGCACCTCGGGCTTCGGCGGCTTTCAACTCTTAGACCTGCATGATTTCCCCGGACAGGGCACGGCATTGGTCGGCGTGCTCGATCCGTTTTGGGACGAGAAGGGCTACATCACCGCCGAGCAGTTTCGCCGTTTTTGCAACAGCACGGTTCCGTTGGCGCGCATGCAGAAGCGTTACTGGCGCACAGACGAAACATTTCAGGCGGAAGTGCAGCTCTTTCACTTTGGCCCGACGCCGCTCGTGGATGCAGCGCTGGAGTGGCGTTTTCTGGGGGACGATGGAACGGTGTGGGCGCACGGCAAATGGTTGCTTCCTGGCAGGGTTGAAGTCGCCAGCCAGTCGATTGTGGGCGAAATACGTTGTGCGCTGGCCGATTTTCCACCGGCGCGCAAATACACGCTGATCTTGACGCTCGATACAGGGGGGGAGCGCTACGAAAATGACTGGGATCTCTGGGTTTTTGCCCCGCGCCTGGAGCTGCCGGTCACGTCCCAGACCGTGCTTGCCTCTTCCATCGATGAAGCCATGCACAAACTCCAAACCGAAGGCCGCGCCTTGTTGCTTCTCGATCCCGCACAGGTCAATACTTCCAGTCAGATCGGTTTTTCTAGCGTGTTCTGGAACACGGCGTGGACGCGTGGACAGCCGCCGCATACGTTGGGCATCTTGTGCAACCCTGCGCATCCGGTTTTCGCCGACTTTCCGACGGAGTATCACTCGAATTGGCAGTGGTGGGAGCTGATCCACGGCGCAGCGGCAATGCAGATCGATCAATTGCCGCCTGCGTTGCGACCGCTTGTGCAGCCGATCGATACATGGTTCGAGGCGCGACGATTGGCGCTCCTCTTTGAAGCGCAGCTCGGTGCGGGCCGTTTGATGGTTTGCTCGATGGATCTGCGCACCAACCTGAACGAGCGGCTGGTGGCCCGCCAGTTTTTATATAGCGTGCTGCGCTACATGGAGGGAGATGCGTTTGCTCCGAGAGTGGCGATTGACAAAGAGCAGCTCTGCTCATTGGTGAAATCCTGAATGGGAGCCGCTGCTACGGCAGCGGCTCACCCTGCATGCGCCGTCGCAGCGCAACATGGCCGGCGAGAATCAGCAACGTCATTTCGATGGCGTTCCACCAGAAATGTACATCGAGCCGCACTGCGGTGGTCAGCCCTGGAATGCTGCAAATCCAGGTGCCGCGCGTCCACTCGCTGCGCGCCAGCCAGCCATCGCGTCCTACGATGCCGGGCAACCCTTGCGCGGTGACGTTCAGAATGTCCATCGCCGTCAGCTCGCGCAGGATGATCTGATAGCGGATGAAGGTGTAGGTGTGCTCAACGGCATGAAAAGCGGCGACCGCCAGCAGCAGCCACATCCAGACGTGGCGCATGCCGCCGAACATGAGCAGCAAAACAACGAGCAGCACGAGCCAGTTCCATACAAAATGCACCCATTCCGCATTGGCGGGAGAGAGAAGTCCGTTCGACTGGCGCATGGTCCAGTACAGAATGTGATATTGCGTCCACTGGATCAAATGCTCGATCGTGTGGAGCCCCTGAGCTGTGAGCAGGACGGAGAGAAACATCACCGTGCGTCCGTAGCGTCGGTAGTCGTCGCGCCATTTGAAAAATCCGGCGGGCAGCAGGAGCAGCAGCGTCATGGCGGTGGCGGCCCAGAGGGGGGCGACGCCGGCGGCGAGGACAATCCAGCTCAGCGTCAACCCTATGGCCAGCGAAATTCCCACAGCGCTTGCATATTGTTTTGGATGCAACAGTCGCAACAACGGAAGGTTTTCCTGCATGTTGGTCCACCAGGGCGAGGTGGAGAGCGTCGTGTGCGTCATAGCCAACCCCTTACGTTATTTCCTCCTTACGTTATTTCATTGCACCCTCTGGTATTGCTTGCTCTTCTCTAAAAATGTGGATTCGCCGGTTGGGCGTTGGTTCCTTCAGTGTGGAGAGGACGCCGTCGGGCCACCGCACCTCGAGGGCATAGAGCTGCGTCCCTTCAGGAAAGCCGAAGTGGAGGCGCACCGGGTCTGTTGAAAGATATCCGCCCGAGGCGCGCACATCGCGACGATAGACGCCCCGGTCGGTGTAGAGCGTCGCCTGCGCACCGATGGCGTGACGATTGAGAGAAGGACTCCAGGCTAAATCCACCTGGATGCTCTCCCCGGTGCAAAGCTGATTTTCAAAGATCTGCGCAAAACTGCGCAGGTTATTGACGACGATGTCCAGGTCGCCGTCGTCGTCCAGGTCCGCCATCACCATGCCGCGGCCACTGGCGCTCGAATTGAGTTGCCAGTGGGGTGCAGCAGCAAAGCGGCCATCCCTGCGATTCCGATACGCCTGATTCTCCTCGACGAGCTCGCCGTTGGGGAGGTGCCCGAAGAGATCTGCTGCAATCATCCCGTTCACCACGTATAGGTCTAGATAGCCGTCCTGATCAAGATCGCCGTATTTGGCGGCCCAGCTCCAGCCGGATGCATCTACGCCGCGCGCCACAGCTTGATTGCGCCACCTGCCGTCTCCGTTGGGGAGCAAGAGGACATTCGCCATGATTTGCACATCCCCACGCGCGCGATATTCCTCCAGATGATGGATGACCGGCAGCCAGCGCGCCAGGTTGCGGGGCGATGTGTCGTAGGGGTTCATGTCGGTGGTGAAAAGCGCCAGACGGCCGGAGTTGTCGATGTCGCCCCACTCGATCGCCATCGTGCTGTGAGAAGTTCGGTCGAAGGGGCGGATCTCCACCCATCGCCCATCTTGTTGCGTCCACACTTTGTCTTCGAGTGCGAAGTCGTTCGCCGCCCAGATTTCCGGTTGGCCGTCGCCGGTGAGGTCGAGGAGGGCGATCGAGAGCGTCTCGGCTCGCTCGTCCAGGCGATGCGCCTCCCAAGCGCTCCCTTTCTGCAGATAGAGAAAGACGCCCGCCTTGAGCTCGCTTTCGGGACGGAGAATTCCATGTTGCTTGAGTTCGACGCCGTAGGAGCCGGTCACCAGATCCAATGCGCCATCGCCGTCGACGTCGCCCCACGCCATGGCGTAGGCGTAGCGATCGACGCCGGGAAGCGTGTGGCGCTCAAAGCGCCGTGCGCCGACCTCGCCGCCGAGGTTGCGCCAGAAGGAAGGGGGCTCCAGTCCTCGATGGGTGAAGACGACGTCGATCCAGCCGTCGCCATCGACGTCAACCGTGGCCGCCCCGCGCGTGAAGCGCGCGTCGAGCGCCTCTGGCGTGAAGCGCAGCCCTCCCTCGTTCCACAGAATGGCGCTGCGACCATCTACGCTGGCGAAGACGAGGTCCAGGCGCCCGTCGTTGTCCAGGTCGTTGACGGCGACGCCGGCGCCATTGCTGATGTAGGTGTTGATCTCGCGCAGCCGTGCGCCGTGGATGAAGTCGAGCCGATGGGAGACGAAGGCGTTGCTGCAAGCGGGCGCCGTGCTCCAGGGAGTCTCCGTCGCGCTCGCTTCGACGACGCGCAAAGGTGCGGCTGCAGTCGGCGCCTTCCAGCCGTGATCGGCCTGGGCGCTGCACAGGCAGACAACCACGAGCAGCGGAGTTACGAAACGAACCAGCGCCATCGTTCGGTTGTTCCGCTCAACCTTTCAAACCAGTTGTTGAAATGCCTTCGATGAAGGTGCGTTGCGCAAAGATGAACATCAAAATGATCGGCAGTGCAATCAGCGTGCTCACCGCCATCAGATGTGGATAGGCCATGGCCGTATTGCCCATGCTCAACGCCAGCGTGCGCATCCGATAGATCGCCAGCGCCAGAGGCTGCATCGCCTCCGAGTTAATGTAGATCAAGGGTCCCAGGTAATCGTTCCAGGCCCAGAGAAAGCGGAAGAGCAACACGACGGCGATGGCGGGCTTGGAAAGCGGCAGGATCACGCGCCATAAAATGCCCATCTCGCTTGCCCCATCGATGCGAGCCGCATCGGAAAGCTCCTCCGGGATGGTCAGGAAAAATTGGCGTAGGAGGAAGATGAAATAGGCGTTGCCGAAGAGCGACGGGACGACGAACGGCCAGTAGGTGTTGATCCAACCCAAATTTTTAAAAATGATGAAGAGCGGCACCATCGTCACCTGCCATGGCAGCATCATGGTGGCGATGCAAACCCAGAAGAGAGCGTCGCGGCCGCGCCAGCGAATCTTGGCGAAGCCGTAGGCGACGATCATCGAAGAGATCAATGTGAAGAGGGTCACCGGCAGCGAATACAGAAAGACGGAGTTGAACGCCGCCCGGTTGAAGTCGAAGCGATTCCAGGCGTCTGCAAAGTTGTTCCAGTGGGCGGGATTGGGAATCAACACCGGCGGCACCGTGTAGACCTGGGGGTCGTCCTTCAGCGCGGAAGAGGCCATCCAGTAGAGCGGGAAAATCCAGGTGACGCCCAGGAAGATGAGGACGACGTACACGGCAACGCGACCGAGCGCCTTGGAAAGCGAGAGGAAGGCGGTCTTCTCCGGATGGCGCACCTCGCGTTGGGTGCGAACACTTTGACTTGCGCTCGTCATTTTTCACCTCCGTAATAGACCCAACGCGCCGACGTTCGGAAGAGCACGACCGAGAAAAAGAGGATGATCAAGAAGAGTATCCAGGCCATCGCCGAAGCTTTGCCGATGCTGAATTGAACAAAGGCATTGCGGTAAAGGTTCACCACGTAAAACTCAGTCGATTTCATGGGGCCGCCGCCGGTCAACACGAAAGGAAGCGTGAAATCCTGGAAAGCGGTGATGATCCCCATGATAAAGTTGAAGAGAATCACCGGCGTGCACATGGGCACGGTGACATTCCAGAAGCGTTGCCAGAGATTGGCGCCATCCACCAGCGCGGCGTCGTAGAGGGAGCGCGGCACATCTTGCAGCGCAGCGAGAAAAATCACGACGGCGGTTCCCTGCGCCCACACGTAGATCATGATCAGCGACGGCTTGGCCAGGTCTGGGCTGGAAAGAAATGGGATCGTCGCCATCCCGAGCGTTTTCAAAAAGCCGTTGATCACCCCGTACTGCACATTCAAAATGAAAAGCCACACCATGGCTGTGCAGACAGCCGGCACGATGGAGGGGATGTAAATCACCGAGCGGAAGAGGGTGCGGCCTTTAATGTCGCTGTTCAGCAGATTGGCGATGAGAAAAGCGACGGCGACGCCGAGCGGCACGCCGATGCCGACATAGTACAGCGTGTTGTACATGACGATCCAGAAGTCAGGATCGACGGTGAACAGCCGTTGATAGTTCGCCAGGCCGATGAATCTTGGCTCGCGAATGAAGTCGTAGTTAGTGAGGCTGTAGTAGAACGAGGCAATCAAGGGAAAGAGCGCAAATAGCAAGAAGCCGATCAGCCACGGAGAGACAAACAGAAGCCCCAAAATCTGATTGCGCCGCTCCGTCTTGCTCATGTTGCGCCAACCGGTCACAATTGCGGTCATATCACCTCCAGTTTGAAAATTCGGCCGGTCAGAGCAGCCGTTTGTCTCGCAGCGCGCTCTGACCCAGCCTGAACAGCGTCAGGGAACAGGAGGGACGCGCAGCGCCCCTCCCTCGTCCTTTGTTTATCCCAATCCCTGGGCCTCCCACTCGGCTTCGGCGCGCTTTTGTAGCTCCTCGGCTGCAGCCTGGGGATCGATCAGATTGCGATAGACCTGCTCGCGCAACTCTACGTACTGGGTGATCACAAAGTCGTTGATCGGGCAGCGCCGACCGATCGTCCATTCCGTCACCTGCGGGCCGGCGTCGATGTAGAAGGAGAGGCCGGGGTAGGCGTTCTTATCCACCGTCTCCAGCCAGGATTTCACGCCGTGAATCCAGCCCACCTCCTGGAAAATGATGTTGAGTGCTGTGGGCGTCTGGAAGAATTCGCCGAGCTTGAAAGCGCCTTCCTTGTTTTTCGCATCTTTGAAGATGGCGACCGCATGGAGACCCGTCGCCATGATGTTGGCGTCTTTGCGGTCAGCAGGCACCGGCGCCCAGCTCGCCCGGTTGTATTGCGCCACTTCTGGTTTTTGAATTTGCGTTTCGCCCGGATGCCAGTATCCTTCGATGATCATGTTCTGCACGCCGGCGTTGAAGGCTGCCCCCCATGTGCCGTGCCCTTCCACCTGTCGCATGCCGGCGAACTGATCGGGACCCGCAATGCGGATGAACTCGCCCAGCGTATTTAAGCCTTCGGCCATGCGCGGGTTGGCCAGATCGAATTTGCCGGTCTCCTCATCAAACCACTTGAACCCATAAGAAGCCGAGATGAAGTCCGGCTCGTTGGCCATCGCGTCGTAGGGGTCTAGCCCAAACTGAAGCAAATTGCCTGCGTCATCTTTTATGGTCATGGCTTTGTGCCACTCCAGCACCTCGTCCCAGGTTTTGGGCAACGTCGACGCATCCAATCCTGCTTTCTCTGCGGTTTCGATGTTGACGTTGAGCCCCCACCACAGATAACATTCGATGCCGGGGATGCCAATCATGCCGCCTTTGTAGAAGGCGCTGTTCCATACCCCCTCCAGGATGTCATCCTTGTTGATGACCGTGCTGGCGTCCACCATGTCCTTGACGTCGATCGTAGCTCCACGCGTGAAGAGGTTGACATACGAGTAGTTGGAGCCGCCGTCCGGTGGCGTGCCGGCTGCGATCGCCGTCAACAACACATCCTGGCCGGTGGAGCCTTTGTATTCCAGCGTGGCGCCTCCCATGTGCTCCTTAAATTCGTCGGTCTCCACGATTTTGGCCAGCGCCGGATCAAGATTGCCCCATGCGTACCAGTATTGCACAGTGTTAGGAGCGGTGGCAGGAGCGGCCCCTTGCTCTGCGGCGGGCGCAGTCGAAGGCGCAGCGGCGGGGCCACACGCCGCCACCAGCAGCGCGCCGGTGGTGACGGCGCTCCATTGGAGAAACTGTCGTCGGCTGATTCCATTCTGGTTCATAGTTGGTTGTCCTTTCCTGAAAGATGTGAAGATGGTCAACAAAACGTGAATACAGCGCTTCGCCGTCCGCTGCGTTAAGCAGACAGGCGACAGACGCAGGCTTTGTCGTTTGTCTCAACCTTGCGTTCTACACTGTGTAACGCAAATGAGGTCGGTTGTCAATGACGAAAAACGCCCTCATGTCAACAGGTCTTGAATGAACGGCTGATGGACGCATTCAAAATCTATGTGTTGGGAGTGGCGCCATCATACAATTTCTTGCATCTCATGTCAAAAACGTTTTAAGAAGCGCTGCGCAGGCTGTTCGCAGGGAATTGCGCCGCCTCGATTTGGTGCTGCGTCCGATGTATGGCTCGCGGAAGCAGGTCGACGTCGTCCACCATGCGCCGATGCAGCGTGGCGCCTACATGCGCCGGGTCTAGCGCAAGCGCGCTATCCAGGGCGCGCGTCGCCTCTTGTGCGTCGCCTAATCCTAACCAACCGAGCCCCTTGAGATAGAGGCAATGCACGCGATTGCGTCGAGACAGATCGTCTTCAAAAACCAGGAAGTCGGGCAGAGAGACCGCAAAATAATCGATGATGGGGTGATCCTCCATGTGCGCATCGCCATAAGCGATGAGTTGACGGAAGATCGCTTCCGCTTTGTCTGGCTCGCCTAAAGCGGCGTGCGCCAGCCCGCAATAGAAGGCCATGTCCGAAGGGCGATCGTTGTAATACATAGCCATGTTCAATTCGATGGCGCCTTGCGTGGCGCGAGTGAGGTGCTCTTGGCTGCGCCGTTCATCGCCCGCTTGCCTATAGGCCAGGCCGAGATAGTAGTCGAGATGATTTTCGGCGGCGTTGGGGAGCTTGCCCTCGGCCAAATTTTCCGGGTAGACGCGCGCACGCAGGAGATAGTCGATCGCCGTTTTCGTCTCTCGTCGTCGCAGCGCCTCTTTCGCCAGCTCGACCAACGCCACGACGTACTGCGCGGAGACTTTGCCTTCGCCTCCCTCCCAAGGATGAAAAGTGTGGCTTAAGAGCGCTTCCAGCGCCTCGTGGTGGCGACCGACGATGTTGAGGAGGGTGGCGTACTCCACCAGGAGATCATCGCGTTGACGCACCAGCTCGAAATGCGCGCAGAGGTTCGCCAGGCGCTCCGCCGGCGCTCTTCCTAGGACTTTATCCAGTTGATCAAGCTCAAAAAAGACTCGCGCATCGGTTGGGTCTAGGGCGAAGGCGCGTTGATAGGCGGCCCGGCTGCGTTCTGCGTCCTTGCGCTGGTTCATATAGGCAAGACCTAAATTGCGATGCACGGTGGGAAAGTTCGGGTCGAGCGCCGCTGCGCGTTCCCACAGCGCAATCGCCTGCTCGTGAACTCGATGTGCATACAGGAAAAGGCCGAGATAGTACGGTGCACGCGCGTCGGATGGCGAGCGCTGCATCGCCGTCGTCAACGCAGGGATGCATTCGATCTCATTGGGGAAGCAATAATCGGGGCTGGCGGCGGCCCCGCGTTGAAACGCAAGATCGGCGTTGGCGGCGTCGCCCGCCTGCCAGAGCATCCATCCATGGTAGTAGTGCACCATCGGATGGTGCTGGGGGGCCTCCTCGAGCAAGCGCACGGCCTCTGCGAAAAGGCCGGCGTGTGCGTAGTGCAACGCCAGGGTGAGATATAGGTTGACGTCTCCCTGAATGAGCGCCTCGAACGTGCGGTCGCCGTCGAGCAGAAACCGTTCATAGTGCAATCCGTAGGCCAGCGAATCGAGCGCAACGCCCACATCCGCCTCTTGGCGAGCCGCTTCTCGTCGCCCTAAACGACGCAGGAGTGCAACTCGCAGATGTCGAGCGTTATGGTGACGTTGGTTGCGCTCCAGAGATCGTTCGAGCAGTTCCAGCGCGCTTTCGTAACGCTGGCGGCGACTCTCGATTTGCGCCAGCTCGAAATAGGCGGCGTCTTGCCATGCGGCGTTCCATGCACTTTTGTAGAAGGCGTCGAAGGCTTCTGCAAAGCGTCCTTGATATTTCAAGGCGAGCCCCAGATTATAGAACGGCTCGCCGTCGTAGGGATTCGGGTTGCGAAAGGTGAGGCGTTCGATGGCCTTGCGAAAGAGCTGCTCTGCTTCGGCGAACTGTCCCTGACGCAAGCGACGCAACCCCAACGTATTGTTGCTGCGGCTATCCAGAGGGTCGCGGCGCAGGGCTTCCCGATAATACGCCTCTGGGTCATAGGTGGCGTGTCGATACTGCTCTAAATGCAGCCCGTGAAGGAAAAGCTCTTCGTTGGAGATCACCGCCGCTGGAGGAGGGGCGGGCGTAGCCGGGGCGGGCGGCGCGGGTCGCTCCTCCGGAAGGGGTGTGAAGGAGACCAGCTCGCGCTCTCCCTCGCGCACGCTCAGCGTCACCTCTTGGGCCTTGAGGCCGAGAGGAAGAGGCGTAATGCGCTCCAGCCACGTCTCTGGAGAAAGTGCGCATTGCTCTTGGAGTAAAATCTCAGCGCCGGCGCGTAAGACGATGGTGACCTGTCGGGGGCTGGAGAGATAGACGCCGATGTGCGCGATGTTGTCCACAATTTCCAGATTGATGGCGGCGTCCCTGGACGCGTTTTTTACACCGCCGATGCCTTTGAACGGCATGAAGACCTGCGTGAAGCGTTTCTCTTCCCCCGGCTGCAACCAGGAAAAGTCGGGCTGATTGTCGGTGTAGGCGCCGCACATCAGCTCGACATAAGGGCCGTCTGCGTCGGTGAGCTGGCGATCCCACATGCGGCCGAAGTCGCCGTTTCCCCATGTCCACTGCTTTTTCCCAGGGGCGATGTGATGGTTGGCGACATGCAACATGCCTGCCCGCCGACCATGATCATAACATCCCAGAAAGTCGAAGTCGGAGTGATAGGCCATGTACGAAGTTGGCACGGGAATGTTTTTATAGCGAGAGATGTCGGTTCCCGGAGAATAATCGACCTTGTAATAGACGCCCGTGGCGATCGGAAAGGTGGAGACGGCGCGCTTGCCATGGTCCATCACAGCGTGGACGTCAGGGGGAAAGATGGATTGATAGTCGTCGTTGGCGTGCACCGCCGGGTTCGCCCACCATAGAAATGTTTGAGGAAAGGGCGTCGGGTTGTACAGCCGCACGTCAATTTCGAGATAGGCGCGATCCGGATAGAGGCGGAAGCCGGCCACGCTCTTCAGATGATACATCGCTTCGATCTCGCCCATCCACACCGTTTTGGAGCCGTCGACGTGCTCTTCGATGCGATAGTCGACCGGCGAGAAGGTGGTGGGGCGATGGTGCTGCGGCCAGTTGAACTCGATCCCGCCGGAAATCCAGGGGCCGGTCAGTCCCACCAGCGCCGGCTTGATAACGCGGTTGTAGTAGATAAAGTGGTAATTGTTGGTTTTGTCCAACGCCATTTGCACCCGGCCGCCTAGCTCAGGCAGCAACATGATGAGAAGATAACGATTTTCCAGAAAAATCGCCGTGTACTCCTTCCCCGTTTTGGTCTCCTCAATGCGTTCAATCACCGGATAAGGATAGACTGCTCCGCTGCTGCCTTGATAGACTCGCTTTTCAAGGAACAATGGATTCTTTTGCGGTTGACCCACGCCGTAGGTCGGGATTGTCACCGTCTGAACGCGTGCATCGACAGAAGGGATCGGCTCTGACATGAAAATTTTCTCCGTTGCTGCGATTCTTAAAAGACTGCGCAGGCAATCTTGCAATGCGTCTGATAATCGAAGGTAGCTGCGTTCTCAAACTATCATAACGACGCAAATGCGAGCAATGGAGGAAGTCATGGTAAGATGGAGTATCTTCTGATTTTGATGAGTTGTCGTCTGGCGCTGCTCCACAAGGAAAGCCAACTGCAAGATGGATGAGTCCAGGATTCCCGAGTCGCCGATTCGCATCCGCGAGGGTTTTCGCGGCCAGGTGCAACACGTTTTGCCTAGGCCTTTACTCGATCGCGTCGCCGGACATCCGCTATTGCAATCGCTCCTGCCGACGGATATTGGCTGGTATCCAACGGCGCAATATCATTATCGGGAGCGGCCGGAAGGCGCAGGGGAGCATATTTTGATTTACTGCGTGGCGGGCGCCGGATGGGCGAAGCTGCGCGATGAGTTTTTCACCGTCCACTCCGGCGAAGCGCTCGTCATCCCGGCGAACACCCCGCATTGTTATGGCGCCTCCAACGACGACCCCTGGTCGATCCACTGGGTGCATTTTCTTGGCGGCACAGGAGAGTATCTGGCGCATGTGGTCACGCCGACTTCGTACAAATTGTCTGTGGATGCGCAATGCGGAGCGACGGTGGAGGCGCTCTTCCGCGCGTGTTATGCGCTGTTCCCAGGTGGATTCATTCTCTCGCGCCTCATCTATTGCGCTCAGGTGTTGCACCATCTTCTGGGTGAGCTGTTTTTCAACAATTCCGCCTTTTCTCCGGCCATGCGCACGAGTCGTTTCCACAGCATCGAATCGACCCTGACATTTTTGCGTCAGAACCTTCACCGCTCTCTCTCCTTAAGAGAGATGGCCGGTCACGCCGGCCTTTCAGAATCTCATTTTTCCCGCATCTTCAAAGAGCAGACCGGCCATTCTCCTCTCGATTACTTCATCCTGCTCAAGATGCAACATGCAAGCACGCTGCTTTCGGTCACTTCGCTCTCCATCAAGGAGGTGGCTGCGGCCGTTGGCTACTCTGACCCCTACCACTTCTCGCGCTTGTTCAAGAAAACGTTCGGCGTCTCGCCTCGCGCCTATCGCAACTCGCCCAAAGGGTGATGCACCGATTTGGGAGCACATCGTTCCCTGTGCGAAAATTGACTCCGACACGCGGTTCTGTCGACCGGCGCCGCCTGGCTGCAGCGGCGCTTTTGTACAGGATCGCATTTTTTTAGCCTTTTTCAGGAAAGATGCAGGTTCGCATGACGATTCGGGCCATTCTCTGGGATCTCGACGGCACGCTTGCCGACACGACGGCGCTGCATTATCAGGCCTGGCGCATCACCATGCAGCGCTACGGCGTCGATCTCCCCTATGAAAGCTTTATCAAAGACTACGGGCGCAACAACGCCGAAATCCTGGCCGAACATTTCGGCGTAGAGGCCACTGCTACAATTGAACAGGCGGCGAACGAAAAAGAAGCGACTTTTCGTTCGCTGATCACGCCAGGCGCGCTGCAACTTTTGCCCGGCGCGCTGACGTGGCTGCAGCGCTTTCGCAGCCTGGGCATGACGCAGGTGATCGGTTCGTCCGGCCCAATGGCCAACATCGCCGCCGTCGTGCATGCATTGGGCGTAGGCGATTTCTTTCTAGGGTTGGTCTCCGGCGTGCATTTGCCCAAGGGCAAACCGGAGCCGACGATCTTCTTGCGTTGTGCGGCGCTCGCCGGCGCCGCGCCGGATGAATGTCTCGTGATCGAGGACAGCATTCACGGCATCGAAGCGGCCATGCGCGCCGGCATGGCCAGCGTCGCCGTCGGACGCATCGCAACGCATCCGGAGCTACAGACGTTGATCCAGGAGAATCCGGCGGCGCGCTGCATCGTCACGCCGAGCCTTGCCGGCGTCGATGATCCGGAAGTTGTTTTGACATAAAATTTAGTGGTGGAGATGAAAATTCGCAATCCATGGCCGAAACGAATCCGCTCTAGCTTCAAGACGCGCAACGGAGAGGTGCTAAAATTGCGACTGATGCGCCCCGACGACGGGCCAAAGCTGGAGGCGTTTTTCTACAAGCTGTCGCCGCAGACGCGGTGGCGTCGCTTTCACGCCTATGCAGAAAACATCTCTCCCGAAGAAGTGCATCGTCGCGCGCAAGAGATGGCCAATGTCGACAACCGCACCTTCCAGGGCGCCGTGGTGGCCGTCAAAGGCGAAGGCGACGAGGAAGAGATCGTCGGCGTCGTGCGTCTGGCGCGTCCTCCTGGGCAGCCCGACTCACCCGAAGCGGAAGCGGCGATCGTGGTGCGCGACGACTATCAGGGACAAGGGGTGGGCAGCGAGCTGTTGCGCCAGCTGGTGCCCCTGGCGCGACGGATGAAGGTGCGCACCATCCTGGCCGTTTTCCAACCCGACAATGAGGAGGCCATCCGCCTGTTCCGCAATCTCGGTCTGCCCTACACGATGACGGTGACCCACGGCGTGTCGAAGATGCGCCAGGAGGTGCCCGATTCCTGATGTTCAGGGGAATGGGTGAATCCATTCAGGCGACGGTGTACAATCGACACTTTGACAATCCGAGCCAAGATGTGAGACGATTGCTGACACAAGCGCATCATCGAGTATGGAAGAGGAAGTTTCTTGATTGCCTACTGTCCTTCCAGCAAATTTCGATGCAAGGCGGAGCAGAGTCCGCTGCGTTGTCCGCTGACGGGCGCACCCCTTGAATTCACCGATATGCCGCTCTTCGATCCCGCCAGCATTGAGCCGAAAGTGGGCGGAATGTGGCGCTATGAGGCGATGCTGCCGGTCGTCCACAATGGATACGAGCGCATCACCCTGGGGGAAGGATGGACGCCGCTGATCCCCGATCGATGGGCAGGTCGTTCTCTCTACTGGAAGCTGGACGCGCTGATGCCCACCGGCAGCTACAAAGATCGCGGCGTCTGTGTGATGGTGAACTGGCTGCGGGGGCTGGGCTATGAAGCTCTGGCGGATGACACCAGCGGCAACGCTGGCGCCAGCCTGGCCTGCTACGCAGGGCGCGCCGGCCTGCGCGCGGTCATTTTCGTTCCCGCCAGCGCACCGGCCCCCAAAAAGGCGCAGATCATGGTGTACGGCGCCGAACTGGTCGAAGTGCCCGGCACGCGCGCCGATGCGACGCACGCCGTCGAGGCGGCGACCTGCAACAGCCGCGAGATGGCCTACGCCTCTCACGCATGGCATCCTGCGTTCCTTCTGGGGCAGATGACGGTGGCTTGGGAAATTTGGGAACAGTTGGGGACTGTGCCTGACTGGCTGATTGCACCGGTTGGGCACGGCGGCACGCTGCTGGGCGCCTGGCGAGGCTTTCAGCATCTGCGCGTCTCCGGCGTAACCAACAAGCTGCCCCGCCTGATCGCCGTGCAGGCGGAGCCATACACGCCGCTGTATGACGCCTTTGCCAGCGGCGCCGCCACGATCGAGCCGACGCCGCATGTGCAGACGATCAGCGCCGACGGGATCGCGATCAGCTATCCGGTGCGTTGGCAGGCGCTGCTGGAGGCGATTCGCTTTTCGCGCGGCATGGCGCTCGTCGTCAACGACCAGGAAGTGGCGGAGGCGCATGCCGAGCTCGCCAGCAGCGGCATTTTCGTCGAACCGACCAGCGCCACGATTGCAGCTGCGTTAAAGAAAACGCCCAAAGAAAGCATTCCGCACACAGACCTTGTCGTGGGCATTTTGACCGGACATGGCCTCAAGAAACCGCCGAAGATTTGAACAGTGGACTCCACAGCGGATGCAGACGGGAACGGATTCAACAACAGATTTGGGAGATGTATGGCGATTTCTTCTTTGGCTACGCTCGAACAGGCGCTGGGTGTAGAATTTCACGATAAGCAACTCCTTCAACAGGCTTTCGTCCATCGCAGCTATTTGAATGAGTTGCTCGAGAACAAGGGGCAGTGGGTCGACAATGAGCGCCTGGAATTTCTGGGCGACGCCGTGCTGAGTTACATTTTCAGCGAGTTGCTCTATCTACGTTTCCCCGATGCACGCGAAGGCCGATTGACGAATCTGCGTTCTGCACTGGTGCGTCGCGAGACGCTGGCGCACCTGGCCAGGCAATTGCATCTGGGCGATTATCTATTGCTCGGCCATGGAGAGGAAGAAAGCGGGGGAAGGCATCGTCCTGCGACGCTGTGTGCAACTTTCGAGGCGTTGATCGGAGCGATTTATCTGGACCAGGGCGCCGATGTCTGCCGCAAGGTCCTCGTTCAGCTTTTCGCCGAAGAACTCGAGAAGCTTGAACAAATCCAGGAAAGCAGAGATCCCAAAAGTCGTCTGCAAGAATTTGCTCAGGAAACGTTCGGACACACCCCGCGATACAAAGAGATCGACAGCCGAGGGCCCGATCACGACAAGTATTTCGTGATGGTGGTGCAGATCAACGGGCGTCCCTATGGCATCGGCGAGGGACGCAGCAAGCAGGAAGCCTCGCAGCAGGCGGCTGCAATGGCGCTTCATCGCCTGGGCGTTCCGCTCGAGGGTTACACATACGATTTCTCGCTGGCGGAGCGCTACGGCCTGACGCTGGCTTCCGGATGAGGGGCGGCGCAAATTTGCGCACCCGCCTTGCATGGGTGCAAGAAAGCAAGCCTGCCTTTACATCTGAATCTCTTCCTCGAATGTGCGCAGATCGACCGCATCGGAAGCCCCGTCAGATTTCACGATGCGGTCGCCCTCCAACCGCAGACTGATGACGCGGCTGACGCCGTCGGCGCCCATGGTCACCCCGTAGATCGCATTGGCGCCTTCCAGGGTGCGACGGTTGTGCGTCACGATGATGAACTGCGTGTCGCGGCTCAGCTCTTCCACGGTGAGGCGGAAGCGATCGACGTTGGCTTCATCGAGCGCGGCGTCGACTTCGTCCAACACGCAGAAGGGCGTCGGGCTGACGCGCAGAATGGCGAAGATCAGGGCGCAGGCCGCCAGCGCCCGCTCGCCGCCGGAGAGCAGCGCCAGACTTTGCGGCCGCTTTCCCGGCGGCCTGGCGATGATCTCCACGCCGCTCTGGCTGATGTTGTCCGGTTCGGTCAGCTCCAGATGGGCGGTTCCACCGTTGAAGAGCTGCTGAAAGAAGCGCGTAAACTCCTTGCCCACCGCCTCGAACGTTCGCCGCAGCTCGATCTCCATGCGGTCATCCAACTCTCTGATCACCTTCTGCAGGTCGGCGGAGGCGGCCTCCAGGTCCTGCGACTGGGTGGAAAGAAACTCGAAGCGTTCCGCCGCTTCCTCGTACTCGCGCGGGGCTTCGGGATTCACGCCGCCCAGCCGCGCCAGCCGCGCGCGCATCTCGCGCACCTCGGCCTCCAGCGACTCCGGCGCACTTTCGACCACCGGCAATTGTTGCACCACGGCGTCCCACGGCAGCGGCGGTTGATAGGCGACGTCGGCGCTTTCTTCCAGCAGGACAAGCCCTAGATCGGCTTCGATCTCGCTGCGAAGCTGTTGTAGCGCGTCTTCGCTGCGCTGCAACTGTAAAAGCGCCTGGTTGAGGTGGCTCTCCGCCTGACGCAACGCCTGTTGCTGCGCGCGTTCGCGCTGTTCTTCCTCCGCCTGTTGCGCCTCCAGGCGATGCAACGTTTGCTCCACCGGCGCAATGCGTTGCTGCAGAGCCTCGATTTGGGCGCTGAGCGTCTCTTCGGTGCGCGTCAAGAGTTCGATCCGCCGGCGCAGCGTCTCCATCTCGGCGTTAAGCGCAGCGATCTGCTGCTCTTTGTTGCGCATTTGGAGCTCAACGTCTTGCAACGTGCGTCTCGTCGACTCGAGCAGCGCCTGCTGGCTGCGCAGGCGCCCCTGCGCCTCGGCCTCGGCGGCGCGACGATTGGCCAGCTCCTGTAGCAGCGCATCGGCGTCCGCCGCCTGCAGCTCCGCCTCCAGTGCGCCGAGCGCCTGCAGGCTCTCCTGCTCCTGCCGCTCCACCTCGGTCGCCTCTGCGTCCAGCGCAGCCCTGCGTTCGACCAGCGTCTGCCATTCTGCGTCGGCCTGCGCCATCTGCTCGCTGCGCCAGCGCTGCATCTGCACGCTGCGGTCCACTTGCCGGCGCAGCTCTTCCAGTTGCCCGCGCAGCTGGCGCTCTCGCCGCGCCAGCTCGGCGAGCGCCTGTTGTCGTCGGGCGATTTCGATGCGTTTCGTTTCGATTTCGCCTGCAAGTTTGCTGCACGCTTCTGCGCGTTCTCGTAGAAGAGCCGAGGCGCGCTCGATCTGACCGGGCAGCTCGCGCAGCTCGCGCTCACGCGCCAGCAGCGAGTCGTCCCCCCGACCTCCTTCGCTGCCGCCGGTCACTGCGCCGCCCGGGCGAATGATCTCGCCTTCCAGCGTTACGACGGTCGGCCGCGCGTTGCCTCTGTATGCGTCCAGCGCCGCGCGCGCGGCGGCGAGCGTCTCCGCCACCCAGACGCGGTTGAGCAACTGCTGCATGGCAGCTTCGACCGCCGGCGCGTAGTCCACCAGTTCGAGGGCGAGGCCCAGAATGCCGGAACGTTTGGGCGCCGGAATCGGCGGTTGCACATGCAGTCGATCCAGCGGCAGAAAGGTGGCGCGACCGCTGCGCTGCTCCTTGAGCAGCTCGATGGCGGCGGCTGCGTCCTCCCAGCTTTGGGTGATGACGTTCTGCAGGGCGGCGCCCAGCGCGGTTTCTATGGCTTTATCCAGGTGAGGCGGCACGCGCAGCTGCGCAGCGACCGTCCCCAAAACGCCGCGCAGCCGGCCGTTCGCCTGCGCCTGTAAGACGGCGCGCACGCCCCCTGCATAGCCTGCGCCTTCGCGCTGAAGCCGCTGCAACAGGTCTTGGCGAGTTTTCAGACGCTCTAAAGTGCGGTCGGCTTCCTGGCGGGCGTTTTCGGCGTTGCGTTGCTCCTGCTGCAGCGCCGAGATTTCCGCTTCGAGCACAGCGATTTCAGATTGATGGGCGTGCGCTTCCTGCTCGATCGTCTGCAGCGTTTTTTCCGCCTCGGCCAGCGCAGCTTCGGCCGTCGCTTGGGCGCGGCGCGCCTCAACGAGCGCCTGCTGCTGTTGGCTGCGCTCGACTTCGAGCGCAGCGCTGCGTTCAGCGATCTGTTCCAGAAGGCCGGCGATTTCGGCGCGACGCCGCTGTCGTTGCGTCAGGATGCCGCGCAGCGTCTCCTGCTGCGCTGCGAGGCGACTGCGCACCTCTTGTTGCACCCCGACGGCGTTTTGCGTCTCCTCCACGAGGCGCGCTTGTTTGCGCACCTCGTCTTCGGCCTTTTCCACGTTGCGGCGCAATTCCTCCAGCCGTTCGGCCAGCGCCGTCCGTTGCACATCGAGCGGCGCCAGCTCGCGGGTGGCGTCCTCGCTGCGCGCTTGCAGCTGGCGCAGCCGCTCCTGGGCGACGGCCAGATCGCGGGCCGTCGCCTCGGCCTGACGGTGAAGCTCGCTGCTCTCGGCGTGGAGGGTTGCGAGTTGAGCGCGAGCTTCGCCTTGCGCCTGCCGCAGCTGTGCGATGGCTGCGCCGATGGCGGCGAGTTGTTGTTGGCGGTCTGCGACTTCGCGCCGCTGCGCCGCTTCGGCGGCGTGATGTTGCTCGACCATGCGCAGCGTCGCGTGCCAGCGATAGCCGTACCATTCGCGCAGCAACGCCTGCAGGTCGCGGGCAATCTGTTCGCGCTCGCGGGCGCGCTCGGCCTGCCGACGCAGATAGCCCAATCGCGGGCTGAGTTCGGCGAGAATATCGCGCACGCGCGTCAGATTCTGCTGCGTGGCCTCCAGTCGGCGCACGGCGGTGGCGCGTTTGATCTGATAGCCGCTGATGCCGGCCGCTTCCTCGAAGAGCGAGCGACGCTCCTCCGGCGCCATGCTCAGGGCGCGGTCGATCAACCCCTGGCCGATCACGGAGTAGGTGCGTTTGCCCAGGCCGGTGGGCGCCAGGATGTCGATAATGTCCTGCAGGCGCACGCGCTGTCCGTTGAGCAGGTATTCGTTGTCGCCGTCTCGATAGGCGCGGCGGGTGATCTCGATTTCGGCGTAGTCGAGGGGCGCTTCGCCCTGGCTGTTGTCGAGCGTGATCGTCACCTCGGCCAGGTTGAGCCGCGATTTCTTGTCGCTGCCGGAGAAGATCACGTCGCTGGTCTTGCGCGAGCGCAGCAGACTGAAGCTCTGCTCGCCCAGGCACCAGCGGATGGCGTCCACGATGTTGCTTTTGCCGCTGCCGTTCGGCCCGACCACTGCGGTCACACCGGGATCGAAGATGAACTCGGTGCGCCGCGCAAAGGTTTTGAAACCCTGGATGACGACTCGTTTGATGCGCATTTGCGTCGTTTTCTTAGCAGGCGCTGCGCTTGACAGCATCAACAACAAGGAAAATGTCGCCGAGCACGCCCGTCTTTTCGCTCTTCCTTTGCGTTGAGTCTATTCCCGGTGCAGGCGGCCTCAACTGTGAAAGTGCCAGAAAGCGGGCAACACCGCTTCCGCCGCCAACCCCACTGCGTAGATAGCGCCGAAGATGAGCAGCTCGCGGCGACGTCGTTGCAGCCATCGCCCGAACGCAAAGCGATCCACCAGGATCGGCTCGGCGCACAGCGCAACCAGGCCGGTCGCCCCGACCAGTTGCAGGATACTCCAGATGGGCAGCGCCACGAAAATCCACAGCGGGCTTTCGAGCACGCCGAGCAGGTGACCGGCGCTGAAGGCCGTCAGGTTCGCCAGCCGCACCAGCGACCAGACGCCCACGAGGCCGCCGGTGAAAAGCGAACCGACCGTGATCCCCACCACTTCGAGCGTTTTCGCCAGCGGCGCCGCTGCAAAGCTCGCCGGCAGCGGAGAACCGGCGAAGTACCATTCCGAAAACGCCGCCCGATGCAAAAAGCCATCGGCGAAGGCGCGTTCGATCTGGGCCGGCGCAAACAGGGTGAGAAGGATCAACACGAGCATCGAAGTCGCCAACCAGAGCGCAATTACGGCGAGCGCCGCGCGCAGGTCATGGCGTCGCAGGGCCAGCGCCATGAAAAGGGTCAACACGATCGTCTGGCTGATCGGCATGAAGCGCAACTGCCCGAGGATGGCAGAGAGCCCGGTTGTGAAGAGGGCGAAAAGCGCGGCCATCAGGTAGAAAAACGGATCACGGGTCAGTTGATATTCTTTTGACATAACGGACCTTATAGCCCCGTAAGCATCCATAAGAATGGGGCGGCTGGCAACCAGCCGCCCCATTCGAGGTTCACCATCTGCTGGACAAGACGATGGGCGTCATCGCTGCCGGTTGGGGTCGAGCAACCATTCGACCAGGGCGTTGATCTCCTCCTCGCTCATTCGCTCGGCGAAGTTAGACGGCATGATGCCGGCTGTGTAGCCTTCCACGATGTAGGCGTTGGGGTTGACGATGCTGTCGTGCACGTAGGTGAAAGCATCCATCCCATGGGTGCCCGCCGTCTCGTGGAGGTTGCCCAGGTTGGGGCCGACGGGTCCGCGGTTGGTGGGCGTTTGCGGCTGGTCGAGGTTGTGACAGCCTACGCACCCCATGCTGACGAACAGCTCCTGCGGCGGCCTTGGCCCGGTGGGCTCTGGCGTGACTTCCGCAGCAGGCGCAGCGCCCTCTTCCGCCGTCGCCTTGGACGGTGCATCGAGGAAGGGCTGCCATGGATCGGGGTTGTCGGGCGTCCCTTGTTTCAGCGCATCCTCTTCCCAATTTAAGACGAAGGCTGTCACCGCCTGCACCTGATCGTCGCGGAAGGGGCCGCCATAGCGCTGACTCCAGGTGGGCATCATCACGGCCCACTGGGATTGCACTTTGGAGGGGCGCCCCGCCGCCACGGTGAGCGCCACGTAGTCGTGCAGCGAGCCGGTCCAGCCGATATCTTTGAGACGTTGGGTGAAGAAATATTTGCTATGAAGCGCAGGCGCTACGCCCGGCAAGCCCTTGCCGTCGACGCCGTGGCAGTTATAGCAGTTGTTGGCGTACAGCTCGGCGCCCTTTTCGATTTCCCGACCGATCCAGTTGGCGGTCTGCGCCTCCATGCGCTGCTCTTCGATCAGTCCCATGAAGAGAAACAGGACGATCATCAACAGCAGAGACGCAATCGCCAGGCTGATCTTTACAATCGGCGAACGAACATACAGAAAGCTATACCATGGTTGCTTCATGGCTCTGGTTTACTCCTCTGTCGCCGGGCGGAGGAAGCTAAAGTTCTTCAGCCCGTATTGCTCCCAGTACAGAGAGTCTTTGTGCAGGAAGAATGTTCTGATAAAGCGATCTTCGACGCCTTCTGGGCTGACCCAGTAAATTTCCCAGGTGATGCGCTTCAGGTTCGGCTGTTCCTGGGTGATCTTGAGGATGCCGTAGGCGTTGTTGAAGGTTGGATCCTTCTCTTCGTAACGAGCGATGGCGGCCGCAAATTCATGCAGCACTTCATTGAATTCCGGGTCATCGGTGACCGGATGTTCGCGCGTGTCATAGACGCCCAGCGGCAGATGTTTGTAGCCGATCTCCCTTACGAGGCCGGCGCCCTCTTCAGGCATCAGCTCCTGCACCACCTCCACAGCGGGGGCGGCCTGCACGGCGTAGTAGGGCGTGCCCATCCAGCTCAGGATGATCATGACGATGCCGGCGACGATGCCGCTGATGATGGCCACGCGGCGGTCGCGGGCGCGGCGGCTGGGATTGCGGTCCAGGTAGGGAATGGCGGCCAGCAAGACCAAAAGGACGCCGGGGATAATCACGCCTGCAATCGTCTTGTCGGCAATCTTGAGCAACCCCTGCAGCCAGTAGAAGTACCAGGGGGCCACCGTGTGCAGCGGCGTCGACTGCGGATTGGCGATCGACTCGAGCGGCGCCGAGAAGAAGAAGGTGGTTGCCAGCACCATCAGGGCTGTGAAGCCGATCAGGAAGGAGGCTTCATCGATCATCACGTCTGGCAGGAAATAGACGCGGCGATCCGCCGGCACTTTGTTCGCCGTGTCCTGGCCCACCTCTTCTTCGCTGGAAGGCAAGCTGATGCCGAAGTGCACGACTTTATAGTAGTGCACAAAGAAGAAGAGGAAGAGCAACAACGGCAGGAAGAGCACATGCAGCAAATAGAAGCGCAACAGGCCGTTGGCGCCGATGTCCGGCGCGCCGCGCGCCAGCAGGTTGACCGTCTCGCCGACGATCGCAGGCGGCACCGCCTCCGCCATCGATGTGCCGATCGTCACCGCCCAGAAGGCCAGCTGATCCCAGGGCAGCAGATAGCCGGAGAAACTTAAGAACAGGGTGATGACCAGCAGAATGACGCCGGTGAACCAGGTGAATTGTCTTGGCGCTTTGTAACTGCCGGTCAGATAGGTTCTCACCATGTGCAGCGTGACGATCGCCACCATCAGCTCTGCGCCCAGGCGGTGCATGTCGCGCATGAACTGTCCGAAGGGGACGTTGCTCAGCAGGCGAATCATGTCTGCATAGGCGCGCTCGGGCGTGGGCGCGTACCAGATCATCAGGATCAGACCGGTGATCGTCTCCACAAAAAAGAGGTACGTGGAGAGCAGGCCCAGCCTGAAGGTGTGCGTGAAGCGCGTGACGCTCTCGTGATAGTACGTCGGTTTGATGTGCAGCAGAAAAGCTTCTGAATGGGGTTTCAACCGTGGATTGGGACGCCCGGGCGGCTCTCCCCGGATCATGCGACGCACCTCGGCGGCGGGAATGCCGGCGGTGAGGCGGGTGAACACGTCGTCCGCAGCATCCAACACAGTCTGCAGAATACTTTTCTTTTCAATTTCCGGTTGTACAGCCATAAGACCCCTTCTCGCAGTGAATGCAACAAGCTGTTTGCCAGAACCGAATAAAGATTACGCCGGAATCACGCGGGCGGGCGACTCGGCGGCCGGCGCACCCAGGATGCGCCGCCCGGTGTTCACCAGCACTTCACCCTCTTCAATCGTGACCTCGAACCGGTCGAGCGAACGCGGAGCCGGCCCTTCGATGTAATAGCCTTCACGCGTGAATTTTGAGCCGTGAC
>FWWL01000768.1_pt1 | contig 85209 bp, 83 predicted proteins | sample 2228331 | NCBI WGS metagenome assembly FWWL01 (sample SAMEA103939775, study PRJEB20133) | metagenome | reverse complement strand
GCCTCACCTCAAATTCAAGACAATATCTTTCAAGAAAACCAAGGTATTCCCATCTTAGTAGAAAGAGGAGCTAGGCCTCTTTTAGAAAACATAGTTATGTTAGGCCGGGCCTAAAATGTGTGTTAGGCCCGGTCTAACATTGGGGTCGAGGAGTTATTGGATGACGTTAACCTGGGCTTTCAAAGCCAAGGTTAATACCGCGCTAGGCGGGATGGGGGAGGGACAAGATCTCTTGACAATGGAAGGTGGTCTATGAGAGAATTGAAACTAGCAATAAGGAGAGGAGCGATTTCCTTTTCGACCTTTGCTTCATATTCTTCTTTCCTCTCTTTTCTTCGTCCCTCTCTTTTTGTTTTGAAGAAGCCATTTATCTTGGCCCTTGCGCACTCGCAGCTTTTTTGTAGAATCAATTTTGAGAGAAGAGATCTGTAGTTAGATCAGTCTTTTAGTAAACCTATGAAGTGCTTATTTTGAAGTGTTTATTTTGGCCTCACTTGCCTATTTAAAGGTCGATACGCTCTTCAATTTCTCTTTGAAGGGCGACAAAGACCCTTCTTCTAATAGGTAACCTCTAATAATATTTTCACCATGAAACTAAAGACAGCACTCATAACACTTTTGGTCATTGCCTTCCTCGGCGCTATAGGGGTTTCGGCCTATCTCATCAAAGGGATGGGAAAGCCAAAAGAAAAGGTTCCTCTCCAACCAAGCCCTACTGCTTCACCTCGACCTTCAGTCGATACTTCTAGCTGGAAAACTTATCACAACAAGAAGTATGGGTTTGAACTGAGGTATCCGAGTGATTGGAAAGTCACTGAGGATTTTGCTCAGGCTGTGGTCAACATCTCATTTGCTGGTCCTGCATTGGATAAGACTCCAGGAATTGAGGACAATTTTTTGATCCAGATTTATGATCTTGGAAAGGCGTTAAATCTTCGAGAGTGGATGGAAAACTTTTACCTTCAGAATAAAAACGTAACTTTTGAGGACACAACCATTAACGGCTATCCTGCAGTTGTAGCGTATGCGTCGGAGTACACCACACCAGGAAGTATGGTAGCTATTTTAAGAAAAGATCTTGTCTTTTCTTTCCCGATTCCCAGTGAGGAAAATAAAGCTATATTTTCCACCTTCAAATTTATCGAGTAAGTCTCACATGAGAAAAATGTGAGGCCAGGCCTCATTATGTTAGGCCCTGCCTAACACATTTTAGATAGAGTTTACAAAAAGGGCTATCAAGAGAATGCGCTTGACAGGGATATTGGTAACACTTTGCGGTGTTGAAAACGGAACTCAATGGGGGTTAGGTAGCCAAGTTATTGGTAAGATCTTGAGAAGTTAAATTGCAATCAGCCAGTTAGCCAATCTCTGATTGAAAATCTTAAATGTGTTAGGCCGGGCCTAACACATTTTGGCCTAACACATTTTAGGCCGGGCCTAGCATTCGGATCTTGTTCTGGCGCATCGGCAAGAAATCAGTAGTTCACCAGATCGCGCTGGAGGTCTACCGGACTCGCAAATACCCAAGCAAAACAACTCATTAGACACAAAAGAAAACGGCTCCGAATTGATGTTTGGGTCCTTAGATGATCACTTTGAAGTAATGAAGGGCTGGAGTACCGGTCCTTTTATTTTTATTAAGAAAGGGATGTGGAAGAGGTATCTCATTGCAGTGGAATTGTCCCCGAGACTCAGGTGCGCCAGCCTTAGTTTAGCGAAAGGATCTATCAGTTGCTAATAGGTGATACACATAAACCTCCTTCAGATCACGAGGACGGATTATGTGATCTGTGAACGCGGGTTTTTTGCTGTCTATTTCCAGCCTGTCAATGTTTTATGTATCCAATCAATCTGAGTTTTTCGGTCTTCCCACTAATGGAGAACACACCCTTGGTGCAGAATCAAGTTTAGATAGCCAGAAAGAAAATTTTGAAATTAAAAAACTATTAGCAAAGGCTTTTTATGGTCTTGGTTTTAATTTTTTTGAAAAATAAAAGAGAAAAAGAGAAGTGATGATTCCAATAATCATTCCGCCCAAAATATCAGATGGATAATGAATGCCAGCTGTGACTCTAGCTATATTCATTAAGAGAGCGCTGATAAAAAATAAACTTCCCAATTTTTTATTATAAAAAAAGAGCATAGTAGCTAAAGCAAAAAAGAAGGCCGAGTGGCCAGATGGGAAAGAACTGCTATTTTTTTGCAAAAGTTCAAAAACTTCTTGGTGTTCAAGAAAAGGTCTGGGCCGATAGTATAGAAACCTAATAAGTTCAGTTATTACTAATCTACTGATAATGACAGTTATCCCACTCATTAAAAAGATATAGAGCTTCTTTTCTCGTGAATATGGTGAAAAATACAAAAACAAAAAAAACAGACCAACCAAAAAATATCCCAAATACTCTGCCAAAAATATAATGATGGTATCAAAAAGCTCTGATTTTCCAGCAAAACTATTCAAAAAATAAAGAAGTTCTATGTCCATACCTAATTTATTTTATCAGAACTTGCCAAGCTTTAGTAATGGATTTTATAATGATGAATATCTTATAAAAGATTAATTATGTTAAAATAATGAAAATATGAAGCAAGTTTGGCTAACTGAACTTAGTTCTCCTGGCTGTCCTATTTGCAGACAGTTTGAGGAATTTTGGCATTCTATTGAAAAGGATTGGCCAAATGTCATTTATAAAAAAGTCCAAGTTACTACTCCTGAAGGTCAGGAGTTAGCTCAAAAGTATATGATTTTTGCTTCGCCAGGCATAATTTTAAATGGTCAGCTTTGGGCTTCAGGAGGATTTGATCCGGATCAATTTATAAAAAAGTTGGAGGAGCTTTCCAGATAGTTTCTAAGGTAAAAATTAAGAATTAAGAATTTTTAAAATAATGAGGGACCTTTGGAGTAAAATTTCGCCAGTTTGGATTTTGAGGTTTGGCCTGGGCCTTACTTTTCTTTATTCTGGCCAAGATTTGGTGCGGAATCCTTCGGCTTGGCAATGGGCTTTGCCTTTTTGGTTAAAAGAGATTATCGAAAGCCTAGGGTCATTGAACTCTTATTTAAGATTTCAAGGAATGATCGAGCTTATTTTTGCTGGTGTTTTTCTTTCTTGGTTTATCAAACAACAATGGCTTTTGAAGTTGGTGGCTTTTTTGGCCACCATTGAGTTTGCAATAATAATTTTGTTGGCTTTGATTCCTTTCAATGAGGCCAATTTCCTAATTACTTTTAGAGATATAGGGCTTTTGGGATCGGCTCTGACTTTATTGGTTATTTTAGAACGCCATCCAAGATTTTAGTTTTAAAAAATGATGACACCAGAAAGTCTTAAAAAGATATTAGTAGCTTGCTGTGCAGGCCTTGTGGCTCTGATGGTTTTTGGTCTTATTTGGGCTTTTTTGATTGCTCCTGAAAGACCACAGGGATTTGGATGGTATCTTTTCAGCTACGCCATGGGCTTAACTATGATTGTTTTGCCTTGTACTTTGCCTTTGGCTTTTGTGATTGTTCCTCTTTCAATGGGCAAGGGTATTGCTAAAGGTTTTGGCATTGCGATTTTTTTTGGATTGGGCGTAGCTCTTACTCTTTCTCTATATGGGGTTTTAGCTGCAATTTTGGGCAAAGTGGCTATTGTTAGCCTTTCAGCTTCCTTAGAGAATGTTAAAAATTGGGCTTATTTTCTGGCAGGAGCTATAGCTTTCTTATTTGCCCTTGGAGAGTTAAAGCTCATAAACTTCAGAATGCCTTCTTATTTGGGGGCTGCTCCTCAATTTATCCAAAAACAGCAGGTCTATTTAAAAGCTCTGTTTTTAGGGCTTTTTATGGGCAACATTGGTGTTGGATGTCCTCATCCTGCAACACCTTTAATTTTAATAGAGATTGCCAGAGCTGGCGATATTTTTTACGGCTGGTCTTTGTTTTTTGTTCATGCTATAGGTAGAGTAGTTCCTTTATTTCTTTTGGCTTTTTTGGGGATTTTGGGGGTGAATTCTCTCAAATGGCTTACAGCTCATATTGAAAAATTAGAAAAAGCAACGGGCTGGACAATGGTTTTTGTAGCTGGATTTATATTGACTCTTGGTCTTTTCACCCATGACTGGTGGGTCCTTTCTGGTCAGCATACTTTGTTAGAAGAAATTACTCAGGAAGAAAAATTTTTAGGTATAATTTCAAAAAGGTTAGGTACTGGACTTCCCCATACTCATGGTCCTGAAGAGCTTTTAGGCAAGACTGGACTTTTGGGATTACCTTTGGGGCTTGGTACTTGGGTTTTACTATTTTTGTGGATTTGGCCTCTGTGGTGGAATTATTTTAAGAAAAATACCAAAATTAAAAATATGCAAGCTCAAGCTTTACCAAACAATAATTCAAATTCTAGATGGCATTTTTGGTTTTTAGTTGCTTTCTCTGGTTTCCTTATTGTAACTTTTGGCCTTTATCTTCCCTTAAAATTTCAGCATCAAGCTTTAGTTGATGAGATGTCTCAAAAACCTCACCTAGATCAGGCCCATAGCTTGACCCAATATCACCAAGAAGGAGAAATTCTTGAGGGTTTGGTAGTAAATTTTAATGTTAGTCCAGCTCAGGTTGTAGTTGGTAATCCCGTGCGCCTTGATTTCTTTGTTAACCAAAAACCAGACAACATTCCTTTTACCAATTTAGAATTAGACCACGAAAGACTGATGCATGTAATAGGAGTGCGAAATGACCTGCAAGAATTTTTCCATATCCACCCTGAACCAACTCAAGAATTAGGACTTTTCTCTATAGAGCATATATTTAAAAAACCAGGCCTTTATAAATTTTGGTCTGAAATCAAGGCCCAAGGAATTAATCATATTTTTGGCCATCCTGAGATCTTGGTTCAGGGAGAAGGCGAACCATTTCAGAAAAAAGTTGAGTTTAAAAACAATGTTATAGTTGATTCTTATCAGGTAGCTCTTAGATTGGAGAACTTAACCGTGCCCTTTGGCAAGGAGATAGAACTGCTTTTTGATATTCATACTTTAGATAGCCATGAGGTAGAACTCGAAAACTATTTTGGAACCTTAATGCATCTTACAATTATTAAAGATGATTTGAAGCAATTTTTACACACCCATCCTCAGAAAGTAATAGATCACCATCATCAGGGCATTAATATTATTCCTAAAGTTCTGGCTAATGGTGGAGGTCACGATACAAGCAAAGAGGATCATGGCTTGAGTTTTAAAATAACCTTCCCAGAGCCAGGTCTTTACAAGGCCTTTGCCCAGTTTAGGCCCAAAGGCATTGATTTGCCTCAAGACCAGGCCTTGTTAGCTGAATTTTGGATCAGGGCCCAGGAATCTTCAACAGGTAGAATTTCACCTTGGTGGTTTAATTTAATTTGGTCTTCAATAGCCATTTTGATTTTGAGTTGGCTTACAAGAAATTATATATTAAGAGCCAAAGTTTGATTCAAGATTTATGAATAAATATTTTATTCTTTTAGCTATCTTTTGTCTAATTCTTATTGCTGGAATTTTCTATTGGAATTTTTTTCTTCCTGAAGAGTCAAAGCCAAAGGTTACAGGTGAGGTTAGAGAGATAACTATTGTCGCTGCTAAAAACCGTTGGCAGTTTATTCCAGAAGTCATCGAAGTTAATCAGGGTGATAAAATAATCCTGACCTTAGTTAATGAAGATGATTACGATCATGGTTTTGCGATTGATGTTTTTGGAATTTCCCAAAGGATGCCAGCTAATTCTACCATTAAACTAGAATTTACAGCTACCAAAGCTGGCGAATTTCCATTTTATTGTTCTGTACCTTGTGGTGAAGGGATGGTTGATGGCCAAAAAAGAAGTCACTTTGATATGATAGGTAAATTATATGTTCGAAGCCTAATTAACCAAACAAAATGACTAAATTAATTTTAAAAGTAAAAGGGATGCATTGTGCAGCCTGTGCGACTTTGATTGATAAATTGGTTTCAAAACAGCCTGGGGTGATTTTGGTTAAAACTAATTTTGGGGCAGAAAAAATTGCGCTGGAATTTGATGAGACTAAAATTTCTTTAGAAAAAATTGACCAGGTTATTAATAACCTAGGTTATGACCTTATTCGGCCAGACGAGATGGGGGCAATAGACCAAAAAGAAGAAGAACTAAAGGAACAGCGCCAAATAGAGGAAGCCCGTCGAAGGGTAGTGGCAGCTTTTTGGCTCGCTTTTCCAATTATTCTCTACTATATGCTTATCCATATGTTTAATGTGACCCATGTACATGAGTTCTTTGATTTTCTAAACCTTCAAAAGCCAAAATTCATAGGAGAGGGGTTGGTAGGTGTTGGCTCTTTTGTGACTAATTATCTTTTTTGGCTTATTGCTCAACCTTTGAAACTTTTTATGTCATTTTTTGTAGATGTTACTAATCCGCCTTTTAAAATTGACCTTAATTATTTTTATTGGATTTTATCTACGCCCATTCAATTCGTAGTTGCTTGGCCCTTTTACCGCAATGCTTTTACCGCTATGAAGGTAGGTTCGGCTAATATGGATGTTTTGGTGGCGATGGGAACTTCGGCTGCCTATTTTTATAGCACGATTGGTTTTCTATTTTTCAATATCGATCATCCTTTTTGGGAATCTTCAGCTGCCTTGCTGTTTTTTATACTTTTGGGCCGTTATTTTGAAGCTGTAGCTAAAGGCCGGGCTACTTCAGCTGTCAAAGAGCTCTTGAAATTGGAAGCTAAAGAAGCTCATGTGATTAAAGATGGCAAAGAAGTTACCTTGCCCATAGAAGAACTTAAAGTAGGGGATTTGATTGTGGTAAGACCTGGCGAAAAAATTCCAGTTGATGCGCTAATTGTAGAAGGCAAAACTCATGTTGATGAAAAGATGATAACTGGAGAATCGATGCCAGTTAAAAAGACCGTTGGCGACCAAGTCATTGGAGCTACGGTTAATCAGGAAGGTTTAATAAAAATTAAGGCCATTAAAGTTGGCAAAGATACACTTTTGTATCAAATCATTCAGATGGTAGAAGAGGCCCAGGCCAAACGAGCTCCAATTGAAAAGTTAGTAGATAAGGTCTGCGAGTTTTTTGTGCCAACCGTAGTGGTAATTGCTTTGGCCGTTTTTTCAGCTTGGTATTTTGTTATTGTTCCAGGTGAATTTCGAGGTGCCTTAGTTAAAATGATTGCGGTTTTAGTAATTTCTTGTCCTTGTGCTATGGGGTTAGCTACTCCAACTGCGCTTATAGTTGGCATTGGCAGGGCAGCTCAATTTGGTATTATTCTGAAAGGAGGCGAGGCTCTGGAGAAGGCTTATAAAATTCAAGTGGTGGCTTTTGATAAAACAGGTACTTTAACCATTGGCAAGCCAGTGGTAACTGATTTTATTCCTTTGGGAGAGATAGAAGCTTCTCAAGCTATAAAATTGGTAGGAGCTGTTGAATCTGGTTCTGAACATCCTTTAGCTAAAGCTATAGTTGAGAAAGCCAAAAGTTATGGCCAACTCCCTGAAGTTAAAGATTTTGAGGCACTGCCAGGTTTGGGGGTTCAAGGCAAAGTAGAAGGTCAGAATGTGGCTATAGGCAATTCTAATTTTATGAATCAGCTTGGTATAAAAATTGAGAAAGAGCACCAAACTTTAGCTGAGAAACTTCAAAATCAAGCTAAAACCGTAGTTTTTGCAGCGATTGATAAAAAACCTATAGCTGTAATTGCTTTGGCTGACACTTTAAAACCTTATGTTCGCGAGGCCATAGCTGAGCTCAAAAGAATGAGCAAGGAAATTATTATGATTACAGGTGACAATCCAAAGACAGCTCAAGCTATTGCCAATGAGCTTGGAATTGATAAAGTGCTAGCTCAGATCTTACCTCAGCACAAAGCCCAGGTTATTAAAGATCTGCAATCAAAAGGCAAAACCGTAGCTATGGTTGGAGACGGTATTAACGATTCTCCAGCCTTAGCTCAGGCAGATGTAGGTATTGCGGTAGGATCAGGAACAGATGTTGCGATTCAAACGGGTCAAGTTATTTTAGTTAAAGATGATATTCGGGATGTAGTAACTGCAATTCAACTTTCAGGCCAGACCATAAGAAAGGTATGGCAAAATCTTTTCTGGGCTTTCATCTATAATATAGTTGCCATACCAGTTGCAGCTGGCGCTCACTTTTTCTTCACTCAAAGTCCCTTGGGTGTACCAGCTGTTTGGACTACCAAGCTTCCAAAGATACTGTTTAACCTTTCTCAAGCTACCTTACGGCCTGAGATTGCTGGTTTTGCAATGGCTTTCAGTTCGGTATCGGTAGTAACTAACTCTTTGCTTTTAAAAAACTACACGCCACCTATAGAGAGAAAGTATAATCCTAAATACCAAAAAATTCTATGGAGAAAATAGAACTTAAAATTGAAGGGATGCACTGTGGAGCTTGCGCCACAGGAATCCAAATGCTCACTTCCCAAATGGAAGGAGTAATTTCAGCTTTTGTAGATTACCAGCAAAAGAAAGGAATTTTTGAGATCGACCCAACTAAAATCAAGAAAGAAGACATTGTAAAAGCCATAGCTGAGCTAGGATATCGAGCTGAGTGAACCAAAAAGCTTTAGTTGTGGTGAAAGCTATAAAGAATTCTCTTTAAGTTTTTTTCAAAACTTGAATTTATAGCCTATTTTGTTATATTTTTGATTTTGAAATTATTTGGGTATAATTTAAAGATAAAAGATAAAAATTGAGATTAATCAAATTCCGGGGTAGTTCAGCGGTAGAACGCCTCCCTGTTAAGGAGGATGTCGCAGGTTCGAGTCCTGCCCCCGGAGCAGACAAGAATTCTATAGAGCTTGTTTGATGAGAAACTAAAGATCTATTTTGATAAAGCCTTTGTTTATTTTAGTTTACCTCGATAATTTTGACATTGCTTAATGTTGGTTTTTGGGTTACTATAGTATTTGCCTATGGTGGTGATTTTTGAGAGTTAAGGTTTTTAAAAACTTTATTCTAAAATCTCTAATGCTTTAAAATAGTGATAATCTCTTGAAGATTTCTAGGTGTTGTTATTGGTTGTATTTTTATGCCCCTGCCTCGTTTTGAATATATACCCCATACCAGCGAGTTTCATATTAGAGTCTATGGCAAAAGTTTAGAGGAGCTTTTTTCCAATGCTCTTTATGGCTTTTCAAAAATCATAAAAGAAAAATTGCCAAAAAGAGTTAAAGTCAAAAGAAAAATTAGACTAAAAGCTGAAAATCTGGAACTGTTGTTGGCTTATTTTTTACAAGAGATTGTCTATTTGGTAGATGTTCACAACGAAGTATATATTGATGTTAAGTTTGATAAATTGACTGAAAAAGAGATTGTTGGATGGTTAAAAGGGGTCAAAGTTGAAGATTTTGATGAAGAAATAAAAGGAGTGGCCTACGATGGTTTGAAAGTATCAAAAGAAGATAAAATATGGGTTGCAGAAATAGTTTTTGATGTTTAATGTTAGGCCGGGCCTAACATATTAACATTACTAAATATGTTTGATAAAAAATATCTTCAAAAAATTGACCAACTTACCTGGGAAATTCCAACTTCTTATAATCCTAAAATGCGGGTGCCTGCTAGGGTTTATGCTTCAGAGCAGATGTTAACTTTAATCACAAGAGATAAAAGTTTGGAGCAGTTAGTAAATATTGCTACTTTGCCTGGCGTTGAAAAATATGCTTTGGCGATGCCAGATGTTCATCAAGGCTACGGTTCCCCAGTTGGCGGGGTGATAGGCTCGGATCTTGAAAAAGAAGGCATAATATCTCCTGGAATGTGTGGATTTGATATTAACTGCGGAGTTAGAGTCTTGATTAGTAACCTTAAAGTAGAGGAGGTGGAAGATAAAATTCAAAAATTGGCAGAGAAAATCTACAAAGATGTGCCTTCTGGTTTGGGTCGGGGCAGAGAAAAGAAGTTTTCCCAAAAAGAATTAGATGATTTAATGCGCTATGGGCCTTCTTATTTGGTTGAAAGAGGCATAGGTTTACAAGAGGATTTAGAAGTTTGCGAGGCTCAAGGTAGGCTCCAAAATGCTAATCCAGCAAATGTAAGTCAAAAAGCCAAAGATAGAGGCAGAGATCAGGTTGGCACTTTGGGCTCTGGAAATCATTTTTTAGAATTGCAAATTGTAGACCAAATTTTTGAAGAGGAGACAGCTAAAGTTTTTGGTTTAAGCAAAGGCCAGCTTTGTTGTATGATTCATTCAGGTTCTAGAGGCCTTGGCCATCAAGTAGCTTCGGACTATATTCGGGAGGCTCTTTCTTGGATCAATAAAGAAGGTATTGATTTAGTAGATCGCGAGTTAGCTTATGTTCCTTTTACAAGTGAGATTGGCCAACGATATTTTTCAGCTATGGCTTGTGCGGCTAATTTTGCTTGGTCCAACCGGCATGCTATGGGCCATTATACCAGACAGGCTTTTAAAGAGATTTTAGGAAAGAGCGTCCAATTAAAAACTTTATACGACGTTGCTCACAATATCGTGAAAATAGAGACCCATGAAGGCAAAAAGCTTTTAGTTCATCGCAAAGGCGCCACAAGAGCTTTTTGGAAAGGTCATCCTGAAATCCCAGAAAAATACCGGAATGTTGGCCAGCCAGTTTTAATTCCAGGATCTATGGGCACTGCTTCTTGGGTTTTAGTTGGAGATCCCAGATCTGAAACCAAAGCTTTTGGGAGTTCTTGTCATGGCGCAGGTAGGGTTATGAGTCGGGCTCAGGCCAAAAGAGAAATATGGGGTTCGAAACTAAAGCAAGCGCTAGAACAAAAAGGCATCGTGGTTCAGGCAGGATCAATGTCAGGATTAGCCGAGGAAGCTCCAAAGGCCTACAAAGATGTGGACTTAGTGGTAGAAGTAGTCCATAGAGTTGGTTTAGCCCGCAAAGTTGCAAGACTACGGCCAATAGCAGTGATTAAAGGTTAAATTTTTTAGGGGAGGATATATGAAAATCGTTGTTTTAACTCATAAGAATGTGGTTGAAGTTATTAAAGAAGCAGTCAAAACCTTGAAAGAAGGTAAAGTGGTTATAGCGCCCACAGATACTGTTTATGGGATAATGGGTTTAGCTTTTGATCCCAAAGTGGTTGAAAGGATTTTTGTGATAAAACAGCGCTCTCTAGAAAAACCAGTTGCTCTTTTTGTCAGAGATATTGAGATGGCAAAAGAATTAGCCCAGATTGATTCAGCTCAAGAAGATCTTTTGCAAACCTATTGGCCAGGAGCCGTAACTTTTGTCTTAAAAGCTAAACAAAAACTCTCGCCTTTAATTGTAAAAGATGATAAAATTGGTTTAAGAATACCAGACCATCCTATTTTGCAAGATATTTTGCGCCAGTTAAACTTGCCTTTAGCTCAAAGCTCAGCTAACATCTCTTGTGAGCCAACGCCTAGTTCAGCCAAAGAAATTAGAGAAATTTTTGCTCGCCAAAAAGATAAGCCAGATCTTATTATTGACGGTGGCCAGCTACCTTTGAACCAACCTTCAACTGTTTTGGACATCACTGTTTTACCTCCAAAGGTCTTAAGGGGATAAATTAAAAAAAATTGCTATGATTTTCTTTTCTCCTTCAAAACCAAAACCTTCAACTCCCTCTCCTGAAGATAAAAGAATTGCTTCTTTGTTTGACCGCAAGGGCGGGCGACTAACTATGGCTGATATCCAATGGCATCTCAATCGCGTTCCTCTCTATCCCCATGAAAGAGAATATGTAAAAGCAGTTTTAAGTAAGTATGAGCACCCCTACAGTAGATTTATTACCAAAGAGGAGTTCTACAAAGCCCTTGATGAGATGGCTAAAAATCAGAAAGATGCCATTGATCGTTATGATATAGAGCGTATCAAAAGATATTTTTAATTCCTAAAGACTCTTTTGATTGGGTTGTGGAAAAATTGGTATTGACTGCCTTGTTGGCTTCAGTTTACAATTGATTCAAATATGCAGATTAGCCCAAATTTATTTTTGTTAAACCAACAAAGAAAAAGGTAATGCTCCTTTTGAGGAGCTGATTTTTTAAAATTAAATAATTAATCACAAAATATGCTTGCCAATTATATTGCAACCAAAGACACCACCGCCTTTAGTCAGACAGTTAATTTTTTAAGGCGGTTTTTTTTAGAAAAAGGTTTTGAGGAAGCCCATACCCAGGATCGTTTAAGCATTTTAGCTGCTTGTGAAGATCCTACGACCATTGCCAAGTTTGAATATGCAGGTGAACTTTGGCCTTTGCCCCAAACTGGTCAGATGTGGTTGGAGTATGAACTTCTTACTAATCCTCATAAAAAAGGTGTTTTTTGTGTGAGCACCAGTTACCGTCAAGAGCAAAATCCTATTCCAGGTCGGCACGAGATTATTTTTCCAATGTTTGAATTTGAAGCCAAAGGTGGCTTTGATGAGTTAAAAGAATTGGAGATAGAGTTGTGCGAGTATTTGGGATTAGGTTCCAGGAAGGATTTTGTCTATTTAAGTTATGAAGAGGCTTTGAAATTTTACAAGGTTAAAGAAATTACCAGTCAGGAAGAAAAAAAGATGGGTGAGGATTTTGGTCTAGTTGTGTTTTTAGAAAAGTTTCCAGAGTGGACATGGCCTTTTTGGAATATGAAGCGGTCCAAGGATAAGGCTTTAAAGATCGATGTTATAATCAATGGTATGGAAACCATAGGGTCTGCAGAGAGAAGCTGTGATCCAAAAGAAATGCGCCAGAGATTTGAAACCATCAGTCACGGACAATATGCCAAAAAGCTATTTGATGAATTTGGAGAAGAAAGAGTGAGAAAGGAATTAGATGGCTTTTTGTCCTTAAATTTCTTTCCAAGATATGGCGGAGGCATAGGTATGACTCGGCTCATTAAAGCCTTAAAAGATTTAAAATTACTTTAGAGCTTGCTAAAAAAACAATTAAAATTTACTAAAAAGCAATTTTATTTTAGCTAACTTTTTTAAGGAGAAGTCTTTTTGAAAAAAGGGGGGAACTTGTTTTATTTTTGAGAGTATTTTAGGGTAAAATAATGGCTAAAGTTTTGATTTTAGGCCTTGGAAATCCTGGGAGAAAATTTGAAAACACTCGGCACAATGCTGGATTTTTGGCTTTGGAGTATTTGCAGAGAAAATGGGATTTTCCAGAATTTAAAGAAAAAAAGAAAAATTTTGCTGAGCTCTCAAAAAGGAATTTTGAAAGAATTCAAATAGTTCTTGGAAAGCCCTTGACCTTTATGAATGATTCTGGCAAGGCAGCTAAGCTAATAGTTAAGGATCTAAGGGTGAAAAATTTAATTGTAGTTCATGATGATGCTGACTTGCCATTTGGTAAGATAAAAATAAGCTATGGAGCAGGTTCTGCTGGTCATAAAGGCGTAGGATCAATTATTGAGGCTTTGGGGACAAAAAATTTTTATAGAGTGCGAATTGGCATAAGACCTCCAGGCAATACTCAGAAAGCTGAGACCTTTGTTCTGAAAAATTTTTCTAAACAAGAAAAACAAAAGCTCCAAAGCATTTTGGAGCAGGTTTGTAAATTGCTCGAGGGAAAATTGCGCCATTTTGTGCCATTTAATGCGCCATTTTAGGCCCGATTTTAGGCCCGGCCTAAAAGTCACATTTTTCTCTCAAATCTGCCTGCAAGCCGAAGATATACAGCACAAGGCCTCAACCTTCATTTAAGCCATGTTAGACAAGGAGGGGAATCCAACACAGCACTTACAGGCAGATTCGAGAGAAAAATCTGCTTTAATTATAATATAATATGTAGACAATGTCAATAGCTAGTCTTAAATCCTTACAAAATTGTGAGTGGCCGGTTTTAGAAATTACCCCTTCCTTTTTAGAAAAGGACAATTTTTGGTTTGAGCAAGTTAAAAGATGTCCAGAGTTCAAAGAAAAAGTTTTAATAATAAAACCTGGTTTGAGAATCCCACTTTATGAACTTTTAAGAAAATTGGACGAATTAGGATATGAAAGAGTGGAAAGAGTTGAGGAAATGGGGGAATTTGCTGTTAGAGGCAATATCTTGGAATTATTTCCAATTCATACTCAAAGTGCTTTAAGGCTTGAATTTTTCGGAAATACTATTGAGCAGATTGAAATTTTAAAAGATCTTAAAAAAGATATTAAAAATGAACACCAGCGCCTGCTAAAAAAAATTAAAAATCAGAAAGATTTTAGCGACCTTCAAAACTTAAAGCCAGGAGATTATGTTGTGCATTTGGATCATGGTGTGGGCCGTTTTTTGGGCATTGTTAGTTTTAGATTATCTCAAGATCTTGAAATTATGCCAACCAAAGAAACCAGATATTATGTATTAGAGTATGCCAAGGGAGATAAACTCTATGTGCCTTTGGGTTTGGAAAGAAAGCTTTCAAGGTATATTGCTTTTTCAGAACCAAAAATTTCGAGATTAGGCTCTCCCCTTTGGCATAGGACAAAAAGAAAGGTAAAAGCTGAAGCTGAAAAATTAGCCAAAGAATTATTGTCATTATATGCTAAAAGGGCGGTGATCAAAAGACCTCCTTATAGCATAGTTCAAGATGAAATTGAAAAAGAAGTCCAAAGCACTTTTCCTTTTGAGGAGACCAAAGATCAACTAAGAGCTTGGCAAGATATAGAAAAAGACCTAAAAGAAGATATTCCTATGGACAGGATAATTTGTGGCGATGTTGGTTTTGGCAAAACAGAACTTGCTTTAAGAGCTATGGTGAGAGCTGTGATTTGTGGCAAGCAAGCAGTTTTGCTCTGTCCGACGACCTTACTTGCAAGTCAGCATTTTGAGACTATTAAAACTAGATTGATAAATACGCCAATAAGAGTTGTTCATTTGTCGAGATTGCAACCAATCAAAGAACAAAAAAGAGTTATAAAAGAAATTGCTGAGGGCAAAGCTGATATTATTGTTGGCACTCATCGCCTTCTATCTAAAGATGTTGTTTTTAAAAATTTGGGAATGCTGGTTATAGATGAAGAACAGAGATTTGGAGTTCGCCACAAAGAAAAGCTAAAGAGTTTGCGCTTATCTTTAGATATTTTATCTCTATCTGCTACGCCTATTCCCAGAACTTTGTATTTGGCTTTATCTTCTTTAAGGGATATTAGTTTTGTTAAGACTCCACCTTATGGCCGAAAACCAATTAAAACTATTGTAGCTCGTTGGTCTAAAGAAATTATTAAAAAAGCCATTGAATTTGAGTTAAGTCGGAAAGGGCAAGTATATTATCTACACAATAGAATTGAAAGCTTAGCTCAAGTTAAAAGAATGTTAGAGAAATTGGCTGGTGAGCAGGCCCAAAATTGGAAAATAGGCGTTCTTCATGGGAGACTTCCTGAAAAAGATATGGTAAAAATTATGACAGCTTTTAGAAAAGGTGAGTTGAATATTTTGCTTGCTACTTCCATAATTGAAAATGGTTTGGACCTTTCTAATGTCAACACTCTAATCGTAGATGATAGCTCAAGACTTGGTTTATCTCAGGCCCATCAAATGCGGGGGAGAATTGGTCGAGGATTTCTGCAGGCTTTTGCTTATTTTTTATATAGCAAACGCTTTACCCAAAATACCAAAATCAGGATTGAAGCTTTAAAAAAGATGAGCTATCTTGGTGCTGGTTTTGAGATTGCCAAAAAAGATCTTGAAATGAGGGGAGCTGGCAATATCTTGGGTAAAGAGCAGGCAGGTAGTGTTAATGCTGTGGGCCTTAATCTTTACTGCCAGATTTTAGCTGAAGCCATAGAAAAGCTAAAAAGAAGCTCAAAGGATAAATTCGAACCTTTAGGAACACTCTCTGAAATTAACTTTTAGAGCTTAAATGGGTGGGAAAGTTGGTTAGAAAGATAATAATTGGAGAAGACAAAAAAATAAGGTAAAGAATAAGGTAAAAAAAATGATCATCAGCAAAAATATAAAGCATAGACTCAAAATTTTAAAAATAAAATAATGTCAAAATAAAACTCTATAATGCTTGAGAATATCTTTACCATAACAAAACAAAACAAAAACTACCCAAAACTTTTGAAAAAAATTAAAAACCCGCCAGAAAAACTTTATATTTTGGGACAAATTTTTCCACAAGAGCTTTGTGTAGCTATTGTTGGAGCTAGAAGGTGTTCAGCTTATGGCAGGCAAGTAGCTTTTGATTTAGCTTTTGGTTTAGCAAAGGTCGGAGTGACGGTTGTTTCAGGTTTAGCTCCTGGAATTGATACTTTAGCCCATGAGGGGGCTCTTTGGGCTAAGGGTAGAACGATTGCTGTTTTGGGTACAGGTCTGGCCAAAAAATCAATTTATCCTCAAAGTAATGTTAAGTTAGCTGAGAAAATTATTGAACAAGGTGGAGCTTTGATTTCTGAATATCCTCCAGAGACCCACGGCTCTAAAATAACTTTCCCCAAAAGAAACAGAATAATTGCTGGCCTTTCTTTGGGCGTGGTAGTAGTCGAAGGCACAAAAAAAAGCGGTTCTTTGATCACAGCAAAATTGGCTTTTAAAGAAAAACGGAAGGTTTTTGCTGTCCCAGGACAGATATCAAATAAGTTATCTGAGGCTCCTAATTTACTTTTAAAAAAAGGAGCTCTGTTAGTTGAAAATTATCAAGATATTCTCCAGGCCCTAAAAATTAAACTAAAAGAGCTAAATCTTGTTAGGCCCGGCCTAACATTTGACAATGACAATATCTTGGTGAAAATTTTAGCTGAACAAAGTCCTCTGCATCTTGATGAAATTATTGAGAGATCGCATTTGCCAGCTCAAAAAGTTATTGCTATTTTAAGTCAATTAGAGTTAGAAGGCAAAGTTCAGAATTTAGGCGCCAAAATTTATTCTTTGGTTCCTTATCTCTAAAATCTAACTTTTATGAAGCTCTTAATTGTCGAAAGTCCAACTAAAGCTAGGACTATTAAAAAGTTCCTGGACAAAGATTATGAGACAGTTTCTTGTTATGGGCATATTCGCGATTTGCCAGAAAAAAAACTTGGGGTAGACCTTCAGAACAATTTTGAACCTCACTATGTGATTTTGCCTAAAGCTAAAAAGCATATTTTAGAGATCAAAAAATACCTCCAAAAAGCCAAAGAAGTGGTTTTAGCTACAGACGAGGACCGCGAGGGCGAAAGTATTGCCTGGCACTTGGTCCAAGTTCTTGGACTTAAAAATTCAAAAAACCAAAAGAGCTATTTTGAAAATTCAAACGCAAAAGTTTCAGAACCAAAACCTTACCAAAGAATTGTTTTTCATGAAATCACAAAGCCAGCTATCGAACAGGCCCTAAAAGATCCAAGAGATATTGATATGAATTTAGTTAATGCCCAGCAAGCCAGAAGAGTAATTGATCGCCTGGTCGGCTACAAACTTTCTCCTTTTTTGTGGAAAAAGGTTTTTAGTGGTCTGTCAGCTGGGAGAGTTCAATCGGTAGCTTTGCGCCTTATTGTAGAAAGAGAGAAAGAAATCCAGAATTTTAAACCAAAAGAATACTGGCAAATTGAAGCTTTGCTTCAAAAATTTTCAGATAACCAACCCCAAAAAGAATTTAAAGCCAAATTGATTAAAAAAGATGGGAAATTAATACCAAAACTTGGAATTAAAAACGAAAAAGAGGTCAAAGAAATTTTAAAGGATTTAGAGGGCGCAGAATATATAGTTGAAAGCATTGAGCAAAAAGAGATTAAACGCCATCCCTTGCCCCCTTTTACTACCAGTACTCTTGAGCAGGTCTCCTGGCAGAAATTTAAGTGGACTACAAAATTCACTATGGCCATTGCCCAGGCCCTTTATGAAAAAGGTTTTATTACCTACCATCGCACCGATTCTTTGAATATCTCACCTGTAGCTTCAGAATCTGCCAGAAATTATATCTTGGAAAAATTTGGCCAAGAATACCTACCTCCTCACCCTCCAGTTTATAAAAGTAAGTCCAAATTGGCTCAGGAAGCTCACGAAGCTATAAGACCAACTTACATTGAAAAGGAACCTTCGGCCTTAAAAAAAGAACTTAAGAAAACTGAACTAAAACTTTATGATTTAATCTGGCGTAGATTTATTGCTTCTCAGATGGCTTTAGCTATCTTTGATTTCACAAAGATCGAAGTTAAAGCTAAAACCTACGTTTTTTTGGCTCGAGGTCAAAGGCTTAAATTTGAAGGCTTTTTAAAAATTTATCCTATAAAGTATGAACAGCAAGATCTACCAGAGCTCAGAACCTCAGAAAAATTAAAATTAATAAAGCTTTTGCCAGAGCAACACTTTACCCAACCGCCTGCAAGATATACCGAAGCTTCTTTGATTAAGGTCCTTGAAAAAGAGGGAATTGGCAGACCTTCAACTTATGCTCCCATTTTATCTACAATTCAAGAGAGAAACTATGTTGCCAAAGACGAACAAAAAAGATTTTATCCAACCGAAGTTGGCTTAATGGTAAATAATTTATTAGTTGAGCATTTTCCAGAGATTGTAGATATAAAATTTACAGCTCGCATGGAACAAGAATTAGATGAAATCGCTCAAGGTAAATTGGAATGGCAAAGAGTAGTTGGAGATTTTTACAGCCCTTTTTCCAAAAACCTTGAGGCAAAATATAGCGAAGTTCAAAAACAGAGCATAATTCAAGAGAATACAGGTAAAACCTGTCCTGAATGTGGTTCGAATTTACTAATGCGCCTTGGTAGATTTGGCAGATTTTATGCCTGTTCTAATTTTCCAAAATGCAAATATACTGAGCCAGCAGAGGAGAAGGTCCTTGATTTGGTTTGTCCAAAATGCAAAAAAGGCAAAATTACTCCAAGGAGAACCAAAAAAGGCAAGACATTTTATTCTTGCTCTAACTATCCTGAGTGCGATTTTGCTTTGTGGGACAAACCAATTTCTGCTACTTGTATTAGATGCGCTTGGCCTATGATTCAAAATAAAAAAAAGATTATTTGTTCCAACAATAATTGCTCAACCATTTTGTCCAAAAATGAAAATTGAAACCTATATATTTAGCTAGCCTTTGCCAAGAACTTTTTGTTAAAATCAAACCAATATGAAAATATGACCCAAGAGATAAACACTAAGCCAGATTTTATGTATGAAAATGTAGGTTTTAGGGCCATAACCTTATTGCTCCCGATCATTATTGTATTGACTCTTTACTTTACAGGTAGCTATAAAAATTTACCTAAAATAAGCTTTTTTGACTTTATATTAATCTCGATGGCAAGTTTTCGTTTAACAAGACTTTTAACTATCGATCAGGTAACTGAATTTTTGCGAGGCCCCTTTGTTATTGAAAAGAGCTATCGAACGCGCTTTGGAGTTTTTAAGGTGGATCAAATTCCACGAGGCGAAGGCTTGAGAAAACACATTGGTCAAATTATAAGTTGTTATTGGTGTTTAGGTATGTGGGTATCTGGATTTTTAGTAGTGCTTTATTATCTTTTTTGGAGTTTGGTTTATCCTATAGTTTTGGTTCTAGCAATTGCTGGGTTCCAGGCGATTTTAGAATCAATGATTAGACACTATATGGCAAGCTATCGTTACTTGGTAAGAGAGTAAGGTTATTGCTAAAAAATAAGTTTAAGACCTAAGGTTTTAAAAGTCTCAGAATTCTGTTTTGCTCTTGAATAAGATTTATTTAATTTTGGATTTTTGAGTAATGCTTTTTTAAGGTTTCTTGCATTTTTTAAAATTATTTGACACAATTTAAAAATAAAAATTGATTAGCTAAAGGCAAATCAAAATTAGCTAAGCTGTTTGTCTTCATTTTTTAATAAAATTTTATGGAAGTTAAGCAAGTCTTTTCATTCTTAGTGGAAATAATAAAAATTACTCTGATGGCCTTGATAATAGTTGTTCCTATTAGGACTTTTGTATTTCAGCCTTTCATTGTAAAAGGGGGTTCTATGGAGCCAAATTTTCACTCTGGCGACTATTTGATTATTGATGAGTTATCGTATTTTATAAGAGATCCAAAAAGAGGCGAGGTTGTAGTTTTTAATTTTCCAGGCAATCCTTCTCAAAGATATATTAAAAGAGTTATAGGCTTACCTGGAGAAAGAATAGAAATTAAAGATGGCAAAATTGCAATTTATCAACCAGGAGCTTTGACCCCAGTATTTTTAGACGAATCAAATTATCTTCCTTATCAAGGTCTAGAGACCAGAGAAATAGTTTTAACTCTTGGTCCTGAAGAATACTTTGTTTTGGGTGATAATCGAGCGTTTTCTTCTGATTCTAGAGCTTGGGGGCCTCTTCCCAGGAAAAACATCATAGGCCGGGTGCTTTTTAGACTGTGGCCAATTCCAACTTTGCAAGCTGCACCTAATTACTAATTTACAATTTAAAATTAAATCCAAAGCTCAAAATGATAAGTTTGTAAATTATGCCTTATAAATATCAAACTCCATCTGGAGTTCATGATCTTTTGCCTCAAGATCAGACCTATTTTGAAGCCATAATCACTGCTTGCAAAACAGTTGCTGATTTTTATAATTTTGGCAAGATCGACACGCCCATCTTTGAAAAAGCAGAAGTTTTTACCAAGAGTCTTGGCCAAACTACAGATATTGTTGAGAAGCAAATGTATTTTTTTGAGACCAAAGGCGGAGAGGAGTTGGTTTTAAGGCCCGAAGCTACAGCGCCTATTGCCAGGGCTTTTGTTCAACATGGTATGAAAAGCTGGCCCCAGCCAGTAAAGCTTTGGACTTTTGGGCCTTTTTACAGATATGAAAGGCCTCAGGCAGGTAGATATCGTCAATTTCACCAATTTGACTTTGAGATTCTTGGAGAAAAAAGCCCAGCAATTGATGTTCAAGTGATTGTAATTTTTATGGCAATTTTAAATGAGCTGAATCTTAAAGACATTGCCTTAGAAATCAACAGCATTGGAGACCGAAACTGTAGGCCCTATTACAAAAAAATTTTAAAGTCATATTTTAGAGAATACGAGAAAGATCTTTGCGTTGACTGTAAACGGCGTTTAAAAGAAAACCCTTTGAGAGTTCTAGATTGTAAGGAAGAAAAATGTCAAAGAATCTCAAAACAAGCCCCACATCTTCTTGACCATCTTTGCCAGGAATGTAAAAATCACTTTAAGCAGGTTTTGGAATTTTTAGATGAGTTGAGAATTCCTTATATTTTAAATCCCCATTTGGTTCGAGGTTTGGATTATTATACCAAGACCGTGTTTGAAATTTTTCCAAAATCAGACCAAGAAGAACAGAACTCTTTAAAGACAGCTCTAATAGGTGGCGGTAGATACGATACTTTGGTTCAGATGTTAGGAGGCCCTGAAACTCCAGCTTGTGGCGGAGCAGGAGGCATTGAGAGAATAATAGAGGTTCTAAAGACCAAAGGAAAAGTTTCCCAGAAAGAAAAAACTCCTGAGATATTTTTGGTCCAATTAGGAGAACTAGCCAAAAGAAAGGCCCTTTGGCTTTTGGAGGAGTTTCGCAAATCGAACATAAGGGTACTAGAATCAATTGGCAAAGATTCTTTAAGGGCCCAGTTAAAATTAGCAGATAAAGCCAAAGCCAAATTTGCTTTGATTTTAGGCCAAAAAGAAGCTGTCCAGAATAAAATAATTATCCGCGATATGGCAAAGGGCACGCAAATTCAAGTAAATATGGACAATATCATTAGCGAAGTAAAAAAACTTCTCAAAAACAAATAATTTTTAATGATTCAATTTCCATTAAATCTAGGTCTTAAAATTAATAATTGATAATTTACCTATGTGCCTTTTTTGCAAAATTGCCAAAAAAGAACAGCCAGCAGAATTTGTTTACGAAGATAAAAACTTTGTCTGCTTTAAAGATATTAACCCTAAGGCAGCTACTCATCTTCTGATTATCCCAAGAGAGCATATTGAATCTATAAACCATCTTTTGCCCAAACACTCAAAATTAGCTGGAGATCTTCTTTTGACCGCTCAAAAAATTGCAAAGAAAATAGGGGTGGCAGATTTTGGCTATAAATTAACTTTTCATGTTGGCCGGGGAGGTGGCCAAATTATTGACCACTTGCATTTACATCTTTTATCTGATAAAAAAAGCGAAGGAGTTAGTTAAAACTAAAAATTGATTTTAATATGCCAGCTTTAACTGTTCAGAAATTAAAAGGCGAGAATCCTCAAAAAACAATTCTTAGATTTATTAAAGCCACAAAAGAAAGTGGAATTATTCTTGAAGCTAAAAAAAGAATGTTTCGAGATCGAAAGATCAATGAGACTAAAAAAAAGTTGTCAGCTTTGCACCGCCTCAGAAAGAGACAAGAGTATGAGGAACTCAAAAAATGGGGGAAAATCTAAAAATCAAGAAAATTTTAGGCCCGGCCTAACAGAATGTTGGGCCGGGCCTATTTAAACCTATTTAAAAGCGGGGCATTGGCTTGAAGCTTCTAAGGAGGTGAGAGGGAATATCAAGCTTTCTGCCCCGCCTTTTGGTCATCAATCAAAAACTTTCCCCTTTTTGTCTTTTTAATTTATTTTAAGGTTAATTTTGGGCAATGTCAAGATATAAGCCTTTAGTTTTTAAATTCTCTAATCTCTATCCTCAATATTTTTTGAAACTAAAAATTTAGTTAAAATTTTTCAAAAAGTTTTAGATCTATTACCTCTTGGATAAAAAAAGTTATTATGATAAACTGATTTTAAATAATTTAATTCTATCTTTATGTCTTCTCTAAAAGAAAAAATAGCTTCAGATTTTAAAAAAGCCCTTAAGGCCAATTTAGCAACTGAAGTTAGTGCTCTTAGGATGCTTAAGGCTGCCATATTAAATAAAGAGAAGGAACGTCCAGTTCAAAAAAGTAAGTTGACTGATGATGAAATTTTAAACATAATTTTATCTGAAATCAAAAAAAGAAAGGAAGCTCTTGAGATTTATGAAAAAGCTGGTCGGAAGGAATTAGCTTTAAAAGAGAAACAAGAGCTTGAAGTTCTTCAAAGGTATCTTCCTCCTCAGCTTTCAGATCAAGAGCTTTTAGAAATTGTGGTCAAAGCTATTCAAGAAACTGGAGCTACTTCTCAAAAAGATATTGGTAAAGTAATGTCAAAGGTGATGGGTCAAGTTAAAGGTCGGGTCGATGGCTCTAAAGTCTTAGAGGTAGTGAAATCAACACTAAAATAAAAATTTGATATGATTCAAGTATATGTGCACAATGAGAGTAAGATCAAAATTAATGAAGCTTTTTTCAAAAAACTTGCTAGAGAAGTTTTAAAGAAAGAAAAAAAGAAAGAGGGTCTTATATCAATTGTTCTCGTTCCAGCTAAAAAAGCCCAAGAACTTAATTTAAGGTACCTAAATAAAAATTATATTCCAGAGGTCCTTTCTTTTTTAGGCGAGTCAAAAGAAAAAGAAATCGGAGACATTGTTTTGTGTCCAGAAGTTATCAAAAAAACAAAAAAAGGTAAAAATTTTGATCAAGAGTTGGGTTTTTATCTTATTCATGGTCTTTTGCATCTTTTAGGTTACAATCACAATAGTAAAAAAGAAACCAAAGCGATGAGGCAAAAAGAAAAAGAATATCTTAAAATTTTTATATCATCTAAATTTTAAAAATTTTTATGAGCAGAGCCAGAATATTTGCAGGCTTAGATCTTGGTTCTGAAACTTTGCGTTTGGGAGCTGCGGTCTTGAAAGAAAAAGAAAAAAAGGGGCTTGAACTCTTACAAATTTGCCAAGTTCCCTCCAAAGGCATCAGACGAGGTGTGGTTGAGAAAGTTGATCCTGTATCTTTTAAAATTTCAGAGTTGGTAGATCAGCTTGAGAAGAAAATTGGTCAAAAAATAGAGGAGGTAATAGTGAATATTTCTGGAAGTCATATTTTTTTGAAGCCCTCACGGGGAGTAGTTGCAGTTTCAAGAGCTGATCAACAAATTTCTCAAGAAGATATCGATAGAGTTATCTCAGGAGCCCAGGTTGTGTCTTTGCCTTCAAATAGAGAAACATTGGGCGTTTACCCTTTAGGTTATATTGTAGATGGTAGTTCTGAAGTTAAAGATCCCTTGGGTATGAAAGGAGCTCGCCTTGAAGCTGAGGTAGCTTTAGTGTGTGGTTTTTCGCCTTACATTCGCAATCTTGTAGAAGCAGTGAACAAGGCTAATTTAGATATCATTGAAATTATACCTTCAGCTTTAGCTTGTGCTGAGGCAGTTTTGAATTCTCAACAAAAAGAACTTGGGGTAGCAGTATTAGACCTTGGAGCTTGGACCTGCGATTTAGCTGTTTTTGAAGAAGGAGAATTAAGGCATTTAGTTGTCTTGCCAGTAGGAGCTTCTCATATTACCAATGATTTAGCCATCGGTCTTCAAACCGAAATTGAAATTGCAGAATTAATAAAGAAAGAGTTAGGAAAATTATCTAATCCTAAAAAAAGCAAGCCAACCATAGAGGTAACTTTACAAAGTCTTGAATCTGAAGATAAAAAAACTGTGTCTTTTTCTAAAAAGGTCGTAGTTAAAATTGTTCAAGCCAGGATGGTTCAAATTTTTGAGAGTGTCAATAAAGAATTAAAAGCTATAGGAAAAGCCAGAGGACTTCCAGCTGGCGTTGTCTTGACAGGAGGCGGAGCCAAAACAGCTTATATCGAGGAAATTGGTAAAAAGGTTTTAAAACTTCCTTGCAAGATAGGTGTGTGTCGGAAAATCTCTGGTTTACCTCAAGATCCGGCTCTTTCAAATTTGGCTGGTCTTTTATTAAAAAACATTCAAAGCGAGGAAGAATTTGATAATCAAAATGAAGAAAGAAGATTTTTGAGTCGGCTTAAAAATTTATTTAGAATTTTTATGCCATGAGGATTTTACCAAAAGAAAAAATAAAAGTAGTTGGGATTGGAGGAGCTGGTGGGAATGCGGTCAATCGAATGATGTCTCAGGGCTTAAAAGGTGTTGAGCTCATAGCTATAAATACCGATGTTCAAGATTTAAAAAAGATCAAGGCTCATTTTAAACTTCCTATTGGCTTAAAAGCTACAAGAGGTTTTGGCACTGGGATGAATCCTAGTTTGGGCAGAAAGGCTGCTCTCCAGGACCAAGAAAGGATTTCTCAAGTTTTAGACGGTGCAGAAATTATTTTTATTACTGCGGGATTGGGTGGCGGAACTGGTTCTGGGGCAGGGCCGGTCATTGCAGGTTTAGCAAAGCAAAAAGGAATTCTAACCATTTGTATCGTTACTCTACCTTTCTCGTTTGAAGGGGCTTTTCGCAATGCCATTGCCAAAAGAGCGGTAAAGGATTTTAAAGCCAACAGCGATACAGTTATTGTCATTAACAATGATAGTATCCTTACTCCCAAAGATCGAGAACTTAAGGTTTCAGAAGCTTTTTTGTTAGCAGACCAAGTTTTAGTCCAGGCGGTTCAAGGCATTACAGATTTGATTACTCTTCCTGGAATCATTAATGTAAATTTTGCAGATATTAGAGCTATTGTGAAAGATTCAGGTTCAGCTTTATTTGGAATAGGTAAAGCTAAAGGCGATAACAGAGCTCAAAAAGCAGTAAAGGAAGCTATGGGTTCGCCCTTTTTGACTTTTTCACCAAAAGGAGCCAAAGGCGTCTTGTTTAATGTTTCTGGCGGTAAAGATATTAGTTTGGCTGAAGTTCAAGAAGTAGCCAAATATATCTCTCAGGCTATAAATAAAGATGCTAAAATTATTTTTGGCGCAATTCAAGATGAAAAACTTAAAAAAGGCGAATTAAAGGTCACATTAATCGCAACTGGCTTTTAATCATATTGAAAATTATAAATTTAAATTGTAAACTATCAATTGAACCTATGTCCATAAAAATTGCTATCAATGGTTTTGGTAGGATCGGCCGTACCTTTTTTAGGCAAGCGATTAAAAACCCAGAGATAGAAATCTGTGCTATCAATGATTTGGGCGACATTGAAAACTTGGCCTATCTTTTAAAATATGACACGGTTTATGGAAAATTTGATCTTAATTTAGAAGTTAAAAAAGAAAAGATAAAAGTTGGAAAAAGAGAAGCTCAAGGTATCTTGAAGGTCCAAGATAAAGAAGTTTTGGTTTTTTGCGAGAAAGATCCAGCGAACTTACCTTGGAAAGAGCTTAAAGTTGATGTGGTCGTGGAGTCAACCGGAGTTTTTGATAGTAAAGATAAAGCCAAAGCCCACCTTAAAGCTGGTGCCAAGAGAGTAGTGATTAGTGCGCCAGCTAAAGATGATGTTACTCCAACTTCTACTCCCAATGTTGGTGTTGAACATTTATCTTTAGATAGAATCACTTCCAATGCCTCTTGCACTACCAATGCCACAACACCTGTAGTTGCGATTTTAGGAGCAAGGCCTGGAATTAAAAAGGGAATGTTAACCACGGTCCATGGATATACTGCTACTCAAAATTTAGTAGATGGACCAACTAAAGGCCGTGATTTTAGACGGGGCAGGGCAGGTGGTCAAAACATTGTGCCTTCTTCAACAGGAGCAGCTGAAGCTGTAGAAAAAGCTATTCCCTGGCTTAAAGGTAAGTTTGATGGCATTGCAATCAGAGTGCCAGTTGTTTGTGGTTCAATAATTGATTTTACCTTTTTAGCTAAAAGGAAAACGAGTGTTGAGGAAATCAACAATATCTTGAAAGAAGCTTCTCAAAAACCTGAATGGCAAGGAATAATAAAAGTGACCCAAGAGCCTTTAGTCTCAACAGATATCATTGGAGAGCCTTATGGCTCAATTGTTGATCTTAGTCTTACCAGGGTAATTGATGGGGACTTGGTTAAAGTATTGTCTTGGTATGATAATGAATGGGGGTATGGTGCTATGTTGCTAAAACACATTTTAGCTTTGGGCCCTCTTTTGTAAGAATATTTTAAAGATAACTTATAATTTTTAATTTTTCAGATCGTGATTCCTTCAAAGATATTTTTTACAAAAGGAGTTGGAGTTCATAAAGAATTTCTAACGTCCTTTGAGTTAGCCCTCAAAGATGCTGGGATCTCTGCTTATAACATCGTAACTGTTTCTAGTATTTTGCCTCCTGGGTGCAAAAGAATCTCAAAAGAAGAAGGCTTGAAACTTTTGCGACCTGGACAAATTATTTATTGTGTTATGAGTCGGAATGCTACCAATGAACCTAATCGTCTTATTGCAGCTTCAATTGGCGTAGCCCAACCTGCAGATCCTAATCAATACGGCTACTTATCAGAACATCATCCTTTTGGTGAGACGGCTGAAAAAGCAGGTGAATATGCGGAAGATTTAGCAGCTTCAATGCTAGCTTTAACTTTAGGCATTGATTTTGATCCCAATACCGCCTGGGACGAAAGAGAACAAATTTATAAAGCTTCAGGAAAAATTATTCGAACTTCAAACATCACCCAATCAGCCCAAGGCCATAAAAATGGCTTATGGACAACAGTTTTAGCAGCAGCGGTATTAATTGAATAGAGCTTTAAACCTTATATTTTGACACTGAGTTTTGATTGGCTTAGTATAATATTTATCCATTTTAAAAGAGCAAAAATTGTAAATTTGGGTTGGTTTTGATTTTGAAAGAAGCCTGTGTGGCCATCTTGGGGCTTTAACTAAACTATATTTTTGAGATTCCTAATATAAATATATCTTTTATATTATAAAAAGGTCTTTTCTGAAAATAAAAATCAAATAAAAATTTTTTTATGCCAACTCAGGTTATAAAAAGAGATGGCTCAAAAGAGCGATTTGATCCTAAAAAATTGAGAAAATCAATTAGATTAGCTTGCGAAGATGCTGGGATTGAGACTAAAAAGAGAAATAAAATCGTCAAGGAAGTGAGTGCCAAAGTTTTATCTGAATTAGGTTCAGTTCAAGAGGTGGCTACGGTTGATATCAAGCAAAAAATTTTGGCTGAATTAGATAAAGTTGAGCCCTCGGCAGCTGAGGCCTGGCGAAAATACGATCGAGAGCAAAAAGGAATAGCATAAGATAAAATAAATTTTGAAAGTTAGTGGCTCAAAAATTTTGTTACTTTTTGCGCTATCTTTTATAGCTGGCGTTAGCTTAGGACTTTTTTTGTTGCCTCAAGACATTTGGCAATGGTTTTTAGTTGGTTCAAGTGTAGTTCTTTTGGGATCTTTGGGGCATTTACCAAGACTATTTTTGATTTTTGGTTTTTGTTTTTTTATTTTTGCTCTGGGCTTTATGAGAGCTATGGAGGCTAAAGCCCAGTTTGGGAGCGAAAAATATATCTTAGCAAGTTCTGAGATTATTTCAGATGTCATAAAACCCTTAAAAACAAAATTCATAAAAGTAGCTCAGGAAAATCTTTCACCTCCTGGAGATGAAATTGTTCTTGCAATGATCTTGGGTGAAAATCAGGCTCTATCTTTTGATTTAAAAGAAAAGCTTAACTTTTCTGGCCTACGCCATGTGATTGCAATCTCTGGGATGCATATTACCTTGCTTAGTGTTATTTTTGTTGAGTTATTTTTAAGGCTTGGGATGTGGCGCCATCACGCCCTTTTTCTATCAATACTTGTTATTATTTTCTATATTATTTTAGTTGGATTTCCAGCTTCTGGAATAAGAGCTGCGATTATGGGCAGTCTTTTAGCTTTTGCCCAGGCCTTTGGTCGACTTTCTGAATCTTCAAGAGCTGTCATTATAGCTGGCGCCTTGATGATTGCATTTAACCCTATGTTGCTTATCTCTGATATTGGTTTTCAGCTTTCTTTTCTTGCCACTTTAGGCCTTGTCCATTTGACACCGATATTTTTACATTTATTTAAGGCTTTGCCAGAAAAAATTTCTTTTTTAAAGAGCATTATTGCTATGACTTTGTCAGCTCAAATTTTTACTTTTCCTGTTTTGATTTATCATTTTGGTTATTTTTCTTTGAGCGCTATTTTAAGCAATATCTTAGTGTTACCTATTTTGCCTTTAATAATGATTTTATCTTTGGGGTTTTTGGTAGGTGGAGTTATTTTTGAGTTTTTGGGGTGGCTAATATCTTTACCTTTAGGCCTTTTGCTCTCTTATCTGAGTTTTATAATTGAGACCTTTTCTTCTTTTGCTACTTTTAATCTATGGATGAGCCTATCTTTTAATGGTCTTTTAATTTCTTATCTTGTTATTGGTTTTTTGACTTGGTATTTTAAACGTCGCTTTTACTTTGAGACTTTGCCTTTCTAGCTAAAATTTTTTATGATTTTTATGATTGGAATTGATTTTTTATTATTTTATATTTTTGGCAGATTCTTTTTAGAATGAGCTCTTACTTTTTTTACTAGCTTTATCAAAAAGAATGGCAGAGAGAATTTTAAAATTTCCACCTGGATTTTTATGGGGCGCTAGTACTTCAGCTTATCAAATTGAGGGTGGTATTGATAATGCTGATTGGTCCAAAGTCTTTCCAGCTGGCCAAGCTGTTGATCACTGGAATAGGTGGCGAGAGGATTTTGATTTGCTTTTGAAATTAAATTTAAATGCCTACCGAATGTCAGTAGAGTGGTCAAGGATTGAACCTAAAGAGGGCCAGTTTAACCAAATTGCTCTTTGGCAGTATAGAGAAATGTTAAAATATCTAAAGAATAATGGCCTAAAAACTTTTTTGACTTTGCACCATTTCACTACGCCTCAATGGCTTGCTAAAAAAAGCTGGTGGGAAGATAAGAAAATTGTTGGTTATTTTGAAAAATTTTGCCAAAAAATTTTTGAAGAACTTGGAGAGCTCGTAGATTTTTGGCAAACAATTAATGAGCCTCTAATTTATTCTGAGTTAAGCTATAGAGAGGGTCGTTGGCCACCAAAAAAGAAAAACTTTTTTTCTTTTTTGAGAGTTCTTAAAAATCAGATTTCAGCCCATCTTAGTGTTTATGATTTATTTCATAGACTAAATAGAAAAGTAAAGGTTGGTATTGCTCTCAACTATTCTTTTTTAGAACCTAAAAATCAAGCTAGCTTTTTAGATCAATTTTCAGTAGCTATAGTTTCTTATCTTAAGAATAGTCTTTTTTTAAATAGAATCTCTGCCAAACTTGACTTTATTGGTCTGAATTATTACTTTCATGACCAAATTTCTTTTCCGTTTAGATTTAATTTAGTTAAACCAAAAGCTAAAGATCCAGAGGTTTTAGTTTCTGATATAGGTTGGGAAGTTTACCCCAAAGGCATTTATTATGTTCTCAAGAAACTAAAGAGGTACAATTTGCCAATATACATTACTGAAAATGGAGTTGCAGATAGTAAAGATAAACTCAGGACCCAGTTCATTAAAGAGCATCTATATTGGGTTTGGAGAGCAATTCAAGAAGGGGTTGATGTGAGAGGGTATTTACACTGGTCGCTTTTAGACAATTTTGAATGGGACAAAGGTTTTGAGCCACGATTTGGTTTGGTTGAGGTAGATTATCAAAACAATTATCAAAGAAAAATCCGTGAGAGTGCCTATTTTTACAGCCAGATTGCTAAAAATAATAGCCTTCTTGTGAAAGATAAGATAGAAGAAAAGTTATGAATAAAATCTCAAAATTTTTTCTATTTTTCTTTATTTTTGGAGCTGGACTTTTTTATTTTTTAAATCAAGCTAAAGAATCCAATTTAGCTAGTTTTGGTAATTTCAAGTCAAAAGATAGCCAATTTCTTTTAGAATTAGTTGGTCAGCTTTTTATTGTTGGCTTTGAAGGCAAAGAGCCAACACCCGAGACCTTAAAGTTTATTAATGAATTGAAACCAGGAGGCGTGTTGCTTTTGAGGAGAAACATTGAGAACAAAGAGCAAGTTAAACGCCTTATTGAAGCTCTGCAACGAGAATCAATAAAAGCTACAGGTTTGCCATTGCTGATAGCAGTTGACCAAGAAGGAGGTCAGGTTTGCCGTTTATTTTTTCTTGATTGCACCCAGCTTTCTCATATCAAAACCCAGCCTTCAGCTTTTGAGTTAGGAAAGAAGAGGGGCCAAGAACTTTCAAAATTAGGTATTAATCTAAATTTAGCTCCAGTTTTAGACCAAGCTTTTGAAACTGATTTTATTTATCCTCGGACCTTCAAGACTTCATTAGAAAAAGTAAGATCCCTAGCCTTGGCTTTTATTAAGGGCCAAAATTCAGCTAGAGTTTTGAGCGTTGTGAAGCACTTTCCAGGTTATGGTCGGATTTCTTTTAACCCAGAAAGAGATAAACTACCAATTCTTAACTCTTTGCCTCAAACAACTCAATTTGCATTATTTGAGGATCTTGAAATAATGCCAATGATGATGTTGGCTAATGTTATTTATAAAGAGCATAATAGTAAACTTCCTTTTAGTTTTACAAAAGATGGCGTTTTGATGGCAAGAAAAATTATAGGTAAAGATGGTTTTTTAATTTCAGATGATCTTTCAAGTCCAGTTTTGAAATCTAGTTATGGTTTAGAAAATACGATTAAAAATGTTTATTTAGCTGGCGTTGATATTTTACTTGTAGCTGGTTTTGATGAGCCAAGAGACCCAGCTTTGGCAATTTTGGCTTTAAAAAATATGTTTAAAAATGGCGAGCTTTCTTTTTCTGAGTTAGCTCAAAGGATAGAAAAAATTATAAAATTAAAACAAAAATTATGATTTGGATCTTGATTGCAATTTTAGCTTATTTTCTTTTCGCTCTTTCAGCACTTTTAGATAAAATTTTTCTCTCTCAGCATCACCATCTCAGAGAATATGTTTTTTTGAGTTTAAAGACTACAAAAGAAGTATTTTCACCCCATCTTTCTTTGACCAAAAAGGTGGCATTTTTTAATTGCTATTGGCCTATTTTTGCTAGCTCTCTTATATAGGTTGAATTTTGTCATCTTAAATTGAATTTTTTGAAGCAATCCTGACACTTTTTAGAATATGACATTTATTAGAAGAATCATTTTTTGGCATTGGCAAATTCTAAAAAATCGACCGATCGTAGTTTCAGGCACAGGAGAATTTTCTTTTTGGTTTAGACCAGCTAAAATAGGCAATGGAGTAGGGATGACTTTAGACCTTCTTGTTTGGTTTTCAGAATTTAACAGATACCTTCTGAACCTTGGGGTAGAGACGTTTTAATTTATGATATCCTTTTTGAAGAGCAAAAAGAAACTATGGACCTAGAACGCTTTAGAAAAATATCGCCTATGCAAAGGCCACTGGCTTTGATGAATTTTATCTCTGGGGTGTTGAATGAATATATTATTTTGGCAAGAAACATAATGATTGGAATCTCTCGAATGAGAAAAAATCCTTAATTTTTGACAATCCCAAAAGTATTGACACTATATTTAAAATTTGACAAAATAAAATTAAGTCTTTTTGAGAAACTATGATTTCCTTATTAAGAACTATTGTTTTTGGGATCGTTGTTATTTCTTTATCAGCTTTGGTTGGAGCTGGAGCTGGTTTGGTAGTGACCAGTGCAATTTTGCAAGATTTTGGCAAATCCCAAAATAATAATTCAGCAAAACTTTTTTTAAATCCTCAAGAAAGGATTATTGAAAGAGAAACAGTTGTTGAGAAAGAATACCATCCTCAGACCAGCCACGAAGAGCGCATTGTGGAAGCTGTTGAGAAGGCTGCCTCATCTGTGGTTAGTATTTTGGTTATAAAAGAGACCCTTGGTTTTCAGGAAATTGAGTTTTTTGGCGGTTTTCGGATTCAGATTCCAGGCTTAGAACCTGGAAAACGCGAGGTTGGTTCTGGCACAGGCTTTATTGTTTCCCAGGATGGTTTGGTTCTGACTAATAAACATGTAGTTTTAGATGATCAAGCTGAATATGAAGTCATAACTAATGATGGCAAGAAATATAAAGCTCAAGTATTGGCCAGGGATCCTTTTCAAGATTTAGCGATTATAAAAATTTTAGGCGACAGTAAATTTAAACCCCTAAAATTAGGCGATTCTGATACTTTAAAGGTTGGTCAGACCGTTATTGCCATTGGCAATGCTTTAGGTGAGTTTCGCAATACGGTTTCAGTAGGAGTAGTATCTGGTCTTGGCAGGAATATCACAGCTTTTGGTGGTGGTTTTGCAGAGACCATTGAAAATTTAATCCAGACAGATGCTGCTATTAATCCTGGCAATTCAGGAGGGCCCTTACTTAATTTAGCTGGAGAGGTTATTGGCGTGAATGTGGCTAAAGCTGAAGCAGAAAACATTGGCTTTGCTATCCCAATAAACCAGGCAAAGCGTGATATAGAGCAGGTTAAAAAGTTAGGAAAAATTGTGTACCCTTTTTTGGGGGTTTGTTGGTATCAAGTTACGCCCGAGGTTCAAAGTGCTCTTGGACTTTCAGTTGACTATGGCGCTTTGATAAATAAAGGCAGAAATTGTCCTTCAGCTATCTTTTCGAATTCTCCAGCCCAAAAAGCTGGTCTAAGAGAAAATGACATTATTTTAGAGTGGAACGGGACAAAATTGACTGCTGAAAATTCTTTGACCAAACAAATTCAGCGCCATTATCCAGGAGATACTGTTTTATTAAAAATAATGCGTGGGAACTCTACTTTTGAAGTCAAAGTGACTTTAGGAGAGCGCCGTGAGTAAAGTTTATAAGTTTCCTTTTAAATTTTTATTTGAATTTAGTTATATTCAAGCCTTGATGAATTTTGATTTCCAGTTTTATCTTGACCCAAAGGAGGGTTTAAGATACACTAAAAATGAAATATGTTTGGACCTAATTTTACAAATAGAGCTCAGGAAGCTATTTTAAGAGCTCAAGCGATTGCCCAAGAGAAAAATCAACAGCAGGTCGATGCTTTGCACCTGTTGTTGGCTTTGTTGTCTCAAGACGATAGCATCGTTCATATTATTTTGCATAAGTTGGGCGTTGACATTGAACTTTTAAAAAAGAAAGCTCGAGAAGCTGTAGAGCGCATTCCTATCATTGCAGCTCCAAGGATTTTTGGCCAGCTTTATTTGACTCAGGATATGGCCAGAGTTTTAGAGAGGGCTAAAGAAGAAGCCATTAAGATGGGCGATGAATATGTTTCAGTTGAACATCTTTTTTTAGCTTTGACCGACCTTGATACTAAAGCTAAAGAAGTCTTCAAACAAGTTTCTTTCACTAAAGGAGAGTTTGGAATTCCCACTCTTGAGAAAGGCCCATTAGAATATGAGACGGTTTTAAAAATGTTAGCTCAAATTCGAGGTTCGGCCAAAGTCACAGATCCTGAACCAGAGTCTAAATATCAGACTTTAGAAAAATACGCTCGCAACCTGACAGAGCTTGCTAGACAAGGAAAGCTTGACCCAGTCATAGGTAGAGAGCAAGAGATAAGAAGGGTGATGCAGGTTTTATCTAGACGAACTAAAAATAATCCCGTGCTCATTGGCGAGGCAGGTGTTGGCAAAACCGCTATTGTTGAAGGTTTAGCTCAAATGATTGTGAAAGGCGAAGTCCCAGAATCTTTAAAAAACAAAGAAATCATTGCTATGGATCTTGGAGCTTTGGTGGCCGGCACCAAATATCGCGGTGAATTCGAAAGCCGAATGAAGGCCTTTTTGAGAGAATTAGAGCATTCCAAGGGCAGGTATCTTTTGTTTATTGACGAACTCCACACTTTGGTAGGAGCAGGAGCAGCTGAAGGGGCCATTGATGCTTCAAATCTTTTGAAACCGCCTTTAGCTCGGGGCGAACTTAGAGCTATCGGAGCTACCACCTTAAAAGAATATCAAAAATACATCGAAAAAGATCCAGCTTTAGAGCGCCGTTTCCAACCAATTTTAGTTCAGCCACCTTCAGTGGAAGACACGATTGCTATTTTGCGAGGAATTAAAGAAAAATATGAGCTTCACCATGGGGTTAAGATAAAAGATGAAGCTTTGCAAGCTGCAGCTAAACTTTCAGATAGGTATATTACTGACAGATATTTGCCTGACAAAGCTGTGGATTTAATAGATGAAGCTGCCTCAGCCCTTCGTTTAGAAATTGAGTCTCAGCCTTACGAGTTAGAGCTTTTAAAGAAATCTGAACAAAAAATTAAAGTTGAGTTAGAAGCCTTAAGAAAGGACAATAAAGCTGAAGCCAAAAAGAGAAAAGAAGAACTTAAAAGAGAATTAGCCAATGTCCAAGAAAAGATATTAGCTTTGGAAGCTAAATGGCGTCAAGAGAAAGAAATCATAGATCATATTAAAAAATTAAAAGTTGAGTTAGAACATCTCAGATATTTGTCAGATAGAGCTGCTGAACAGGCTGATTTGCAAAAAGTTGCTGAGATTAAGTATGGCAAAATTCCATCGTTAGAAAAAGAATTGAAAATGCTTGAGAAAAAATTGCAAAAATTCCAAAAAGAATCTCCTATTTTAAAAGAAGAAGTGGACCAAGAAGATGTAGCTAAAGTGGTTGCAAGGTGGACTGGTATTCCTGTAACTCGGCTCTTAGAAGAAGAAGCTAAAAAATTAGAAAGAATAGAACAAGAGCTTAGCAAAAGAGTTGTAGGCCAAGATGAGGCCATTAATGCCATTGCTAATGCTATTCGCAGGTCCAGAGCTGGAATTTCAGATCAAATGCGGCCGATGGGATCTTTCTTGTTTATGGGGCCTTCTGGAGTTGGCAAGACCGAAACAGCTAAAGCTTTGGCAGAGTTTCTGTTTAACGATGAGAAAGCTCTTGTGCAGATCGATATGTCAGAGTATATGGAGCGTCACGCTATTTCAAAGTTTATTGGCTCACCACCAGGCTATGTTGGTTATGAAGAAGGCGGCCAGTTAACTGAAAAAATTCGCAGGCGGCCTTATAGTGTTATTTTGTTTGACGAAATAGAGAAAGCCCACCCTGAAGTTTTCAATTTGCTTTTGCAGGTTTTAGAAGAAGGCAAGCTTACTGATGCCAAAGGCAGGGTTACTTCTTTTAAAAATTCTATAATCATAATGACTTCCAATATCGGCTCTGAATTTATTTCTCAGATGGGAGCTTTGGGTTTTGTGGTAGGGAAAGAGCAGGAAAAACAGAATTTAAAAAACAAAATTTTTGAGGCCCTCAAGGAGCACTTTAGACCAGAGTTTCTGAATCGGATTGATGAAATAATTATCTTTAATCACTTAACCAAAGAAGATGTTCAAAAAATTGTTGATTTAGAATTAGAGAAAGTTGCTAGCCGTCTTAAAGAGCGCGACATTAAAATAACTCTTACTGATCCTGCTAAAAAGTTCTTAGCTGAGAAAGGTTTTGATCCCAACTTGGGAGCCAGACCTTTAAAGAGAGCGATCCAAAAATATGTTTTAGATCCTCTGGCTTTACACATTGTTATGGGCAATATAAAAGATGGCGATTCGGTATTAGCTGAACTTCAGGGAGATAAAATTGTTTTTAGAACTGGTAGAAAAGTTTTGCCTTTAAGAGAGCTATATCCACCAAAGGTAGCTGGTCTGACATAAAAATTTTTGACTAGGCCAAAAATTAAAATGAGAGTTCTTTTATTTTTGTTAGCCATTTTGGGAGGAATAGTTGGCGGGATTTTATCTCAGAATCTCAAGCTTCCTTTTTCAAAAGGACAACTGACACCTGCGATCAATGTTATAAAAGAACGTCAGCAAATTATTCCTGGCAATGGAAAAATAGTAAAATCTATTGCCAAAGTTAAAGATACTGTTTTAAAAGTGAGCACTCAGACAGCTTCTGGCAAAATTTTAGAAGGGTCTGGTTTAATCCTTACCGCTGATGGTTTATTTGTGACTTTAGCTCAATTGCTTCCAAGAGGAGCCAATTTTTCTTTTAAAAGTCAAGAAAAGTCCTTTAATTTTCAAATTTTAAAAAGGGATCTTCAAAAGAATTTGGCTTTGGTCAAATTAGAATCTGTTGGTTTTCCTACAGCCAGCTTTAAAGATGATTTAAATTTAGGAGAGGAAATTTTTATTGTCGGCCAGGTCGGAAATCAAACAAGAGTAAATGTTGGTATTGTTTCGAGTTTAGAGGAAAATTTTATTCTTGCAAATATCTTTGAAGATGATATAATGTCAGGCAGTGGGGCTTTTGATATTGAAGGCAAGATCATAGGATTGGTATTTATTGAAAAAGGAAGAGTTAAAATTATTCCAGTTAATATCTTGCGCCAATTTGCAGGCCTTTGAGCCCAAAGGTCGTTTTTTATTTAGATTTTCTGAGGTTTGCTTGAAAAATTTTTGCCAAAAATATGGCTTCTGACTCATCTGAAAAATTCTCAATCAAAGAAGCTCTTTGTTTTGGATGGGAAAAGACTAAAGAAAACTTTCTTTTTTGGCTGGCGATTAACTTGTTTTTATCTTTATTTGTGATGATAGGTAACTTCTTACTTTTAAAGCTTGCTGGCGCTTATGGTTTTGAAACTATTTTCAGATTGATACTTGGCATTTTGATGATGATTTTGGAATTAGGTTTTTTAAGAATTACCCTTGACTTTGTTGAACAAGAACGATCATCTTTTTTGCGCCTTTTTTCCCAATATCCTTTGTTTCTCAAGTACTTTTTGGCCTCAATTCTTAAGACGGTAATTGTTATTATGGGCTTAATTCTTCTGATCATTCCTGGAGTAATTTTAGAGATTGGTCTTACCTTTTATTCTTACTTGATTGTGGATTTGGGTTTAGGTCCAATTTTAGCTTTGAAGAAAAGTTGGGCTATAACCAAAGGAGCGAAATTAAAACTTTTTGGCTTCTTTATCCTGATGGGTATTATTAACCTTTTTGGAGCCCTTTTGTTGTTAGTTGGACTTTTAGTGACGGTACCTGTGACATCTTTAGCCTTAGCTTATGTCTATCGCAAATTGTTATCTGCCCAAGCTGGAGCCAAGGACCTTCATCCTGAACCTGCTCTACCTCATACTCCTTTAGATTTGGGCTCTCAATAAGGTCGAACAAAAATTAATTTCCCCAAAGAAATTTTTAGGTTTAATCCTAAAGAGTTTTAAATTTTTTATGGCTCAAATTACTCCTGAAGGTCTAAAAAAACTCAAAGAAGAATTAGATTATTTAGAAAATGTTAAACGCAAAGAAATTGCAGCTCGCTTAGAAAGAGCTATTGGTTTTGGCGATCTTTCAGAGAATGCAGATTATCAAGAAGCGACCCAAGAATACCGCAAATTAGAGAATCGGATCAGAGAGTTGCGTCAACGTCTGGCCAAAGTAAAAGTTGTTACTCATTTAAAGACCTATGGTTTAGTTGGCCCTGGTTCTAAAGTTATTCTTGAATCTGAAGGCAAAATTTTTAATTACCAAATAGTCAGTCCTGAAGAAGCCGACCCTTCTAAAGGCCTAATTTCTTTTGACTCGCCTTTGGGCAAAGCTCTTGTTGGCAAAAAGAAGGGTGAGAAATTTACCCTTGAGCTTCCTTTGGGCTCAAAGCTTTTTATTATTAAAGATGTTCTCTAAAAATTATAAGCTATTTTTGCATCCTAAAAATTAGCTGAATGTTTTTTGGATTATGGTACAAAAGTTTAAATGAACCAAAGAAAAAGGCAGACGGTTGCTCGGTGTTGCCGTCTGCCTTAAGCCAAAGAAAAATTGGCCCAGAGAAGGGAATATCACCCCCTTTCTTTTTAACCGAGCATTGAGATACTTTTAATATAATAGCAGACTATTTTTGTGTTTTCAATAGTGACAAATAGTGTCCTGATTCACTTTAAAAATTGGACAATTTACCTATGTCTTGTTATGATATTTTGTGAAGTTTAGTTTATGGAAATACTGGATTTAGTAAAGCTCACTAACTCAATTTATAAACTTACCTTGCTTTTTCCTAAAAAAGAACCTCTGCGTTATAAAATTAGAGAGGTAGCTACTTCCTTTTTAGAAGAGGCTATATTTTTAAAGAAGCGAGGCTTCAATTACCAAAAACTTCAAGAAAAGTGGGAGGTTTTGAGCAATTTCTTAGAATTAGCGAAGTATCAAAACTGGGTTCAGAAAGAAAAAATTTTGGAGATTGAGAATCGTTACCTTGAGTTTTTACAACAATTATCTTTTTTGGACAGAGACAAAAATTTTCTTGAAAGCCAGAAAGAAACAATAAATCTGAAAGTAAGAAAAGTTCAGAAAGAGGAACAAAAAAAGCCAATAAAACCTCCTGAACCTGAGCCAAAAGGATTTCAATCTAAAGAACCACAAGTTTCTCAAAAATTATATAGTCCAGCAGAATCTAAAGCTTTGTCTTTTTTGCCAAATACAGATTGGTCGGAATTGAGCAGTAGGCAGAGAAATATTTTGAAAATTATGTTGGAGAAAAAAGAAATAAAAATAGGTGAATTGTCAAAATTCTTTCCAAATAAGAGCCGAAGAACACTTTTGCGGGATTTAGATTTTCTTTTGGCAAAGAGTTTGATATCAAAAAAAGGCAATGGTCGAGGAGTTTTTTATCGGATTGAGCCCCAAGCCATTAATGTGACTTTAGGCCGGGCCTAAATGGCATAATGTGACTTTAGGCCGGGCCTAAATGGCATAAAATGTCATAATTTTTTGGAAATGTGTCACAATTTGACCAATTAAAATTACAAAAAGAATTTGAAGAAATATATGATCAGCACATAGAGCGAATCTATCGCTTTGTGTATCTTAAAGTTAATTCAAAAGAAATCGCAGAGGACTTAACTGCTGATATTTTCACTCGTTGTTGGGAAGTTTATAGAAATGGCCAAAAAATAGACCATATTTCTGGCTTTCTTTATCGGCTTGCCAGAAACAAAATCTCTGAATTTTATAGGAATAATTCCAATATCCAGATAACAAATGTGACAAATAATAGCGAAAATGTGACAAGAATGATTCAAGACAATGTCGCATTTTTAGAAAAAGTTAATTTAGATATAGAAATAGAAAATATTAAAAAAGCCCTATCTTGCTTGCAAGATGAATATCAGAATTTAATTATCTGGCGCTACCTTGAAGAATTAGAAATTAAAGAAATTGCTAAAATAATGGAAAAATCAGAAGAGGCAGTGAGAATGCAACTTTCTCGAGCACTGTCAGCTTTAAGAGAACAACTCAAAACAAAGCCCGTGTTAGGCCGGGCCTAAAATATGTTAGGCCGGGCCTAACACGGAGGTGTTATATTTTGGAGGTTTTTTGCGTCCTCTAAAATAGTATGGAAGAAGAACTCGTTACTAAAATCAAAGTTTTGAAAGCAATCAAGCCAGATCCAGAATGGAAGACAACTTTAAAATCCCAGCTTTTCTTTTCCTCAAAAATTCAACCAAGTGGCTTGAAGCCTGAGTTTTCTTTTTGGAAGATGGTTTTAAGCCATAAGTTAGCTTTTGCTTTGGCCAGCATTGCAATTTTAGTTATGGGAAGTATTATTTTGTTTTTATCTTGGCAAGCCCTACCAGGAGAGCTTTTATTTAGTGTCAAAAAAACTGCAGAGCAAGTTTCTTTTGCTTTGACTCCTGAAAACGAAAAATTAAAAGCAGAATTGTTAGTAGTAAAACAGCGTCTCGATGAACTTGAAATTGTTAGCAAGGAATCAGAAGGCCAGAAATTAGCTTCTGCCTTGCAGCAATATAAAGAAGCTACAGCCAAAGCTGCTAAAAATATCTCCCAAAAGACAGACGCGATTGTTAAGGACAAAGAATTAGTAAAAGAGATTGCTTTGAGAGTCCAAGGAGTAAAACAAAGAGAAGAGAATTTAGAGCAGGTTTTGGCCATAGATATTTCAGCAGGCGAAGAACTTGAAGAATCAGCCTATTCCCTTTTATATAAATCTATGGCCCAAGACCTTATTGAGAAACTGTCGAGCACTTCTCTTGCAGAGGAACAAAGACAAAATTTAGAAAGAGCAAAAGAGCTTTTTAACCAAGGAAATTATCAATCAGCTTTAGAGATTTTAGTTCTTCTTTCTCAGGATGTTAAGTAAAGCTTTAAAGAGAATAAATAAAAAGCAAAAGCACCTTGAAAACTTTAAAACACATTTTTTAGGGATCTTGAGTTTGAACCTTGACATCAAATTATGGAAGATTAAAATTTATAAAAAATAGAAATCTGCCCAGATTTTGGCGCTTAATTTTTTGGTATTTTTAAAATTTTTAAAAATTGAGCTCCAAAATGTGGGCAGAAAGACTCTGTCTTAAAAAAATTAAAAAATAAGAAAAAATAAAAAGGTCGGCAAGACAGAGTTAAAAATGTCCACATCAAAAATAAAAAGGTCTGAATTTTTTCTTATGTTTCATCCCTAATGGTCGACAAGGGATAGAAACACCCCTAAATTATAAATTCCAAACCAACCTTCTGATTTAGGGGAGAAAAGGTCAAAAATAAAAAAATAAAAAAATATAATATAAAAATAGAAACAAACTATGAGTCAAACATTAATTAAGCTTTTCTCTATTTTAGCTGGATTTGCAGTGGCTGTAGCTTTAGTTGGCCCTGGAGTAGCTCAAGGTCAAACAGTTGAAGAACTCCAGGCTCAAATTCAAGCCTTATTGGAACAGATCGCACAATTACAAGCTCAGCTATCTAATCTTCAAGGTGGTCAGGCAGGTCCAACAGGCGGTGTCCCTCCAGCCTGCCAAGGCATTACTTTCACTCGCAACTTGACAGTTGGATCTACAGGACCTGATGTTAGGTGTTTGCAGGCTTTGCTTAACACTGACCCTGATACTCAAGTTTCTGCAAGCGGACCAGGTTCTCCTGGAAATGAGACCAGTTACTTTGGTAATTTGACCAGATCAGCTGTAAAGAAATTCCAGGAAAAATACGCTTCTGAGATTTTAACTCCTCTTGGTTTAACTTCTGGCACGGGCTTCTTTGGTGCTTCTACCAGAGCCAAAGCTAATGCCTTGTTGAGTCAGTTAGCTTTTGAAGAGGAAGAAGAGGAAGAAGAGGAAGAAGAGGAAGAAGAGGAAGAAGAAGCTCCTACGGCTGAAGAATTTGTCTTTAGCAAAGTAGAAGGTTTAGCTCAGAATGTGGTTCCAAGAGGAGCAACAGGCGTGGTAATGCTTGAGTTTAAGGTTGAAGCTGGTAAAGCTGGAACCTTAAATTCAATTACTCTGCAGAGAACTGGAGTTGGTCAGCCAACTGATTTGACAAGAGTTTACCTTTTTGAGGGCGACACTAGATTGACTTCAGGTGGCACGATTTCTTCTGAGACCAACAAAGTGACCTTTAGCAATCTTGGCCTTGAATTTACTGCTAATCAGACCCGAACCTTCAAAGTTGTAGCTGACTTTACCACCTCTCAGGCTGCAGCTGGTAACTATGATGCTCTTTCATTAGAATCAGCTTCTGGAACTTTAGAGGTTACAGGTCTTCCTTTCACAGGAACAATTTACAGCATTGCTGCTTCTCAGGCAGCTACCATTACTCCAGCTAACACAGGTTCTTTGACTAATCCTAGAATCGGAGACAAAAATGTTGTTGTTGCTAACTTTAGCTTAACTCCAGCTAACGAAGATGTTTTGCTAAAGAGGGTTATTTTGAGGAATCTTGGCACAGCTGATATGAAGGACCTTGAAGAATGGGCTCTCTACGACACGGCCAGTGGCACAAAATTAGCTGATGGCACTGTCTTTGGCAAATATGTGGTCTTTGGCGGAATGAATTATGAAATCAAGAACGGAACTCAAAGAACTTTTGAAGCCAGAGCAACCATTGGCGGTGGCAATGATCCTAATGACACTATCCAGATGGCAATTGATCAGATGACTGATGTTTTGGCAATTGGCAAGGACTTTGGCATGGGAGCTCGTCTTTTGGACATTGATGGTGGAGGTTCTGACTATGACACCAATGACTACACTGATGGTCAAATTACAATTCAGGGCGGTCAGTTAACCCTTACCTTTAATGGTCCTCCTTCAGGAGAAGTAGCAACCAACTCTCAAGATAGAGTCTTAATGGAATTCACAATTTCCTCTTCAATTAGTGGTTACATTGACCAAATTGGAGTTGATGTTTTAGCTGATGACAATGGAGATAATAACCCCTTTGATGGCACAGCTGATGCTAACAACGACGATGATGGTCTCATTCGTGGGAATCAGCTTGAAGCTAACTTAAAGGATATTAAAATTCGCAGAAAGTCAGATGGTGTCACAGTTTGGGGTCCTGAAGAGCTTTCTTTGAGTGGCAATGATGCTTTGCAGAGCTTAACCTTCTTAGAAAAGGTGAACTTTACTGCTGGCCAGTCAGTGACTTACCAGGTGGTAGCTGACATTGACAACAATGCTCCAAATATGGCTATTGGAGTAAGGTTAGCTAACAACAGCTTAACTGCCTGGGACAGCCAGAACAACCAGATTACAGATGTTGTGCCAAGCAACGCGACTCTTAACACTATCCGTGGCAACACCCAGACGATTGCTATTCCAAGTTTGACCGTAGGCGTTGCTTCTAACCCAACTTCTCAGAACGTAGTTGGCGGAGGCTGGGTTGATGCCTTTGGTATAGTGTTAACAGCTGGTGCTTCTTCACCTGTAACCATCACCTCTATTACCTTCACTGGTCTTGGAGATGATGATCCAGCAGGTTCAAGTTTGACCACGGGCGAGTTTGACGATGTTGTTAGTCAGTTGCAGTTGTTTGCAGGTTCTACTCAGCTTGGCACTACAGAAAGTCCCTCAACCAATGGAACTTTCACCTTTGATGGATTCTCAAGGACTATTCCTGCAGGCACTTCTGAAACCTGGATTGTTAAAGCCTTACCTGATACAACTTTGATGGGCTCAAATAACGATGTATTCCAGATCGACTTACAAGCTGCCTCAGCTAATGCCCAGAACCAGACCACTAACATTTCAGCAGTTGACAAAGATGGAAACACAGTCACAGCAACAGGTGCTTTGGCAACTGAGTACACTGGCGATACTAGTTTGAACGACAATGAAGTAAGAGTGACTGTGGCTTCATCTGGTTCTTTGACTGTTCAGCTTGATGGCGACACTGCTGATGCTCAGCTGAGTTTAGCTGGCACTTCAGGCAACGATGTAGTTCGCTGGAGATTTGACTCTTTGAACGAGCCCTTCAAGGTTACGGTTTTGACTGTCACTGCCATTCCAGCTGGTGGAACCGACGAAGTTGTTACTGTCAGTTTATACAGTGGCAATACCTTGCTGGCTTCAGGCTCAGTTGATTCAAATGGTGAAGTGCGCTTCACCAACGAGGGAGGTATCTTTACAGTCAATCCTGGCACGCCTTTCTACCTAACAGGTAAAGTCGACATTGCTTCTGAAGGCTCTGGCACTTCGGGCGCAGATACAGGTGATCCTGTAAGATTAGGTCTCTTGATTGATGAGAATGACTCAATTACCAGCTTCAGAGCAATTGGTGTTAACTCTTCAACTGCTTTGGAGGGTGCAGTCAATAGTAACAACAATACCGCCAACATCCCAGCTAACCTGACCTTCACAGACAATGTTGGCACAGATTATGACAATGATAATGACACCTCAGTTATTGGTGGGAACCGAATGCTAGTTAGAAAGGCAAAGCCAGTGATTACTGCTACTTCTACGGTTGGCACTCTGACCAATGGCACAAACACTCTGCTTGAATTCACGGTTTCTAACCCAAGTTCTGGTGACGAAGTGGCTTTAAGAAGGTTTGTCTTTGACTACTCTGAAACTGGAACCTTGACTTCTTCTGACTGGAGGTTCTTCAGAGGCGGAACTGACATTACCAACAATGTGACGATGCGGGCGGTAGGTGACTTTGATGGAAATGGTGCTTTGGATTTGGAGCAGGATCTTGATTTGACCACTGGCGATATTGGAGTTACTGATGGCAATTCAGCTGTGGTCATTGTTACCTTCAATAACGAGGAGACAGTTTCTGCCAACAGCTCAAAGACCTTCAAGATTCAAGCTACTATTGCTGGAGCTGGAACTGGCGAATCTGTCACCCTTGGTATGAGGAACGATGCTGTGGCTTTGTCTGATGCTACTGGTAACTCCAGAACCAGCACTGCTCTGGGTGCTTACCGCACAGTTGAGATTTTGATGACTACTGATGTGGCTAATGACTTTAACAATGACGGGAGTGAAGACATTAGAATCTTCTTTGATCTTGATGGTGACCAGACTCTGGACACTACTGACCCAACCATTGCTGACGCTAATTTGGGAGCTGAAGATTACAGCAATGCTGGAGAATCCATTAGCAGCATTTTGAGGCGCTTGACAGGTTCTTGCTTGATTGCAATTGATGATGCTGCCAATAATGCTAACAACACCTTTGCCTTAGATCTTGATTGTGACGGCACAGATGAAGCTGGCGAGCCAACTGTGGTTGCAACTGCAGTTGGTGACGAGGAATTTGCCAACATCACAGGAGTTGATCTCTCAAGATTTGATGTCAGGACAGCTGGCAATCAGGCCCTGTTCGTAGATATTGATGGTGACAGCACAGATGACGCAACTGAGCCAACCTTGACTATTAACTCTGGCAACAGCCAGAACACGAGTGCTGGTGTCCTGTCCAACTTGGTATGGTCTGACTCTTCAGCTGACATCCACACCACTAGCACTGACGACTGGACCAATGGATTTTTGGTCAACTTGCCAGATTCTCAGCTGACCAATGTTAAAAAGACTCTGTCTTTGTAATTCTCTGAAGGACTGCAGGGCGTTTCCTTGTGCGCCAGCTGCAGTATAAAAAACAGAGGCGACCTGAAGGTCGCCTCTGTTTTTAGTTTTAATTTTATAAGAATAAAAAAGCCCTTGGTTTTCAAAAATTTAAGAATGCATAAAGTTCATGAGACCCTATTTTGACTTTTTAAAATAAAAACCTTAAAATAGATTTTGGAAATTAAAACACTTTTTTATATAATAATAAATAAATTCTTTTTCAAAAATTAAAGAAACCAAAAAGGTCAAAAGAACCTTATTAAATTTATATGGGGTACAAAGAATTAATCAGAACAATTTATTTATATTTATTTTCTTTAGTTGGATTAGTGCTAGTTGTTATTGGATCTGTAAGATTGGTAGATTTAGGGCTGAAAGCTTTTATTTTTACTAGGGCTGACCAGGTTTTAATTTATCCTGTGTATCCAAAAGCCCAATTTCCTGAATCAGATAATACCCAACAACCTAGTCTAGAAGAAATAGAAAAATTCCAACAAGAGCAAGAAAAATATGAAAAAGAGAGTAAACAAAGTCAAAGAGAGCGCACAGCTGCTGAATCTTTGGCAATGATCATTGTTGGCGCTCCTCTTTTTTTGTATCACTGGCGTCTGATTCAAAAAGGTAGTAATTTTGAAAGAACTCCTGGATAGAAGAAATTAGCCTAAAAATTTATTTTTTGAGCTTTTTGCTTGTCAAAAAAGCCAAAAATATAAAAAGTTTTTAAAATAAATAGAACCTATTATTATGGAAAACAATACAAATACAATTGAAAACGAAGAAAAGAAATTAAAAAGATCTAACCTTTTGACTTATTTATTTTATGGTATTATTGGCGCTATTGCTTCTTTGTTTTTGTTTTTTGTTTTTTATTGGGGCTTAAGACAAAATTCCAACATTAAAAGCTTAATAGGAAATACTTTCAGTCAACCTTTGTATTTCTGGCCTTATGTTATTCTCACCTTGGGCACTATTTTGCTCTTTGGGATAAATGCAGGATACTTTGCTTTTTATTGGAGAAAATTTGGCAGGCCACCACTTAAAACCCAGACTGGTTCTGGGATAGGCTCTTTGATAGGCCTTTTGGCTTCAGCTTGTCCTGTATGCGGTTCAACTCTTTTGGCAGTTCTTGGTATTACAGGCGGACTAGCAGTTTTTCCTTTAGCTGGTTTAGAATTAAAAGCTTTGTCTTTCTTATTAATAGCTGGTTCTTTGTTTTTTTTGGTAAGAGCTTCAAAGGCAAAAGTTTGCCAAAATCAAAATTGCCCTCAAATTTATGATCACCGTCTTGAAGTTCAAAGAGGATTGCCCCTAGTTGTGATTTTAGGTTCAGTATTGGTTGTGCTTTTATTGTTGAATTGGCAAGCTTTAAAAACAGATCCTGCCTATGATCTTATTCAAAGAGGCAATTTGTTTAACTTTAAAAGTTTGGCCAGTCTTTCTCAAAATGGCGTTTTTAAAGAGGAGTTAGATAAAGGACAAATAGAACTTTTTAATAAAATTTTAGAAAAAGTTTATCCAGCTCAAGGTTATCAGAGCAAAATTTCATTGAGAGATAGTGTTTTGAAATTAATAGAGGTAGGCGCTATTGACAAGGACAAATTCCAAAAACTTTATTTGAAGCGTGGTGGTTTGCCAAAAGAAATAAAAGAGGCCTTTGAGCGCCCTATTCAAGAGCCGATTTTTATAACAAGAGAAAACGCCAATTATTATATTAATCTTTTGTGGCCTTTAGGATTAGCTAATTTTATGGAAAATAACAAAAATAGCCCCTTGTTGGGTCCATCTCTCTTTAACTTTGCTTCAACTGGAGGTTGGAGGTTGGGTAAGGCCTCTAATGGCGGGGAGTATTTTAATAAATTCAGAATTGTAGAGCTGACTCCAGAACAAGAGGCTTTAGTATTAAAAATTGCTAAGAACTCTTATCGGCCCTGTTGTGACAACTCAACTTTTTTCCAAGATTGCAATCATGGCTCAGCTCTTTTGGGTTTGTTGCAATTGGGAGCTTCGCAAGGTTTGACAGAAAAAGAGCTTTGGCACGAGGCCTTAGTGTTTAATTCTTTTTGGTTCCCAGACACTTATTTTAAAACAGCTTTATATTTTGAAGCTGTAAAAGGTATTCCCTGGGAAAAGGTTGATCCAGCCTTGGTTTTGGGCAAGGATTTTTCTAGTGCTTCAGGTTGGTATAAAAATGTTTATAGAGAAATTCAAGCTCGGGGACTTGTGCCAGAGGTTCAAGGTGGAGGAGGTTGTGGGGCTTGATTTTTCTTAAAATAATCTAAATGGATAAAATAACCTATCAGCAAAAGAAGTTAGAAAAAGAAAAAGAAAGACAGCGCCAAAGAAGAACCCAGATTCTTAGAGAAAAAGTTGGCTGGACCTTATTTATAATAATAGGGGTAGTTTTAGCTATGGTATTGACTGGCTATTATTTTGTAAATTCTCAAGGCAATCTCCAAGCTCAAGAAATTATTTCAAGAAATGGTCTACACTGGCATACCCAATTAAGAATATTTATTGATGGCAAAGAACAACCAATTCCAGCAAATATAGGCTTAGGTTTTGTTCATAAACCTATCCATACCCACGAGGCAGATAACATTGTGCATCTTGAATTTTCAGGTTTAGTAACCAAAGAAGATGTGAAACTTAAAAAGTTTTTTGAGATATGGGGTAAACAATTTAATAAAGAGTGTATTTTTGAGTTTTGCAATGGCCAGGGAAAACAAGTAAAATTTTTTGTGAATGGTCAAGAAAACCAAGATTTTGAAAATTATATAATGCAAGATGGAGACAAAATAGAAATCCGCTATGAATAAAAATTAAACCAAAAAAGGTTTTAATCTCAAAAAGGTCTTAATCTTCTTAATCTAATGAATAAAAATTTAATAGATCCAAAATAAGTTATGTTTCATACAAGATTGCTTATTGCTTTAGGCATTTTGGTAATAATTATTGGAGTTGGGTATTTTATTTTCCAAGGTCAAAACCAACTGACTTATCAGATTGAGTCTCAACAGCAAGCTCAACCTCAAGCACCCCAAGAATTTCAGGAATCCCAAGAACTTCAAGAACCCAAAGAACCATCCTATCTTGAAGATTCTGAACTTGAAGAACTTCAAGAGGAACTTTCCAAAGGCAATGAGGAGTTTCCGATCATTACTTATACTGACAGCGGTTTTTCTCCCCAAGTTCTAACAATTAAAGCTGGAACCATTGTTGTGTTTTTAAATGAAAGTTCGAGAGATTTTTGGCCAGCTACAGATGTCCATCCTACTCATCAGGTCTATCCTGGCTCTGACATTAGAAAATGCTTTAGTGAAAAATCCGAGGAGATTTTTGATGCCTGTGAACCTATAAAACCTGGTGCATCTTGGTGGTTTACTTTTAATCATAAAGGTAGATGGAATTATCACGACCATTTAAATCCCAGTTTTACTGGCACTATCGTTGTTGAATAAGCTAAAAAATTATAATCAATCCAAAACTTTAAAAAGTGTTTAACAAATCAAATCTAGCTGGCTGGGTTTGACTAAAATTTAGATTTGTTTTTGTGTTGACCTATACTTTTATTCTTTGGATTAAAAAGGCTCTCTTTTTAGCTATTTTTGGCTTTGAGTCTTTTTTAGCAAATGCCTTTTTAGAATCCAAAGAATATTATTTTTGCACTTTGGTAATATTTTCTAATTCTTATCTTTATTGAAGACAAAAAAACTTTAATTTTTCTTATTTGATGGTTAAAATAAAAAATAAAAAAGGTCAAAAGCAAAATAAATTTAAAAGTAACTTAAACTATTTTATCTTATGAAAGGACTTCATATGGTAACTTTTGCCATTCTGATAATTGGAGGATTGAACTGGTTATTAGTTGGACTTTTTGGCTGGGATATTGGTCAGATTTTTGGTGGCCAGGGTGCGATTGTTTCTAGAATCATTTATATTTTAGTTGGAATAGGTGCAATTTATGAGATTTTTATTCACAAAAATATCTGCAAAGAGTGCGAAATAATTAAAGAGACAAGTTCTGAGTCCAAATCTGAAGCTCAGAGCCAGTAAAACGCCCCAAGCTAATGTTAGGCCGGGCCTAACACATTTTAGGCCCGGCCTAACATTTTTTGATTTTAGATTTAAACAAGGTAAGATTAAAGAAATAAGACAAAGTCATAAAGGCTAAAATATCTTAAATATGGAACTTCGTTATAAACCCCAAAAAGTTAGCTTTTCTCAGTTAATGACCTATGTGAGGTGTCCTGAACATTACTTATTTCGTTATATTTTGGGCATAAAAATTCCGCCCCGCAAAAATATCATCAGAGGCCTTGCCTTTCATGAAGCTGTGGCTTTTCTTTTTCAAGAAAAAAAACAAGGGAGAGCAATGTCTTTAAAGGACCTCCAAGATTTCTATCAATTTACTCTTGAGATGGCTTTTGAAGATTATCAAACTAGAATGGAGGCAAGCAAGATCTTTTTGACCAAAGAATATCTAAAAAGAGAAAAAGAGATTAAAATAGAGGATTTGCTAGTATCTGGAGTAAAAGGCCTGCAAGTTTATCAAGATAGAATCGCAAAGAAAATTACTCCAAAATTCATAGAACAAAATTTTAAAGTGCCCCTAGATAAGAATCTGGCCATCCTTGGCAAAATTGATTTGATTGACAAAAAAGGCATTGTTTACGAAATAAAAACCAGCACTCGTCGTCCAGCTAACCAGCAAGTAAGTTTAGATTTACAATTAGCTATATATAACTTGGGCTCTAAAGCTATCTTTGGTACAGAACCTAAAGGTTTTACCAAGGATTTTATAGTTTTTACAAAAAAAGGAGCTGAAATTAGAAGGTTTCCTTTAAAAGAATCATCTTTTAGAGAAGAAGATGTAAAGTATTTTGTGCTGACAATTCTTAAAGCTATAGAAAATAACATTTGGTATTGTTTGCATCCTGCAGAGTCTTGGATTTGTTCTAAAGAGTGGTGTGGCTACTGGATGCTCCATAAAGAATTGAGAGAAAAAGGTTTAGATTATATTATTGAAAAATACACAGAGAAATTCCAACAAATATGTTAGGCCGGGCCTAACATATGTTAGGCCCGGCCTAACACGATTGAGATATTAAAAATAGGGTCCAAATTTTGACATAAAATTTCTGGAAGTGCTAAAATAAAAATATGGATGAATTTGCCAAAAAACTTTCTTTAGGCGGTCTTATTGCTCTTTTTATCTTTGCTTTAGCTTTTGGGGCTTTTGTAGTTTTTGAAATAATTTATGATTTTAAGTCCTTGGGCACCTCTTATCCTGCCAGGACCATTTCCGTAAGTGGCGAAGGTAAAGTTGTGGCCATCCCAGACATCGGTCAATTTACTTTCAGTATTCTTACTCAAGGAGGCAGGGATTTAGCTGAACTTCAAAGCGAGAACACAAAAAAAGCCAACGAGATTATTAATTTTTTGAAGGAAAAAGGAATAGATTCAAAAGACATAGCTACTCAAAGTTATAATGTAGAGCCAAGATATCAATACTTTTCTTGCCCCAAAGATGGTGGTGCTTGTCCTCCACCAGAGATCGTTGGCTATACCGTTACCCAAGTAGTTAGAGTTAAAGTCCGGGATTTTTCAAAAATCGGCAATCTTTTTTCAGGAATAGTTGAAAGGGGAGCTAATCTAGTCTCAAGTTTAAGTTTTACAGTTGATGACCCAAATAGGCTTAAAAATGAAGCTAGAATAAAAGCTATAGCCCAGGCCAAAGAGACTGCTCAAAATTTGGCCAGAGCTGGTGGATTTAGACTAAAGAGAATATTTTCTATTACCGAAGATGTTCCAACTCCTCTTGCTAGACCCTATGAGGATTTGGGAGTTGGTTTGGCAGGCTCTTTAAAAGAAAGCCCTGTATCTTCAGCTCCAACTATTGAACCTGGCTCTCAAGAGATTACGGTAAAGGTTAATATCGTTTATGAAATTGAGTAATTCTGGCCAATCTTAGCAAACCTTAATAGTTAAATCATTTCCTTCCCATCTTTCCCATTTTTGTCTTGAGTTCACGAGCGTGAAATAATACAAATTTTGACTTAATTTATAACTTTATTTCATTAACTTTAATTAATTTTAATTAACTTTACTCTAAAATGAGCCTTGTAGAAAAATTATCCATTGGCAAAGACTGGCCTAACAAAATTAATGTTTTGATCGAGATTCCAAAGGGGTCAAGTAATAAATATGAATATGACCTAACTTTTGACGTTATTAAACTTGACCGCGTTTTGCATTCACCCTTTTTTTATCCAGTTGACTATGGGTTTATTCCTCAGACAGCCAGCAAAGACGGTGACGCTTTAGATGCTATGGTTTTGACTGATAGCCCAGTTTTACCAGGCATTTTAGTTTCAGCTAGGCCGATTGGATTATTATTGATGAAAGACGAGGAAGGCACAGACCACAAAATTTTGGCCGTGCCATCTGAGAACCCTCGATACCAAGAATATCAAGATCTTAAAGATGTTCCCAAACACATTCTTAAAGAAATAGGCCATTTCTTTTCAGAGTATAAGCGCTTAGAAGGTGGTAAATGGGCTAAAGTTGAAGGATGGAAAAGTAAGAAAGAGGCCTTAAAATTGATTACAAAGGCCCACCAGCAATTTATAAAACTAACGAGGTAATCACCTAATAAAAATTTGTGTCTGCCTTCTACATCCTAATTGTTTTTGCTTCTTTTTTTGGTTTTTTGCTGGCCTTGTATATTAGGCATAAAAAATCAACAGGCGAGGAAATGATCTGCCCTATTGGCTCTAACTGCCAGAATGTAATTTATAGCGAGTATTCTAAATTTTTGGGCATACCTGTAGAAATGCTTGGACTTTTTTATTATAGCTTGATGGCACTTACCTATGGCATCTTAGTTGGCCTACCAGATTTAAAAGTTGCTTCTAGTTTTATTTTAGGGGTGTTGACTTTAAGCTTGATAGCTTTTTTGTTCTCTTTGTATCTTACTTTTATTCAGGCCTTTTATTTGAGAGCATGGTGCACCTGGTGTTTAATGTCAGCTGGCCTTTGCACCTTGATTCTATTCTCAGCTTTAGCTGGGTCTGACAAAAGCTTTGTGGCTATTTTACTAGAAAACCAAAATCTGATTCAGATTTTGACAGTTTTTATAGGAGCAGTTGGCGTTGGTTCTGCGACTTTGGCTACTTTCTTGGTATTTAATTTTGTAAAGGACTTGAAAATTTCTTTTAGCGAGGCTGAAACCATCTTTTTAATAGACCAAATTTCTTGGCTTAGTTTGGCTGGGATTACGGTCAGCTCGATAGCGAATTTTTGGACAAACAGGTTGGTTTCAAAAGAGACAACAATGATTTTACCAGAACTTTATCTTTTGATTCTTTTAATTGCAAGTAGCGCCTTTTTGTATTTGCTGGTAGTGCCAAAGATGATTAAAATTTCTTTAAGAGAACCTCACGAACATAGATCAGGAGAACTAAAAACTTTGAAAAATAAAGTTTTATCTTTGGGCTCAATTACTTTGGTGTGTTGGTATGCTTTATTTTTAAGCTTGATTTTGCCTTAAACTATTTTCTAGTTAATTTTTCTTAAAAAGAAGATTAAAATAAAAAATTTTATTGGCAAAAAATATCAAAACTTATTAGAGAGCTCTATGGAGCTTTAATTCCAAATTTTAAAAAAAGAGCTCTTTTAGCAAAAATTTGAGAGGAGAAATTTTTTTGAGAAAAATATGTCTTTATCTTTCAAAGAAAAAGTTTTTAAAATCGTCAAGAGCATTCCAAAGGGCAAGACCATGAGTTATAAACAAGTTGCGGTAAAAGTTGGCAACGAAAAAGCTGCCAGGGCCATAGGTAGAATTTTAAGCCAAAATTTTGACCCAAACATTCCTTGCCATCGCGTGATTTGTTCTGATTTCAGTCCAGGTGGTTACAATAGGGGTCAATCTACCAAAATTAAACTTTTGCTCAAAGAAGGCGTAAAAAATATAAAATTCAAATGAACTTTGGGTAAGTTTTTTTTACTGATACCTATTTTATGAAACGAGCCATAGCCACAATACCTTTGGACTTTGGTAAGTGTCCTCGATGGCTCTTTGAACGGATGGTCAAGCTTTCAAGAAGCTTAATTGAGATTTTTATGAAAGATCACAGCCCTGAAGCCTTTTTAGAGAGATTGGCAGATCCTGTTTGGTTTCAATCTCTAAATAGTGTTTTGGGTTTTGACTGGAATTCTTCTGGCAGTACCACTTTACTTACTGCAGCTCTTAAAGAAGCCACAAGAGGTCAAGAGGAGGATTTTGGAATTTTCATCTGTGGAGGCAAAGGCCGAACTTCAAGAAAAACTCCTCAAGAAATAGAAAATTTTGGCCAAAAACTCTCTTTGCCATCTCCTATCATTCAAAAGCTTGTTTATAACTCAAAGATGGCAGCTAAAGTTGATTCAGCTTTGGTGCAAGATGGCTATCAGCTCTATCACCATGCTTTTTTCTTTACCAAAAGCGGAACTTGGGCTGTAATCCAGCAGGGAATGAATCCTTTAAAAAAGCAAGCTAGGCGTTATCATTGGTTTTCGCCCCATATTAAAGATCTGGTTCAAGAGCCACATTTTGGGATTGTTACTCAAAAACCAGAAAAATTAGTTCTAGACCTTACAGCTAAAGAAAGTTCTCAAAACAGAGAGATAAGCCGACAACTTGTCAATCAAAGTTTTTATAGCCTAATGAAAGATTTTAAGCTAATTGATAAATATTCCAGTCAATTGAGCAAAGTTTTGCGCCTTGGAGGATCTCAAGGAGAGTTGACTTTATTTTCTGTGCCCAATTTAGAATTTAAGTGGCACCCTGTGCTTTTGGAAAATTTTTATCACAATAAATACTTACAAAAAATGCTTTGGAGATTGTGCGAAGCTAAGCCAAATACCTATGAAGAGCTTTTGGCCTTTCCTGGAGTCGGCCCAAAAACCATAAGAGCTCTAGCTTTAGTGGCTGAAGTTATCTATGGAGCTAAACCTTCTTATGAGGATCCAGCCAGATACTCTTTTGCAGTTGGAGGTAAAGATGGCACGCCTTATCCTCTGGACCTTAAAACCTATGATCAAGCCCTCAGCTATCTTCAAAAAATTTCTAAAAAGGTTGATTTTTAATCTAAAAAAAGGATCTGGATAAAATTTTTTTATGAAAAGAGTGGAACTTAAAATTCAAGGCCAGGTCCAAGGAGTATTTTTCAGGGTTTTTACCAAACTCAAAGCCAATGAATTTGATTTGGTAGGTTGGGTAAGGAACGAGCCAGATGGCTCAGTAAGAGTGGTAGCTGAAGGTCCAAAAGAAAAAATTGAAGAATTTATAGAGTGGTGTAAAAAAGGACCAGCTTTAGCTAAAGTCAAGAGGATTGATGTGATTTGGCAAGAAGCCACAGGCGAGTTTGAAGGCTTTAATATAATATATTGATTTTAGGATGCCTCTTGCTTTTTACTTTAATTTCTGATTTTTAAATTTCATTTTTATAAATTTTGTGTTCGAGTTCACTGACTCATATTTTTTTAGAAAAAGAATAAAACTTATAATAAGCCTTCTTTTTTCTGCCAATGTTCTGACTTGGTTGGCAGTTTTTGAAGCTTGTGAACCAAATTTTTTAGAGGTTAATTTTTTTGATGTTGGTCAAGGAGATAGCATCTTTATTGAGACCCCTTGGCACCATCAAATTTTGATTGATGGTGGTCCAGATAATAAAGTTTTAGAAAAACTGGCTCAAAATATGCCCTTTTGGGACAGAACTTTAGATCTTGTTATTTTGACCCATCCTCAAAGAGATCATTTAGGTGGTTTGATTGAAGTTTTGCGCCGTTTTAAAGTTGAAAATATTCTGTGGAATGGTTCTCCGGTTGAAAGCCAGACATTTAATAAATGGAAACAAAAATTAGAGCTTGAAAAAGGAGCTAGGATTTTTATTGCCAAAGCTGGCCAGCAGATTAAAGCTGGGAAATTTTTGTTTAAAGTTTTATTTCCAATAGAAAATGTGGAAAATAAAAAATTGAGAGAGCCAAACCAAGCCTCCATTGTTTTGAAAGGTATTTTTGGTAAATCAAAATTTATTTTTACGGGCGATGTCCCTTCAAAGGTTGAATTAGAATTAGTGAAAGAATATTCCCAAGAATTGCAGGCTAATGTTTTGAAGGTTTCTCATCATGGTAGCAAATACTCGAGCCATTCTGGATTTTTGGAAAAAGTTTCGCCCCAAATCGCTGTAATCAGTGTAGGACAGAATAATTATGGCCATCCGGCTATTGAGGTTATAGATCGGCTTTTGAGCTATGGCGTTCAAGTATTGCGTACGGACAAAGAAGGTGATATAAAACTACTATCAAATGGCCAGGAGCTTATCTTGGCCAGAAAAAATCAAAAATCAAAATTATAAATCAAAATTCAAATTATGGCCATTCATCTCAAACAAGAAAAAACCGTAGTAATAATTAAGCCAGATGGAGTAAAAAGGGGATTGATAGGCGAAATCATCTCGCGCTTTGAAAAGCGGGGGCTTAAAATTGTGGCTTTGGAGATGATTAGACCAACCAAAGAACAAATCGATGCTCACTATCCCAAAGATAAGGGTTGGATAAAACGGCTTGGCCAAAAGACTTTAAAAAATTATGAAAAATATGGGGTTGATCCAATAAAAGAATTGGGCACCAATGACCCTTTAAAAATAGGTCAAAAGGTAAGAGGATGGATTTTAGATTATATGACTTCAGCTCCCTTAGTTAAGATGGTGGTTCAAGGAGTTCATGCTATTGATATGGTTAGAAAGATCGTAGGCCACTCTTTGCCAAACGAGGCTGAGATGGGAACTATAAGAGGCGATTTTTCAGTTGATTCTCCAACCGTGGCTAATGCTGAAAAACGTGCTATTCACAATTTAGTCCATGCGTCAGAAACTCCAAAAGAAGCTGAACACGAGATCAACCATTGGTTTGCTCCAGAAGAAATCCATGAATACACCAGAGCCGAAGAAGATATGCAGTTTTAATTCAAAATCAAAGCTATAACCTCTTTTTGACAATTTCATTAGACTTACCCTTGACAAGCAATTTTGGGTTATGCTACTATTAAAGTAGCTCTTTGCACCAGAACCTCCTTCTATGTGAAAGAGCCTCTACCCTCTGACCTTTTTTAGCTTCCTGTATTTTAGTTCTAGATTTTTCCATTTTTCTAAGTCAGAGGGTAGAGGTTTTTTTCTTTTGTGCCACAAAAAATCTATTTTCCAAAGATAAGCATTAAAAGATAGAATGATAAGTTCAAAAAATAACTTAAAAATTCTATAAGCTCTAAAAAATCTTAAAATTCGATCTTGAAATTTAAAAGAAATATCAAAGAATTTTAAAAGCTTTTTTCGGTTTTACAATTTAGGTGAGTAAGTAAAAGGAATGATATATAGGAAGTAAAAGAGCTAATTCTTAAGTTTTATAACCAAACTTGAATCAGAAACTAGAACTATCAAACATTAAATTCTTGAATTTTGTGAGTGTTGGAAGATGTTGTGGACTTTATACCATACAAAAGATGAGATACATTTGTGGCAGTTCTTAAGGCACCAGAGATTGACTTACTTATTGAATTTAATTTCTCCAGACCTCATCAGTTATTTTGGCTCCAAAACTCCTATTGAGATAGCTCTGTCAGAAGTCTTACTTGTCCCAAAAGGACCCATCTAACCTACTCCTTGACAAAATAGAAGATATTGTGATATTATTGTAAAAATAAGGGCTGAGTCACTTTAACAAATAGAACCTTGAAAGGTTAGAGATAGACACTACACTCTGAATCCACAATTTTCCAAAGCACAGAATAGCTCTTTTACCCTTAAGCAAGTTTAGGCTCACTCTGAAGAAATTGAAGAGGACAGGCGCAGAGAGAGTTATTTTGTGAGCTGGAAACAACCGCTCGCAAATTTGACAACTAAAGGAGGCAACAATGCAAACAATGCAATGGTTCATTGAAGGGTTGAGAGAAATTCATGACAGGGTAGTTCGCATCACAGGTAGAGACATAAAATTGGTGCTGTTGAATGCCGGATTCCTAGCATATTTGTTGCTTTTTCGTAAGGCTGTATTTTTGCTGGTGGTTGACGCAATCGGCGATTACCTGTTGATGGTGTTAGGTGCAGTGGTGCTTTATTGGTTTTGGCAGGGTGCTGTGCGAGCACTTCAAAAACAACTCTCCAAAACCAAAGAGTCTTCACCTCAAGGTAACGAAGAGCAAAGATCAAGGTCTCAAGACGACTGAAGTTTCAGTCGCTTCTTCCTTCCAAAAGGACGCAATAGAATTTGGAGAATATCTGCAAAGTCTCGCTCAGGAATGGGCAGAAGCAAAGAGAAAAGAGGAACGATGCTCGTGATGTTAGTAAAGTAACTAGTTTCAAAAGGGAGCGGAAAGGCAACTTTACTGCTCCCCTCACAACCCTGCTTACAAAAAGAAAACCTTTGTCCAGAGAATTTTCTCGTTAGGTAGTTAGGTAGACTTTTTGCTAGGTAGACTTTTTGCAGGCAGAGTTGTGAAGAGATAGCTGAGGCAAATTCTAAAACCATGTATGTTAGGCCCTAACATATGTTAGGCCGGGCCTAACATTCTATGTTGTGGGCTTATACAGGGATTGACAAGAAGCTTTATGTAATATTAGGATAAAAGTAGAGCTTACCTCCTAGCGCCTCTACAGCTTGCGCTTTTGGCACCCCAACTTTGTGGTTGCGACCCTTCTTCACTGCGCATAGGGTAGAGGCGCTTTTTTATTATCGTGAGTGAGCTTTTTACTTACCTTGTAGGAAAACCTTTTTTACAAAGTAAGACATACTAGTCCAAAAAATTTGACAAGGAAATTTGCAAAGATTTAAAATAAATAATGCCCTGCGGATGTTTGTAAGCAGCTGTAACTACCATTCTTAAGGGATCCTTAATTGCTCTATCTCGTGGGATAGGGCTGCGGGAACCCACTTTATTGGGAAAGCGGCTTTCTTACAGACAATTCTGCAGGGCATACAGAGAACCCTGGTTTTAAAACCAGGGTTCTCTGTTAAAATTTTTTGTCAGACCTGCTTTTTAGAAAGCTTTATAAAATACCACTTTACAAGTTCTATTAAAATTAAGCTTACTGAGCTTACACCTATTACCAATAGCCAATCTTTCAAGAGTAAAGGCACGGTCCCTAACAAGAAATTAAAAGGAGGTAAATAAACTGCAGAAATTAACACCCCTAAGCTTAAAGCCCAACTTAAGAGCAAAAACTTGTTAGAAACCAGATTGATGTGCCAGATATTTTTTTTCAAGCTCTTACAAGAAAAAATATAGAGCAGAGAGTCTAAAGTTAAAGTTGCAAAAATCAGTGTTTGAATTTTAGGTAAGGGATACTGAACAATATGCAAGAGCCACAGAAACAATCCTAACAAAAGCAGGTTGGCAACAAAACTAATAATAACTACAATGCTCTTTATTTCTCGAGTTAGTAAAGGGGCTGAAAGTTTTTCAGGCTGTCTTTTCATTATCCCTTTTTCTGGCGGTTCAAAAGAGAGACTCATAGCTACTGGACCATCTTGAATAATATTTACCCATAAAATTTGAGCTGCGCTAATGGGAAGAATTAAAGGAAAATCCAGCAACTGAGAAATAACCATACTGCCACCAATTAAAGTGATTTCCGTAAAGCTGTCTGCCAAGAAATAAGCCATTACTTTCCTGATATTATCAACAATCGCTCGGCCCTCTTTTATTGCTCTAACTATGGTAGTGAAGCTATCATCTAATAGAATTAAGTCTGCAACTTCTTTAGCAACATCAGTTCCCGAACCAAGAACAACTCCAATATCTGCTTGCTTTAAGGCTGGCGCATCGTTAATCCCATCGCCTGTCATTGCTACCACTTCTCCCTGACTCTGCCAGGCTTTAACTATTTTATATTTTTGTTCAGGTTCCATTCTGGCATAGACTGCGATATTTTTTACATCTCTTGCCAGATCTTGCTCAGTCATATTGGCTAATTGTTGGCCTTCTAATGTTTTTTGCTTCTCTAAATCCAAGCCAAGTTTTTTAGCAATATATTGAGCAGTAAGTTTATGATCACCAGTGATAATAACAGGTTGAATTCCAGCTTCCATACAGATTCTCATTGACTGAATGACATCCTTTCTTAAAGGATCGCCCAAGAGTGCCAGCCCAAGAAAGATAAGTTCTCTTAACTCATCAGAAAAATTTTTTGATATAGAGTAAGACTTTAATAATTGTTTTTTTGCCAGGCCTATCACCCGAAAGCCCTTGCTAGCTTCTTTTTCGATTCTGGTTATTATTTTTTGCTCTTTTTGGAGAGTAAGTTCTTGAATCTCTCCTTGCTCATTATAAAAAGAGCAGAGTTTCACAACTTTTTCTGGAGCTCCAGCAACAAAAATTTCAAATGACCCTTGGTTAGTTTGATAAAGCTTTGCTAAATACTTATTGACGGGATCAAAATGCAGTTCGCTGATTCTTTCATAAGATTCGTAAATTTCATTAGTTAGAACCTTTTGCTCTATGGCAGCTTCAAAAAGAGCTCGATCGGTTGGATCACCTTGAATTTTCCAAGAGAGAGCTTCTTCATAAGGGTTTTCAATGATAGCATTGCTAACTAAAGCGCCAGCCAATAAAGCTGATTTTTCGTCTAAACTTGATCTCTTTTGCAAGAAAATTTCTGTTGGCGTGATAATTTGCTCTAGGCGCATTTTTCCTTGAGTTAAAGTTGCAGTTTTATCAGTTAAAATAACCGAAGCTGAACCTAAAGTTTCAGCTGCCATCAATTTTCTTATTAGACCTTTTCTTTTTAAGATGCGCTGGACACCCAAAGCCAAGATAACGGTCATAGCAATTGGTAGACCTTCTGGGATAGAAGCTACGGTAATGGCAATTGAAGTTATAAAAATAGTTGCAGGATCAAGCCCAGATATTAATCCTCCTAAAAAAATTAAAAAAGATAAAAACAAAACTAGGATTCCAATGAATCTAGCTAACTCTGACAGCCGTTTTTTTAAAGGGGTTTCAGTTTCAGGCGATCTTTTGATCAACTCTGAAATTTTCCCAAGTTCTGTTAAAGCTCCGGTATTGACTACGACGGCTTTACCTTCACCAAACTCCACTAAGGTTCCCATATAAACCATATTCTCTCTGTCAGCTAAAGGCGTAGATTCTGGCACAGGAGAGGTGTGTTTTTTAACAGGTAAGCTTTCGCCAGTTAAAGGCATTTCATTCAACGTTAGATTTTTGACTTCAATAAGCCTGGCGTCTGAAGGCACCCGATCTCCTGTTCTTAAAAAAATTATATCTCCTGGCACTAAATTTTGAGCCTCAATAATTATTCTTTTTCTTTCTCTGAGAACTCGAGCTTTGGGCACAAGACTTTTTCTTAATTTCTCCAGGGCACGATTTGCTTTGTATTCTTGTAAGAATCCCACAATAGTATTGACAAAAACCGCTGCCAAAATCACAATGGTATCAGTGTATTTTTGTAAAAACCAGGTAAATAAACTACAGATTACTAAAATATAAATGAGAGGGCTTTTAAATTGTCCAAAGAAAATTTTAAGCCTTGAGAGTTTTTCGGATTTGGGAAGGGTATTTAGTCCGAACTTTTTTTGCCTTAAAAGAACCTCTTTCTGGCTTAGACCAATTTCAGGATCAGTTTTTAGTTCAGCTAATACTTGATTGATTTCTTTGCTATGGGGGGCTTCCATTGTAATTTATTAATTTAGGTTAATTTTCTGACTCTAATTATCTAATTATATTATGTTTGATGATATTCCAAAAGAGTATAAGCTTGGTTGGACTAAATTTTTGGGAATTAGGATCGATTTATCTTTAAGACCTTTTATTCCACGGCCAGAAACAGCTCAAATGGTTAAAGCCATCATTAAAGAAATAAAAAACACAGATAGAAAAAGAGATATTGATTGTCTGGACCTTTTTGCTGGTTCTGGGGCTATTGGTCTTGCTTTACTGGTATATTTAAAAAACACAAAACTGGATTTTGGAGAGAAAAACCCTATTTTTTTAAAGCAAATTAAAATTAATCTTCATAAAAATTCAATTCCTGAATCAAGATATTCTATTATTCAAACTGATATTTTTTCAAATATTTTTTCAAAATACGATTATATCATTGCCAATCCGCCCTATGTCGCTGAAAAAAGGCTTAACCAGGTTCAAAAATCAGTTTTAGATTTTGAGCCAAAAGAGGCATTGTTTGGAGGCCCGGAGGGCTTAGATATTATAAAAAAATTTTTAGCTAGAGCCAAACTTTATTTAAAGCCAGGTGGCAAAATTTTTATGGAGTTTGACCCTTGGCAAAAACAAGATCTTCAAAAACTCTTTCAAAAATATGGCTATAAGACTTGGAAGTTTTTCAAAGATAACAACAATTTTTGGCGATGGGTTAAAATCACATAGCTTTGGTTTTTGTTTGAACCTTTTTAGCTTCAAAAGGTCTTATTTTAAACCTTTGATTTTATCGAGTTTAAAACATTGGGATGATAAATAAAATGGATATGAGAGTTGCTTTTACCTCTGGCAGTTTGATTCAGGATTTTGATGGTGTTTCAAATGTGGTTTACAAATACATAGATCTACTTAAAGCAAAAGGCGTTGAAATTATTGCTTTTTCTCAAATTACTCCAGCTATCTCAGAGCAAAAAGTTCCAATATTTAAAGTGCCCTCCTTTGCCATCCCATTATATAAAAGATACCGATTTTCTATTTTTACCAAGTCCATTCTTTTTAGAGAACTAAATAAATTTCAGCCAGACCTCATCCATATTCATACCCCGGATCTTTTAGGTTTTGAGGCTATAAATTATGGCCTAGTTCACAAAATTCCAGTAGTTGCCACACACCACACGCGCTTTGATGTCTACCTCTCTTATTATCATCTATCTTTTTTGACAAATTTGGCTTGGTTTTGGATGCGTAAACTCTACACTAAGTGTAATTTGGTTTTTTGTCCCTCAAAGCAAGTTCTTGAAGAATTGCAAATTAAGGGGATTTCAAATTTAATGCTTTTGTCCCATGGTGTAGATACAGCTCTTTTCAATCCCTCAAAACGCTCAAGAGAATTTCGTCAGAAATTAGGCCTAGAAAATAAAATAGGGCTTTTATTTGTAGGAAGGTTGGTATGGGAAAAAGACCTAAAGATATTAGCTGAGGCCTATAATATTTTGGCTAAAAAAAGGGATGTTGTTTTGATTTTAGTTGGCGAAGGACCAGCTAGACGAGAACTTGAAAGAATGATGCCCAAGGCTCTATTTTTGGGTCAAAAGTCTTCTAAGGAGCTTTCTGAGATCTATGCTTGTTGCGACATTTTTGTTTTTCCCTCTACTACCGAAACTTTTGGATTGGTTGCTTTAGAAGCTATGGCTTCAGGATTACCAGTGGTTGGAGTTGAAGCCTTTGGTCTTAAAGATCTTGTGCAAGATGGCAACACTGGCCTTCTAGCTAGACCAAAAGATAGTCAGGACTTTGCTTTAAAAATTCTTAGATTGATTGATGATAAGGTTTTAAGAGCTAAAATGGCGTTTGAAGCTTATAATTTTGCTCAAACTAAATGTTGGGATAATATCATAAATCAGGTTTTTTGGCACTACCAAAATGTAATTTCCTTAAATAAAAAGTCCTAAAACCAAAATTTTGCTTTTTGGAGATAATATGCTATTTTAAAATAGTATATGTCAAAGATAAGTTTATACCTTTCTCTTTTTTTTATTTTGGTCTTGGGGATTTTAGGAGTAAGTTTTGTTTTTCCCCAGTATCTAAAAATTCCTTTTGTGCCAAAAGTGCCTTTTAAATTAGGTCTTGATTTGCAAGGCGGTGTTAGGTTGGTTTACCAAGCAGATGTTTCCAAAGTTGAGCCTGCTCAGATTTCAGAGGCTTTAGCTGGATTAAGAGATGTTATCGAAAGAAGAATAAATTTTTTTGGAATTTCAGAGCCTTTAGTTCAACTTGCCGGAGTTGGCCAGACCAATCGGTTAATAGTTGAGCTAGCTGGGACGATTGAACCTGAAAAAGCTATCGAACTAATTGGCAGGACTCCTTATTTAGAATTCAGAAAAGAAAGGCCTAAAGAGGAACAAGATAAAATTCTAGCTAAAAGAGAGGAATTGGCCAAAGCCCAACAAGAGGGCAAGAAAATTGATGAGATTGAAAATTGGGCTTTGGCTTTTGAGGATCTCTTTTTGCCAACTGAGCTTACTGGTAAATACTTAAAAACCGCTCGATTAGATTTTGGAGGGCCAGCTTTACAAGAACCTTTGGTTTCTTTGGAATTTAACGAAGAAGGCGCCAAAATTTTTGAAAAATTGACTGAGGAGAATGTAGGTAAGCGTTTAGCAATTTATATTGATGATCAGCTAATTTCAGCTCCAGTGGTTCAAGAAAAAATTTCAGGTGGCAAGGCCCAAATTACAGGTAAATTTACTATTCAAGAAGCAAGGGAATTAGCTAGAAATCTTTCAGCTGGAGCTTTGCCTTTGCCAATTAAACTTGTATCCCAAGAACAAGTTGGCCCAGCTTTAGGTCAGTTGTCTCTCCAAAAAAGCGTTAAGGCAGGTGTTATTGGTTTTATGGCCATTGCTATTTTCATAATCATTTTTTACCGCTTGCCAGGATTGCTTTCAGTTATATCTTTATTTTTGTATGCTATTTTTACTCTAGCTATTTTTAAGCTTTTTGGGGTAACTTTAACCTTAGCTGGGATTGGTGGATTTATTCTTTCTATTGGTATGGCTATTGATGCTAATATCCTTATTATGTCGCGATTTAAAGAAGAAGTGAGAGAGCGCCAAAATATTCTTTTTAGCTTGAGCCCAGCTTTTTTGAGAGCCTGGCCAGCAATTCGCGATGGTAACTTAACGACAATGTTGGTAGGTCTAATTATGTTTGGTCTTGGCACAAGTTTTGTCAAGGGTTTTGCTCTTACTTTAATTTTGGGTTTAGTAATTAGTATCATTGTGGCTATGGGAATTTGGAGGATTTTATTTGAAATTGTAGCTTCGAGTAAATTTTTGCGCTCATTATGGCTTTGGACCTAACTAAATTATTAATATGCCTTTTTGATTTTAATGTTTGAGCTCTAATATGTTTCCCTTCACTAGATATCGAAAATTTTATTTTGTCTTCTCAGGAATTTTGACTTTAGCCTCGGTCTTGGCCATTATTTTTTTAGGCTTTAGACCTGGCATTGAATTTACGGGTGGGAGTTTATGGGATTTTCAATTTAAAGAAAAACAGCTTTCTAGCCAAGAAATAAGAGAAAAGCTGCAACCTTTATCTTTGGAGGCTAGAGATATTGTAGTTCAAGAATTAGGTGGGAAAATTTTTAGCGTCAGACTCCAAAGCCCAAGCGAGGACTTAAAAGAAAAAGCAATTGAATTATTGGGTGGCAAAGAGCAGATTGAAACTTTAAAATTTGAAGCTATAGGACCAATTATCAGCAAGGAACTTCAAGAAAAAGCTCTCCTTTTAACCTTGCTGGCCTTGCTTGGAATTCTAATTTATATTGCGGTTGCTTTTTATAATTTAAAATGGCCAATTAGTTCTTTGGAGTATGGTTTAATTGCCTTAATTGCACTGGCTCATGATCTTTTGATATTGGTAGGGATAGTCGTTGTCTTGGGGCATTTTTATGGGGTGGCTTTTAATATCCCGATCTTGGTAGCTCTTTTAACCGTAGCTGGCTACTCAGTAAATGACACGGTTATTATTTTTGACAGGATTCGAGAAAATTTAAGACATACTAAATTTTTGACTTTTGAAGACCAGGTTAATCTGGCTCTTAATCAGACCTTTAGCCGATCTGTTAACACCGCTCTAACTACCCTTTTGGTTCTTTTGGCCTTAATTTTTTTTGGCGGCCAAACTTTATTTTATTTTGCCCTTACTTTAATTATTGGCATTGTCTTTGGGGCTTATTCCTCTATCTTTATTGCTGCTCCTTTATTGGTTACAAGGTGGAAGTCAAAACAAAAAATTCTTGTTGACAAAATCAAAAAAGAATGATATCAATATCCTAATAAATTCAATTGATGGAAATTGCCCTATGTCTCTTAATTATCAAAACATAGTTGAAGAGCTTCTTAACTTTTTATCTCCAAGACAAAAAGAAGTTATAATTAGGCGTTTTGGCTTGCACCATCAAGAACCAGAAAGCTTGCAGGAAATTGGCAATGACTACAAGGTTTGCCGAGAAAGGATAAGACAAATTCAAGAGAGAGCTTTAGAAGTTCTTCAAGAAAGAGTTAAAGAAAATAAAAAAATTTTTGTTTACTTTAAAGAGCATCTCAAAAAACATGGGGGTTTGCGCAAAGAAGAATTACTCCTATCTCATTTTGATAGAGAAGGAATTTTTTTAAACCACATTGCTTTTTTACTGAATTTGGTTAAAGATCTTGAACGTCATAGAGAAGACCAAGAGCTCCATACCCTGTGGCATTTAGGCCAAGAGAATTTATCTAAAGCTAGAGAGGTTATATATTATATAATTGAATTTTTTGAAAAAATAAATCGACCTTTGCCTTTGCAAGATTTGGTATCTGAAACCAGCCGTAAGCTTAAACTTCATTCTTTACACCTTATTTCTTGCCTTGAAGTCTCAAAACTCATTGATAAGGGCCCAACTGGTTTTTGGGGTTTAGTTAAATGGCCTGAAATAAATCCTCAAGGGGTTAGAGATAAAGCTTTCATCATTTTTAAACAAGAGCAAAGACCCCTCCATTTTAGGGAGGTAGCTGATAAAATAAACGAGCTTTTCTTTCATCGAGGTTTGAGCCAAAGAAAAGCTTTACCTCAGACTGTCCATAATGAATTAATCAAAGATTCAAGATTCGTTTTAATTGGACGAGGCCTTTATGCTTTAAGAGAGTGGGGCTTTAAAGAAGGAAGGGTAAAAGATATTTTAATTGATATTCTTAAAAACAGCCCAAAGCCCTTAACCAAACAAGAAATTTTACAGCAGGTGGCAAGCCAGCGCCTTGTTAAAGAGAACACGGTCTTACTTAACCTAGCTGACAAAAAATTATTTACCAAAGATCAAGATGGGAGGTATAAGCTTTTAGAGAACTTCAGAGCTTAATTGGAAATTGAATCTAACTTATTAGTTTATATGACGGTTCCACCAGAGGTAAATTTTATTCTTTCTTGGCTGATTGAAATTTTAAAAGCCTGGTGGTGGGCTTTTTTACCATTTTTTCTTTGGCCATTTTTTAAAGAATTATGGTTGTGGTGGCGCCAAGAGATCTATGCCTCAAAACAAGACCCTTATGTTGTTTTAGAAATCATTCCTCCCGAAGAAATGGCTAGGCCAATTAAGGCTATGGAAAATGTTTTTGCCAACTTATGGCCATTTTACGAAGGTCGAGATTTTAAAGAAAAGTGGTGGGATGGCAAATATCAGAGGTCTTTTTCAGTAGAAATTGTTTCTTTAGGTGGCAAAATTCACTTTTTATTAAGAGTTCCCAAGAATCTAAGGTCATTAGCTGAAGCCTCAATATATTCTCAGTATCCTGATGCTGAAATAGTGGAATTCAGAGATTATACCCAGGATGTTCCTGCAAATCTACCAGATCATCCTGATTGGGATTTGTGGGGAGCTAGTTTGAGGACGATAAAGGACGATGTCTATCCAATTAGGACTTATTTGGATTTTGAATCCGGAGAATCTCTTCCTGAAGAAGAACAAAGGATAGATCCAATTTCGGCCTTGTTGGAAGGCCTGTCAACTTTAAAAGAAGGAGAGCAAATGTGGATTCAGATAGTAATGAAACCCGTGACTAACGATGAAAATAATTACCAAGATCGAGCTAGAGAAATTGTAGACAAATTGTTTGGCCGACCACAGAAAAAAGAGAGTTTCAAACCTATTTTCCAAGAAGCGGTCGAATTTTTGGTAATAGGTCCCAAAGAAGAAGTTAAAAAAGAAGAGCCTTTAATTTCTTTTTCAGCTTTAATGAAAACTCCAGGGGAAACAGAAATAATTAAGAGCATTGAGAGGAAAGTTTCTAAAAAAATGTATGAATGTCACTTTCGTTTTATCTATTTAGGTAAAAAAGATGTCTTTTTTAAGCCCAATGTGAGGATACCTTTTGGTTTTGCCAATCAGTATACCACAGAAAATTTAAACGGCTTAAGACCTTACAAGCCCAGTATGACCAATGTAACTTTTGGTTTTGTAAAACTTAGAATTAAATATAGAAAAAGACGAATTTTTCGGCTATATAAATATCGCTTGCCTCCTACTTGGCCTTTAGCTCCAAAACAAGATGGCACAGATGGCGTTTTTGTTCTCAACACCGAGGAACTGGCTTCTTTATTTCATTTACCATCAAGAATGGTAGCTCCAACTCCAGCTTTGCCAAGGATTCCTATAAAGAGGGGAGAGGCGCCATGGGCTTTACCAACATAAATAAAATATAAAAATAAAAATTGTTTTTGGATTTTGATTTATATATGCCAACAGAAAACAACGATATTGTCTATTTTGGAATGACCAATTTTAGAGGAAAGAGAGTTAAGTTTGGCATTAAAACCGATGACCGTCGACGGCATTTTTATGTTATTGGTAAAACTGGGATGGGCAAAACTGCACTTTTAGAGAATATGGCTATTCAAGATATTCAGAAAGGTCGGGGCATTGGTTTTATTGATCCTCACGGAGAAGCTGCAGAAAAATTGTTAGAATTTATTCCAAGAGAAAGAATAAATGATGTGGTCTATTTCAATCCAGCTGACATCAATTATCCTATACCCTTTAATGTGATGGAACAGGTTGGGCCTGAATTCAGACATTTGGTTGCTTCTGGTCTTATGGCAACTTTTAAAAAAATATGGCCAGATGTTTGGTCAGCTCGAATGGAGTATTTACTCCACAATACTATTTTAGCTCTGTTAGAAATCCCAAATTCTACTATTTTGGGTATTAATCGTCTTTTGGGTGATGCCGAATATCGAAAGAAAATCATAGAAAAGGTAAAAGATCCAATTGTAAAATCTTTTTGGCAAAATGAGTTTTCAAGATACCCCCAAAGATACGAAGTTGAAGCTACAGCTGCCATTCAAAATAAGGTTGGGCAGTTCATTTCCAATCCTCTTATTCGCAACATTGTTGGTCAGGTGAAATCTAAAATTGATATACGCAAGATAATGGATGAGGGCAAAATTTTAATAATTAATCTTTCCAAAGGGAGAGTAGGTGAGGAGAACTCTCTTTTGCTGGGAGCTTTAATGGTCACAAGACTTCAACTTGCGGCTATGTCAAGAGTTGATATTCCTGAAGATCAGCGCCGGGATTTTTATCTTTATGTTGACGAGTTTCAAAATTTTGCTACTGAGGCTTTTGCTACTATTTTGTCTGAGGCTAGAAAATATCGCTTATCTTTGATTTTAGCCCATCAATATCTTGCTCAGTTAGAGGAGGAGAAAGGTAAGAGTTCAGTTAGAGATGCGGTATTTGGTAATGTAGGCACGATCGTGACTTTTAGAGTAGGAGCTGAAGATGCTGAGATTTTAGAAAAAGAATTTATGCCTGAATTTATGCAAAAGGATTTGGTCAATTTGCCAAAATATCACATCTATGTGAAGCTAATGGTAGATGGGGTAACAAGTCGACCTTTTTCAGCTGTCACCTTGCCACCACCACCTTCGCCTGTAAGATCTTATAGAGATCGCGTGATTCAAGTTTCAAGAGAACGTTATGGGGTTTCAAGAGCCTTGGTCGAAGAAAAAATTGCAAGGTGGGTTGGGTTTTTGGGTGAATTGCCAAAGCCAAGCATTGTTGGCGGTTTTTCTGAAATTTATGACGCTATTTGTTCTAAATGTGGAAAGCCAACCAAAGTTCCATTTAAGCCAGATGGCAAGCGTCCTACTTATTGCAAAAAGTGCCGAAAAAAGCTTAAAATTGAAGATAAAATCCAAGAAAAAGAAGAATTCATTTCTCTTACCAAACTTCCTCCTCGCTTTGAAAAACCTAAAGAACCTTTAAAGTCAAAAAGCCAAGCTCATTTGAAAGAATTGAGAGAAATTTTGCAAAAAACCCTTAGCACCAAAAATCAAAAATAAATTTTAATTTTATGCTAAAAATCCTTGAAGATCTTAATGTCTTTAACAAAAGAGTTTTAGTTAGAATATGTCTTGATATTCCCTTTGATCAAAAAGGAGAGCCAACAGATACTTTTAGGATTGAAAGGGCATTGGATACTTTAAAGTATTTATTAGATAGGAAAGCTAAAATTATCTTGCTTTCAAAAAGAGGCCACGAAGAAGATTTAAGTTTACAGCCCTTAGTTCCAATTTTATCCAAATTTTTAAATCAAGAGGTAAAGTTTGTCCCAGAATGCATTGGTTTGAGAGTCCAAAAAGCTGTTTTGGCTCTAAAGCCTGGCGAAATTCTTTTGTTAGAGAATGTAAGGTTTCACCAAGAAGAGAAAAAAAATGATCCTGAGTTTGCCAAAAGCTTGGCTCTTTTGGGCGAGGTTTTTGTTAACGAAGCCTTTGCCGACTCTCATAGAGCCCATGCCTCTATTGTTGGCATACCAAATTTTCTACCTTCTGGAGCTGGAAAGCTTTTTCAAAAAGAAGTTAATGTTTTAAGCCAGGTTTTATTAAATCCTTGGAGACCACTGGTAGCTTTAATTGGTGGCATTAAAGTTAGCACTAAAGCAAAAGTTATAAAGCACTTTTTAGAACATGCTGATGAGGTGCTATTGGGAGGAGAGATTGCAAATGCTGTTTTGAGAGCTAAAGGTTTATGTGTATCAAAACCCTTACTAGATTCTCAAGATCAATTTTCTCTTCAAAATTTGAATTTGACCAGCCCCAAACTTCATTTGCCAATTGATGTTATTGTTTCAAGTACCAAAGATGGTCAGCTTTACACTAGGCAAACAGGACCTGGCGCTGTTAGGCGAGATGAAATGATTCTGGATATTGGATCTGCAACCATAGAGCTTTTTGGAAAAATTTTAAAGCAAGCTAAAATGATTGTCTGGGCAGGTCCTTTAGGATATTTTGAGAATAAGCTTTTTGAAAGAGGAACTAAAGAAATTGCTGATATTATTATTAAAAATCACCAGGCCTTTAGATTAGCAGGCGGTGGCGATACGGTTTTTGCCCTTAAAAAATTTAATGTCAGAGATAAATTTGATTTTGTTTCAACGGGTGGAGGAGCGATGCTTGAATTTTTAGCTGGAAAGAAATTGCCCGGACTAGAAGCCTTAGAAGCTTAATTTTTATATCTTTTCTAACTTTACCTCAAAAATCAAATTCATTCTATGCCTCCTCAGATTAAGAATTTAAAAAAAGTAGCTCAACGCCTTAAAGAAGCTATCAGGCTAAAAGAAAGAATCATTTTATTTGGCGATTCTGATCCAGATGGAATAGGGTCGGTTGTTATTTTAAAAGAGGCCATTTCCTCTGCAGGTTGGAAGATAGACAAAATTTTATTTTCAGATAGATATTCTTCTGCCCCAGGCCTTACTCTAAAAGTTTTAGAAAGAGTAAAACCAGATCGTCCAGCTTTGTTTATTCTATTAGATTGCGGAATTTCCAACTTTCAAGAGATTGAAAAAGCTCAAGAACTTGGCTTTGAAGTTATAGTTATTGACCATCATGAGCCAGGTTTTGAACTTCCAAAGGCCTCTTTGATTATCAATCCCAAACAACCAGGCGATAAATACCCTTTTAAAATGCTTGCAACTGCTGGTTTAGTTTTAAAGCTTGCCAAAGAATTGTTGGGCAAGAAGATAAGTCCAGGTCTTTTGCAAAGTTTTAAAGAAATTGCAGCTTTGGCGACAATTTCAGATATGATGCCTCAAGAAGCTGATAATCTCTTTATTATTCAAGAAGGAATAATGTCTTTAAAAGATACCTTAAGACCTGGCTTGAGAGCCTTAATAAAAACAGCAGGTCTTCAAGAAATTCAAGATCCCTGGCAGTTAGCCTCTAAGTTATCAGCTTTACTGGGAGCAGGTAATTTTATTGATGATTTTACTCATGAGACCTACCTTTTATTGATAGAAGACCAAGAAGATAAAGCTATCCAATTGGCTCAAAAGCTTTGTCATAACTATCAAAACAAAAAAGAAACTATTGAAAAAATTACAAAGGAAGTTTTAGAGAAAATTAAAAATGCTTATGAGTCTTTGGAGATTGTTTTTGAAGGCAGTCCTGATTGGAAGCTTAATTTTTTGGGGCCAGTAGCCTCCAATATTTTAAAAGAATTAGAAAAACCCGTGTTTTTATATCAGCAAGGTAAAGAAATTACTCGAGGTTCAATAAGGGTCCCTTGTGAGTATAATGCTATTTTAGCTTTAGAACATTGCAAAAATTTTTTAGAAGTTTTTGGAGGCCATCCTCAAGCTGCTGGTTTTACAATTGCTACTAAAAACTTAGAAAGCTTCAAAAATTGCCTTATTCAATACTTCAAAAGCCAAAAGAAATAAAATAAAAAGGACATTTAGTTTATGCAGAGAATTTTTATTTATATTGATGGTGGTTCAAGAGGAAACCCAGGACCTTCAGCTATTGGTGTTGTTTTTTGCAATGAAAAGGGGCAGTGCTTTAAAGAGTATGGACAATATATTGGTGAGCATACCAATAATGAGGCTGAATATCTGGCAGCTATTTTTGCTTTAAAAAAGTTAAAGGAGTTTTTTGGTAAACAACTAGCTAAGAAAAGCCAGGTAGAGATAAGAACCGACTCTGAATTTTTAATAAAACAAATAAAAAGAGAATATAAAATTGAGGATCCTGAAATTCAAAAACTATTTTTGGAGCTATGGAATTTAAGAGTTGAGCTACCCAATGTTAAATTCAGGTATGTTGCTCGAGAGAAAAATTTAAGGGCAGATTCTCTAGTTAATCAAGTTTTAGATCAAAAAACAAAAGAACAAAAACTAATTTGATCAAAACTTGTTTTTGCTAAACTTAAAACAAGTTTGAATTTAAATTGAAAAAGATAAGATACATTTGTGAAATCCCTTTATTTAATTTAACTTCTCAAGGCCTCATCACTCATTTTGGCTCTAGAACTCCTTTTGAGATAGCCTTGTTTTATAAGCCTTAACTTTTCCCAAAAGTACTCACCTAGGACAAAAATTTGACAGAAAATTATGATTGATGTATAGTAAGAATGCGGTTTGGGTAAGTTAGGCGATTGCCCCTTTTTGGGGAGGAAAGTCCGAACACTCAACCTGCCACTATTTTAAGTGGTAGGTAAAGGTAGCGGGTAATACCCGCCGAGAGTAATCTCAGGGATGCGAACAGAGACGGTTTTATCCGCAAGGATAGAACCGCCCCGTCAAAATACGGGGCGAGTCCCTTAGGCAACTAAGGGGGTGAAACGGCTAAATTCCTACCTGAGTGCAAGAGCAAACCTTCTATCACTTTTGAGACTAAATCTCTGAGGAGTTTTAAAATCATAACTCCAAAAGTGGTGGAGGGGAAAAGTAGCTCGCTAGATCCTTCGAGCAATCGAAGGACCAGATTGATAATCGCCAAGGATTTATTTAGGTTAGCCTTTTAATGAGGCCAGCCTAAAAATCCTACAGAATTCGGCTTATTACTTGCCCAAGCCGTTTTTTTATATTTGATACCTTTTTACTGTTTCTTTCTAGATTAAGAGAGTGTTTTTAGATAGAAGTTTTTGATTCTGAAAATGGTAAAGTTATAATAAAAATTATGGACCAAGCCAACATTAGAAATTTTGTTATCATAGCTCATATTGATCATGGAAAATCTACTTTGGCTGATAGATTTTTAGAATTGACGGGCACCATCTTAAAAAGAGCTCACCAAGAGCAATATCTTGATATGATGCCTCTAGAAAGAGAGAAGGGCATTACAATTAAGATGCAACCTGTTAGAATGCTTTATAGGCCTTGGCAATTTTCAATTAATTCTTTTGAGCACCAAAAAACCAAATTTTGGGAGAGCTCTAACCAAGATTCAAACTTAAAAACAGAATATATCTTGAATCTGATTGATACGCCAGGGCATGTAGATTTTTCATATGAAGTTTCAAGAGGTTTGGCAGCTGTTGAGGGGGCAATTTTATTAGTAGATGCCACCAAGGGCGTGCAAGCTCAAACCTTATCCAATTTAGCTTTAGCTAAAAAACAAGGGCTTTGTATTATTCCTGCGATTAACAAAATTGATCTAAAACATGCCAACATTGATTTGACCAGAGAGCAGATCAAAACTGTTTTAGATTCTAGAGATCAAGATATTCTAGAGATCTCAGCAAAACAAGGTCTAAATATCAAAGAGCTTTTAGACCAAGTAATAACCAAAGTTCCTCCACCTTCTGGTGACCCAAATAAACCTTTAAGGGCTCTTATCTTTGATTCAAAATATGATCCTTATCAAGGTGTGATAGCTTTTGTGAGAATTGTTGATGGTAGTGTTTCTGAAAGCCAAGAGATTTATTTAATCAAACAAAAAGTCAAAGGTTTTGCAAAAGAAGTGGGATATTTTTTACCAGATTTAAAACCTGCCCCAAAACTTTCAGCTGGTGAGATTGGGTATATTGCAACTGGCATCAAAGAACCAGCTCTAATAAGAGTAGGAGATACCATAACTCATTTTCAATCTTCAATTTCAAATTTTAAAATGCCACCACCTTTGCCAGGATACCAAGAACCAAAGCCAGTTGTTTTTGTCAGTGTTTATCCTGAAAAAGCTAATGACTTTCCAAAATTAAAAAGGGCTTTAGAGCAATTATATCTTCAAGACCCAGCTTTTTCTTTTGAAGTAGAAAGAGGACAAATTTTAGGGCAAGGTTTTAGATGTAGTTTTTTGGGAACTTTGCATGCTGAAATTATTTTTGAAAGATTAAGGCGGGAGTTTGATTTGGAATTAATAATTTCAAAACCCCAGGTACCTTATCAAATTTTAAAGGACAAAGAAGTATTCTTTGTTTATAAAGCTAATGATTTCCCAGATGATTCTTCTAAAATAGTTATTAAAGAGCTCTGGGTTGAGTTAGAGCTCATCACTCAAGCTGAGTATCTAGGAAGTATTTTGGAGCTTTTGCATACTATTGAGGGTCGTAAAAAAGAAATAAAAAACTTTGGGCCTGGACATTTTATCTTGGTTTACTCAATACCCTTGCGCGAACTAATGCTGGGCAATTTTTACGAAAAAATAAAAAGCGTCTCAAAAGGTTTTGCCTCGTTAAATTATAATATTATTGGCTGGCAGCCAGCTAACTTAGTAAGAATGGATATTTTGATTGCTGGAGCTAAAGAGGACCTTTTGACTGAGATCGTGCCCAAAGACAAAATATATCAAGAAGGCCGAAAAATAGTTGAGAAGTTAAAAGAAATCCTGCCCCGCCAGCAGTTTGCCGTGGCTTTACAAGCTAAAGTTGGTGGCAAAATAGTTGCCAGAGAGACAATTCCAGCTCTAAAGAAAGATGTAACTGGATATCTATATGGCGGAGATTATACTAGAAAGAGGAAATTGTTAGAAAAGCAGAAACGAGGTAAAAAAGAGCTCCAAAAGAAAATGCAAGGTAAACTCAGAATTTCTCCAGAGACCTTCTTGAAAATTTTAAGGGCTTAATAAGGCGAGACCACCAGAAAACCTATCATGCTTAAAATTACTAATAAAACAATTACGAGCCACAATATTTTTAAAATTTTAGACTTAGCCATAAAATTAAATTGAAATTCAAAAATAAATCTAAGAATTTTCTATTATTTTTATTTTAATTTTATGATAAGACAAAATCATAAATTCCAAAAGGGCTCCAAAAAGGAAATTACAGGCATACTCTTTATTTGGCTTTTATTTACAGCTCTTACGGTTTTTCTCATTCTTGCCAACATTAAACTTAAGGCTCACAGAGAGAGAGTTCAAGCTGGAATTTTAGATTTATCTTTACAAATTGAAGTTCTCAAAAAAGAAATAGCTCTTTTTGATTCTAAAATTTCAGGTAAATTTGACCCTTTTTATTTAGAAAAACAGGCTCGCGAGGTTTTAAATCTTAAAAAAGCTGGGGAGCAAGCAGTAATAATTCTAAATTCGCCTTCAGAAACTAAAGAAAGCCAAAATATTGAGAGGCAATCAGATAAACTTGATAACTTGTTTCAAGATCTGATATACAGAATTAGGAGATTTTTTAGGTTTTGATGCGGGATTAGTATAGTGGTAGTACATCAGCTTCCCAAGCTGAAGGCGCCGGTTCAATTCCGGTATCCCGCTCCCAATTTTTGAAAGTTTAAATGCCGCCTTAGCTCAGCAGGTAGAGCAACACTTTCGTAAAGTGGAGGTCCCGAGTTCGAATCTCGGAGGCGGCTCTAAAGAACAAATTTTTGATTTTGAAACTTTTGTAAGACCAGAAAGAAATTGAAAAAGACCTCAAAAAGCAAACAAAAATTTGGTCTAAGTTCAAAAAAGTTGAAAATTCTAAGGTTATATAATATTATGAATAAAACCCATATTAACCCCTCCACCATTCAAAACTTAGCTATCTGCCTCAAAAATTTAAGAGACCGTCTTTGACTTGCCAAAAAAGACACGACAACTCCAGGTCTTGCTTAAAGAATCAGAACAGCCTGGATTTTGGCAAAATAGAGATCGAGCCATTGAGGTTAGCAAAAAAATTTCAGAGCTTAAGGAGGAAATTGAGCTTTTTGAGAATTTGGAAAAGAAAGTTTCAGAATTAGAAGAATTATGGGTTTTGGCCAAAAAAGATGAGAATTTGGCCAAAGAGCTTAATTTACTAGTTAGCAAGGTTTCTAAAGAGATAAGACAGTTAGAATTAAAGAGATTTCTTGGAGGGCCCTATGACCAAGGTTCAGCTTTAATAGAGATTTTCGCAGGAGCTGGCGGTCAGGATGCTCAAGATTGGGCAAGGATTCTTTTGAGAATGTATGAAAGATATGCTCAAAAGAAGGGATGGTCTACCAGGATTATTCACCAATCTTTTGGGCCAGGGGTATGGGCCGGGGAGCCTGGCATTAAAGAAGCTTCCTTAGAAGTTGAAGGAAAATATGCTTACGGTTTTTTAAAAGGTGAGAGAGGGGTACATCGTTTAGTTCGCATTTCTCCTTTCTCGCCTCAAAATCTTCGCCATACTTCCTTTGCAAAAGTTAATGTTCTGCCATTAGCCATAGCTCAAGGCAAAGTCAAAATAGAGATAAAACCAGAAGATTTAAAAATTGAGACCTTCAGAGCTTCAGGTCCTGGTGGTCAATATGTCAATCGTAGAGAATCGGCAGTCAGAATTCATCACCTGCCAACTGGCCTTGTGGTTTCGTGTCAATCAGAAAGAGTCCAAGGACTTAATAGAGCTAAAGCTCTTGAGATTTTGAAAGCTAAACTTTTGGATCTTAAAGAGCAGGAGTTTAAAATAAAGAAAAAAGAGTTGGGGGTTAGCGATGTTGTGGCTAGTTTTGGAAACCAAATTCGCTCTTATGTTATGCATCCTTATAAACAAGTAAAAGATCTTAGAACAAATTTTGAGACCCAAGATATTGAAGCGGTTTTAGATGGAGAGCTTGACCCCTTTATTGAAGCTGAGATAATGCAAAAAACTTAGACTTAAAATTAAAGAATGGTTTTTAGAAAAAATTGAAAAACCAACAAAAATGATTTCTTTTCAGCAGGTATCCAAAATATATCCCCCAAATACCGTGGCCTTAGATAGAGTTTCCATAGACATTCAAGATAATGAATTTGTTTCAATTACGGGCAGGTCAGGAGCAGGCAAGACTACTTTAATTAAGCTTTTGTTGGGCGAAGAAAAACCAACCTCTGGTAAAGTCCTCTATAATGGTCAAGATGTGAGCAAAATCAAACCACGACTTTTGCCTTTGCATCGCCGAAATTTTGGGATTGTTTTTCAGGATTTTAAACTTCTAAAGCAAAAAACGGTTTATGAAAATGTTGCTTTTGCTTTAGAAGTTCAAGGAGTTAGAGCTCAAGAGATTGCGGTAAATGTTATTGAGGCCTTAAAAGTAGTTGAGATGTTGCCAAAGGCAGATAGTTTTCCAGAACAACTTTCTGGTGGCGAACAACAAAGAGTGGCAATAGCTAGAGCTATTATTAACCGACCTAAAGTGTTAATAGCAGATGAGCCAACCGGAAACTTAGATCCCTACAATACTTGGGAAATCGTAAGACTACTTTTGAAAATCCACGAATTAGGAACGACAGTTATTTTAGCAACCCATAACCGCGAGATCATAAATTTTCTTGAAAAAAGAGTCATTACTTTTGAAAAAGGCAAAGTTATAAGAGATGTAAAGAAGGGGAGATACGTTTTATAAATTAAAAATTTTCAATTTAAAAACCTAATTTTCAAACAAAAGTTTTTGGTCATTAAAATTTAATGAAAATTGCAAACTGGTAATTGATAATTTTATTTATGTTTATTTCTTTTTGGCGCATTATCTATTGGGGTTGGCAGGGATTTAAAAGAAACAGTGGAGCATCTATTGCTACGAGCGTGATGATGGTGGTGGTGCTTTCCTTGGTTACTTCTTTATATTTTCTGAGATATCTTACTGATTCTGCAGTGGCATTTTTAGAAGATAAGTTGGCCCTCACGATTTATTTTAAGCGTGAGGTTTTAGAAGACCAGATTTTAAATGCCAAGTTAGAATTAGAAAGACTGCCAGCTGTAGAAAAAGTAGTTTATATTTCTAAAGAAGAAGCTTTAAGAATTTTTACCCAAAAGCACCAGGACAATATATTGATAGAGCAAGCTCTGGCCGCAGTAGGTGCAAATCCATTGCTTTCGCATTTAGACATTAAAGCTACAACACCTGATCAATATCAAGTGTTGGCCGAATTTCTTTCTGAAGGTGCTTCTTTTAAAGATGCGATTGACCATATAAACTTTTCTCAACTAAGCCCAATTATTGCCAGGGTTCAAAGAATTACTTCAGGTTTAACGGGTTTAGGTCTACTTTTGACTTTTACTTTTAGCTTTATGGCTTTTTTAGTAGGTTTTAACACTATTCGCCTCGCAATTTTTAGCCTAAAAGATGAGATTCAAATTATGCGTTTAGTTGGGGCTTCAAATTTTTACATTCAAGGGCCTTTATTGGTGCAAATTATTATTGCCAGCTTGATTGCTTCTTTCTTGATTTTTGGCATTACCGCTTTAGCAACATATAGCTTTAATCCAAAAGTGGAAGTTTTCTTACCAGGAGTTGATATTTTTAGCTATTTTGTTAATAATATTCCAGAAGTTTTATTGTTGAACCTTGGAGTAAGTATCAGTTTGGGCATTTTCTCAAGTTTGGTTGCAATGCGAAAATATCTTGAGATTTAAATAAATTTTGCGAGGTCGTCTAATGGTAGGACAATGGGCTCTGGACCCATTAATCCTGGTTCGAATCCAGGCCTCGCAGCCAGAGGATGTTTTTGAAGGGGCGAGGTTTTCTGTTTCGTGCCTTTTTCGCTATGCTTCACGACAAAATTATGCCTACCTTTTTTTATTTTTATACTCGCTAAATGTTACCCACTACCAAAGACTCTGAGTGACAAAAATTCCTTAAACCAGAGTTCCTTTTTTGTCAACCTGTCATATGTCAGGCTTTGATGCAAGTTGATTTAATAAAAAAATGAAAATTAGCTTGCCATGGCTATTTGATAAAATTTTTTACTTCCTTAATTTTCTTTACTTTTTGGCAATTTTTCGTTACCATTGTAATAAATTAAGAAAATTTTGAAACCATTACTTGAAGTAAAAAAATAAATCACCAATTGCTGAAAATATAAAGAAATATCGCCAAAAATTAGGCATTTCTCAAGACAGGTTATCTAAGTTAGCCGATGTTACCTATAACACGATTATTAAAATTGAGCCGGGAGCAAATAAAAATCCGACTATTGAAACATGGCAAAAATTGCCAAAGCATTAGGGGTCGGAGTAGATGATTTAATTAACAAACAGAACTATGAATACAATTTCAAATAAACAGCCCTATCAGGAGTTTTTAAAGAGGTTGAAGACATTGATCAGTAAGAATCCCAAACTCATTAAAATTACTTTAAGTAATATTTTTACCATGAGATTGGTCGGGAATAAAACCCATGGAGATTTAGCAGAAATCGCGCTTGCGGAATTCATTAATCAGTATATGTATGATTACAAATCTGAACATATTGGTAAGCAAAAATTTCGAGCAAAGGAGTTTGAGGAAGATATAAAAGTAATTAATGAAATCAACAAGGAAGAATTTTTGATAAGTATCAAGGCCTATGGGCATGGTCCACTTCAACTCTCAACGGATAAACAATTTAAAATGTTTCCTAAATTGAAGAAAATTTTCGGTAAAAAGATAAAAATCCAGGGCAATAATAAAATTTCACAAATTTTAGAAAGTGAAGAATTCTTTGCGTTGAATTATTTAAATGTTTTACCTCTGATTTATGATGAGAAAAATAAAAGATGTAATATCATGGTTTTTGATTTAGATAAAGCAAAACGAGAAGCAGAAACTATAAAATTAGAGGCCGAAGGAAAGGGCAGAAAATATCCGACCTTTAGATTCTACAATGCGAAAGGCGATTATATTTGTGAAGTTAGATATGGTGGGAAAGACGCAAATGCGCTTCAGCGCGGCTTTTGGACACATACACAACACGGAGAGAAATATTTCGATAGTTTAACCGGAGGATGGATAGATTATTCTGATAATGAAGTATTAGTTAAACTTTTTAGATATGCTCTAGTTTCTTCTCAACAAGGGCACGATGAAGCGATAACTACGCTAGCAAAGGATATAGAAAAATTGAAAAGTGGACAAAATTAAAATATGCAAAACATTATATTAAATAAAAATTTATTTAATGAGATAACTTTTGAAGATATAGAAACGGAAGGTGTAAAATATGCCGGTTCTAAAGATAAAATAATTCCTTATATTTTAAAAATTGCTTATAAATTAAAACCTAAAATAGTTCTCGATGGATTTAGCGGCACAACAAGAGTTTCTCAGGCATTTGCTAAATTAGGATATAAAGTCATATCTAATGATTTCGCTATTTGGTCTAAAGTTTTTGCCACCTGTTATCTCTTAAATAAAAAAAATAGAGAATATTATCAGAAAATCATTGACCATCTTAATAAGTTGCCCGGAAAATTTGGTTGGTTTTCAGAGAATTACGGAGGTGATCCAAAGAAAAATGGATCCAAAAGGCCATGGCAAATTCATAATACAATGAAATTGGACGCCATTAGAGAGGAAATAGATAAAATTTCAAAAGATGAGATTGAAAAATCTGTTTTGCTAACAAGTTTGATCTTAGCACTCGATAAAGTTGATAGTACAGTGGGGCATTATTCTTCCTATTTAAAAGAATGGTCGCCAAGATCATATAAAACTATGGTATTAGAAGTACCTAATTTTGTTATTAGTTCTCAAGAACACGAAGTGTATCAAGAAGATATTTTTAATTTAGCCCCGAAAATAGAATCTGATTTAACTTACTACGATCCCCCTTACGGTTCCTGTAATGATAAAATGCCGCCTTCTAGGGTAAGGTATTTGGCCTACTATCACATATGGACTACTATTATTAAAAATGATAAACCAAAGTTATTTGGTACAACAAATAGAAGAGTGGATAGTTCAGACAAAGTTAGTTATTCTCCGTTTGAAGATTTTCGAAAAAACAAAAATGGGAAATTTATAGCCGCTGAAGCAATTGAAAAGTTAATAAAGATAACACCTTCGCGGTATATTATATTCTCGTATAGTTCTGGTGGACGAGTGCCATTTAGTGATCTTGTTAATATTTTCTCTTCAAATTCAAAAATAATAGAGATTCAAAAAATTGATTATAAACGAAATGTAATGAGTTTTATGCGTTGGACAAATGAATGGATTAAAGAAAAAGAAGAACCGCACAAGGAGTATTTATTCTTATTAGAAAAATAAATTCGTCGGAAGAAAGAGAATTGAGAGAGAAAGTTTTTAAATCCAATAATTATGTTTTGTGATATGTTAAATTATTTTTTTACAATTCTGGACCAATTGAAAATTGAGCAAGATATATTACAAGTAATAGGTATGGCTTTTTTGACTATTTTAATTCCGGTAGCCATAGCCATTTTTGGAGATAAAAAAGAATTTGAAGTTTTGGATAGAAATGTAATTTTAGACCATGTGGTACAGGCGAAATTCTTTTTATTTTATTTAGGCCTAATTTTCTTGCCATTGTTGTTTTGGAACATCTCGTCTGTATGGCTTCGTTTTGTTGAAATAATTCTCTGGGCTATTAGGAATTTATTTTATGTCAAAAATCTTAATCAATTCATATTATTGGATGAAGGGAAATAAATTTAGTTTAAGATTTGATTATTTAAGAAATCTAAAAAACGTAAAAGATGTGGAAGAATCCTGGTATTCTGTTTGGCAGGCAGAAAAAATAAATCCGCAAAATGAACGAGAATTTTTTGAAATTTTTTCTTCTACTATCGAACAATTATTGAAGAACAATGAACGAAAACCTTAAAACCATATCAAAACTTCTCGGTGATTTTGATACTTTTATAAACAGCCGCTCAATTATTTTATTGATGTGGCCAAAAGGGGCATTCCCGAAAATTTTGGAGTGGCATTTTAGAATATGGGAAAAAGAATATAGATATTTAACTAAAAAAGATAAATTAGACGAATGGAGTAATTATAGTGAGATTTCAAGAACACTTGACTCGATTTTGCAGAAAGTTGAAGAGCGCGCCTTCAAAGAAAGGCAAAGTTTTTCTTTTTTTGAAGCTTTCGGAAAGCACGTAGAAGAATATAAATGGAAATTTGTTGAAAGTGATGACAAGAGTAAAAAGTATTATTATATTGAGTCTTTGTTTAGAATATTTTATAGCGTGTTTTTTGAAAACATCGAAAACTCTCCCGAAAAATATGACATTTGGGAGCATTATTTTCCGAAAGAATGGAAAATTACAAAAAACAATCTTACTAACAAAGAAAATATTATATCGCAAATTTCTTTACACGAATTCTTGGGTTGGGCACAGGAAAGAATTTGGCAAGCAAAAGAAGATTTTGACAGGAATTTAGACGATGTATCGCGTAATATTTTTCCAGAGGTAGAACCCGTATTATGGGCAAGGATTTTAACTTTTGTCTTTTCTCCGTATAGTGAAAATAGAGTAAAATCGGTTATAGAAAGATCATGGAATTTTGGTTCTGCGAGAAGGGCAGTAGTGTACTCTGGTTATCCAGAGAATAATGAAGAAAAATTGTGGAAAAAGATGAGCGCAATGAGGCATTCGGCAGAGGAGATTAGAATAAAAAATACCTTCGAATTAACTTATTTCTTATTTCCTGATCAATTTTCAAAAGAAAAGCTGGAAGAATATATAAAAAATCTCAAGGAATTAAAGTATGACAAGGCGAGCAAAGAAGAAAATAAAAGATTGCGACTTCTTGCTATATTTGAAGAAATGTTAAAATATAAGAGTAATATTTAGATTTGAGTAAAAATCATCGGCTCGCCAGCGAAAGCGCAAGCATTGGCGGGCGGGGAAAGAGGGAGGGGTTTTAGGGGAAGGAATTTTTGCCAACCGGCGTCTTTGGGTGGCAACCGGGTGTGTGTCGCCTTCGGCGACGCACAAGTCAAAAGTTCAAACGTCAGCGTCGAGATTTTCATTAAAATAATTTTGAATTTTATCCAGAAAGTCAGCCATTAAGCGGGGTGTGGTGTAATGGTAGCACGAGTCCATGGGGTGGATTTAGTCTGGGTTCGAATCCCAGCACCCCGACTATCAACTAAATATTTTAAAAAAGAGGGTTTAAATATAACCCCCAATTTTTATTTGGGTCTCGATTTGGGTTCTCATTCAACTAAATTTAAAGGCAGTAATGTTTTTTGGCTAATCTCCGAACCTTTTTTAAATGAAGCTCCAGACATTAATTTTTAATTGTTGTCCTGATGGCAACAATTAAAAGTTGCGGTCTTGGTTCTGCTCAAACTCAGTTTGTCTTTGTCCAAAAAGGCGGTGGGTGCAGGATTCGAACCTGCAAGGGCTTTATTGCCCACGAGTTTTCAAGACTCGCGCCTTATCCGTTCGGCCAACCCACCTTTTTGAGGGGGTATTTTGCCAAATCTAGTTATAATTTTAATGCATTTTGTGCAAGCTAGAACCTTTCTGCCATCAGGCAAGGTAGTTTTTTGAAGGTTTGGCAATTGGACTTTTTTTTGGGTCGGATTGTATTTACCCCTCAATTTTACTCTTTTGACAGCGACATTTTTGTTTTTACCACAAATTTGGCAGATTCTAGTCATAAATAAAATTTAATTAGATAAGTAAGTTTCTTGACCCTATTAAGATAGCAAATACTTTAAATCTAATCAAGATAGGAAAAAGAAATTTGTAAGGTTAATTGTAAAAAATTCTAAAGGCAGTTTAAAATGATCAACCCTTCTGAGAGATTTATGTTTTGCATCAAGATAGAATGAATAGTATAATATGTTGACTATGGAACCTTTTTTGTCCATCATTTTTTCTTTAATTGTCCTTTTGTTTTCAGTAGTGATTCACGAAATCTCGCATGGTTTTGTAGCTCTTTATCTTGGCGATCCAACGGCTAAATTAGCTGGCCGTCTTACTTTAAACCCTTTAAGACATTTGGACCCCTTTGGCTCTATCATTTTGCCTCTACTTTTATTTTTATTCACAGCTGGCAATGGTCCGATTTTTGGTTGGGCAAAACCAGTTCCAGTTAATCCTTATAATTTTCGCAACCAAAGGTGGGGTGATTTTTTGGTCTCGATAGCCGGACCTGCTTCCAACTTTGCGTTAGCTTTATTTTTTGGTCTGGCTTTGCGTTTTCTGCCTTTATCAGATCAATTGGCTCAGCTTTTCTCTGTGATTGTATTTTTGAATTTAGGCTTGATGGTTTTTAATCTAATCCCTTTGCCTCCTCTTGATGGTTCGCATATTCTTTTTGCTTTGCTGTCTTCCAAATATTACTATCTAAAAGAAATGTTGACTGAATATGGATTTCTCTTACTTTTAATTTTAGTATTTTTTGGCGTAAGGATTGTTTTTCTGGGCGTTTTATTTTTATATAAACTTATTGTTGGGAATTTACCCTTGATTTTCTAAAAATTCATTGATAAAATAAACAAATTATAATTGAACCCATACCAAAAAATTATGCCAACTATCCATCAGCTAATTAAAAAAAGTAGAAAAAAGAGGCAAGCTAAAGATCGCTCGCCAGCTTTGACTTTTTATTTTAACGCTCTCAAAAATAGATACATTGCTTCTCCTTCACCTTTCAAACGTGGAGTGTGCTTAAAGGTTTTTACTACCACCCCCAAGAAGCCAAATTCGGCTTTAAGGAAAGTTGCCAGAGTAAGATTAAGCAATGGTATGGAGGTTACAGCTTATATTCCTGGGGAAGGCCATAATTTACAAGAACATTCGGTAGTTTTAGTTAGAGGTGGTAGGGTAAAAGATTTGCCAGGGGTAAGATATCATATTGTGAGAGGAGTGCTTGATACTGCTGGCGTAGAGAATAGAAAGCGAGGAAGGTCAAAGTATGGCTCAAAGAAACAAACCAGTTGATTTGAAGCCTAAAATTTTTTTGAGTCAGAAAATTAAAAAATTCGAATTTTAATTTTTGTATTGCATTATGTCAGCTAAAAAATCTAGATGCCGACGACCACCAATTCAGCCAGACCCCCTCTACAACAGTATTTTGGTGGCTAAATTTATTAATAAGGTAATGCGTCGCGGTAAAAAAACCTTAGCAAGAAAAATTGTTTATAAGGCTTTTGAGATTGCTGAAAAACAA
>FWWL01000367.1_pt1 | contig 85338 bp, 92 predicted proteins | sample 2228331 | NCBI WGS metagenome assembly FWWL01 (sample SAMEA103939775, study PRJEB20133) | metagenome | reverse complement strand
TATCTCCATACCATAAACTAAATCAATTGCACCTTTACAAATAAAGGATACTCCACCACCGCTAATGTCTTTTGTTTCAAATTTAAACGTCTCCCCTTGTTGTTCATTATTAATTTTAAACTGACCTTTCAAAAAAGCAGGGACACGTACATCACTTCTTCTTTGCGTTTTAATAATCTCATTTAATGGAGGAAGTGTAATCCCAAGCATTGAGATTTTTTCAATTTTACGATCCATTATCTCAGCTGTAAAGCGATACGATATTTTATCGGTTCCGCTATAAAACAATATACATTTCATTCCTAAAGCAAACGAGCGAGTCGTTCTTGTATTTAGATCTATCGGAAGCTCAAAATACATAATGGTCTGATCCACTATATCAACGACCTTCGCTTGAAACGTTTCATCGCTGTTCGTTTCATTATCATTCACTAATTTAATTTGTAAGTTGGTATTAATGGTAGGGTACACGATCTTTCCTCCTTCGCAGATCAAAAAAGAATAACATGACCCTACCATTATAAAGGATTTTCAATTATTTTTAAATCGATGCATCCTTTAGCTTTTCTACTTTCACTTCTCTTCCCGTATTTACATCGACATAGATCCGATAAACATTTTTGTCGAGAGAACCTTCTACTTCATAGCAAAGTACTTCTTCTCCCGTATCATCGGCTATAATTGCCTTCGTAGTATCCGTAATCGTTAAATTCGTATTAATAAACTTTCTCGCTTCTTCTTTACTGAATTTTGACCCACTTACGTCCCTCGTTCTGTGATTAAATAAATAATCTGCTGTTTCAAATCCTACTACTTCACCGTTATCCATAGCTACTTTAACCGTTGCTTTATCTGGGTAAATGAGCGTATCATCCTCACGATAGACGAACTGGTAGACATTCATATTCTCATACGTATCGTAGTTAACGGCTTCCATGTTCTCTACTCTATGCTTCGTCAAAAAGTCTTGCGCCTTCTTTAGCGCTTGTTCATTGGATAATTTGGCTTTTGTAATGCTTCGATCATTAAGCATCCATATGACGTTTCCACCTATTTCTGTTACGTCAATTGATATTTTACTCGATGAATTCGGTTTGGAAACATAAGCACTGTATGATTGATATTCAAGCTCATCAATCCCCTTTCCCACCTTTTCAACTCGAATGTTCCCTGTGCCACCTAAGCCGAGGAAAGAATTAATTTTCTTCTTTGCGTCATTTTCGTCTATTTTCTCACCTTTTAAACGTGCATATTTCCCTTTTTTACGATCTTCAATGTTGCTTAACGTTTTACCCCAGTCCACTTCTGAATAGCCTTCTACTTGCTTTTCGACTGTTTTAAATCCATCAACAATCGTATTGTCTGTCTTCTTATCTTCTGAAGCAATCTCCATTTCGACGTCCATCCAACGCAGATTATTTTGTAATACTTTCGTTTGTACCGTTGAAAGTTCTGTTTGAATTTCGTTTGAATGAGCATAAAGCGATTTTAACGTTTTCCATTCCGACTGGGAGAGCGGTTCCTTCATTAAATCTCGAATGGCGACATGATAAGAAAAATCAGATATCTTTGAAAGGAATTCTTCTGTTTTGTTAAACGGCATCAATGTTAAAGGCAATTGTCCGACGCTGTACTGAGCATTAGATGCTATACGCCAAATGTTTACCATACAAGGCGCAAGTTGATCTCTAGAATTCACCGCAATCGATTTGCCTAGTTCATCCTGTAAGTTGTCAACGTAAAAATTCAAATCATGAAACGCACGTTGATACTGGTTTTCTGCTTTGATCAATATTGAGTTTTTCTCTTGATTTTCTTGATAACCCCAAAAACCAACAGCCACTAAAGCAATGGCAAGGAAAGGAAACAATACTCCAGCAAATCTTTTATACATCATCATTACTCCTTATTTAATCAATTAATTATTGTTTATTTTTGCATAAGGAGTAAAAAGTTATGCGCTAAATCATAAAGAATCATCGAACGATTAAACAAACGATAAGAGCTTGGCAATTGCCAAGCCCCTATCGTTTGTTACTACGCTATTGTATATTGTCTTCAGAAGCAATATCGAAGTCGTTACTGTTGTTACATAGACACTGTTTAAAACCCGTGTCTACCCTTCCTTGAACATTTCTTTTTCCTTTCAAAGTGAATCGTTCCCCACACAAATTGCATCTTATTGTTACACGAACTCGTTCCGTACGCACCTGAACACTCCTAACTAAGAATTCTTACTCCTTAGTTTTGACCAAAATGATCGTTTTTAAAACGAAAAGGCGATCGATTATTAGCGATTTTCACTCGGCGAAGCCCCATTACCCATAGAAAAACCATATAGGGTATAATAATAAACGTAGCAATTATTTCGGATTGCATTAAAATGAAATTGAACGTACCATGAGCAAGAATCGGTGAAATAATTGCCATCACGATCCATTTTGCCTTCACACCTTGATATGAGAATTTCGCCTTTCCAATATAAAAACCCATCAAAACAGCGAACAAAGCATGTCCGGATACAGGGAGAAGTGCACGAACAAAAGCAATTTCAACCCCGTTAACAATAAGGTACAATATATTTTCGAAAGTCGCGAATCCGAGCGATACGGCGACTGAGTAAATAATTCCATCATAGGGCTCATCGAAAGCTACATGTTTAAAGGCTACATAATAAACGATAAAAAATTTGAGAAACTCTTCGACCGTCCCAGCTAAAATGTAAGATGAAATAAATACACCGCTTCCTATTCCTTCGGATAATGCGCGTTGAATAGCCAATGCAGGGAAAACAAGAATAAATCCTAGTATGAACAGTTTCGTAATAAGGACTAAAGGCTCAGGACGATAGCGATCTTTTAAATAGAAATAACTAAGCAGGGCAAGCCCGGGAGCCGCTGCTGCCGTTATCATTGTAAAAATAGCTCTCACCCCCCAAAAAATACTACATACATATGAATATACCATCAATGTTTATTCGATTGCTACAGTAAATGGAGGAAAAATCATGTCCAACTTAAAGAAAAAGGTGGCTGTCATTACTACAGGAGGCACAATCGCCATGAATGAAGATACAGTTACCAAAACTGTACGTCCTGTACCAGAGAATCACTTAGCTTCAATTGTTCCTTACTTAACCCCTTTTGCAGATATAGAAATGAATGATTTTTTGAATCTTCCGAGTCCACATATGATGCCTCACCACATGTTTGAACTAGCGAATGAAATACATAAATATGTAAAGAACGATGAATATGCAGGAGTAGTTGTAACCCATGGAACCGATACGTTGGAAGAAACAGCTTACGTACTTGATTTGATCATCGATACGAGAAAACCTATCGTTGTTACCGGTGCGATGCGTAGTCATAATGAAATTGGATCAGACGGTCCATTTAACCTCATCTCTTCAGTACGAGTAGCATCGTCCGAAGTTGCCATTGGCAAAGGGGTTATTATTGTTAAATGATGAAATTCATGCAGCACGTCACGTAACAAAAACACACACGAGCAACGTAGCAACATTCCAATCTCCTGCATACGGTCCAATCGGAACGATAACAAAGAAGGAAGTATTATTCCACCATGGTTTGCTTATTAAAGAACATTATTGTATTGAGACGTTATCAAAAGATGTAATTCTTCTTAAATGTTATGCAGGGATGGATGCTCGTCTTTTACAGTACGCTGTACAACAAGGAGTCGATGGTATCGTTATTGAAGCACTAGGGCAAGGTAACATACCTCCTGATATGATTCCTGGAATTGAAATGTTAATTGAAAACGGAATTCCAATCGTGCTTGTGTCTCGTTGCTTCAACGGGATTGTTGAAGATGTTTATGGCTATGAAGGTGGAGGAAAACATCTCAAAGAGCTGGGAGTTATTTTCTCTAACGGTTTGAATGGACAAAAAGCTCGGTTGAAATTAATGGTCGTTTTATCCGCGTTTTCAGATAGTCAACAAGTTAAATATTCATTCGAAGAGTAATCACAACAAAACGAAAAAACCTTCTTACACATGTAGGAAGGTTTTTTAGTCGTATATGCTTCACTTTCGTGGGTATTCTACACCCAGCCTCTGAAACGAGATGCCTCAGCCATCTTTCGTACACCTACCATGTAAGCTGCAAGACGCATGTCCACATTTCGAGTTGTAGCCGTGTTATACACGTTATTAAATCCACGAATCATCACTTTTTCAAGCTTTTCTTCGACCTCTTCCTCACTCCAGTAATAGCCTTGATTGTTCTGTACCCACTCAAAATAGGAAACAGTCACACCACCAGCACTAGCAAGAACGTCTGGAACGAGTAAAATATCACGTTGAGTTAATATTTTGGTTGCCTCTAATGTTGTCGGACCATTTGCGGCCTCAACAACGATAGAAGCTTTAATTTGATGTGCATTTGCTGCCGTAATTTGATTTTCAATTGCAGCAGGCACAAGAATATCGCAGTCTAATTCAAGCAACTCTTTATTTGAGATTGTTTCTTTGAACAAGTTGGTTACTGTCCCGCAATAATCACGACGATCCAATAAATAATCAATATCTAAACCATCCTCATCGTGCAATGCACCGTACGCATCAGAAATTCCGATTACTTTAGCTCCGGCATCATGCATGAATTTAGATAGGAAGCTTCCTGCATTACCAAAACCTTGTACAACAACACGGGCTCCTTCTAGCGTTATTCCTTTTTTCTTAACTGCTTCACGAGTAACAATTGTCACGCCTTTCGCAGTTGCGGTTTCACGACCGTGCGAACCACCAAGAACGAGTGGTTTTCCTGTAATGAATCCTGGAGAATCAAACTCCCGTATACGACTGTATTCGTCCATCATCCATGCCATGATTTGCGAATTGGTAGCAACGTCTGGTGCAGGGATATCTTTTGTAGGTCCTACTATCTGACTAATAGCACGAACATAACCGCGACTCAACCTTTCTAGTTCTCGGAAAGACATATCACGCGGTTCTACGATGACCCCACCTTTACCACCACCGTATGGCAGATCAACAATTCCTGCTTTTAAACTCATCCAGATCGATAATGCCTTCACTTCATCCTCAGTAACACCAAGATCAAATCGAACACCACCTTTTGTCGGCCCAACAGCGTCATTATGTTGTGCACGGTAACCGGTGAAAACCTTAACTGTTCCATTATCCATTCTAACTGGAATTCTAACGGTTAACATACGTAAAGGTTCTTTAAGAAGTTCAAATAATTCTTCAGGATAACCTAACTTTTCAAGTGCGTTGTGTATTACGGATTGAGTCGAGATTAAGACGTTTAAGTTTTCTGGACTCGCTATGACTTGCTGGTCGGTTACCACATCTTGTTGTGCCATTTTCATTACCACCTCGAAAAATTTTCGATTCATATCGTACACTAGTATACACTTAAGGAAATCAGTTGAGAAGTATTTTAAACAATCTTTTTTATCCTCTTTCCATACTTTGAAAACCCTTACATTTTTTTCTAAAAAATAGTCTAACAACATAAAAGCGCGTACATCTATACGCGCCCGTTGTTTGAACTATTTTTAAAAGTATTTTGAAAACGTTTGAATGGCATCATGCTCTACAATAAGTTTTCCATATTCCTGTAGCATTTCTAATGTAATTGTAGAAGCTTCACCAAATTCGGACATATTTGCGATAATTTTTTGAAGTTCTATTTCTTCTAGCTCTTCAGAATCTAGAACAAGGTAATATTTATTTTTATAATAAAAAGATGTGTTTTTATGTGAAAAAAACGTAGATAAACGTTTACTAATTTGTATCAAAAACTCCAATTCCGTAAAGGAATAGATAATCTGATCACTTTCTTCAATCGTGACTTCAAGTTCGTACAAATCCTCGTCTTCATCATTGTCATCATTGGAGCGGGGTTCGCCTTTACCTCTAGAAACGATGACGACCATCCCTTGTGCCGGTAAGGCAAAAACTTCCACGGCTACAGGTCCGGAAATATCAAAGCCAAATTCAGTATACGCCTCATCCATCATATCATTAAAAAGTTCATGTACCTTTGGAATATCTCGCCACATGTCATCTTTTTCTATGCCACGTTCGGTTAAATCATCAAAAGTAAGAAAGATCCTTATTTTATCATCATTCAATCGCTCAAGGCGCATTGTTGACCCTCCCTTACAACCCCTATCGCATCGGTTATTACAGATTATGTTACCCAATAACATTTCGTGCTAAAGATGTTAGTGGATCATGGAGTGGGATTCCATCTCTACAATGTTACCATGAAATAGACAAACCTGTACAGTATAACACCTTATTTATTAAGTGTGTAAATAATATACTCAGCATTTTTATTTATGATTCGTATATTTGACATAGCTACCTCTCCAAGGCTAACAGGATCAAAACTCATATGAGGCGATAAGCTATAATAGTACTTCGTACCTCTATACATAACACCATTCACGTTACTATCTTTGATCCAAAGGTCCTCTTCCCACTCTATCATTTTGTCATTGGAACTCGTACCCTCTATAAAAGTGGCAACATAAGAAACGATATCTTCTTCACTTTCTGCTTGTCCACCATGAATTGAATTTTCTAACGTAAGAACGTTTGACGCTTGTGACATAGTTGCATTTGGTACCCTCTCATATGAGGTTTCTGTTGGTGTAGGTAATAGTAATAAGGCTAGGAACAACATCGTAGTAAACATCATTTTTCCCCCTTAGCATATCATAATTTAATTGACAAAGTACAAACGATAACATATCTAATTCTAGTAAGTAATATATTATTCCATTGTTAGATCCACTATATGATTAACAATTGAAAAATAAACCTATACAATAAAAAAACGCCATCATATTAATGACAGCGTTCAATCTTAGTTCCTATGAATATGTAATGGTAGCGGCGGAGGGGCTCGAACCCCCGACCTTACGGGTATGAACCGTACGCTCTAGCCAGCTGAGCTACACCGCCTTACGGTAATCAGGTTTCAGATGCCGGATTTCAGAGAAAGAATTTTGTCTGACCTCTGGCTTCAGACCTCTAATTTCTGGAATGGCGGAGAGAGAGGGATTCGAACCCTCGCACGCATTACACATCTACTCCCTTAGCAGGGGAGCCCCTTATAGCCACTTGGGTATCTCTCCGTATCATTGCTTAATCGTCTCTATATAATAAATTAGCGACAAAGCATATTATAACCTTTCCATCTTAAAAAGGCAACTACCAATATTTTGAAAGAAATACTTCAAAAAATGAACTTCTTCTATATTAGGTAGATTTTTTCATCTACTTCAACATTATTTATGCTATGATTATGACATAAATATATATACTTAACTGGAGGCTTCTTATGAGATACTTACGCTACGCATTCCCTCTTCTTCTTCTCTTTACAATGGTAATAACAGGTTGCACAAGTGAAAACGCGGTTACCCCACCTTCAGGTGTTACAGATGTTGGCTCTACGAATGAACAAACTGATAAAGAACCAACAAATGAGCAACCAACTGAGACCACTCCGGAACAAGATAAAGTAGATACAAACGGAGAAGGTTCAATGCCGGAGACGACTGAAGAAGAGATCAAACCATTAGTACAATATTACGTAGGTAAACATTATAAAATATTTCCTGAAGATGAGACGTTAAAGGATGAAAAAATTGCTCTTCTAACATTTGATGATTCTCCAAAAAATGCTGAAGTAACAATTCAAATATTAGATATTCTCGACAAACATAAAGCAAAAGCACTTTTCTTTGTGAATGGAATCTATATCAAGACTAACCCTGATATGCTTAAAGAAATTAAAGAGCGCGGACATTTAATCGGAAACCATACGTATGGACATAAAAATTTACGTGATAATTATACGGAAGAAGAACAACGAAAGCATATCATTGACCTTCAAGACCAATTGGAAGAGCTTATTGGAGAACGTCCTGTTTACTTTAGACCACCTTTCGGAGCATATACAGACGTATCTACTCAAATTATGGTAGAAGAAAAGATGCAAAGTATGAACTGGTCTGTTGGCTCTCTAGATTGGGAGTTAAAAAAGCCAGAGGAAGTTATTAATCAAGTTATGACTACGATGCACAATGGTGCAAATATACTTATGCACGACAAGCAAATTACTGCGGACTTGTTGGATGAATTACTGACTAAATTAGAAGCTGACGGATACAAATTCGTACTACCAACAAAAGTTGTCAATGAATAAATCACTTTTGACCATATTTAGAAGGTTGTAACTGCGAGATAGTACCCGGACCTTTCGTTCCGAAAATGAATCGAAGGAGCATATATACAAGTACAATTAATACGGTCAACATTGTTATATTCATAAATAAATATACACTTCCAATTACGGAGCCGATTAAAGGTAAAATCATTTCTAAATGAATCGTATGATATTTCAATTGTACTCTCGTATGTTTAATCGTCTGATAAAGTGTGAAAAGAGCTATAGCGACGAAAGGAATCGAAACAACGATATTAATCGCTTCATAAAGAAGGACAGAAATGAAATGTCCCCACGTAAAGTGTCCAACGATAAAATCAGGATATACAACCGTTGCACACCAAGTAGACCCCCATATTATGAGGCAATAAAACCAAAAAAAATGCATATTCGCTTCCTCCTCATCTAGATCGGTTATTCTATGTATACAAGAGGAACGAAGGAATATGCATTTATATTACTATGTTACTTCAAGTGAACCTAATCTTCATTTACACTTAAAATACGGAAACCAGTTGCTTCTAATTTCGCGATGAAAGCTTCTGTTTTTGCCTGTTTATCTACCTTCATCACGATTCTACGTACGAATCGATCGGTTTCATCGAAAGTAACCAATGAAATGACATTTTCGTGAAACTGACGAGTAATATCAGCAAGCTTAGCAATTCTTCCTTCCATTTCAGGTGCGGTAAACGCAACACGCACACCCTTAGTTTTCATTCCGAAACATGCTTGGAACATCTCTAATATAACAGATCTTGTGACGATCCCACTAAAATATCCTTCTTCGTCTTTAACCGCTATAAAAGGTAGGTCATCAGCTGCAAATAAAGTTGTTTCAAACACATCCTCATCCTTTACAACGTTATCTTTAGCGAAGGCAAGATCTACTACTTTTTTACCAATTAAAAACTGCTCACGATCTTCATCACTTGAAAAGAACGCTTCATAGATTCCGGTACGCGTAATCATTCCTACATATCGGGACTCACTAACGATGGGAAGACCGGTATAATCGTGAGATTTCATAATCGTTAACGCTTCTTTTAATGAAACTTGAGGTGAGATCGTAATAACATCTTTTTTATCTAGTTTACAGTTCTGAACAAACACTTGACCCACTCCTTTCAGTATGAATCTAACAATTCGTTCTCTTGCTAATAAATCCCTTCTAAAAAAAGAAAAAAATGAGAATATCCCATTTTAATTAACGAGCTGGTATGATAAGTTTTGTCCCTGCCTCTACATGTGAAGGATCACTAATATTGTTCGCTTTAATAATGAGCTCCATATTTTCAGGTGAACCTGATCCATAATATTGTTTTGTAATCGCATACAGCGTTTCTCCATTACCAACCGTATGAAATTGCTTAGTTGAGTCAGGTGTCTCTTCACTGACGTCTTCCTCAGAACTTCCTTCTTCAACTTCAACTAGATCATCATCAGTTGCAGGAATAATGTCCCCACTGTCTGGGTCTTCCGTACCATCGTTATCTGTATTTATTGTGTCATCATCCTCGCTCGTCCCCCCATTCAAAGGGTCTTTCGTCGATGGCGTTGGCAAGGTTTGATACTTCCCATCACCATCTGTAGCCTCTTTTGATAAGTATCCACCTAGACCTAATAATGTTACAAGAATTACGCAAATAAAAAGAGCTACAATCAATTGAAGCCACACAAGCTGACGTTTCTTCAGTGGTCTTCTCTGTTTTCGTGAAGGAAACGAAGATAACGACTCGGTTTGCTCTGTTAGTGTATGTTGTTTCATCGTTATCACCTCTGTCTTGGAAAGATTTCTCTATATAGTACACTTGTTTCGACATTAACGGTCATAATCCTTCTTTGTTTTTATAAGTTTAAACCGAATCAACATTCCCAGTACGAAATCAATGGTGAAATGCCCGACAATAGCAGGTAAAAGTTGCCCTGTAAGGTCAACCAGTACTCCTAAGCCGATACTAACAAAAAATATATTTATTAATAATACCCATTTTTTGATGTACCGAACATGAATAACTGTAAATAGCAGACCCGTTAGCCAAACACCTAAATAAGGTTGAATAATTCCTCTAAACAAAAGCTCTTCACAGAAAGAGACAATTAAAGCAATGATCGCTATATGAACAACCGATCTTTTATGAAAGATAAGCTCGTTCATACCCCCATCATCTAGTAGACGAGTAGGTACTTGGTTCGCTAGCAATACATCAATAACAATAACAACAAGAGCAAGACTTAACCCGAACACCATAGCTTGAACTATGTTGTCATCAACCCAAATGATATCACTCCATCGCATCGGACTAACCAATAGAAGTACACACGCAATCCCAAATACGAGAAATTGGGTACCGTATAAGCTTAATATCAATTCTTTATCGGTTATATTATGAATATTTATGATTATCACCCTTACAACGAAAAATCTAGTCACGATTAAAATCTTTCAAAACCGTTCATAATGATATAGTGATTATACTACAAAACCATAGTGGAATTGAGTGGTAAAATCATATATACTATATGTGGTTAGAACTTTTCCTATATATTAGAGAACGAGGAGGTTAATGACATGGCAAAGTACACATGGGTAGATAAGGAAACTTGCATCGCTTGCGGAGCTTGTGGAGCAGCAGCCCCTGACATCTACGATTATGATGATGAAGGAATAGCATATGTAACGTTAGATGACAATACGGGTACTGCAGAGGTTCCAGAAGTTCTAGAAGATGACATGCAGGATGCTTCAGATGGATGTCCGACAGATTCCATTAAAATTTCTGATTCACCTCTTTCATAACATTATATAAACCTACCTGTTCGTTTGTCAGGTAGGTTTATTTGGGTAAAATAATAAAATAAGGAGGTAGACAATGGAAAAAGTACTCGTTTTAGGACATAAAAACCCCGACACGGATTCCATTTGTTCCGCAATTGCGTATGCAGAATTAAAAACAATAATAGGTATGAATACAGAACCTGTTCGATTAGGTCATATTAATGGAGAAACTCAATTTGCGTTAGACTATTTCCATGTAGACGTACCACGCCTTGTTGATTCAGTTGCAAACGAAGTGAAAAGTGTTATTTTGGTCGATCACAATGAACGTCAACAAAGTGCGAGTGACATTGATCACGTTCGCGTATTGGAAGTAATTGATCATCATCGTATTGCCAATTTTGAAACAAGTGACCCTCTATATTACCGTGCAGAACCAGTCGGGTGTACAGCTACAATCTTAAACAAATTATATAAGGAGAACGGGGTAGCCATACGAAAAGAGATTGCTGGATTGATGCTATCCGCGATTATTTCCGATTCGCTGCTATTCAAATCACCAACATGCACAGAGGAAGATATAACAGCCGCACAAGAATTAGCTGTAATAGCTGGAGTAAATAGTGATAGCTATGGGTTAGACATGCTGAAAGCTGGAGCTGATTTGTCTGATAAAACGATAAGCCAACTGATTTCCCTTGACGCAAAGGAATTTCAAATGGGTACATACAAAGTAGAAATCGCTCAAGTCAATGCTGTGGATACGAATGACGTTTTATCACGACAAAAAGAATTGGAGAAGGCTCTCTCGCTCCAAATTGCTGATAAAGAATTAGATTTATTCCTATTCGTTGTAACTGACATTTTAACGAATGATTCTATTGCTATTGCACTCGGACGCCAAGTAAATGTTGTGGAACAAGCGTATAATGTTACTTTGGTCAACAACACAGCTATTCTAAAAGGTGTTGTATCACGCAAAAAACAAATTGTTCCTGTGTTAACCGATACTTTTAACAGAATTAAATCTAAATAAAGCAAAAGGCATACCGTATCGGTACGCCTTTTGCTTTATGTTTCACGATTAACAAGAATATTCGGTAAACTTCGATTTAATCATACAACATTTGATCAAACATACGGTAAAAAAATGGAGAAAATTGTCCCTCTCCCGATTTCACTTTGAACACCGATCGTACCTCCGTGGGCTTCAACGATGTTTTTAACAATGGCCAAACCAAGACCCGTCCCTGAATCTCCCCTCGTTCTTGCCTTATCCGCTTTATAAAATCGTTCAAATATAAAAGGAACGTCTTCTTCCGGAATTCCACTTCCTGTATCTTGAACCGAAATATGAAGACCTTTCGTTAAAAGTTCTTCTGCCCTAAGGATAATGCTCCCATCCACTGGTGTGTGACGTATCGCGTTATCGATGAGATTCGTGAGCACTTGCTCAATTTTATCTTCATCAATCATCATGAAAGAAATATCTTCGGCAACATTCATATGCAACTTGACTTGCCTTTCTTTCAATAATCCTGAAAATTTCCGAGCGATCTTCTCAATTAATAGCCTCACATCTATTTCTGTTCGATAGAGTTCAATATGCCTTGCTTCCATCCGTGCTAAATCTAACAATTCGCTCACGAGTCTCCCCATACGCTGTGATTCATCTAAAATGATTTGGGCAATCTCCTTCTGTTCTTCTGGTGTACCAGCTACATCATCAACAATCGCTTCACTGTAACCTTGTAGCATCGCAATCGGTGTTCTTAACTCATGGGAAACGTTCGCCACAAAGTCTTTACGAAGTCTATCTAAACGTCTTTGCTCTGTTACGTCACGGAGTACTGCAACAACACCTCGAAGTTGTTCTTTAGCGTATAATGGTGCCATCACAACGGACCACGTACGTCCGTGAACAGTTACATCACCAGAATGTTCATTCTCATCAGTAACGACATCTTCATATATGGTAATCAGGTCAGAAGGTAGGGAATTTAATTGTCTAGACTTACTTCCTACACCGATTTCCTTTCGCCACATATGCATCCACTGTTCCGCGTGTGGATTCGTAAGAATGATTTTACGATCAATTCCGATTGTAATCACGCCATCGACCATACTTCGTAAAATACTTGCTAACTGCTCCTTTTCCCGTGAAAGAGCGTTAATGGAATCATCTAATTGTGCGGCCATCCGATTAAAAGAAAACGCCAAATCACCGATTTCATCACTTGTCTTGATGTCTACTTTCGTATTGAACTCACCTTTCATCATTCGATCTGATGCTTTCTTCATTTGAATGAGCGGTTTCGTTACACGGCTTGATAAGAAGAAAGCAAATATCGTTGCAAGCATAATACCTGTAAACGCGGCATATAAAATAAGTCTCTTCGCTTCGGTCGTCGTCTCGTTTAACTGTGATAATGATTGATAAAGGATGATCGCCCCACTTGTTCTATTTTCCATTGTTAAAGGCACGGCAGCAGCAAGAATATCGATGTCTATTTTCTTATCGTTAGAATCAACATACTGAAAGGAGCCCCGTTCGACTAGCTGGGGTGCGCCATAAAACACATTGACAAGCTCCTCATGATTAAATAACTTATCTAGATCAACATTCGGTGTGTCAGGTGTTATTGCTATCGTTTTAAACTGTCCCTCTTGCTCATTAATGACAATCATGCGGGTATCGTAGGCTTCTACTATCTCACTTGCCATATGCATCGCTTGAACCGAATCTGGATATTCGGCTAAAATATTCGAGAGTCGTTTGGCCAATTCAACCAACGATTCTGACTGTTTTCCTTCATAGTAACGATCAAAAAATTGGCCAAGCAATAAGCTTAACACGAGTAACGTAACGGCAACGAGTAATATAATCGTAATCCAAAGCTTGCCAACAACACTTCGCCAAATCACAATAGAGGTTCCTTAAGTTTATCTTCTTCCCGAGCCTCAAGCTTATAACCGACACCCCATACCGTTTTAATCATTTCAGCGGCATCTGGAGATACTTTATTTAACTTTTCTCGGAGACGTTTGATATGCGTGTCCACTGTACGCAGATCGCCGAAAAATTCATATTCCCATACATCTCGTAGTAACTCTTCTCTTGAGAATACTTTATCAGGTGTAACGGCTAAATAATGAAGTAACTCATACTCTTTCGGTGTCAGACTGACTTCTTTTCCTCCAGCAACGACGCGATGCGCATCATGATCAATCGTTAGATCATGAAAGGCAATCATTTGATGTGTTGACGTTTCCGTCGATAAATAAGCCGTTGACGACGTACGTCGAATTAAGGCGATCACTCGTAGCAACAATTCACGTGGGCTAAACGGTTTAACAACATAATCATCTGCTCCAACTTCGAACCCTTGAATCCGATTCGCTTCCTCTCCTTTTGCCGTCAACATGAGCACAGGGGTAGCTTTCTTCTCTCTTAGCTCACGGCATACTTCGATTCCATCCATACCTGGAAGCATGAGATCTAATATAATAAGATCATAATTTCGTTCTAACGCCATTTTCAATGCTGTTGTACCGTCTTCGGCTTCATCAAAGGTAATTCCTTTTTCCTTTTGTAAATAGAGCTTAAGTAAACGACGAATTCTCTCTTCATCATCTACGATTAAAATATGTGCTTGCATTGGTTTACTGCTCATATGAGTAACTCCTCTCTATTACTATACACCGGAATAAGCATGCAATCCGGATAACACGAGATTAACTCCAACTAACGTAAACATGACTACTAGAAAACCAAGAACAGCCATCCATGCTGATTTCGTGCCGTGCCATCCACGCGATAAACGGAAATGTAGGTAAGCCGTATAAAATAGAAATACGATTAAAGCCCATACTTCTTTCGGATCCCAACCCCAGAAACGACCCCACGCTTGTTCCGCCCAAATCATCGCAAATATAAGTGCACCTAACGCAAATACTGGATACCCAATCGCGATGGCCCGGTAACTGATTTCGTCAATCATCTCTTCGTCGATATCACTTACCCACCTTGATGCAACTTGACATAGCCTTTGTCGTGAAATAAGGCGAAGCATACCATAAAGGATACCTCCCACGAGAAATGACCACACCAACGTATTCAACTTCTTTGCCGCGTTTTCTCCTTTCATCCACTTTGGTGCTTCAATCAACGGTTTATCCATTCCTAAAAAGGGATCGATGGAAACGATTTTACTATCTGGAGGTGCGACGATCGGGGGAAGTACGTAGCTTACTTTTACCTCATCCCCTTTCTTATCTATTTCAGTGAAAGTCGCTTCGTATCCTGCTCCAGCAAAAGCAAAGATACTTCCGATAAAGCCGACTAATACGAGGAGTGTATAAAGCGTAAACTCTAACCACTTAGTACTTCTGGATGACACCGACGTGTCAACTGTCCTTAGTAACAGCATTAACCCTGCTGCAAAACCTACCGCAAATAAACCTTCTCCTAATGCAGCTGTTGACACGTGGATCTTCAACCAGTTGCTTTGCAATGCCGGAATAAGCGGCTGGGCTGTGGATGGAAAGACGTAAGCATAAGCAAAAATAATGACGGAAAGAGGCATAACAAAAGCACCTAATGCCGTTAAACGATACATGATATACAGTATCGTGAACGCGATGACAATCGTTAAACTTAAAAATGTCATAAATTCAAACATATTTGCAATCGGATAATGTGCACCAATCCATCTTGTAATAATATACCCTATTTGCGTGAGTAGTCCTGATACGGTTAGAAAAAACCCAACTTTACCCCATTTTTTGCGATGAGCTTGCTTTATATCTGGTTTCCAATTTATTCCAGTGATCGACATAATGAAGGCAAAGCTAGAAAGTACATATAAAAAAAATGTTATCATAATAAGCGCATTACTTAATTCGAGCACACGATTCCCTCCCTTTACTTAACCTTCTTAAATGTATGCGGTAGTCCGCTCTTTTCTGTAACTGCTTGAATTTCTCGCTGAAAAACTAACCACCCTTTATTCGTATGAGCTGCCATAAAGCCTGTTTCACCATCGAACATAATCCACAATCTACGATGGTGCCAATACAATCCCATGATGACTCCGATCATGAATATTGCAGCACCAATCCAAATGAGAGGCATTCCTTTATTCATACTGATTTTTAATCCTGACGTATTTACTGTTTTTAAATCTTGAAAGTTTGCCTTATAGACATTATTTTTATGAATTTCCTCTAATGGTGTGCCAATGATTGCCCACGATTTTTCACCTTCAGGTGCTAATGGACCGGTAATATTAAATATAAAAGCAGGATTATTAGGGTTTCTCGATAACGTCGTTGGTTGTTTATTTTGATCAAACGCAAAATCTGGAAAATAATCCAAAATTTCAACTTTAGCTCCATTGTTCAGTTCGTACGAAGGTTCCGGGTTATACAAATTAACGATAAATTTCCCGAGATTTTCATCTGATTCTTTGTTTTCAACCGTAAATACCATTTCATTCCAATCATTTAACCGATAATCTGCTTGATATAATCGAACTCCTTCATAACGAAGTGGATCGTTCACGATAATCGAATCATCTAATACTGCTTTTAAGTCAGGTTCACCGTTTTCTTTTTCCCCCACCTTCTCAAAAAGAGTCACATCAGTCTGATAACGCTTTACGGATGGTTTATTTTCAGCATTCATTTTATTCAATTCTTCTTCACTGTATAGCTCAATATTAAATCCATTGTTTTTCACATAATAATCTGTACCTGTAACGTGATTTGTTTCTCCTTCTCGAACCCATATCATTTTATCGAGATACCAACCGGGGATCTATGTCATTAGTAGAGCCCCGGTAATTAACAGAATTAGGCCTGTATGATTGACATAGGGACCCCAACGGCTAAATCTCGCTTTTTCAGCTAGCAGTGCTTGTCCGTCTTTACGAACCCGATAGCCATTCTTCTTCAGTTCCAACTCCAATTTATCGAGTTGTGAATCAATCATTGATGCGTTATCGACCCACTCCGAATAGATTTTTTGTCGTGATAAAAATTGAATGCTCTTACGAACCGTTTGTTTTTTCAAAGCCTTGTAAAGCGGAATAACCCTGTCTAAGCTTGCGATAACTAACGAAATAGCAAGCATGCCAAGTATCGTTTTAAACCACCAAGAGGAATACATTCTCGTAAATCCTAAGTCATAAAAAATCTCGCCAACGATACCGTATTCCCCAATGTAGAATGCTTTAGGATCGGTTGTCGTAATGAAATGTTGTTGCGGAAAAATCGTACCAAATATAGAGGAAACTAATGTTAATAAAATAATGATAAGGCCCACATTAACTGATGAAAAAAAGTTCCATACCCGATCAACAAGAGATCGGCTCTTCATACGGGAGCGACGAGCGGCTCCTTCGTATCTCATATCCACTTCTCGGTCATTCACTAACTGGTTGCCACAGTTCTCACACAACTCTGTTCCAACTGGATTCGTATGACCGCATACACAGTTGTTGCTCACTTTCATCACCTCGATTACGGCATAATTCCTTGAATATTCATTTCGAGTACTTCATCCGTCATTTCACCTACGAATATTGCGTTATTTGTTGAATTATTGTAGGAATTAACTGGTTGAATCGTTCCGTCAGGGCGAATGAAGAGCGTTGCGGGCATCGGTCCGATATTGTATTGTTTCGTAAGTTCTCTTTTTGGGTCCATCACAATTGGAAACGATAAGTTATGACGACGAACAAATGCACTAACTGACACTTTACTTTCAGCGACATTTATGGCGATAACAGCAAGTCCCTGATCCTTATATTTTTGATATTTTTCTTCCATTAATGGCATTTCTCTAACACAAGGCGGACAGTAGGTTCCCCAGAAATTTAAAACAATACCTTTTCCTTTTAACTCGGACAATGTCACACGTTTACCGTCAAGTGTACCAAGTGTGAAATTCGGGGATTGTTCATTCGCTTGAATTTGTTTGTGATCCTTCCTGAATATAGATTGAAATATAGTAAAACCAATCGCTGCTATTAAAATACATAATATGGTTATCCGAATGAACGTGCGATATTTTCTCATGTAAACTCTCCTTACCTTCAGTCCATTACACTATAAAAATAAAGACTTAAGCCCATTATACCTGCGGACGTGTCGATCTCTCTTCCATAGTTTTGAATTTTATGTGACAGGAAATTGTGCAATTTCATCTGGGGTTAACTCACGGTAGTCACCCGGTTCCAACTGTCCAATCGTAAGAAATCCTATTCTTGTTCTTAACAGCTTAATAACAGGATGGCCAACCGCATCACACATTCTTCTTACTTGTCGGTTTCTACCTTCATGAATCGTCATTTCTATTAAAGAAAGACGTCCACCTTGGTCGTTGTGAAGACGTTTTACAAGAGCAGGGTACGTCATCCCATCCTCAAGCATTACACCTCTTCGCAAACGTTCAATTGACTCTTCGGAAATGATTCCTTTGACTGTCGTTTCATACGTCTTGTTCCATTCATGAGAAGGATGGGTTAAAGCGTGAGTAAGCTTCCCATCATTCGTCATAATGAGTAAACCTTCTGTATCATAATCAAGCCTACCAACAGGAAATAGACGTTCGGAGAACGTCTTTGAAAAGAAGTCATTTACGACAGGTCTTCCTTGAGGGTCGGTCACACTTGTAATGACCCCGGTCGGTTTGTAAAACAATATGTATCGTTTTTGTTCTCGTTGTAACGTCCGTCCATCAACTTCAATCTGATCGTTCGTTGCATCTACTTTATACCCTAATTCCGTCACAACAGATCCATTAACCGAAACGCGGCCATTTAAAATAATTTCTTCACATTTTCTACGAGAGGCGATTCCTGCTTGAGCCATTATTTTCTGTAGTCTTTCCATTATTTTCACCTCTCCTTAATGATACTCATTTGGAGGAGGTTTCACAAGTTATCCATGCTAAACAGTTGCTACTAACACTTTTAACCAAAAACAAGAATACATATATAGATTGATGCTATAATGCCTGCAAGGTCAGCTAACAAACCGACCTTTAACGCATATTTTGCTTTTTTAATCCCCACTGATCCGAAATAAACAGTTAAGATATATAGTGTCGTATCCGTACTTCCCTGCATCGTCGATGCTAGTCGACCAATAAAGGAGTCTGGACCGTTCGTTTTAATCAATGTTTCCGTAAACGCAAGTGCTCCTGATCCGGTAATCGGTCTCAACATAGCGAGTGGAACGATATCCGTCGGTATATGCAAAAAAACGAGAACAGGCTTAATCATGCCCACAAACATGTCGAGGGCACCCGAATCTTTAAATATTGTAATACCAACAAGCATTCCAACGAGTGGAGGAATGATGCTGACAGCAGTCGGAAACCCTTCTTTTGCACCTTCGATGAATGACTCATAAACGGGTACCTTTCGAAAATGCCCAAATAGTAAAATAAAGGTAATAATGGCGGGCAATATCCATGCAGATATCATACTAATGATTTCTACCATCCCTTTACCTCCTTGCCAATTTAGTCGTACGATAACGATACCAGCGATCTAGTATGACCGCCACCAATGTGGAAATGGTCGTTGCAAATAAACACGTTCCGATTATTTCTGTCGGGTTTTGGGATCCGTGCATCATTCTAAGTGCAATAATCTGTGTCGGTATAATCGTTAGGCTTGACGTATTAATGGCAAGTAATGTACACATCGCCGGAGTAGGCTGATCAAGATCTAGGTTTAGCTTTTGCAGCTCTTGCATGGCTTTTAAACCCATCGGTGTCGCCGCATTGGCCAGCCCGAGAATGTTAGCACTCATGTTGGAAATGATGTAGCCTACGGCAGGATGATCTTTCGGTACGTCAGGAAATAGAAATCGAATGATGGGAGCGAGTAGCTTTGACATCTCGAGTAATAAACCAGATTGTTCTGCGATCCGAAGCATGCCCATCCAGAAAATGAGGAATGCAAGTAAGCCAATCCAAACCGCTATACCATGTTCTGCTCCCTTAAGCGTCGCAACGGTAATAATTCCGATATCCCCTTTTAGCGCAGCTACGACAATACCACTTATGAACATGAACAACCATATGACGTTTACCACGAGGAACGCTCTCCTTGGAAAAGAATCATCCATAGTGATTGCCAGATTGTGAAGAATGTTGCTTCATCTTCGACACTTTTTGTCACGAGAGGTACTCCACCTATTTTTTGATCATACAAATAGATTTCTAACGTCCCGACTATCACCCCTGATTTACGAATCTTTTCAATATCCTTTGTTATTTTCGCTTCTTTACGAATATAGTCCTCTTCACCGTCCATTAACGGATAGCTAAGAGAATGAGCTGGAATAACATGTATTTGTCCTGATTTACGATTACTTAAATTCAAAGCTAGCGATTCATCATCTTTTACAATGACCTTATGTTGAAACTTATTAAAGCCATACTCCATTAATTGGGTTGAATCCATCCAATCATTCGGAGCGTCTATCGTAACCGTTGCTAATTTCCTACCCTCTTGTTCAGCTGAAGCGACCAACGTTCTTCCTGCCATTTTCGTATAACCCGTTTTAACCCCATTGGCACCTGGATACATCGATAAAAATTTATTTTTATTGTACCAACGACGATCCCAATCTTTCCCTTCCCAAGGAACGGTAATAGACTTCGTAGAGACAATTTTTTGAAATGTCGGATTGTGGAGTGCGTAAGCTGCTAGCATCGCCATATCTCTTGCTGTGGAATAATGATCATCACTATCATCTAGTCCGTGGGGATTAGTAAAATGTGTATTTTCCATTCCGATAAGTTCTGCTTTCTCATTCATTAAGTAAGCAAAGCCTTCAATCGAACCACCAATATGTTCAGCAATGGCTACTGCTGCATCATTGCCGGATCGTAGCATTAGACCGTATAGCAAGTCATGAAGCGGGATTTTTTCCCCTTTTTCGAGATAGATCGATGATCCTTCTGTTCCAAACGCTCGGTCACTTATCGTTACTTTTTCTTTTAGATTTTCACTGTTTTCTATCGCTACTATTGCAGTCATGATTTTCGTGATGCTGGCAATTCTCTTTTTTTCATCTGCGTTTTTTTCGTAAAGGATTCTACCCGAATCAACGTCTATGAGTGCACTGCTATGTGCACTTATACTAACTGCTCCGAGATTGGCGACGGCAACAGTCGGTTGTACGATGATGAGAGTCATGCTGATACAGACAGATAGTAGAACGAAAAATCTTTTCATGGTAACCTCCTAACATTTCACACATGATTGTCCTCATTCATATATATGGCTTGTATCAGACGATTAGAAGAACGAAAAAAAAGAGTTGTTCAACTTGAACAACTCCTTGCTTTCTTATGGAAATAGCAAACGTAGTAACATACGATTAAACGACGTAATACGGTCCCTCTTCTTTGTTATTGGGATTCTGATTCTGATTCTGATTCTGATTCGAATCTTTTCCTTTTCGCATCATTCCTTGCAATTTTTCCATCATCTGCGGAGCAGATTCAATAATTCGGTCGTATAAATGGGAAGTACCTTCTAAGGAAAGTAATCGAACACCTGTATGACCTACGACAAGAAAGGCAACTGGCGTGATTGAGACCCCACCACCACTACCTCCACCGAAAGGAAGTTTGTCCTTGTTGTTGCCTTCGTCCTGATTTACGCTTACTCCATTTTGACTAGCGTTTCCGAACTCCGAACCGCCGGCAGCAAAGCCAAATCCTACTTTAGATATAGGAAGAATGACGCTACCATCAGGAGTTTCAACAGGTTCCCCGACAATCGTATTAACATCGACCATTTCCTTTAAATTTTCCATTGCTGTTTTCATTAAGCCTTGTATTGGATGTTCTGTCATGGACTTATCTCCTTTCACTTTGACAATACTTCATAAATAAGAAATGCGAACATTTAAGCGCAGAAATAGCTTTCCCAAGAAAATGAATGACTATGCGCTAGCCTTTGACTGAAAACCTCGCCATATTTTTTTCCCGTTTTTTAACACACGGAATAATAGACGTATACCAATCACCACACCATAAATTACCCGAAACCGAAAAATGCATCGAAAGGTTGTTTCTAACTTTGTTTCATGGAAAGAGGGAGCGATGTCCATTTTTGGGATCGTATAAAGTTGAATATAGGATGTAATGTACCCTATAAGTGTGCTTTTAACACTCCAAGCGATCCCGGTTAAAACTCCAGTTTCGGCAGCATCACCTGTTCCAATTCTAGATTTCCAAATAAGTTGATCTACTTTAACATGCCCCAAAGCCTGTAACAATAATTGGTAGAGATTTTTTATATTGTGAAGCAAAAGCATGGCAACCTCTGTCGAGCGCTTATTACTCTTAGGGGATAGAAACTTCGGTTTCTTTTTATTATCTACTGTACCGTTAGGCTGGGTGATTCCTGCTTCTGTTTCAGTTTTATTTTTATTTTTCTGGGCAATATATACTTTCACGCTAGGTATGTAAATGCGATAATGTATAATGTTAAACATGGCGTAAATATCGAGTCTAATTTCATCTTTTTCTCTAGTACGGTTCGCCTCAATGTGAACGCGGAGGTGAGTAAATAGAAAAATAATGATGATGATCAACACGATGACCAATAAAGTAATGCTTATAATAAGTAGCCAAGATAGTAATCTCATTTTATTCCCCCCAAACATTAGTATGGGGAAAAATATGGATAAACATACAACAAAAAAGAAGCCTACTAAGTGGCTTCTTATGACTCATGACGACTGATTATAATCTTCTTGTAACCGATTAAATAAGTCGCGGCTTTCTTCCTCTAACTCTTCTTCGGATATAAGCGATAAAGGTGACGGCAATTCTTCGATCGAACGAAGCCCAAAGTACTCCAAAAATTCTTTCGTTGTTCCATATAAAATCGCTCTACCTGTTCCTTCTGTTCGACCTATTTCTTTAACTAAATCCTTTGACATAAGACGATGGATCGCTTTCTCACATTTTACTCCTCTTATTTCTTCCACATCTGCTCGAGCAATGGGTTGCTTATAGGCGATAATAGCAAGTGTCTCAAGTGCAGCTTGGGATAAAGTGGAGTTTGTTGGTGAATAAGCCAATCTCTCAAAATAAGGAGCATGTTCAGGTAGCGTAGTAAATTGGTAGCAGTGAGCAACTTCAATAATTTGCAGCCCTCTTTCTTCTCGTTTATAATCCGCCTTCATGTCATGTATAAGATCAATGACGACAGCCTCATCAAGTTCAATCAATTGAGCTAATTGCTTGGAATCAAGACCTTCATCACCGGCTACAAATAATAATCCTTCAATAATAGCTTTAAACGTTGAGTAGTTCAGTCTCGTTCGCCTCCTTATGCTCAACCAATCGAATCACAATCTCGTCGAATAATTGATCTTGAACACATGCAATTTGTTTGCTTTTTATTAATTCGAGGATGACAAGAAATGTCGTAACAAGTTCAGATTTGGTAGCTGCTTGACTCAATAATGCTGAAAACCGAATTTGTCCAGCGTGATGTTGCATTATAGCTAATACTTGTTTTAAACGATCGGCTACAGAAATTTCGTCTCGTTCGATTGTGGAGAAGGGTTCAGGTGCACGTTTTTTTAGCGCTCTTTTAAATGCATCCAATAAATCATATAAACTAACTCCCGCAACAGGATTTTCATCCTCTTCTGGCATATAAGGTGCTAAATTTTCCGGCGGTCGGCTAAATATTTTACTTCGTTCTGTTTCTCTTGAACGTAATTCTTCTGCCAATGTCTTAAATTTACGGTATTCAACCAAACGACGAACGAGGGCTTCGCGAGGATCTTCTTCCTCGTAATCAAACCCTTCAAGCATTTCAAAAGGATCAACTGGAGGTTTAGGAAGAAGCATATTGCTTTTAATTGCCATCAATGTTGCCGCCATTAAGATGAACTCACTTGCGATGTTCAGCTCTAATTCCCTAGCTTCTTCTAAATAAGACATATATTGAGAAGTAATATGGGAAATCGGTATATCATAAATGTCTACTTCTTCACGATCAATCAGATGAAGTAATAGATCAAGCGGCCCTTCAAAGCGATCCAGCTTAAATTGTACACTCATCGTTTGATATACCCCTCCCGGACACCAACAAAAAATTATGATTATAAGTAATAGTTTACGCTTCCTACGTAACTTTTCCTATAAAAACTTTTAGGGTCATCCGAAGATGACCCCCTTTAGGATTTACACATTACGTTTAAATCGCTTCTATACTTCTTCTACTCGTACATTTGCCATTTTATCGTTACCTTTTAAATCATCAACAAGATCCATACCAGATAAAACTTTTCCAAAAACGGTATGATTACCGTCTAAATGAGGTTGTGGCTGATACGTAATATAAAACTGACTACCACCTGTATCACGACCTGCATGAGCCATCGCTAAAGCCCCTCGTCCGTGTTTGTTCGGATTGTTTTCCAATTCACATTTGATTGTGTAGCCAGGCCCTCCAGATCCAGATCCATTCGGACATCCGCCTTGAGCTACGAAACCAGGAATGACACGATGGAAGGTTAATCCATCATAGAATCCTTCGTTTGCCAACTTTTCAAAGTTTGCTACTGTATTTGGAGCGTCCTTCTCGAATAGTTCAATCGTAACTTCCCCACCATTTTCCATTTGGATAGTCGCTTGTTTAGTCATATGTATACTGCACTCCTTTTCACTATTATCTTTGTATATTGTACTACAAATTAAACATTTAACAAGTTACTAACAACAAAACTAAAACGTAGTCAAAAGGAGCCCCAATAAGCGCTCCTATTCTACAAAGGTACTTCGTTTATGAATTAACTACTTGTTGCTTCATTCTTTCAGGTATTCTATCTTTCTGAATCAAATCATCTAACGTTTCTCTTTCAACAATGACATCAGCATTTCCATCTTTCACAAAAATGACGGCTGGACGAGTAAGACGGTTATAGTTACTAGCCATGGAATAATTATAAGCTCCCGTTGAGGAAACAGCTAAAATGTCCCCAGGTGTCGCTTGAGCCAATTTAACGTCCCAAATAAGCATATCACCGCTCTCACAACACTTGCCCGCAATCGAAACTTCCTCTGAAGCTTCCTCATGCCCACGATTTGCAATCATCGCTTCGTATTTCGCTTGATATAAAGCAGGTCTTGGATTGTCTGTCATGCCTCCGTCAACCGAAAGATAGTGACGAACGCCAGGGATTTGTTTAGATGACCCAACGGTATATAGCGTTGTTCCAGCTTCGCCAACAATGCTTCGACCTGGTTCTATCCAAATTTCTGGAAGTACGTGAGACTGAAATACATTTTCAACTGTATCAACAATCGCATTGACATAGGCTTCAATTGGTAAAGGCTCATCAATAACTTCATAACGAATGCCAAAACCTCCACCTACATTGATGACATGTAATATATGACCCCACTTTTGTTTCACTTCTTGCATATAATGGGCTAAACGTTGAACAGCCATGACAAAGCCATCGACTTCAAAAATTTGTGAACCGATATGACAATGAACCCCAATCCATTCAATCGACGAGTAGGATAATATTTTCTCCGCCGCATCATATGCTTGACCGTTCATCATATCAAAGCCAAACTTTGAATCTTGCTGTCCTGTTTGAATGTACTCATGAGTATGAGCCTCGACACCAGGTGATAAGCGAATAAGAGCTTTTACTTTTTTATGATGATACTTAGCAATGGAATCGAGCAAATCCATTTCATAAAAATTATCAATAACAAAGCATCCGACGTTCCATTGAACAGCCAATTCTAGTTCGTCTGCAGACTTATTATTGCCGTGAAAGTGAATCCTTTCGGCAGGAAAACCTGATTTAATGGCAGTATATAGTTCTCCCTTTGAGACGACGTCAAGGGATAATCCTTCTTGGTTAATAAGCTGACACATGGCCATCGTACTAAAGGCTTTGCTAGCATAGGCTACCTGGTGAGCGACTTTTCTTGCTTTAAATGCACCAACAAACGAACGACAACGATTTCGGATTTCCTGCTCGTCCATGACGTAAAGCGGCGTGCCAAACTGTCTTGCAAGTTCCGTCGTATCGTATCCGCCGATTTCTAAGTGACCTTTTTCATTTATTGTACTTGAACCGAATAATTTCATTTATATTCCCCCATGTCTTTAAAAAAACAGCTGTCGCAACACGGCAGCTGAGTCAGAAACGTTGGTAAAGTCATAAATAAATTGAGCTATAATTTGTTTGACTATACCATTTTTTATTGAAATTGACAATGAGTGTTTGACTTATACTTGGATTAATTATTGAGGTCTCCTTGTGCTGTCGATCGGATGAACGATACTCGGTCTCTTGTTCACTTCCGGTACAGGTTGTCGTACTAAGATCGCTTTCATCGCTTTAAAGTTAAACGGAATAAACGGCCATAAATAAGGTGTGGTAAGCGATTTGGTCGTTGCCAATAAGATGATCCAAAGAGTAATACCGATCATAAGACCGGGAAGCTTAAAGATCGCAACAGCAAATATTAACGTTATTCGAATTAGCTTGTTTGCCAAACTTAATTCATAGCTCGGTGTAGCAAACATTCCGACGGCAGCGATGGATAGGTAAAGGATGACTTCTGGTATAAATAATCCTACTTTAATGGCTATGTCGCCAATTAATACCGCTGCAATTAATCCCATGGCCGTTGCGAGTGGAGAAGGAGTATGAATGGCGGCCATCCTCATTAAATCCAATCCAACTTCGGCAAAGAAAAATTGCAATACAATGGGGATTTCACCTGTTTTTTTTGGACCGATGAATTCGAACGATTTCGTTAATAGTTCAGGCTCCAATACGTAAAGCAACCATATCGGAAGCAAAAAAAGCGAGGCAAGGATTCCTAAAAAACGGGTCCAACGTAAATATCCGCCTATCATCGGGTTTTGTCGATACTCTTCTGCATGCTGAACGTGATGAAAATACGTTGTTGGAGCAATCATCACACTAGGGGAAGTATCGACGTAAATAATGACATGTCCTTCTAAAATATGGGTTGCTGCCACGTCTGGTCTTTCCGTATATCGTACGAGGGGAAAGGGATGCCAATTCTTCCCGACGATAAACTCTTCGACTGATTTCTCTGCCATCGGTAATCCGTCTACTTGGATTTGCTTTAGCTTCTTCCTTATCGTTTCCACAAGTCCCGGGTCTGCAACGTCCTTTAAATAACCGATGCAAATATGAGTTTTTGAGCGTCTACCTACTTGCATCATTTCCATTCGTAGCTGCGGATCACGAATTCTACGACGAGTTAAAACGGTATTTGTTAGTATCGTTTCCGTAAAACCGTCACGAGAACCTCGAACAACTCTCTCCGTATCTGGCTCTTGCGGTGTTCTTGAAGGATACTCTTTCGCATCAACAATGATCGTTTTTTCGGTTTGATCAACCATAATCGCAACTTGTCCAGTTAACAATTTGCCAACTAGTTGATCGAGAGTATCGACTGTTTCTACTTGAATATGAGGAATAAATGTTTCAACTAGATGTTCAATCGGGCTAGGTGCTAAATCTTCACGTTTCAAAGCTGCCAATTCTTTTAATATGATCGTTGTAATATTGTCCTTCGCAAAGCCGTTTAAATAAATAATCGCAAAATCACGACCGGCAAATCGCATTTCGCGATATATAATATCGAAACTGATTCCGATTCCTAGTTTTTCCTCAAGGAGCTTCTTGTTCTCTTCCAGTTTCTTGGATATATGGATTTGTTTCGATTGCAAGGATTGCTCCATTTTTACCACTCCTTTCTAATATCAACTCGACCGCTTTCCTTGTTATTGGTGCTCCATATCTAATATGATCTCGCCCTTTCATCTTTCCAATATCACCAATGCCGACGATATAAGGTATATTAAGCTGCTGCAAAACATCAACCGTATCGCCGTAAATATGTAGCATATTTTTAGAAATTGGATTCCCCTCTTTATCAACACCGAATTCGGTAATATTTCCATTACAATCGATGGAAAAATTCACATCAACACCTTCAACATTCCAAGCATTGGAGGCAACGGCTATAGCACCTAATACTTCTATATCTGGATGGTTTGCAATAATTTCAAGTGCTTTTTCCCCATCCCCTTTTTCGAATCTTCCGTTATCATCAACCATAACGAGAACCGGATCATGTTTCGCATTCTTTATTTGATCAACAATACTAGCCCCACTTAATTTCGTCGGGTTTCCGCCTGAAGAGGAAATGCACCTACCTCCAATCTGTTTAGCGACCTCTTCTACAACATGTTTCGCAACATTATCTCCATCTGTTATTATGATGATTTTTCTTTTAGGCATAAAATTACCCCCCTTCTAATACAACAGCACGTGCAATGCAATGTATGGATCCACGATATCCACATCGTTTATAATCTAGTAAAGATAAGCCAGTGAAACAATGAACCCATTACTTTACCTAGGATCATCGCTAGTAAAAAATATTGAATAAGATTGTTCATTTTAATTCTTTTAGCCAATATCGGAAGAACGTTTAACACTTCAGTTAGTGCTGCTGCCAACAGCCCGACGAATATCCCTCCTAATAATCCCCAGAAAGAACTCATCCAATGAGGCAAATGCAAATGCCAATGTTGAAAATCGATGATAGACCATGAGACGGCGCCACTAATGAGAGCAACTTCCATCCACCCGTATTTTCGAGTTTTCGCAAATTGAGCTAACCTTGACAAAAAATCCAATACAGTAAGTAAAGCTACAAGTGCACTACCGACAGCAATTCCTCCAGCGAATCCGACAAAAATTGATGCAGCTTTAAGGAGAAGATCCATGATCATGATCTTCATTTCCTTTCAGTTCTTCATTTTCAGTTGAAAGTATATATTGATCCATGTTTTGTTGGTATAAGTACATTTCCACTTCCAACGGACTTGGCTCTTCATTGAATTTCTTTCGAAAGAGGTGATTAAAAAAAAGGATCATCCCTATACCAATTCCGATGGAGTATGGGATTTGAATGTATAAGGGTTGATTTGTTTTCTCACCTGTTAGTAGAGTGTAGAGTTTAATATGAACTTCCTCCATGCTCACATCCTCATGAAAATTAATAACGGCTAATCCAGAGCCGACAAACAACAACAACCAAACAAAGATAATTGCGAAAAACTTCGGTTTCGATCGTCTTACCTTCTGCTCAATAATCGTTTGTGTATCCCCTATCGCTTCGATCTGAAGCTCTGGAAAATGTGATTTAATGACTCTAATAACTTGAATTAAATCGATTACAGTTAAATGACCGTGTCTTCCATCATGGTGTATGATCGGCAACTGAGAAAGCTTCTCTCGCCATTTCTCACTAATCATAAATTGGGCAATTTGTTCGAGTACGATCGGTTGATTCGGCTTTACAATGACACGGTTTCGCATTCGGATATACAACGTTTCTGCCTTCACCATATTGTTACACTCCTGAGTCAGTTCATCTTTGGCTTATTATGCCTTAATTACATCCATTTCATCATGAACAACAAAAAATGACCTCCTATTGAAGAGGTCATTGCACAAGCTGTTCTTTTATTGTTTGTAATATTTTTTTCTCTAGCCGTGACACTTGAACTTGGGATATTCCAAGCCTTTCCGCTACTTCTGTTTGCGTTTGGTCTTTGTAATAGCGTAAATATACGATTAGACGTTCGCGGTCATTTAACATCTTTATTGCTTCTTTAAGAGCGAATTGCTCAAACCATTTCGATCCACCGTCGTCCGCGATCTGATCCATTAATGTAATCGGGTCACCATCATTCTCAAATACGGTTTCATGTATCGATGTTGGCGTTCTATTTGCCTCTTGTGCGAACACAACTTCTTCCGGTGTGATTCCTAATTTATCAGCAATCTCTCCGATCGTTGGCATTCTCCCTGTTTCTTTCGACAATTCATCTCTTGCCTTCCTTACATGGTTGGCCGTTTCTTTCAAAGATCGACTTACTTTAATTGTTCCGTCATCTCGTAAAAAACGTTGTATTTCACCAATAATCATCGGGACAGCATACGTGGAAAATTTAACGTCATAAGATAAATCAAATTTATCAATTGCTTTAATTAAGCCAATACAACCAATTTGAAATAAGTCCTCCGCTTCATACCCTCGATTAAGAAAGCGCTGCACAACTGACCATACGAGTCGGATATTACTTTGAACAAGTTTATCCCGTGCACTTTGGTCGTTAGCATGGCTTGCTATAATCAGTGTTCGTACCTCTTCATCAGAAAGGTAGGGAGTGGTGCTTTTCGTATGAGTCTCCAATCGGACCACCCTTTCTAATTACATAGAGGCATCGTTTGTTTTAATTGCTTTTTCATATGAATTCTCGTACCTTTTCCTTCAGCAGTCAAAATCTCAACACTATCCATAAAGTTTTCCATAATTGTAAAGCCCATTCCTGAACGTTCTAGTTCTGGTTTCGACGTCCAAAGCGGTTGTCTAGCCATATCTAAATCCGTAATTCCTACACCCTTATCTTCTATCGTTAATTCAACCCTATTTTCTTGAATCTCTACGTAGATCGTAATAATGCCGTTAGGATTGTTATTATAGCCGTGAATAATCGAGTTGGTAACGACTTCAGAAACGACAGTTTTAATGTCTTGGAGCTCATCAAGAGTCGGGTCTAATTGTGATATGAAAGAAGCAACAGTTACCCGGGCAAATGATTCATTTTCTGAACGACTTGCGAATTGTAGCTTCATAAAATTCATCGTCTGTTCTGTCATTAGGCCACCCCCAGCGACTGTAACGCTTCTGTTTCATTCTCGTGAAATGGTATAATTTTAAACAATCCTGACATTTCGAAAATCCGATAAATTGTCGGATGAACAGAACATATCGCCATTTTTCCCCCAGCCTGAACAACCTGCTTGTATCGTCCGAGAATGACGCCAATCCCTGAACTATCCATAAACGATAATTCCGCCAAATTAAAAATGACGTCGCTATATATTCCTTTCTCTAGTTCCATCTCCATTTGTCTCTTCACTCTCTCTGCTGTGTGATGGTCAAGCTCTCCAGCTAATCGAACGATTAGCGCTTGCCTTTGATGAGACATTGTTATGTCTAAAGCCATTCATAATCACCTCGTTCTTTTGATGTGACAACTATTCTACATTCTATTTTCCGTTTCCTGCATGACGACAAAAGAACAAGAAAAAAGAGATGCTTCGTCAAAATTCGGCATCTCTTGTCGTTACCCTATTCAACTCTATTGTTTAATTAGCAATCCTTGTTTAACAGATCGTCTCATCAACGTCCAAAGGGTTGCTTTGTCGATGTCTTCTTTCGAAACCAAATCTAATCTTGAGATTTCATTTCCGTCTTTCTTTATAAGTAAGTGACCAAGAATTTCATGCTTTTTTATAGGTGCTTTTAAATTCGGCGCAAGAACAAGCTCTTGTTGATATTTGTTCGCGTCTTCCCCTTTACGTAAGAGAAGGCTGAATTGATGAGGAGCGAGAAGCTCCAATTTATTTTTCGATCCTTTATCAATTTTAATTTCTGCTACGGTCGTATCAGATTCATATAAAACCTGATTTGTAAATTGTGAAAACGCGTAATCGAATAATTGTGATACTTCTGCATTTCTCGTCTTCGTATCGGGTTCACCCATTACGACGGAAATAACTCGAAGCTGATCACGTTTCGCCGTTGCTGCTAAACAAAATTTCGCTTCACTTGTGTACCCGGTTTTTAATCCATCTGCTCCTTTGTAAAATCGAACGAGCTTGTTTGTGTTAACTAACCAGAACGGTTTTGGGCTATCTTTACGCAAATAATCTTGATAAGCACTCGTGTATTGTGTAATCTCCTCATGTTTAAGTAGTTCACGTGACATAATCGCAATATCGTGCGCAGAAGAAACGTGACCAGGTGCAGGAAGACCATTACAATTAACAAAATGGGTGTCATCCATACCGAGTTGTATTGCTTTTTTATTCATTAATTCTACAAAGGCTACTTCTGTTCCCGCTAAATGTTCGGCCATTGCGACAGAAGCATCATTTCCTGAAGCCATTGCAATCCCTTTAAGCATGTCTTTAACCGACATTTCCTCACCAGCTTCGAGGAAAATTTGAGACCCTCCCATGGAGGCAGCGTAGTCACTCGTACGAATCTTCGTATCCATGTGAATGACACCTTTATCGAGAGCTTCCATCATGATCAACATCGTCATAATCTTCGTAATACTTGCCGGAGGAAGCGCTTGATGGCTATCTTTTTCAAAAATAATTGTTCCTGTGTCTCTATCCATCAAGATGGCTGAACGGGCATTTTCAGCCAGTTTTGGTGATCCTTCTTCGGCATAAACAACGATATTGCTATTTAAACTAAATACAATTGCTGCGATGAGTAACATCATTTTTAATTTAGCCATAATGAAATTCCTCCTTTTATATAATCTTAGTGTGTACGATTGGATGAAAGTTATTCCACATGAAGAAACCTCTTCCATAATGGAAGAGGTTTCTTATTATAACCATTTGTTAATATGTAATGATTTCATCAGCTGTAACAATCCCATAAATGAGTGGTTTAGTTATGACGGGATTTGAATTGATCTTAATCGATTGCTTCAACTTATCGATCACTTCATTTAGTCGTCCTTCTTCATTAACATACAGGGTAGCCATTAGGTCACCCTCCTTAACTTCATCCCCAACTTTAACTTCTAATTCGATTCCGACTGCATGGTCGATAATGGAGTCCTTTTTTTCACGACCAGCGCCTAGCAACATTGCGGCAACTCCAACTTCTTCAGCATCTATTTCTGAAACATATCCATCACGTAATGCTTTAATGGCTATTTGTTTAGAGGCTGCTGGAAATAAAGATGGATCATCTACCCAATCGGGATTGCCTCCTTGACCCTTAATAAGATTTTTAAAGGTAGCAATTGCCTTCCCGCTATCCATGATTTCATATAGAATCTGATTTGCTTGCTCAACGTTATCGGCTTTTTTCGCGATAACAAGCATGTGTGATGCTAATAGAATACACAATTGCTCAAGTTCTTTTGTACCTTGTCCTTTCAACGTTCTGATTGCCTCTTTAACCTCTAGGCTGTTTCCAATGGCTTTACTAAGCGGTTGATCCATATTTGTAATGATTGCAATTGTATGACGATTGACTTTGTTTCCAATAGCAACCATCGTTTTCGCTAACAAAAAGGCATCTTCAGTTGTTTTCATAAAAGCACCGGAACCTGTTTTAACGTCTAGCACGATTCCGTCTGCTCCTGCAGCAATTTTTTTACTCATGATTGAGCTTGCGATTAATGGGATCGAATTGACAGTTCCTGTAACATCACGCAAACTATACAATTTCTTATCAGCAGGAGTAAGATTACCGGATTGACCAATTACGGCAAGATGATAAGAATTAACACGATCAACAAACTGCTTAGCAGTCAATTCGACGTTAAAACCTGTAAATGATTCTAACTTATCGATCGTTCCACCCGTATGACCTAATCCGCGACCTGACATTTTAGCTACGGGAACACCCGCTGCAGCAACTAATGGGGCAAGTACAAGTGTTGTTGTGTCTCCAACACCACCCGTACTATGTTTGTCCACTTTGATTCCTTTAATCGCCGACAGGTCAATCTTGTCTCCGGATTGTACGATAGCCATCGTTAAGTCTGCTGTTTCCTCTTCAGTCATACCTTTAAAATAAATAGCCATCAGCCAGGCAGATAGTTGATAATCGGGAATGTTATCCTTCGTATAACCATCTATAATATAGGTTATTTCATCTTTTGTAAGACTTTTGCCTTCTTGTTTTTTGGCAATGAGGTCTACCATTCGCATTTTATTTCACCTCAGCTATTAGCCTTTTAACAAGCATTATAAATTTGGGTTTCGTTCGATTTGCGACTTCAACAACTTGTTCATGTGTTAAAGGTTCCAATGAATCGCCAATGGCCATGTCCGTAATACAGGAAATACCTAAAACTCTCATACCGGCATGCCTTGCAACGATAACTTCGGGAACAGTAGACATACCGACGGCGTCCCCGCCAAGATTGGCTAACATCGTTAGTTCCTTCGGTGTCATATAGGTAGGGCCACTAATGCCAGCGTATACCCCTTTTTGAACGAGTACTCCTTCATTCTTTGCAATTAGTAAACCTAGTTCGATCCAACTACGGTCGTAGGCTTGAGACATATCTGGAAAACGAGGACCAAATTGTCCGAGATTTGGTCCGATTAACGGATTGGCCCCTGTGAAGTTGATATGGTCTTGGATAAACATAAGATCGCCGGCTTGAAAGCTGTCGTTCATACCACCTGCTGCGTTCGTAACGAATAGTTTATCTATACCGAGTTGCTTCATAACGTAAACGGGAAGCGTTACTTGTTGAATCGAATAGCCTTCATAGAAGTGAAATCTCCCTTGCATAGCTAACACTTGACGACCTTCCAAAGTTCCAGCGACGAATCTACCTACGTGACCCGCAACAGTTGATTGTGGGAAATGAGGAATATCGTTATATTGGACGTAGATAGGGTTTTCAATTTGTTCTGCTAGATCGCCTAACCCGGAACCGAGGATAAGGCCGAATTCGGGCTGAGATTTGATGATGGAATTTATGTAGTCCGCTGCTTGTTGAATTTGGGTAAAGCGTTCAGTCATGGTAATCCTCCTACGCTATCGTTTATTTATTTCTTTAACAATGCTTTTCACAAACGTTAAAAACGTTTGCTTCACTCTTTCAGTCGTTTCCATCACTTCCGAGTGAGTTAATGGTTGTTCTAGTATACCTGCTGCCATGTTACTAATACAGGAGATGCCAAGTACACGCATTCCCGCATGACGAGCAACGATGACTTCAGGCACAGTTGACATCCCAACAGCGTCCCCGCCTAGCTTACGAATCATTCGGACTTCGGATGGTGTTTCATAGGTGGGGCCAGTCATACCTACATAGACACCTTCTTGAATGGGTATATGTAATTGGTTAGCTATGCTTTGAGCGAGCGCTCGTAAATGATGATCATAGGCTTGTGACATATCTGGGAAACGTACTCCCATTGTTGCATCATTTGGACCCAACAACGGGTTTTGAAACATGAAATTAATATGGTCAGAAATGAGCATGAGGTCCCCAGCTTGGAACTGAGTGTTAATGCCCCCTGCTGCGTTGGTAACGATGATCGTTTCAACGCCAAGAGCCTTCATGACTCGTATTGGAAAGGTGACCATTTCAAGGGAATACCCTTCGTAATAATGGAATCTCCCCTGCATAGCGACGACGTCATTTTCTTCTAGCTTTCCGATGACTAGTTGACCTGCATGACCTTCTACAGTCGACACAGGGAAGTAAGGAATTTCGTTATAGGGTATTTTAATTGGCTTGCTTATTTCGTCGGCTAAGACACCTAATCCGGATCCGAGTATTAAACCGATCTTGGGCTTTATTGAAATACGATTTTGGATCTCATTCACTGCACTTGAAATCTTATCAGAAAAATGCACGGTATTCACTCACCTTTTTGACTATTTTAACACCTGTAAGAAGCTGTTTCCATGGTTGGGCTTTTTCGTATTGAAATTATCAGCGATTGTAGCTCCTATATCAGAAAAGGTTTTTCTAACGCCTAATGTTGTAATTGAGTCTTCGGAGAATTTTTTGCTGTACACAAGTAACGGAACATATTCACGTGTATGGTCCGTTCCTGTATGTAAGGGATCGTTTCCATGATCAGCTGTAATAATTAGTAAATCATCATCTCTTAAAACAGTCAATACTTCAGGCAAACGCTCATCGAATGCTTCGAGAGCATCGGCATAGCCGCCTGGATCTCTACGATGTCCATATAAGGAATCAAAATCGACAAGGTTCGTAAAAGCCAATCCACGGAAATCTTTCTGTAATACCTCAATCGTTTTTGTAATTCCGTCATCGTTTGATTTCGTCTTAATCGCTTCTGTTATTCCTTCTTCTGCAAATATATCAGATATTTTCCCAATCGCGATGCTGTCTAGTCCTGCGTTTTTTAAATGATCGAGTACGGTTGGTTCAGGTGGTTTAACAGAATAATCTTTACGATTCGATGTTCTTTTATACGCTCCTGGAACACCTATGAAAGGTCTTGCAATGACCCGGACAACGGAAACGTCACCGGTAAGGGTCATTTCACGAGCAATTTCACAAATACGATACTGTTCGTCTAAAGGCACAGTTTCTTCATGAGCGGCTATTTGCAGAACACTGTCAGCAGAAGTATAAACGATGATGTCTCCAGTTGCTTGGTGCTCTTCTCCATACTTCTCAATGACCTCTGTACCAGAAGCAGGTATGTTAGCTAACACGTTACGACCGATTTTCTGCTGAAATTCAGCAATGAAATGCGAAGGAAATCCGTCAGGATACGTATGAAAAGGAGTGTTTACATGGAGGCCCATTATTTCCCAGTGTCCAGTCGTTGTGTCTTTCCCTATCGAAACTTCTGCCATTTTCCCAAAATAAGCTTCTGGTTTTTCTTCTTTTACTATTCCTATTATTTGTTCGATATTGCCAAGGCCAAGTTTCTGCATATTCGGAACGAACAAATTCTCCTTAAACTCTGCAATATGTCCTAAAGTGTTCGATCCTTTGTCTCCGAACTTCTCTGCATCAGGAAGTTCCCCAATTCCTACGCTATCTAAAACGATGAGGACTATTCGATTAAAATGAGTCATACTCCTCCTCCTTCTTCATAATATAAATCAATACATTCTTACTTTTTATTCTATCCTTAAATGACATCAAGAAAACGTTAAACCTATTCACACAAAATAAAAAGGGCATCCGAGGGCCCTCTTTAGCAATTATTAGTTGTTGGCACGTTGTTACGCTCTTGGATGACTTTGACTGTATACCTCTTTCAATCTTGTTTTCGTAACATGCGTGTAGATTTGTGTTGTCGAAATATCGGCGTGACCCAACATTTCTTGTACAGAGCGTAAGTCAGCACCATTTTCTAATAAATGTGTAGCAAACGAATGTCGTAACGTATGGGGTGTAATTTCTTTTTTAATACTGGCTTTGTCGGCATATTTTTTAACAATTTTCCAAAAGCCTTGTCTCGAAAGAGCCTTGCCATGATGGTTTAAAAATAACGAGTCTCCGGTCATATCTTTTATTAATAAGGAGCGTCCTCGTTCGACATATTCATTAACATAGATTAACGCCATTCTTCCAAGCGGAATAATTCGTTCCTTTGATCCTTTTCCTATACAACGTAAAAAACCCATAGATAAATTAACATCATGTTCTTTTAATGAGACCAATTCAGACACGCGAATACCTGTAGCATAAAGTAGTTCCAACATCGCTTTATCTCTACGCCCTAGTGGTGTATTCGTCCCTGGACTATTCAGCAGTGATTCTACTTCGGTAATAGATAGAACCTTCGGCAATCTTTTTTCGATTTTAGGTGATTCTAAATTCATTGAAGGGTCATTCTCAGTATATCGGTCTCTCACTAAAAATTGATGAAACGCACGAATTGATGCAATATTACGCGAAACAGTTGCGGTTGACATTCCTCTGTCGTGTAATTGTGTTAAATAACCAATAATATGCGTTCGTTTCATGTCTGTAATCTTATTTTCTTTTAAATCATTATGTAAATAGTGATGATATCCTGTTAAGTCTCGCTGATATGATTCTAATGTATTGGGAGCCAATCCGCGTTCGACTGATAAATAGTGAACAAATCGGGAAATTAAATCTTTCATTTGCTAAACTCCTTTTAACTTCAGTACATTATGCTTCTTCAACGTTACCTATTCCACAATGAATGATATATTCCTGCATGTGAATTCATTATTATATAATTTTATTCACCGAGCCACATAAATAATTTCAATCGTTCCACTATGTGGCTAAAATGAGGTTCATACGCTTCGTCAGTTTGAAATACTTTAATCGCCCGACCAACAGGTTCACGATACCGATTCGTCGGTTCAATCCAACCGGTGAAGTAAACAAATAGGGTATATAAAAAAACAGTGCAAAAAATAAATAGTATGATGTACATAAGACTTCGTTTCAATCTCCGTAAAGAGAGAATCATCTTGTCCACCTCTTGACTTCTTCTTAACAGTCCAGTTATATTCATGCTGCACTAGTACCATATGCCTGAAAAAAAGAAATTATACAAGAAAAAACTTGCCAAAGCTTACAAGAAGCCGTCGGCAAGTTTCAATCCTTACGTTCTTAACGGTATGTTATAGGAGTTTTACGCGTTAATCGCAAGAACTTCTTGTAGAGGCGTAAACGGTAATTCAAGACCTTCTGCAACAGCACGGTACGTTACTTTACCATGTATAACATTCACTCCATGGGCAAGTGCAGGGTTTCTTAAAATAGCTTCTTGATACCCTCTTGATGCGATTTGAACAGCATAAGGCGTCGTTACATTCGTTAACGCAATCGTCGAAGTACGAGCTACTGCTCCTGGCATATTGGCTACAGCATAGTGAACAACACCATGTTTAACATACGTAGGATTACTGTGTGTCGTTACGCGATCGATCGTCTCAATTGAGCCGCCTTGGTCAATGGCAACATCGATAATAACCGAACCTGGAGACATTTTCTTAACCATGTCCTCTGTAACAAGACGAGGGGCACGTGAGCCAGGGATAAGAACAGCACCAATAACGAGATCAGATTTACTTACTGCTAACTCAATATTGTAAGGATTAGACATTAATGTCTGAATTCTCGCTCCGAAAATATCGTCTAAATAACGAAGTCTGTCAACACTGACATCGATAATCGTTACATTTGCACCAAGACCAATGGCCATTTTGGCTGCATTCGTACCGACAATTCCACCACCAATGATCGTAACATTTGCAGGAAGTACACCTGGAACCCCACCTAGAAGGATTCCTTTACCACCATGTGATTTCTCTAAAAACTGAGCACCAATTTGTACGGACATTCTTCCTGCAACTTCACTCATCGGTGTGAGTAAAGGAAGGGAACGGTTGTCTAATTGAACTGTTTCATAGGCAATCGCAATAACGCCCTTATCCATTAATTGTCGTGTCAATTCTTTTTCAGGTGCAAGATGTAAGTATGTAAAGAGAATTAACCCTTCACGGAAATAACCGTACTCGGAAGGAATAGGCTCCTTCACTTTCATAATCATTTCCGACTCGTTCCAAACCTCTGCAGCTGTATCACGTATTTTAGCACCAGCAGCCTCATAATCAGCATTTGTGAAACCGCTTCCTTCTCCAGCCGAATCTTGAATATAGACTTCGTGACCAGAAAAGAGCAATGTCGTAACCCCTGCTGGAGTAATCGCTACTCGATTTTCATTGTCCTTTACTTCTTTAGGTATACCGATAATCATGTTACTATGTCCCCCTTCTCATACTTGCTTGTCCCATTATATGTACACGGTTATTCTACCACGAAAGAGCCATTTTACAACAGAGTATCTCACAAAAAGAAAAAGCACAAGACCACTTATAATGAGAATGGCAATTGGCTTTAGCATTCGATTATTGGGTATATCCTATACTTTCTTTTCTCCTTCAGAAATACAGCGATGACAAATCCCTAAGAAAGTAAGCCTGTGATCCAAGATCTTAAACTTAAATTCAGACTCTACTTTATATTCAATAGGCTCTAACAAATCTTCCATTATTTCATCGACACTGCCACATTGCAAGCATTCTAAATGATGATGTAAGTGGGCCTGACCTTCAGCCAAAAAATCGTACCTTGCAACTCCATCACCAAAGTTTAATTTATGAATAATTTTAAGATCGCTCATTAATTCCAACGTACGATAAACAGTGGCGAGCCCAATTTCTGGAGCTTTCATTTTTACCAATAAGTAAACATCTTCTGCACTTAAATGATCTTCTTCATTTTCTAAAAGTACTCGAAGGGTGGCTTCTCGTTGTGGTGTTAGTTTATAACTTTGAGCTTGTAATTGTTGCTTGATTCTATCAATTCGTTCTTCCAACCCGCACTCCCCCTCTTTATATCCGTACCTTTCATTATTATAGGGGAGTATAGCAATTAAAGTCAAACGATTCTTATTATCAAAAAATAATAATTCCTATTAAATACGGGGATATCCATTTCATGAATAGAGGTGAAACGTATGCTTCTACAAAGGAGCCTACGACAAGGATCCCGACCATAGCGACGCTAACAAATGTATAAGAGAAAAAATGTGGAAGTATAATAAACCTTTTAGCTAAAAATCGGCTTTTAATTAATAAAAGTGAAAAAGTTAAGCCTGCTACCGAAGCGATAATAATAGCAGGAACTATTAATAAGTTTTGGGGGACGACGGAAAATAAAGCAAAAACCAATCCCTTTAAGGCGAGCTGATTTACGAGAAAGCCTACTGTGAAACCTACAACTAAGCCTTTAAGGAACACAAGGCATAATATAACGGGTAAACCGATAACCGTTAAACCAAGAATCCAAACGAGAGCAATAAATTTCAGATGATAATTAATCGCGTCATGTAAGGCAACTGACGATTCACCGATTCCATCCCCCGCAAACACCTGAAAAAAAGTTTGTAAATAGGTTAAAAGATCCGCTTTTTGATCGAGTGATAGCGCATTAACGAGAATCGATCCAAACAACACGCCCATCGCAAAAAGGACAGCGGTGAAAAGATAAATGGATGCATTCTCTTGAACGAACTGCCTCAATGTAACGGTAAACGATTGATTCATGTGAGCTCCCCCATGCAACTTTAACTTTATAGTATACCCTTGTCCTACAACTTATGAGTGAATAGATGATTTTATGACTGAATTCGTCCATAAGTTCCACCACCACCAACGGAATACTGTAGTTTCCCAGTACGTGCGTTAATGATTGTCTGAACAATTGACTCTGGGACTACCTTCAATAATTGCTCTTCTGAAATACGATGTAAAATATTCATTTCTGTACCAAAATGATCTAGCATATGTGCAAGCCGCTTTGGACCAATTCCTGGTATGAATTGTAATGGAACTTGGTAGACATAGGGAGGACGAAAAGATGGATGTTTAGGATGATTATGATCAGCAATCTCATTGATTCTATCCACAACACCCTTTGTCCATTTTAAAGAACCGCAATGAGGGCATTGATCAGAAGGAGACGGATAATTAAATGTTTGATCACAGTGCAAACAGAAAGTTGCATGATATTTACCTAAATAAGGATTTAAACCGTAATTTGCTTTGACACATCTTCCATCAACTCTTCTTAATGCCTTTACAAGTTCCTCATAATTAGGTTCCTTCATCATAATAACGTTATATTCCCGTGCGATTTTCCCTAAAGAATGAGCGTCACTATTTGTTACGAACGATAATACAGATAACTCAGAGATTCTATCTGCCATGTCCGAATCTGCACTGAGACCGAGTTCTACTGCCGCTAGCCTTGACGTATCAACAATATCATTCATTCTGTCTGTTGCACTGCCGTACATACTTCTGAAAGGAGTAAATATATGTGCGGGGATCATGATTCCTTGTAATTCCGTTACGACGTCCAATATTTCTTTTGTACTTCGATATACCCGTTGAGAACTCAACACAACGTTCTTCATATAAAAAGATAACCAATAAGTAATTGCCTTCATTTTTTCAATATTTGGTAAAAAAACGAGTACATGAGCAAGCCCATATCCTTGTTCCCTTACTTCTAATTCCGTTCCTAGAAGAACAGTCGTATTTTTATAGCGTAAACCCCCTTTTTCTAAAGGGATTATCGTTCCATTCTGGACAAGGAGATCGATATCGAATTGGACTGCAGGTGAGTGACAATCGATGATACCGACCATATCCATTCCCTTTTTTTGAGAGGCTTCTTCCATTATTCGATGGAATGTAAGATCTTTTGATCCGCTAATTTTAATTTTTCGACCAGATTCGGTTTGACCAATATGAATATGCAGGTCAACAAAGTATGAGTGTAGTTCCACTAATCAATCACTTCCCAGCGACTTTTGAATTTCTCTAATTTTGGATGAAAACCTACATTAGTTCGAGCAATAATAAACAACCGAATATGTTTAATCCATGTTTCGAAATGTTGATACGTTGCTACCAAATTAGCCATCTCTAGGGATAATAGTAGAAAATGCGGGCCATTGTACTTCTCTGTCAGATAGGAAAGTGCCAAATCAACAGGGGTATACTTCTTCCTCTTACCGTCCCATTGATCAATCGTTACAGAAGGGAAAGATATCTGATCCAATCCCTCAGTTAATTCCTTTACTCGCTTATAAAAAGGTATCCGCTCTTCAATCCCCATTCTTTTTAGCGTTTCTCCACTCAATGGATAAAATACTACTTTATTTATTTTTCTTTCCTCCGAAAAATCGATAATTTTGCTGATTGCAGGTAATGTAGAACCTTGGAAAGGGTCGAGAATGAACAATGTTCCTTTTATCTCTTGTTTCACGGGTTCAAAACCGAATTGTACCATCTTTCTTTCCCTAGCCATAAAGAGCATCTCCTCCCTAAAATTATTATATATCCAAACCAATACAATCTATAATATTGATTGAATTATTAGTCAAAGTTATTTATGCTAGAGTATAGAACGTATACATATTGGAGGAGAGAATATGAATAAAATGATTATCGATGTATCGGTAGCAACACTTTGGGTTTCGCCTAGTTGTCCGAGAGAAATTGACACTCCGGCACTTGAAAACCCTGTCCAAATGAACGAATGGATTGCCGGTATGACGACAGAAGATAAACTAGGACTTTCAAATCACAATTTATTAGAAACACAAGCCCTATATGGAACCGTAGTCCATGTCATTGAAGAAGCAGAGGACTGGGTGAAGGTTATCGTTCCAGAACAGTCGACTTCAAAAGAAGATCGCGGATACCCGGGATGGGTGCCTAAAAAGCAATTAGCCGCTGATGACAACCAATTTAGTGATTTATTAACGAAGGAAATTGTTGTTGTAACCGTTCCGACAACGTACTTATATGATGACATGATCCAACAAGGAATAGAAATTAGTTTCCTCACTCGGTTGCCTTTCATAGAAGAATTAAGCGATTGGGTAAAAGTTGCAACACCGAGTGGAGCGAAATACTTAAAGAAAAATGATGTTGCTGTATATTCTACTGCTGCTCACATCCCTCACGGAACTGGCGAACAAATTGTAGAAACAGCTAAAACTTTCTTAGGTCTTCCTTATCTTTGGGCGGGTATGTCTGGATTCGGATTTGACTGTTCTGGATTCAGTTATTCCATGCACCGAGCGTTTGGAATCTCTACGCCGCGTGATGCTCACGATCAAGCAAGAAGTGGGGAATCGATTCAACAAAAGGATTTAAAACCGGGTGACATGATCTTCTTTGCTTATCAAGAAGGGAAAGGTAGAATCCATCACGTTGGGCTCTACATTGGAAACGATCAGATGATTCATTCCCCTAATACTCCAAAATCAATCGAAATCACAACATTATCCGGTACGAACTACGAAAAAGAATATTGTGGTGCTAGCAGATACAACAGTACCCTGCAAAAGTGAAACATCAAAAAAACACAACGTCTATAGGTGACATTGTGTTTTTTTGAGTTTTATTGTTTTTTTACGTTTGTAATGCCCAATCCTGGTGTATCAGGTAGTGTAATGGTTCTACCTTCATAGATGATACCGCCTTCAACGGGGTCTTCTGATAGCAAGAGGGGAGCATCGAAATCGTATCGTGTAATATTTTTCTTACTAGTTGCAAAATGGGCTGCTGCTGTTAAACCAACCTTGGACTCAATCATACTACCGACCATACATTCGACTCCGCAAGCCTCAGCCATTGAATTAATCACTTGTGCTTTGAATATACCTCCAGATTTCATCAATTTAATATTGATCAAATCAACAGCTCGATTTTTAAGCACTTGAAAAGCTTGTTGAGTTGTAAAAACACTTTCATCCGCCATGATCGGTGTTTCAACTGCATCAGACACGATTTTTAGACCTTCAATGTCGTGTGCTTTAACAGGCTGTTCGATGAGCTCAATCGCAAGCCCCATGTCTTCCATCTTACGAATGGACGATATTGCTTCCTTCACTTCCCAACCTTGATTGGCATCTAGTCTTACTTTGATGTCATATCCGATTCTTTTTCTAATCTCAGAAATACGCTCAATGTCTTTCTTGATCTCGTCTTTCCCTACTTTAATCTTCAAAACATTAAACCCGTCTTTAACAAATTGGACAGCATCTTCACCCATTTCTTCAGGCTCATTGACGCTAACCGTATAATCGGTTTCAATCGTGTTGCGGTAACCTCCTAAAAATTGATACAACGGCATTCCTGCTCCTTGTGCTAAGAGATCATATAAAGCCATATCAATGGCTGCTTTCGCACTTCCATTCCCTACGGATGATTGATGAATGAGATGAAACACTTTTTCGTAAGCATATAACGATTGACCGATTATTTGCGGACGAATGGTATGTAAAATAGCTGATTCAATACTTTCTAAGCTTTCTCCGGTAATCGCTAACGTTGGGGGAGCCTCTCCCCAACCTATCATGCCGTTTTCACAACGAATGCTAACGATAACCGAATCTGCAATTTCTACCGTTCTCAGCGCCGTTTTAAATGGCTTCTTTAACTTAACGGATTGTCGTCTTGTGTCAATAGAGGTAATAATCAATGTTTTCACTTTCCCTTCTGCTGCCAATAATGAATGGCTATAATCGTCTTCGCGTCACATATATCCCCATTTTCAATTGCTGCACATACTTCCTCTTTAGTTACCAATACCAGTTCAACAAATTCATCAGAGTCTAATGATATGTCGCCCTTTGTCAATCCTTGAGCCTCGTACAGATGTAACGTTCCATTCGTACTACCCGGTGACGTATAAAAGGTTGTCAGATGGTGCATGCTTGATGCCATATATCCTGTCTCTTCCTTTAATTCGCGGAACGCACATTGGATAGGTTCTTCATTATCGTCGATTTTTCCTGCTGCGATTTCAAGAATCGTTCTCCCAATTGCATGTCTGTACTGCTTAACTAAGACGATATGGTCATCTTTTGTAATTGCCAGAATCCCAACCGCCGGAATCTGTTGAATCGTTTCTCTTATGCTTCTTCTTCCGTTAGGCAAGAGAACTTCGTCACGCTTCACAGTTAATAATTTACCACTAAATCCAATCTCCGAAGTAATCGTTTTCTCAGTTAAATCATTCATCTTTTCTCACATCCAATCATAACTTGTCCTAATGCTACATAGAGTGTATTAAAAAAGAACAATAAAAGGAAGTGAAATCGTATGAAAATATATGTTGCAGGGCAATCCATTCGAATGGTAGGAAAGGCATGGCAGATTCGTGCCAAATTGCGTGAATATAAAAACAGTAACTTAACTGTAAAAGAATTTATTAATCGAATGGGGTAGCAATTTCACTTCATCTTCACCGATCCATTTTCTCCAAGCTAGCATCGCGCTTTCGGCAGTGGCTAGAAAGAATGCCTCTTCTTCTTCAATTCCCCGTCCCATCGTTGTTATACGTCCCGGGAACGGAGATAACATTTGCTGTAAATCGTACGAAGTGATTTTGCTGTTATCATGAAGAATATGCTTGGAACCAATTTGATGCTGATCTAACTGATGTTGTATTCTTTCATTATGATGCTCATCCAAGTAGGGTACGGTCATATGGGATGGACCAAGAGCGACTTTCGTCAATGATGTAATCGTATGATGACTTATTCCCTGATGACGATCACGCTTGTCTGCAAAACTAATTCGAGGAACACTAACCGCCCATCCTTCTAACGAATGAACCGCATTAATGATCGTACCGAATTCAATTGATGTCGTACCAAAAGTAGTTGCGGTTCCAACCGTGCCAGGACCCATTAGAACGATAGAAATGTCTGCTCCATATACATGTTTAGCAGCCAATAAGGCTGAGTACACATTGACCGCTTCTGCTTCACCACCAAACGCATGACCCGCTGTAATCGTATGATTTATCCAGCCCATTTCTTTCAGTTTCCTCACGTTATCGCTAAAGGCAATCGGTAATGCTGCCCCATCAGTCATAATATAAACAATATTACAAGGTCTTTCAGTTGATAAAGAGAGATGGTTTATCACTACAGTTAATATCGGAAGCATACTGTGAAGCTCACCAACAATCGTGATCATTCCGTCAACAGATGTTTTCTCCATCAAAATATGATGACCGATTCCCGATTGTTCTTCTACTGACTGAACACATATTTGGTATGGTGTATAGCGAAGCTTCATAATATGGCCTAAAGGTAATTCAGTATGTATATTTTCTTTTTCATTAATTAAATCGGTTTTTGAGATAACGAAATCTACTCCCCCTGTACCAAGACTTAATGACGTTGCTGTAACGTTCAGCCACACTTTATCCCCTGTTTGAAAAGAACCACTTACCTTTGTGTATACGACTGCTTTCCGTCGGGCTCCTGTTTCATCTTCCGTCCACCAAAGTTGTTTATCGTCATGTTCCTGAATTAATTCCTTTATAACTGCTTTCTGCCATGTAATCATCTTATTCCTCCTTCTACTGTTTTTACCGTGTTAAGAAATGAAAAATTAGGGTAATCCTATAATAACAAAATTTTAGGAGGGATACACAATGGATCAGTCAATTGTATCCATTTTTGATGATTATAGCCAAGCTGAAGAGGCTGTTCAAACACTACAAGAAAACGGTTATGAAAATAAAATCTCTGTCTTTATGACAAATCGTGACAATGTTAAGTTAGATCTAACAGATGAAAGGAAGAACGACGACACGGGAATGCTAGGTAGTCTCGGTGCTTTTGCAGGAGTTACGCTTGGCGTTATTTCTTATGCTGTTCCAGGTCTAAGCCCTATTATGGCAGGAGGTCCCTTGTTTGGACTTGCAGATGGAAATGTTCGAGGAGAATTTCTTGATAGCTTAACGGAAGAAGGATATGAAGATGACAAGAAACAATATATTATGGATGAGCTGAAGCAAGGTAAGATTATGATCGTCGTTCATGGAGAATATGGTGATTTACCTGCAGCACACCAAATTGTTACGTGCCTCGGTGGTTCTATCGTTGATACGGGTAATATAAACACGGATCAATTAAAAAATGCATATCAACTAGATGAATTTCCAATTGAAACACAAGCAGACGACGTCATCCCAATCCCCGCTCACCTTATTGATGAAGATAGTTATATCGATCCTAATATCGGTTATGGTGATCATGATTTAGTCGCTTTCGATCAAGGCTTAAAGAAAGATGAGTAAGAGATATTTTTATCTATTTGGCAATAGTAGTGAAATCGAGTAGGAGGGGGTGACTAACCCCCGACCTCTCACACCACCGTACGTACCGTTCGGTATACGGCGGTTCATTTAAGTCTGACGTAAATATTCATATCTTTGTTTTAGATTCTTCAAACCTTGGTTCTGCCAGTAAGCAGTATCAAGTGTACGATGAAGAATTGGACTACAAGCAATTCTCCAATATTTCTTACGTGAGTTACCCCATTCAAAGGCTTTATCCTTAGGAATCCCTAGAGATATAAGCCTTTTTACTTTTGTTTTCGGTAACTTCCATTGTTTCCACATACACATACGTAACCTTCTCCGTAGCCATTCGTCTAGTTGGACAAATGGTGTTGGGGTGTCGGCTAAAGAAAAGTAACTGCACCATCCTGTTAGATACTCATTTAGCTTTTGTATCCGCTGTTCAGTTGGAATGGGTTTAGAACGTGAAGTGAGTTCACGGATTTTCTGTTTCGCTTTCTTTAGGCTCTCTTTTGCTATACGAATTTTAGGTGAGAAGTGATTCGTAAAACTAAACCCAAGAAACTTCCGTTTCCATGGTCGATCAACGGCACTCTTTTCGGCGTTTACCTTTAGTTTTAGTTTCTTCTCAATAAACAGGGTGATAGATTCCTTTACGCGTTGTCCTGCTTTCTTCGTCTTGACATAGACGTTACAATCATCGGCGTAACGGACGAATCGGTGTCCTCTTTGTTCAAGTTCCTTGTCCAGTTCATGTAACATGACGTTCGATAGAAGTGGACTAAGGGGTCCGCCTTGAGGAACTCCTTCTTCACTTACGATGGCAAGTCCATTCACCATGATTCCAGATTCTAGATAGCTTCGGATGAGCTTAAGTAAAGTCTTATCCGCGATTTTCTTTGCAAGTAGCCCCATGAGTTTATCATGGTTCACTTTGTCAAAGAATTTCTCTAAGTCCATATCTACTACCCATCGGTATCCTTCTTCGATGTATGTTTTCGCTTTCTTCACTGCGTCATGTCCTCTTCTTCTCGGACGAAAACCATAGCTATTATCCGAAAACGTAGGTTCAAACAAGGGGGTAAGTATTTGTGAGATGGCTTGTTGGATGAAACGGTCGGTCACGGTAGGAATGCCTAATAACCGAATCCCACCGTTTGGCTTCGGGATTTCGACGCGTCGGACTGGTGACGGTGTATAGGTTCCTTCTTCAATCGACTGACAAAGTTCTACCCAGTTTTCCACGATATGTGCTCGTAGGAATTTTACGGTCATACCGTCTATTCCTGGTTTCCCTTTGTTCTTTTCAACTCTTTTGAGTGCCGACAAAAGATTTTCTCGTGACAACAGTTGTTCCATCATAAAGATATTCCTTTCACGTGAACGCATCGGTCTGTTTGTGCCATCGTTTACTCCACCCTCTCGAAGTCCCCCATGGAATTCACCATTTCCTCCTCCAAGTAAGTCCTATTCGGATTGTCTGTTTCAACGTAAACGATGAACGCCTAGTGATTCGTTCTTCTTGAATGTTCAGCCCTTCCCTCATTCTCTCGAGTGATTAAGGTACTATGGCTTCTGCTGACTCCTGACTGTTCAACTTCTCCTTTCGAAGAAGGTTACCATGTGAGCATGGCATACCAATCAGGTCTCCCCAGGTAAGAACGTTATCTTCCTCTCCATCTATCTGCCTCATTTACTCTCATTCGCCTTCGGCAGTAAGGACTTTGTCTTGTAAAGCAGACTCATCCAACGAATGCTAGCCTGATGAGGTTCGTGTTCCTCAGACCGGAGATTTGCCGCCGACTTCCTTCAGATTCCACCTCACGATGGACACCCTTGTCTTGAGCTAATGGTTACTACTGCCTTCACCATTCGGGACTTTAACCCTATAGATAACGCCCATGCTGGGCGCACTATGAAAAATGGAGTTCCTCGAAACGAGGAACTCCATTTTATTATTGCATAATGATCATTATTTACCTTGTACGTAAGCCCACTTGAAGGAGATAACCGCTCCTGTAGGATAACGGACTACATCCTTAACGTAAGGCTGACGAAGTACGTAAGAACCAGCATACATGATCGGCACTACGCCACCATGTGAAACTAAAATTCTTTCCGCTTCAGCATAAGCGTCCATACGCTTCTTTTGATCTGGTTCAGTTGCCGCGCCCTTCACGAGTTCATCATATCGAGCATCGGAGAAGCTCAAACGGTTAAATGAATTGCCTGTCTGCCATAGATCCATGTATGTGCTTGGATCGTTGTAATCGCCGTACCAGTTAGACAACCAGATGTCATATTTACGTGTATTCGCAAGTTCTCTAGCAATTTTGGAAGGCTGTTGGTTAATCGTAATCTCAACACCGATTTGTTTCCACATTTCTTGCATAATTTGTCCAAGCTTTAATGATATGTCACTGTCACCCGTTAAGAATTCAAATGTTGGAAGTGGTTGACCAACTTCCTCTTGTGCTTTTGCAAGCAATTCTTTTGCTTTGTTGACATCTTCAGTAATGATTTTATCAATATCACTGTATTCGTCACGGAAGTTTTGTCCTGGAGTGTTACCGAAGATTCCAGGCGGAATAACGCCGTAAGCGGGCTTTCTTACTCCACCATATATTACGTCAACGATTTTCTGACGATCTAACGAAAAAGACATGGCATGCATAAAGTTTTGGTTGCGTAAGTAATCACCTTTTACGCCTTCACCCTCTTGGTTGTGATAAAGGAAGAAGGAACCAATAGCAGGTTCATATGATGCATTTGCGTCACCTTTATATTGCTCCAAGAATTGATCCGGAATTCCAACAGAATCAAGATCTCCAGCTTGGTACAAGTTAAAGCTTGTATTAGAGTCTGTAATCATCGCATAGTTGATTTCTTCGATTTTTACTACATCCGCTTCCCAATAATCTGAGTTTTTCTTCAATTGAATAGATTGGTCATGTGTCCAATCACTTAAAACGAATGGTCCACTGTAAAGCATTTTGTCTACATCAGTACCAAATGTTCCTGCTTCTAAAGAATTAAAGAATTTTTCGTTAATCGGGAAGAATGTTGCAAAGGCAAGCATAGGCAAGAAAATATTACTTGGAGATCCAAGTTTTACTTCTAACGTCTTCGCATCAAGCGCATTTACTCCTACCTTATCGGCAGCCGCTTGTAGATCTGCATCTGAAGAATCTACAGACATTGCGTTAAAATCAGCCGCACCTACAATGTTAACTACACCGAAGAGGAAACCATAAGTAGATCCCGTTTTCGGATTCATCGCTAATTTCCATGCGAATTCAAAGTCATCAGCCGTAATTGGGTCACCGTTAGACCATTTTGCATCACGAAGTTTAAACGTGAACGTCTGTTTATCTGGGCTTATTTCCCAGCTTTCAGCCAATCCAGGTATAACTTTTTGATCTTTGTCTTCACGAATCAAACCTTCATAGATCTGGTTCATCACTTCAAACTCATGAAGATACGTTGTAAGGGTGTTATCAAGCATTGCTGGTTCCGCACCCAAGTTGTAGTTCAATACTTGCTCTGCGTCAATTCCATCAGCCTTAGGTTCTTCTGCTTTAGGCTTGTCTGCATCACCTGATGGTGGTTTCGGATCTTCTGTAGCGTCATCGTTACCGCAACCAGCAAGACCGATACTCGCTATCATAATAATCGCAAGTAATAATGCTAGCCATTTGTTGGCTTTCTTCATGTCATTTCCCCCCTGAATATAATTGTTTATAGTTAAGGCAAATTGCCATCAACCCATGTGTAACCGCTTACTTATCAATGAGTTCGTAAAATATGATATTTTCATAATATTCTATACCAATCAACTATAACTAGCTTATATGAAGATATATTAAATTTCAAGTAAAAAGTTTCCTATATGAAAACAAACAAGCTTGGCCTCTAGGCCAAGCCAAAAATTCAATTAAAATATAATGATCTGAGTTAAACGCCTTCAATGATTGCCACGACTAATTCTGCTGCTTTAACAAGTTCATCAACAGGCATGCGTTCTTCCGTCGTATGAATTTTTTCATAACCGATTGCAAGATTAACTGTAGGGATCCCAAATCCAGCGATGATATTTGCATCGCTTCCCCCACCACTAGAAAGAATACGTGCTGTACGATTGACTTTTTTAACTGCTTCAACCGTTACTTTCACGATTTCATCTTTTTCTGAGAACTTAAAAGCAGGATACATGATAGCAGATTCGACTTCAACTTTAGAACCAGCTTCTGCTGCAGCTTCTTCGAACGCTTTTCTCATCTTTTCTACTTGTGCTTCCAACTTTTCATCAACAAGACTTCTCGCTTCAGCCAATATTTCTACACGATCACATACGACATTTGTAGGTCCATCTCCGCTAAATCTACCTATATTCGCTGTAGTTTCAGAATCGATTCGACCTAATGGCATCTTTGATATCGCTTTACTCGCTACTTGAATAGCACTGATCCCATCTTCTGGATTTAGACCAGCATGAGCTGCTTTTCCATAAACGACGGCCTTCACTTTTGCCTGAGTTGGTGCTGCGACGATAATATCGCCGACTTTACCAGTTGAATCGATAGCGTAACCATAAGCTGCAATAATATCTTCACGATTAAGCCCTTTTGCCCCTTGAAGACCGATTTCTTCTCCGGCTGTGATGATGAATTGAACGGTTCCATGACTAAGATGTTGTTCTTTCAAAACACGAATCGCTTCAATCATAGCGGATAACCCGGCCTTATCGTCACTACCGAGAATGGTTGTTCCGTCCGACACGATATAACCATCTTTTAAAGAAGGCTTAATTCCCTTTCCAGGAACGACTGTATCCATATGGCAAGTAAAATAGATAATCGGTTTCGATTCGTCTCCCTTTAACGTAACGATGAGGTTGCCAGCTCCTAATCCTGTTCGTGTTTGCGAATCATCTTCTTTAACATCGCACCCTAAGCCCGTAAAAATTTGTTTTAGATGGTCAGCGATCTGTCTTTCATTTCTCGACTCGCTGTCGATTTGTACAAGTTCCATTAACAAGTTGGTTATGCGTTGTTCATTTACCATAATGACCTCCTGCTAAAGTTAGTATAAATGGAAGCGGATTTCCCACTCCAACTTCTATTCATGATTTTTTCACTATTTCGTTCGATTGTTTGCCTTCTACTTTCTTGACGCCACGGTGAACGATCTTGTGCTCCTCTAATGAAAGTAACACGAAATGGATTTAGTAAACGAGGACCAGATTCCTTCTTTTCTGCTTTTAAAAGATGTACGACGAGTGATTTCTTTAGCATGAAAAACTCCTATAATTATGAATTCGAGCATGAAAAGATTGCGTTTACAATGGGATGTTCCCATGTTTTTTGGCTGGTCTTGTTTCACGTTTATTACGAAGCATGTCCAATGCTTCTTTACATTTTTTTCTCGTTTCCCTAGGATCAATAACATCATCAACCATTCCATGCTTTGCAGCAACATATGGATTGGCGAACTTCTCGCGATATTCCTCAATCTTCCTCGCTCTCGTTTCAGTTGGTTGTTCACTCTCAGCAATTTCTTTTGCAAAAATAATATTAGCCGCGCCTTCCGGTCCCATAACAGCGATTTCTGCATTAGGCCAGGCAAATACAAGATCTGCTCCGATTGCTTTAGAGTTAAGAGCTACATAAGCACCACCAAACGCTTTTCGTGTAATAACCGATATTTTCGGTACGGTCGCTTCGGAATAGGCATACAAAATCTTGGCACCGTGACGGATAATTCCACGATGCTCTTGATTGACGCCAGGAAAGAATCCGGTTACGTCAACAAACGTAATTAATGGAATGTTAAAAGAATCGCTGAATCGAATAAATCGGGCTAGTTTATCTGAAGAATCGATATCCAAACCACCAGCCATTACCTTTGGTTGGTTTGCAATAATTCCTACAGGTTGACCATCGATTCGTCCATAGCCAACGACAATATTTTTCGCAAAATGCGGTTGAACTTCCATGAAGTCTCCACTATCTACAATAAGTTTAATCACTTTAAGTACGTCATACACTTTCGTTCCTTCGATCGGAACAGCTTCGAGCAATTCTTCTACCCAACCATCGTCAGGTTTCATATACGTACGTGGGGGATCTTCCATATTGTTTTGTGGAAGAAAGCTTAATAACCTTCTCACTTCATTCAGTGCGTCGGCCTCCGAAGAATAGGAAAAATGGGCGTTTCCACTAATGGAACTATGTACGCGTGCGCCTCCTAAATCTTCTGCACTAATTTTTTCACCTGTTACCGTTTCAATTACTTTAGGTCCCGTAATAAACATTTGGCTCGTATTCTCTACCATGAATACGAAGTCTGTGATGGCTGGAGAATAAACCGCTCCTCCCGCACAAGGACCCATAATGACGGAGATTTGGGGAATAACTCCTGAATAAATCGAATTACGATAGAAGATGTGACCATAACCATCTAGTGATACGACACCTTCTTGTATTCTAGCCCCACCGGAGTCATTTAATCCTATAAAGGGGGCCCCATTTTGCGCTGCTAGATCCATCACTTTTGCTATTTTCATCGCATGCATTTCCCCGAGGGCCCCACCAAATACCGTAAAATCTTGAGCAAAGAGATAAATCGGTCTACCGTTAATTTTCCCATAACCGGTTACTACGCCTTCACCCGGTGCTTCCATTTGGTCTAAACCGAAATCAAGACATCGATGTTCCACAAAGGAATTTAATTCGACAAAAGAATTTTCATCCAACAACAGGTTGATTCGTTCACGGGCAGTCAGCTTCCCCCGGTTATGCTGGGCTTCAATTCTCTTTTCACCGCCCCCAAACTCATTTTTCATCCTTCGTTGTTCTAAATCATCAATTTTTTCAAACATTATGACTCTCCTTTATCGGGTTGAACGGGTTCGCACCATTCCATCAAAACCGAGTTCGTAGATTTAGGATGTAGGAAAGCGATTTTATGGTGATGGGCACCTAACTTCGGTTCCTCATGAATTAGTGAAATCCCTTCTTGTTTTAACTTATGAAGAGAAGTTTCAATGTCCTCTACTTCAAAAGCGATATGATGAATTCCTTCTCCCTTTTTAGCAATAAACTTCGCGATCGCGCTATCGTCTGAAATGGACTCAATTAACTCCAATCGGCTTTCTCCGATGCGTAAAAAGGCGACCCGAACTCCTTCAGATGGAACGTTATCATATCCAAGCAAATCAAAGCCGAGTTTTACCGTGTAGAGCTTTACGCTTTCTTCAAGATTACTCACGGCGATACCGATATGGGAAATTTTTTTAGGCTTTGTCAAGGTTACTACCTACTTTCTAGCATGCTCACGTATGAAGTCAATCGTCTGTTTCATCGGTGTTCCAGGAGTGAATATAGCTGCAATTCCTTGTGCTTGTAAAGTGATTATATCTTCATCGGGAATGACTCCACCAGCTACAACAAGGATATCTTCTGCCTCATTATCTTTTAAGAGTTTCATTATTTCCGGAAATAATTCATTATGGGCACCTGATAGTATCGATAATCCGATACAATCAACGTCCTCTTGAATGGCACTGTAAACGATCTGCTCCGGCGTTTGTCTTAAGCCGGTGTATATAACTTCCATCCCTGCATCACGTAGCGCCTGGGCTACAACTAAAGCACCCCGGTCATGTCCGTCCAAGCCTGGCTTCGCAACCAATACACGAATCCGTTTATCCATCATTATGTTTCTCCCCTTTATGTTGACTGGTATTCACCGAACACTTCACGTAAAACACCGCAAATTTCTCCTATAGTCGCATACTTACGAACAGCATCGATGATCAGTGGCATCGTATTTGCGTTTCCTACCGCACCTCGTTTTAACGCTGTGAGACTATCAAGAACCTCTTCATCGTTACGAACATCACGTAAATCTTTGAGATCCTGTACCTTTCGCTGGGCTAATTTCGGGTCTATTCGGTGTAAAGAAGGTTTCGCATCTTGATCCGTACGGAATTTATTCAAACCGATAATAACTTCTTCTCCAGATTCAATCTTCTTCTGTGTTTCATATGCGGTTTGATGAATTTCCCGTTGCATAAATCCTTGTTCGACCGCTTGAACGGCACCACCAAGTTGGTCGATTCTTTCAATATAAGCTAGAGCCTCACGTTCAATTTCATCTGTAAGCGCTTCGACATAGTAAGATCCACCTAATGGATCGACCGTATCTCCAAGTCCACTCTCAAAGGCAAGTATTTGCTGAGTTCTTAACGCAATTTGTGCAGACTCTACCGTTGGTAAAGAAAGAGCTTCGTCACGCGAATTCGTATGCAACGATTGCGTTCCGCCAATAACGGCTGACATCGCCTGAACGGCTACTCTTACGATATTGTTGTCCGGCTGTTGAGCTGTTAACGTCGATCCCCCCGTTTGGGTATGGAAACGCAATTGTAACGATCGCGGATTTTTTGCTCCGAAACGTGTTTTCATAATGTGTGCCCACAGGCGTCTAGCTGCACGGAACTTGGCAATTTCTTCAAAAAAATGATTATGTGCATTAAAGAAAAACGCTAGTCGTGGACCAAATTGGTCAATTTCTAATCCCGCTTTAAGAGCCGATTCAACATATGCGATTCCATTTGCAAGTGTAAAAGCGACTTCTTGGACTGCCGTTGAACCTGCTTCTCGAATGTGATATCCGCTAATACTAATCGTGTTCCATTTAGGTAAGTGGTCGGCACAATAGGCGAAGATATCAGTAATTAATCGCATCGAAGGCTTTGGAGGAAAGATGTAAGTCCCCCTTGCAATGTATTCTTTCAATATATCATTCTGAATCGTACCAGATAATTGTTGTGAATCGACACCTTGTTTTTCACCGACAACGATATACATCGCCAATAGAACACTGGCTGGCGCGTTAATTGTCATGGAAGTACTTACTTTATCAAGTGGAATTCCTTGAAGTAGTTTTTCCATATCTTTTAATGAGTCTATTGCTACTCCAACTTTCCCAACCTCACCCTTTGCTAATGGATGATCAGAATCGTACCCGATCTGTGTAGGCAAGTCGAAGGCAACGCTTAATCCGGTTTGACCTTGCTCTAATAAATAACGAAAGCGTTCATTCGTTTCTTCTGCAGATGCAAAACCAGCGTATTGACGCATCGTCCAATGTTTGGCACGGTACATCGTCGGTTGAATCCCTCTCGTGTAAGGGAACTCACCAGGAAGTTCTTCTTCTCTCTTGTTTAGATGCAGTGAAGTATAAACTCTGTCAATATTAATTTCAGAAGATGTTTGAAACTTTTGTTTCATCTCTGGATATTTAGATAGCAATTCTTTCGTTTTCATTTCCCAATCTTGAAACTGCTTTTCGAAATCAGACACTCATTTCCCCTCCTGCAATGACAAGCTTACTCTCCTATGGTATCATATAAACCGATAAAATAGAGAGGTGATTTCTAATGCGACAACGTAAATGGTTAAGAGCTGTCGTCATCCTTATTATTGCTTCCATGCTCATTTCTTCGGTCTTATTCGGAATTGGTACTGTCTTCTTTTAATTTCTTTCCCAACAAAAAGTGTTAAACACGTAGTGAAAGACGGGTACCTTTGAGATACCCGTCAATTTTTGTTTACCTTATTTATTTTATATCTTAATAGAGCTTCGTTTCAGGTCCGTAGTTTTCCAGCTTAGACTTGACACTTTGTAGGAACTTTCCACACACAAGTCCATCAAGTACACGGTGATCTAACGATAGACAAAGATTGACCATCGAACGTACGGCGATCATATCATCAATAATAACCGGTTTTTTCACGATTGACTCCATACTAACAATCGCTGCCTGTGGTGAATTGATAATCGGTGCAGAAAGGATAGATCCAAACGAACCCGTGTTGTTAACCGTGAACGTTCCTCCCTGCATGTCAGCCATCGATAGCTTACCCGCTCTTGCTCTTTTCGCTAAATCATCAATTGATTTTGCAATCCCTAACAAACTTTTTTGGTCAGCATCGTGAATAACAGGAACATATAATGCATCTTCAGTCGCAACGGCGATTGAAATATTAATCCGTTTTTTCACAATAATTTTATCGCCAGCCCATGTTGAGTTCATCATCGGGTATTCTTTAAGTGCTTCTACTACCGCTTTAATAAAAAACGGCAGAAACGTTAATGATAGCCCTTCTTTCTGCTTAAACTCATCCTTTACTCCATTTCGATATTTGACCAATGAAGTTACATCAACTTCGACCATCGTCCATGCATGCGGTGCATCATGCTTACTTTGCACCATACGGGATGCAATCGTTTTACGAACGTTGGAAACGGGAATGATTTCATCTCCATCTTCAGTTGATTCAACTTGGTTTGGTCGCGCTTGTGTTGGAGCTGCTTGAGAAGCAAGTTCCTCACTTTTGCTGGGCAATGTTTCCTTTGTTGCAGGTATCGATTGTTGAACAGGTACTGAAACGTCTGCTTTTGTTGGTCCATTTTCAATAAAGCTAAGAACGTCTTTACGAGTGATTCGTCCTCCTGCACCTGTCCCCGTCAAATGCGTAAGATCAACTCCGTGCTCTTGTGAAAGATGAAGCACGGCAGGTGAGTAACGTGGACCTGACGCTGGTTGTGACGGCGTTATCAACGCTTTTTGTACTTGGGTTTGATCAGGTTTCGTTTCATAGGCGTCTTGGATTTCTTCCGATATCGTTTCATTAGGAAGTGCTGATTCCCTTTGAATTGTATCTTTAGATTCGGTAGAACCCTCTTCTTCGATAAAACAAATAAGTGTACCTACCGCTACGGTCTCTCCTTCTTCAACAACAATTCGGGATATTTTCCCTGATATCGAAGAAGGTACTTCGGCATTTACTTTATCCGTCATCACTTCACACAGCGAATCATATTTGTTGATCGTATCTCCTGGCTTAACAAGCCATTTACCAATTGTTCCTTCTGTAACGCTCTCGCCCAACTGAGGCATGAGAACTTCAATAGCCATGAGTTAACCTCCTTTATCAATGTCTACCTATGCATTCTTGTGGGTATTAATACTCTGCTAATTTACGCATTGCATCAGCCACTTTATCTGGATTTAGCATGTAAAATTTCTCCATCGGAGGGCTATATGGCATTGCAGGGACATCTGGTCCGCAAAGACGCATAATAGGAGCATCCAATTCAAATAATGCTTCCTCAGCGATGATCGCGGAAACTTCTCCACCTACTCCACCGGTTTTATTATCTTCATGAACGATAAGTACTTTTCCTGTTTTACGGGTTGCTTCCAAGATTGCTTCTTTATCAAGTGGCTGAAGCGAACGTAAATCAAGGATATGAGCACTAATGCCTTCAGCAGCAAGCTTTTCTGCCGCTTGTAAAGCAAAATGAACGCAAAGTCCATACGTAATAACTGTAATATCAGTTCCTTCTCGCTTAACGTCGGCTTTCCCAATTTCAATCGTGTAATCTTCATTAGGTACTTCGCCTTTGATCAATCTATAACATCGTTTATGTTCAAAGAATAACACCGGATCTTCATCTCGAATCGCTGCTTTAAGTAAACCTTTCACATCATATGGTGTTGAAGGAGCAACTATTTTTAGACCAGGTACGTTTGTGAAGATCGCCTCTACGCTTTGAGAATGATATAAAGCACCGTGAACTCCTCCACCGTATGGTGCACGTATCACCATCGGTACGTTCCAAGAATTGTTAGAACGGTATCGCATCTTCGCTGCTTCACTAATAATTTGATTTACTGCTGGCATAATGAAATCAGCAAATTGCATTTCTGCAACCGGCCTCATCCCATATAAAGCTGCACCGATTGATACACCAGCAATCGCTGATTCTGCTAACGGAGCGTCGATAACGCGTTCTTCACCAAACTCTTCTATGAGACCATTTGTTGCACGGAATACTCCGCCTCGAACTCCGACGTCTTCTCCGACAATAAACACTTTTGAATCACGCTGCATTTCTTCTCGTAACGCTTGCGTAACCGCTTCTATATATTGAATAACTGCCATTATTTTTTCCCCTCCTAATGATTCCTAATTACTCTGCGAACACATATTTCAAAGCATCTTCAGGTAAAGGATACGGTGCGTTTTCCGCATATTCTGTCGCCTCATCTACATCTGCTTTAATCTGATCAAGCATTTCTTGTTCTTTTTCTTCCGTCAATACTCCTGCGTCCACTAAATATTGCTTAAATGTAATAAGAGGATCTTTTTGCTTCGCTTCTTCTACTTCCTCACGTGAACGATACGCGCGATCATCGTCATCACTAGAGTGAGGAACTAAGCGATACATAACGGCTTCAATTAGAGTTGGACCTTCGCCATTACGAGCACGATCAGCCGCTTTCTTCACAGCCTCGTAAACTTCTAAGGGGTCGTTTCCATCGATACTAACTCCAGGAAAACCATATCCGATTGCACGATCGGCAACACTTTCGCAAGCCAATTGTTTTGTGATCGGAACAGAAATTGCATATTTGTTATTTTCACACATGAAAATAACGGGTAACTTATGAACTCCTGCGAAATTCAAACCTTCATGGAAGTCACCTTGATTACTCGATCCTTCACCGAATGTAGTGAATGTTACGAGGTCCTTCTTCTCCATTTTACCAGCGAGGGCAATTCCTACTGCATGTGGTACTTGAGTTGTTACTGGGCTTGAACCGGAAACGATGTTGTAACGCTTATCGCCGAAGTGACCAGGCATTTGTTTCCCACCACTTGATGGATCCTCTGCTTTCGCATAAGCTACGAGCATCATGTCTCTAGCTGTCTGACCGAAAACTAGAACGACACCTAGATCACGGTAATAAGGAAGCACATAGTCCTTACCTTTTTCCAATGCAAACGCAGCACCTACTTGTGCCGCCTCTTGACCTTGACAGGAAATAACAAACGGAATTTTGCCGGCACGATTGAGTAACCACATCCGCTCGTCGATTTTCCGTGCGAGTAGCATGTAATAATACATATCTACGACTTGTTGATCAGATAATCCAAGCTTTTCATGCTTTCTTTGGACTGACATTTGATTTCCCCCTTAAAAAATAAATGAATAATTTCACTAGCTATGAATTGCTTTTCCATCTACTGCAAGAGCAGCTTCACCCATAATTTCCGATAGAGTAGGATGAGGGTGGATCATGTGGGCAATCTCCCAAGGAGTAGCGTTCAATACCATAGCTAATCCCGCTTCGCTAATTAAATCTGTTACATGTGGTCCAATCATATGAACTCCTAAAACATCACTTGTTTTTTCATCAGATACGATTTTTACGAATCCGTCTTGTTCACCGAAAACGAGCGCTTTACCGATGGCACGGAATGAAAACTTTCCTGTTTTTACCGTGTATCCTTTATCTATTGCTTCTTGTTCTGTCATCCCCACATTGGCGATCTCCGGTCTGCTGTACGTACACTTTGGTACAAAAGAGTAATTAATCGCTTCGGTGTTTTTCCCCGCGATGGATTCTGCTGCCACGATACCTTCATGACTCGCTACGTGAGCAAGTTGAAGTCCACCTATGACGTCACCAATCGCATAAATATGAGATTCTGCTGTTTGCATCTGATCATTAACAACAATAGATCCTCTTTCAACCTTAATCTCTGTATTTTCAAGCCCGATTCCTTCTATGTTCGGTTGTCTTCCTACGGATACAAGAACTTTATCTGCAGTAAAGGAGATTATTTTTCCGCCTTTATCTGCCTTAATTGTCACTTGATCACCATCAACGGAAACAGTTGTAGGATCTACCTTAGTGTTCGTGTGAATGTTAACTTTTCTCTTCTTAAGTAGACGTGTCATTTCTTTACTTATCTCTTCGTCTTCAAACGGCAAGATCCGAGCATCATATTCAACAACAGTCACTTCGACACCGAAATCGTTGAACATAGACGCCCATTCAATTCCGATTACTCCTCCTCCGACAATAATCAATGACTTTGGAAGCGTTTCCAACATTAACGCGTGATCACTATTTATAACATTCGTTCCGTCTACGTCCATCCCTGGTAACGAGCGTGGTCTTGAACCGGTTGCTACGATCACATTTTTTGGTACGATTATTTCTTGTTCCCCATCTGGTGTTTCAATCGCAATCGATCCAGCGAGGGGAGAGAATATAGAAGGTCCCATTATTCGACCTTTTCCCTCATATACTTTAATTTTGTTTTGTTTCATTAAATGTTGAATCCCCTTATGAAGCTGATCAACAATTTTATTCTTCCGAGCATGCGTTGCAGGGAAATTAAGGCTAACACCTTCCGTATCGATTCCAAATTCAGAGCTTTCCTTCATCGTAGCGTATAGCTCAGCACTACGTAACAGCGCCTTGCTCGGGATACATCCCTTATGTAAACAAGTTCCTCCCAATTTTTCCTTTTCTATAATAGCAACCGATAAACCTAATTGGGCTGCGCGAATGGCTGCAACGTATCCCCCTGTTCCTCCACCAAGAACGGCCACATCAAATGATTCTGACATTGATCTCTCACCCACTTTAATTAATATAAAACGCACTTCATTTCATGGCAAGAAGTGTTATGCATTCCATAACACCCCTGCTGAATTCCACTCATTTCGAATAATTTATCGATTCATCTTAAGAATACTTTTTTCATTTTGTAGAAATGTACTACGTGATTGGCTTAATCGATTAATCCGTTCTTCAGCCATTCTATTTGCTGCTACATAAGAAGGAATATTATCACGTTTCGAAATTTCAAAAACCCGTTCAATGTTATCGTATATCGTCTCTACCTTTTTCATTGCTCGTTCCCGATTGTATCCGTAAAGCTCATCGGCAACGTTAATGACGCCACCCGCATTAATAACATAGTCAGGAGCATAAATCATGCCCATTTCGTGAATTTGGTCTCCGTGTCTTTCTTCCTTCAACTGATTGTTGGCAGCTCCAGCAATCACTCTACAACGGAGCTGTGGAATCGTCTCATCGTTAATGATAGCACCTAAGGCATTCGGTGAAAAGATATCACACTCAACGCTAAATATTTCATGTACTCCAACAGCCCTAGCTCCGAATTCCGTAACGGCACGATCAACACTTTCTTGATTAATATCCGTAACGATGAGTTTAGCTCCTTCTTCATGAAGATGACGACATAAAGTGTAAGAAACATTGCCGATTCCTTGAACGGCAACTGTCATTCCTTTTAAATCATCGGTTCCAAACGCTTCTTTTGCAGCAGCTTTCATTCCACGATATACACCATAAGCCGTTACAGGAGAAGGATTTCCCGAACTTCCGAACGCAGGAGAAATACCTGTAACGTAATCAGTTTCTTGGTGAATTAAATCCATATCAGCGACTGTCGTTCCTACATCTTCTGCTGTAATATACCTTCCGTTTAACCCTTGGATGTATCGACCAAACGCACGGAACATTTCATCGTTCTTATCTTTTCTAGGATCTCCTATAATAACGGTTTTACCCCCGCCTAAATTCAAACCCGCTGCCGCATTCTTATACGTCATTCCACGAGCTAAACGAAGAGCATCAATAATCGCATCTTCTTCACTATTATATGTCCACATTCTTGTTCCACCTAAAGCAGGTCCTAACGTTGTATCATGAATGGCAATAATTGCCTTTAATCCGGAAGCTTTATCTTGGCAAAAAACTAACTGTTCATAATCATAACCTTCCATGTAATCAAAAATATTCATCTGTTCTCCTCCTAAAGTGATTTGTATAAGAAAAGCTTTAATAAGTACGGTCACACTCGATTTAGTATTTATGTAAAATTCGAGAATGAGCAACTACTAGTTTATGCATAATCATGCATCATCATGTACTTTGCAACCGTTTTAACAACCAGTAAAATGACTATAATTCAGAAAAACATCTCATTAGAACTTTATCATAGGAACGACCGAAGAACAAGAAAGCGTTTTCTGTAAGTTTCTGCAATTCTTTGCAATAAATTGCGTGCAGTTTAATGCAAAGAATTTCTAATGTTATGAGAGGTCATATCTCTCCATTTTATAATACAAGCTTCTGATGGATATACCTAATCTTTTAGCTGCTTCTGTTTTATTCCCTTTTACTTTATCGATCACGTTTTGAATATATTGTTTTTCAGCGAGATCTACTACTTCGTGAAGTGGTTTTATTCCTTCGCGTTCCATTAACTGAAGCTGACCATAATCAAATCCAGCTGATTTATTTGATTGACCCATGATTTCTTTAAGATGTAGCAAGTGATCCCATTCAATCATTTGGTCAGAAAATTTCATTTGTATGATCGATCTTCCTAGAATATTTTCTAATTCTCTAATATTACCAGGCCAATGGTAGGCAATAAGTAATTCTTGTGCTTCTTCTGAAATGCCTTCAACACAACGACCGTATTCTCGATTGAATTTCTTCAATATGTGAAGGGCAATTTCTTCGATATCTTGTTTTCTATATCGTAACGGTGGAATGAAGATCGGAAGTACGTTCAATCGATAATATAAGTCTTCTCTAAAAGTACCTTCCTGAATCCCTTTTTCTAAGTTAGCATGCGTAGCTGTTATTACCCTAACATCTATTGAAATAGATTTAGATCCACCAACACGAATAATTTCTTTCTCTTGTAACACTCGTAACAATTTGGCCTGCGTATGGACAGATAACTCACCAATTTCATCAAGAAATAACGTTCCTCCATCCGCCTCTTCGAACAGCCCCTTCTTCCTACCTTTTTTCGCGCCTGTGAACGCACCATCTTCATAACCAAAAAGTTCACTTTCTATTGAGGCTTCAGAAATAGAAGCACAGTTTACTCGTATAAATTGATTAAATCGACGATCGCTTGCATTATGAATGGCATGGGCAAATAATTCTTTCCCAGTACCTGATTCTCCTCTTAGGAGAACGGTAGCAGGTGTTGAAGCCGCCACTCTTCCTTGTTCCAAGGCAAGCTTCATGTTTTCACTCGTACCAATAATGTCTTCAAACGTATATTTCGCTTCTAACGTACGAATGATTTGTTTTGCACGCTCAAGCTCGTCTGTTAATTTTCTAATACCCGTAATATCATGAATAACAGCTACGCTTCCTTTTAATTGTCCATCGACAAGTATTGGAGCGACATTAACGATAACGTCCTTACGCATTGAACCGACTTTCATATGAACGCCACGTACAGGTTTTTGAGTTTCCAATACACGAAGATGCATGCTTTCGCCCTCGTATATATCTACGTCTGCTCTCTTTCCGATTACCTCGTCTGATGATAAACCTGTCAAACGGGTATAAGCAGGATTGATAATAATTCCAAGACCGTCTTGATCGACAACGGAGATAGCATCTTCTGATGATTGTATAACCGCTTGCAACATACTTCGAATTTCTCGTAAATCAGTTACTTGTTGCGTAAGTCCTAACATTTCAGTTATATCTCGAAAAACAGCGACCGCACCGATTATCCTACCATTTTCGTCGCGCACCGGTACACGATTTGTAATGATTTTTTGTTGATTCTGCATAACTTGTTCACGGTTTAACTCATACTCGCCTGTCTTTAAAATATGGATAAGACGTGTATTGGGGATAGAATTCTCAACAAATGTCCCGATCGCATCACTTTGATTAATCCCTGTTATTCTCTCTGCAGCGCGATTAAAAAGGGTTATCATTCCTTCATCGTTAACAGCAATCATCGCGTCATGGGTAGAGTTGAGAATAACATCCAATTCTCGTTGACCGGTAGAAATTTTACGATCCATATTCACACCACCATGAATTATTTTGCATGTTTACAATGATTCGAGGAAACTAGCGTAATTCCTGCAACGCTGTATGTATACACAATATAGTGAATGATTATTTAAATCAAATAGCTACCAACGATTACTTATGATAGGATAGAATGGGAAGGGAATGACAGGAGAATGATGACACAGCGAATAATAGCTCTACTCATATTGACAATTCCAGGTTTAATGGCTGCGTTCGGATGGAAATTTATGCGCGATGTCATTTTTCTAACGGTTGGATCAGACCAAACCTTTTTGTGGGCTAAATTTGTACTTGGTTTAGTTATGTTTGTTGCCGGTATATGGTTTATTGCAGGATTTATTTTTCACCGCGATAAAAAACGGAATCTTGTTCAACCAGGGTTGTTTAAATCAAAGCGTAAGAGTAAATAAGAGTCCTTTGTATGAGGACTCTTATTGTATTCTACTATTGTTATCTTCCTTAATTATCTGTTGCTCTGCCCCACTTATCAATCATTCGCAATAAATAAAATCGCTCTATAAGGAGAGAAACAGAATACTTCTCAGCAATTGCGTGACCGACGAGTAGGAAGGCAAGGACGAACCATTTAAATAATATAGGGGCAAATAAGACGATAATGATGCCCGCAACTACGCCTAGTATGTTAGCTCCAGTATCTCCTAACATGAACTTCGCTTTTAGATCTCCCGGAAACAACGCAATAACCATCCCTATAACAGGACTAATAATAAACCAATATAGTTCAATTGAGAACGTAAAAATTGTTAATAGTATGATGATAAAGAGGAAGAATTTAACCGACCTACCAGGTCGTAAGTCCAACAGATTAATCCAATTTGTCATGAGTGCAATGATAAAAAAATGTAGGATTCGTTCTAACAAAGACCCTTCAATGTAAAAGGAAGCATAGAGAGCGACAAATCCACCACCTAATGCTTTTAGTGCACCTGTAGTCAGTTCCCTCTCTTTAAAAAGCTTGCCGAAATGTCCGGTAAATCCTTTTACTTCTTTATTCCCATACGTATCATCTAACCATCCGATTAATCCAATTAATAATACGGAAAATAAAATGAAAGAGAATTGTTGAAGCACCTGGTCGTTCTGCCCTATTGGAAGTATGTAACGAAATGCAATTGTTCCTAGCCCATACATAATGCTGATTGAAAACATATAAACAAGTCCCATAGCGGTTGCAATTTCTTCCTTACGATAGTTTAACCTAACAATATGCTGAGTAAGCAAAAATCGCTGGACCATAATTTTAAGAATAGTGGTTACGATAAAGATCGTAAATAAAGACACCGTACTAACGATTAAGGAAGGAATAGTCACGATCTGATCCTCCATTTGGAAAAAAGCGTATTCGCAATTTGAACAAATTGTTTTCCTCGATGGATGAATCCTTGTAAATCCCTTCCCGTTTCCCTGTGGTGTAACGCAATCATTACCTCTTCTACACGGAATCCTTTTCGAAGAGCATCGATCGTTAAAGCAACCTCAATACCCCATCCTTCAGACAATCCCCCAATACTTTCTAAAACCTCTCTTCTAATCGCACGTTGTCCGGATATTGGAGAATGAAAATGCTGTCCTGTCATCTTTCTTATTCCATTCGTAGCAAGCCCTTTCACTAAACCAAAGCCTCCCTTTTTCAAGGCAGGCGGAAATGCAGCAATCGTCATATCTGCATTGCCATCAAGAATTGGCGGCAAGAGCGCTTCTATTAAGTTGGCAGAGTACTCTAGATCAGCATCAACGAACAAAAAAAGATTCCCTTCAAGTTGTCTCCACGCATAATTTAACGCTTTACCTTTCCCACCATTTCGAGGCATTTCTATGACATCATCCGCATAGGTACGGGCTATAGAAGTCGTTTCATCTGTACTTCCATCATTTACAACGACAATGTGTAGATCATATGGTATTTCTCTTAACGATTGAATCGTTTTCCCTATTCGGGTTGCTTCATTGAAGGCCGGAATAATAACCGTAATACGATCGTTATTGTTCATCTGGAGTGACCTCCTCCTCTATAACTAACGATTCTTCAACAGCCCTCGCTTCGTCAAGCGCATGTTCTGCAATTCGAACAAAGCTTAAAGCACCTAATCGCTCTTCCATTTTGGACAAATCGATTGGTATAATTTGAGGGGATTGTAAGTTTTCTGTAATTAACCAACTTGGAATCTTTTTTTCGTTTAATAGGATGATGGGAAGAGCTTGTGTTGAAATAACGTCTCGAAGAATCCATTGATATGTTTCTTCTTGTAAAAGTTGTGGGTGAAGCACAACCATGTTTATATCCTGAAGCTTCGTTTGGTCAATATCCATAATATTACTCAATTGAACCGTGCTACCTGCTAATTGTAACGCTTCTAATAATGTTGGAGAAAATTGTCCGTCCGCATCTTTCAAAAACAGAATCTTCTCTTCTTTAAGTACATCTTTCAAACCTTCGTGCCACAAATTATCCCTATCTTTTTCAGATGTTTCCGATTGTTCCTCAAGAACTTTAATTTGTTGTTCTAGTTGTTGATTGGTATCTGCCGTTTCTTCATATCGTTCTTCGAGCTTATCAAGCAAATCTTGCTGCTGTTCAGAGAGCCATTGCTGTCCAAGCGATCCGCCAAGCAGAATACCTAATCCTAAAGCAAGAAAAATAGAAATTATTGTTCCATAATGATATCTTGGTGTTACCATCTCATCACCTACATTAATAACATTTTTATATTCAGCCAAAATAATTCTAACAGTCGTTTCATATTCGGATTAATAAAACTGATCGCAATGATTGGAAAAAAGGCTGCTAATCCAATCATTACAAAAGCTTGCCAGTTCACTTTTCTCTGCATATACAATTGGCTAACCCCTTTAGCATCGACAAGCTTCGTACCTATTTTCATTCTAACAAGTAGAGTGCTGCCCATTCCTTTTCTTCCCTTTTCAAGAAAGTCCACCATATGGGAATGGGTACCTAGAGCAACTATGATTTGTGCTCTGTGATCATACGCCATAAGCATTGCAACGTCTTCACTTGTGCCAATCATGGGTACAGCAATCCCCTTTAGCCCTAAATTGTGAACCCGTTCCAATCCAGGCGCATTCCCGTCAATATAAGCGTGTACAACAATCTCAGCCCCACATTTAAGGGCCTCATCAGATATACTGTCCATATCACCAACAATCATGTCTGGTTTCAATCCATGCTCAAGTAAAGCGTCTGCACCACCATCTACACCAATCAATACAGGCTTGACATCATCAATATAGGAGCGAATAGCTGCAAGGTCTTCCTTATAGTTAGCACCTCTGACCACAACGACGACGTGACGATTTTCCATTCTCGTACGCAAATCCGAAACGAATAATGATTTTAAAACGAACGCCTTCTCTTTTTGAGCATAAATAAGCGTATTATCGATAAAATGTTGAAGCGCTTCTTCCATATTCTCACGAGCGTGCTCCATCAATTTATTAACTTCGTCTTTACCTAATCTCGTTCCAGTTTCAATCGAAAAAATGTCTTCGGTATTGTGATCAACAATAGAGACGATATGATCACTTATACTTGCTGTCATTCCATCTTGTAGTCGTTCAAACCACTCTTTTCCGATTTGATCTATAACAATAATACCGTTTTCAACAAGTTTTTCTGTTCCCGGTGCAGGATAGGTACCGCTAATTGAACTCGATGCATTAATTACAGCTTTTACTTTTGCGGCAACAAGCCCCATTGCTGCTACTTCATCAATATCCTCATGATCAATAACAGCGATTTGACCAGGTAATAGGCGCCCAATCAAACGCTTTGTCCGGTTATCGACACCAATCGTTCCCGTGGCTTGAATGGGTGCCTTTTTATTTTGCCAAATCAAAACACTAACCTCCTACTGTAACCAATAAAATCCAATACTTTTTTAAAAAAAAGAGGCTTTCGCCTCTTTTATTCGTTCTTTAACCTGCCTTGTTTTCAATTCGCAACTTATCAGCAACCATTGCGATAAATTCAGAATTAGTCGGCTTTGCTTTACTAATATTCACCGTATATCCGAAGAGGCTCGTTATGGAGTCTACATTTCCCCTGCTCCATGCTACCTCGATCGCGTGCCTAATCGCACGTTCGACCCGACTTGGTGTAGTTTTAAATTTTTCAGCAATTTTTGGATAAAGAATTTTGGTAATTGAGCCCAATATTTCGATATCATTATATACCATTGTAATTGCCTCACGCAAGTACATGTACCCTTTAATATGAGCAGGTACGCCTATTTCATGAATGATATTCGTAATATGTGCATCTAAATTTTTTGTTTTTGGTGCAGAAGATACTGATTTTGATCCGACTGAAACAACTTTATTCGTAGCCACTTGACGAATACGGGTAGACAATACTTCCATATCAAACGGCTTAAGTATGTAATAAGAAGCTCCCAATTCAACCGCACGTTGGGTAATATTCTCTTGTCCGAAAGCTGTAAGCATGATGATCTTAGGCTGTGGCTTTAAATCCATTTTACGAATCTGTTCGAGTACGCCAAGACCATCTAGATGAGGCATAATGATATCCAATATAAGAACATCTGGAACAGTATTTTCGAGAATTTGGATGACTTCATTACCATTATAACCAACCCCAATTACTTCCATATCCGATTGTTCATCAATAAATTCCTTCAATAAATCAGTAAACTCACGGTTGTCATCGGCTAGTACTACTTGAATTTTCGGCAAGATTTCTTCCCCCTAATCGAATTTAACTACGTTTAATTGTTATGTATTATATTTTTCGACAAGGAGGTAAGATATTCCTGCTACAAAAATCATTTTTTTCTAATAATTTGCCAAATTCGTAATTTAACCGATGCTCTTTTTCTAGTACAAAAAAAAAAGCGGACTCCCTTGGAGTCCGTTTTTAGTCCATTCCCTACCTTTAATATCTATTCCTGCATCTCTTAGCATCCATTCTATAAAGCATCCGTATCCTGACGTTGGGTCATTAACAAACACATGGGTTACGGCACCTATTATTCGGTTGTTTTGTATAATTGGGCTTCCGCTCATGCCTTGCACGATTCCACCTGTCTTCTCTAACAGTCTTGGATCGGTAACTTTAATAATCATTCCCTTTGTCGCGGGGTATCGTTGTTTTATTACATTTTTAATCTCTATATGGAACTTCTCAACTTTTTGTCCTTCAACTACAGTTAAAATTTCCGCCGGCCCTTCTTTCACTTGCTCCGATAAGCCAATTTGTAACGCATCTTTTATTAATCCGTTTTCGGGAACTTTGGGCATCTTTCCAAAAATCCCAAATGGAGTATTTTTTGAAATTGAACCGATTGTTGCAGAATGATTAGAAAAAATTGCACGTTTCTGCCCTGGGTCACCGTTTTCACCTTTATCAATGGATGTAACGTTAGAATGAACAATTTCTCCTCCACCTACTGTAATTGGTTGACCAGTGTCTGTATCGGAGATGATATGTCCAAGTGCACCATATACACGATGTTTTGGATCAAAAAACGTTAACGTTCCGACACCTGCAGCCGAGTCTCGAATGTATAAGCCCATTCTATAGACATTTTCCTTCGAATCTAAAGCAGGTTTCATTTTTATGTTAAGTTCACTTTTACCGCGATTTATTTTTAAATTCATTACTTGCTTTTTCCGTCCTGCTTCGTTGACGAGTTCTGCTACTTCTTTAATATTATGGATACTTTTGTCATTTATCTTGATAATGACATCTCCAACTCTTACATCGGCCATTTCTCCGGGTGATTGCTTCTCATCAGATGATTGTACGAGGTGATGACCTACCACAATAATACCGGCCGATTGAAGCTTTACTCCAATCGATTGACCACCTGGGATCAGTTTAAAATCGGGCATTACGTTTACTCTTACTGTTTTTAATGGAATTGCCCCTAACTTCACTTGCAGTTCAGCCTTACCCGTCTGAATGGGGTTAATGGTTACGGGTGTGGAATGATTAACGGTTACAACTTCGGGGTTGTTCGATGTAATGTTTGTTATTGATGGTACAGCATCGGATACATCTTCAATCGAACCTTTAAATAATCTTATTTCTTGTGGAAAAGAGGCAAACTGTTGGAACGGCACTGAAAAACTCATGGTAATAAGAACAGTTGCAAATAATAATCCTACCCACTTGTTTCTTTCTCTTTTTCTCATTCCATCACACTCCTCGACCTCTAACCTACACCTCCATGTAACGAAATAATCACGTTAATTCTATCTCTAAGTGTCCTGGACGTGATTAATTACTTGTCATGTGTTTTTTATGGACTTAACCACCACGGTTGTAACTTTAAGTTAACCTTACTCTCATCGTTTTATGACTTATAAAACATCCCATGCTATATAAAATATCCCACTGTGTTTAGGATTGAATAAAAAAAAGATTGCGTTTACACGCAACCTCATTCGTTAATTTCTATATTGATCATATGTTGACCTTTGATTTGAAGTCAGAAGCAAATGTAAGCATTTCTTTTGCATGGTTCTTCGTCACTTCTGTTACTTCGACCCCACCTAACATACGGGATATTTCCATAACTCGTTCTTTGACATCAAGCTTATGAATCGTCGATATCGTTTCTTCACCATTGTATTGTTTCGAAATATGATAGTGTGCATCGGCCATGCTCGCTACTTGTGGCAAATGAGTAATACATAGTACTTGTCGTTCTTTTGAGATGCTGGCTAATTTTTCAGCAATCGCTTGTGCTGCTCTTCCACTAACTCCCGTATCAACTTCATCAAATATGAGTGTTTCTACATAATCAACTTTTGCAAGTATTGAACGTAACGCAAGCATGATTCGTGAAAGTTCTCCCCCTGATGCAATCTTAGCAAGTGGTTTAAGCGGTTCTCCAACGTTTGTAGAGATGAAAAACTCAATTCGATCAATCCCGTTTTTAGAAACGTGGACATGTTCACCATGAACTTCAATCCCTGTTTCATCCTTTGTACGAATAAACGATGGGCTAATTTCTGTATTCAACATGTGCAATTGTTGGAGTTCTTCTTTTAAGTACGAAACCAACGTTTCAGCAACCTGTTTTCTTATCTCAGAAAGCTCTTCTGCTTCAATGCTTACGTCTTGGGCGAGTTCTTGTAATTGTTTTTCTATCTTTTCAAGACGTTCGTCTTTATTCTGAATGACATCCAATTCATCTTCTATTGTTGCAGCATATTCTAAAATAGTGTCTACGGATTGACCGTATTTTTTCCGCAATGTTTGAATGAGGTCCAATCTCTTCTCAATCGATACCAATCCATCGGCATTAAACTCAATCGAATCACGATAATCTCTCAACTCAGATGTTACTTCTTCTAACTGATAAGACGCTGTCTGTAACAGTTCCAAAACGGGTAGTAGTCTATCATCGTACTTACTTGCGGATTCTACGTACGAAACGGCATGAGAAATACAATCTAACCCTTTATGATCGCCGTATAACATATCGTAACTGCTTGCGATATTTTGAAATAGTTTTTCAGCATTCGAAAGACGTTTTCTCTCTTCACTTAATCGAACGTCCTCATTTGGCTCAAGATTAGCGGCAACAATTTCATTTAACTGAAATTGGATAAGATCTAGTCGCTGAGCAGATGATTGCTCATGAGTAGACAACTCCTTAAAAAGTCGCTTTAGTTCTTGATATGGTCCATAAACAGCTTGGAATTCGACTTTTGAAGATGTGACTGATTGACCTCCATAAGCATCAATCCAATCGATGTGACGCTCAGGCTGAAGCAATGATTGATGCTCATGTTGTCCATGAATATTAACTAAACCAGCACCAATTTCTTTGAGTGTTGACAACGTAACCATTTGTCCGTTGATACGACAAATACTTTTCCCATGAATATTAATTTCTCTTCTTACGATGAGGGTGTGATCCTCATCCATTGGTAACCCTAATTCTTGTAGGAGATGATGGAGTGGTGACTGAGGGTCGAGCTCAAATAGTGCTTCGAGCTCAGCTTTATCTGAGCCATGCCGTACATATTCGGTCGATCCCCTTCCTCCTAATAAGAGACCAAGAGCGTCGATAATAATCGATTTTCCGGCACCTGTTTCACCAGTTAAAATGTTTAATCCGCTTTGAAACGGAACTCGCAACGAGGATATGATTGCAAAATTTTTAATTGAACATTCAAGTAACATGTAAGATCACCCTATTCATATCATTTCTAAAAAACGATCGACAATGAGTTTTGAATGCCTTGGATCACGGCAAACAATTAAGATCGTATCATCACCGCAAATCGTTCCCATAATATCGACCCACTCTAAATTATCTATCAATGCTCCAATCGCGTTTGCATTACCTGGCAACGTTTTCATTACGATTAGATGAGAGGAATGATCAATTGAGATAAAGCTATCCGTTAAAATTCGTTTCAACTTAAGAAGAGGGTTAAATCGCTGATCAGCGGGAAGAGAATACTTGTAACGTCCGTCCCTCGTTGGTACCTTAATGAGATGGAGTTCCTTGATATCCCTAGAAACAGTCGCTTGTGTAACTTGAAGTCCTGCCTCTTTTAACGACTCTACTAATTCTTCTTGTGTTTCAATATCTTGAGAAGTAATGATCTCTCTTATTTTTAATTGCCTTTGTCCTTTCATTTAGCCCCTCCAATATCTCCTTGAAGTTTTTTTCGAACGACTTCAAAGAAACTTCGTTCTTTCCATTTAACAAGATATGTGTCGAAAGGTGATCGATTAATGATGATTTCGTCTTCTACTTTGAGTGGAAAGCCAATTTGGCCATCAACGGTAAGACCGATATCTTGATGAGTTGCACTAACGCTAATTCTGATCGTATCTGTACCAGGAACAAGAATAGGACGTGAAGTTAACGTATGGGGACAGATCGGTGTGATTAGGATCGCGTTCACCCTTGGATTCACAATGGGCCCACCCGCAGATAAGGAATAAGCTGTAGATCCAGTTGGAGTTGATATAATAACGCCGTCACTTGAATAGGTCGTTACATAGTAATCGTCACTCCAAATTGTACTCATGATCATATTTCCAAAAGAACCTTTCGAGATCCCCACTTCGTTTAACGCGGAAAAGCGCTCCTTAACTTTACCATTTCGAACAACGTCTGCGTCAAGTCGCATTCTTCGTTCAACTTGATAATCTCCTAAGAAAATCCGGTCGACCGCTTGAGATAGATTGTCTGGTTCAGCCTCCGATAAAAATCCAAGGTTACCTACATTTATACCCAAAATAGGCAGTTTATATTGTGCAAAGTCTCGGGCAATGCCAAGTAGGCTACCATCCCCACCGAGTACAAAAACGATATCGACGACCGAAGGAAATTCACTTATGGCAAGTGCTATATCAAGCCTGTCCATTTTTATAGCTAATTCAGGTTGAATATATACTTTCCCTCTTTTCTCTTCAATTAAATAAACCAGTTCTCGGGCGACAATGACTGCCTTTGGTTTTCCTTTATTGATTGCTAATCCAATGGTTATTGTCACATCTAACACCTCATTTAACACTCATTTTAAGAATATAAAGGTAACAAGTACACCCAATACGAACCAAAACAATGCACTTTTCAAATGACCTCTAGTTTGTGGAATGTTCTCTTCATCGATCGCAAATTGAATTATTTTTAAATCTTTTTTGTCATCTGAAACGTAGATGATACCCTGGGGACGATACAATAAATAATAATGTAATAAGTGCTCTCTAATAGCAGCACCGGTCATTGATAGCGCTTGTTTCTTTTTTCCAATTTTAACAACATAGATTTCACTGTTTTTCTCTACAATATAGTCCGCATATAGTCGACTTTCAAGCTGTTTTTCTTCGACTTGAATGATAATCGGAATGCGCAGCTTGTCACAAATGACAGTATATCCTTTACTTTCAAGAAGTGTAACCACTTCACCCGTATACGTTTTATTCGTTCTTATTATTTTTAAAAATGGGACAGAAGGATTGCGTCTTCGTTGTAAGAATCGTATGAAAAACACGATGATTACCAAAACAAGAATACTATAAAAAACGAGTAAATCTCCTTGTCGCAACAACGAAAATCACCTCTCAAAGTATTATTCGCTTTTTACGCTCATAATCCTTTCGTTAAGGAAAAAAGATAAAAATCATCCGTTGGTGGATGATTTTTACTTTCTTTAGAAGTTCTTCATAATTAAATAACTTCTTACTATTTGTGTTGTTCGTGTGCCTGAATGACAATTTGTCTAATCTGTTCTTCTGATAATTGTAATGAAGGAGATTTGCTTTTTTGTAAATAGGCTAAAAATTCGATGTTTCCTTCTCCTCCTGTAATGGGGGAATGGGTCGCTCCTTTGACTTCAAATCCACTAGCGACGGCCATGTTCAAAACACGATTCAAAACTTCAATATGAGTTGCGGCTTCACGTACAATACCGTTCTTCCCCACCGCTTCTTTTCCTGCCTCAAATTGAGGTTTGATTAAGGTAGCCACTTCTCCGTTTGTGGCAAGGATTTGATTGAGAACGGGTAAAATGATCTTCAATGAGATAAATGAAACGTCAATAGTTGCAAAGTCCGGCTGTCCTTTTTTGAATTGATCCAGTGTGGCGTGTCGAAAGTTGGTTCTTTCCATTACAGTAACGGAAGGATTTTGACGTAATGACCAAGCCAACTGTCCGTATCCAACATCAACAGCGTACACTCTTTCTGCCCCATTTTGTAGGGCGCAGTCGGTAAATCCACCTGTGGAAGCTCCAATATCTAAGACGATACGATTTTGTAATGATAGCGAAAAGTGTTGAATAGCCTTTTCAAGTTTCAATCCACCCCGACTGACGTAAGGATGTACTTGTCCTTGGACTTTGATTGGGAGTTCGGTTAACACTTTAGTTCCTGGTTTGTCGATTCGTTCGTTTCCAACAAGAATAAGGCCAGCCATGATGGCGGCCTTCGCTTTTTCTCTTGTTTCAAAAAAGCCTGATTCAACGAGGAGGACGTCTATTCTTTCTTTGGTTGACATTGTTATGCTCCTTACTCTTACACCTTATGCTGTTGGCGTGGCATTGCGAGTTTAACTTGTTCAGCGATTGCCTCAGGTGTTAGACCGATTTCGGCACGTTGTTCTTCGTCGCTACCGTGCTCAACGAAGTAGTCTGGAACGCCAAAGATTTTGGAAACGACGTTGTCTTTTCCTTGTTCGTTATAAAATTCGAGTACAGCACTTCCAAATCCACCTTTTAAGGAGCCTTCCTCGACGGTAATGACTTGGTAGCCTTCTAAGGCAAGTTCGAGAAGCATTTCCTCATCTAGTGGTTTAGCGAACCTAGCGTTAATGACTTTTGCGTTGATTCCTTCTAGCTCAAGCATGTCCGCTGCGCGAAGAGCGAGGGCGACTGTTGTACCAAAGGCGACGATAGCGACATGCTTTCCGTCACGTATGACTTCTGATTTACCAATCGGCAATTCTTTAAGTTGATCGTCCATCGGTACTCCTAGACCACTTCCTCTTGGGTAGCGAACAGCGATAGGTCCGTTGTTATATTTAATGCCTGTCCAGATCATATGGCGCAGTTCATTCTCATCTTTCGGCATCATGATCGTGATGTTTGGGATCGATCTCATATAGGCGATGTCATAGACACCTTGATGAGTTTCTCCGTCCCCACCGACGAAACCAGCACGGTCAATCGCGATAAGTACATTTAGATTCTGACGGCAAATGTCGTGAACGAGCTGATCATACCCACGTTGGAGAAACGTCGAGTAGATCGCAAGGACAGGCTTCATGCCCTGCGTCGCTAGGCCACCTGACATTGTTGTAGCATGTTGCTCCGCTATGCCGACATCGAAGCACTGGTTGGGCAACTCCGCTTGAAACTTCAACAAGCCACTGCCGTAAAGCATGGCTGGTGTAATGACGACGACACGTTTATCTTCTTTTGCAATCATTAACAAGGTATCCGCAAAAACGGTATTATATCCCACAGGAGCTGGTTTTTTAATCATTTCACCGGATTCAATTTTGTATGGATAAGACACTCCGTGGAAGGGGGTAGATAAGTTTTCAGCTGGTATATACCCTTTTCCTTTCTTCGTTATGACATGCATTAACACAGGACCATCAATCTTTGCTGCTTGTTTCATACATGTCATTAATTCTTCCATATTATGTCCGTCAACGGGACCTAAATACGTATAGCCTAGTTCTTCGAACAGTACACCTGAGACGATCATATATTTTAATGTATCTTTAAGCTTCTCAGCAGTTTTAGCCAATGCTCCACCGATAGCTGGAATTTTATTTAATAGATGTTCAACATCCTCTTTAGCTTTTTTATAGGTTTTATTCGTTCGGAGCTTACCTAAGTAATTATGTAGGGCTCCTACGTTAGGGTCGATCGACATTTCGTTGTCGTTTAATATAACAATGACACGTTTTTGTTCGTGACCAATATGATTTAATGCTTCAAATGCCATACCACCGGTCATCGAACCATCACCGATTATCGCGACAACGTGGTTTTGTTTTCCTTGTAGGTCACGAGCGATAGCCATTCCCATAGCAGCGGAGAGGGATGTTGAGCTATGACCAGTCTCCCAAACGTCATGTTCGCTTTCTGCCATTTTCGGAAAACCACATAAGCCTTTATATTGACGAAGGCTCGGGAATAGGTGCTGTCTACCCGTTAATATTTTATGTACATAAGCTTGATGCCCTACGTCCCAAACGAATTTATCTTTAGGACTATCAAATAAATAATGAAGAACTAATGTGAGCTCAACGACACCAAGATTAGGACCGAGATGACCACCCGTCTTAGATAATTGTTCGATCAGAAACGTTCGGATTTCCTGAGCAAGTTTTTCAAGATCTTTAATCGGGAGTTGTTTTAAATCATTGGGAGAATGAATCTTTTCTAAAAGCACAAGCTCCCCTCGCTTTCAACTAGGATTGTTACTTATAAAATTACATCTTCAATGGACAAGTTAACGACTAATTACGGTCATTATAACACAGCTTATGAGAAGCTGTTATTTCCATGGTTTTTAATGTTCTCGATAACGAAGGTAATTTATGATGGCATGAAGTTCATCTGTTCGAATTCCCTGATTCTTTATTACTTCTGTCGCTTCTTCAAATAGAGCATCAACTTCTGTAAAACAAGATTCGATGCCTTTTAATGCAGGATACGTCATCTTATTCTTTCTCATATCACTACCGATAGGTTTCCCTAGTTTATTTTCATCTCCAATGATGTCCAATATGTCATCTTGAATTTGAAATGCTAGACCGATATTTTTCGCATACGTGGTCAACGCAGTGAGCTGTTGATCGGATGCATTACATAGAATCGCTCCAGCACGAACAGAAACAGTTAACAAATCCCCTGTTTTATGCTCATGAATGTAGCGAAGTTGATCGATGGTAGGCGTAAGCGCCTCTGCTTCCATATCAGCAACTTGTCCGCCTACCATTCCTACTGCGCCTGCTGCCTTTGCTATTTCCTGGATCGTTATTAAAACGGATTGTGGTGATAAATTATTGTCTATTGACGCTGTTGTCATTAATTCAAAAGCTTTGGTTAGCAAAGCGTCTCCTGCTAATATGGCCATTGCTTCGCCGTATACTTTATGATTGGTCAGCTTTCCTCTACGATAATCATCATTATCCATTGCCGGTAGATCATCGTGGATAAGGGAATACGTATGAATCATTTCAATGGCAGCCGCTACTGGCATCATATTATTTACATCTGCCCCTAGACTGTTGGCAGTCGTCAGCATAAGCACAGGACGTAAACGCTTTCCACCTGCCATTAGCGAATACATCATCGCTGATCGAAGCGTTTCGGGGAACGATAAATCTATAAATGAAGTCGATAAATAGTTTTCAATCGCGTGCTTTCTTTCGTTGAGAAAATCAATGCCCTGTGTTTTCATTATTACTCACTTTCTGGTACAAATGGTTTAGCAACCATTTCCCCGTTCTCTTCAATAAGCACTTCGATTTTCTGTTCCACTTCGTCTAGCTTGGCACTACAATATTTAGATAAGAGCATTCCTTCTTGAAATAATTCGATTGCCTTTTCTAAAGGGGCTTCTCCGTTTTCCAATTGGTCAACGACATATTCTAGTCGACTCATCGCTTCTTCGAATGTTAATGGTTCATCCTGTTTTGTTTTCATTGCTTTTATCCTCCATTTCCCACACTTGGCATCCTAATCGACCATCTTCGAGTTGGATGTTTACAATATCCCCTAGGGCAACGTCATGCAAAGATTTAAAAAGCTTTTTATCTTCCTTGTAGACAATGGAATAACCTCTTTGCATGATTTTCAAGGGACTTAGTGCTTCCAACTGTCTTACGTGAGACATCCAATCTTTTCGTTTATTCTCAATTGAACGAATCGCATGCTTAACAATGCCCTTATGAAATTGATCATGCTTTTGTCTAAGTAAGGCCAATTTATGAACGGGAGTAGATGTGGCTAAACTGATTGATTTACGATTAAGTGCAGAACGTTTTTCACTTATATTTCTTTTAACTAACAGCCTTAGTTTATCATTCAGTCGTTTCAAATGCTGTTCGTGTTGCTCAAAAGACGCTTTAGGTTTTCTCAAAACTGCCGATCTTTGCATTCGTGTTAAACGGTTTCTTTCTACTTGTACTTTTCGATTAATTGTTCGTAATAAAGACTGATTATGACGATCGATACTGTTTCTGATGTCTTTCACATGGGGAGTTAATAATTCAGCAGCAGCAGTAGGTGTCGCAGCCCTCATATCAGCTACGAAATCCGCAATCGTATAATCTGTTTCATGACCTACGGCAGAGACGATAGGAATATGAGAATGGAAGATGGCTCTGGCCACGATTTCTTCGTTAAAAGCCCATAATTCCTCAAGTGCCCCCCCACCCCGTCCGACGATAATGACGTCAACGTTGTCATGATGATTCAACCATTCAATCCCTTTTACGATGGATCGCGGCGCTTCCTGCCCTTGAACTAACACAGGATATAATAAAATGTTAGCTAACGGGTAACGACGACTTAACGTCGTAATGATATCTCGTACAGCTGCACCGGTTGAAGATGTAACCAACCCAATTCTCTTAGGAAAGGAGGGTAGTGTTTTCTTCAGACCCACTTCAAAAAGTCCTTCATCTTGTAGTTTTTGCTTCAATTGCTCAAACGCTAAAAATAAATTCCCTAGCCCATCCGGCTGCATCTCTTGTATGTACAGTTGTACTTGTCCATCTTTTTCATATACGGAGACATAGCCATGTACCAGCACCTTCATTCCATTTTTCGGAAGGAAGCGGAGGTATCGATTGTTCCCAGCAAACATAATGCTTTTCATCCGACCAGCTTCATCTTTCAATGTAAAATACATGTGACCGCTAGAATGGTGAGTAAAGTTGGATATTTCTCCTTTTACCCATAATGATTGAAAAACAACATTAGACTCCAAATAATCTTTAATTGATGCATTTAGTTCCCCAATTGAGAGGATGTGGAGACCTTTCATCCGTTCATCCTTCTCCGCTTTGCTGCAATAACGGTATTTTTCATTAGCATCGTAATGGTCATCGGACCCACGCCACCGGGTACAGGAGTTATTTTATGAACAAGTGGAGCTACTTTTTCAAAATCAATATCACCCACTAATTTCCCGGAAACTTGCCGTGAAATCCCCACATCAATAACGATCATTCGTTCATTAACAAACTCTTCTGTTATAAAGCCCGGTTTACCCATCGCAACGACGAGGATATCAGCTTGTCTTGTAATAGAAGCTAAGTTTCTTGTTTGGGAATGACAAAGGGTAACGGTTGCATCTTCATGAAGAAACAATGTTGCAATGGGCTTTCCTACAATGTTGCTTCGACCCACTACGACAGCGTGCTTTCCTGCAATTGTTTCCCCGGAGCGCCGAATCAACTCCATAATGCCATATGGGGTACAAGGTAGCAAGCAAGGTACACCACCAATAAGCATTTTCCCAACATTATTAGGATGGAAACCATCCACATCTTTATCTGGTGAAATTCGTTCAATCACTTGCCTCTCATCAATGTGAGATGGAAGAGGAAGTTGAACGAGGATCCCGTCTACATCATCTCGTTCATTAAGGCCATCAATGTGTCTTAACAAATCCGATTCACTCATATCTTTTGAGAAAGAATAGATTGATGAGTCGATCCCCACTCGTTCAGCAGCTTTTGCTTTTCCTCTAATATACGTGTGTGAGGCTGGGTCATCACCTACTACAATAACGGCAAGTCCAGGTATAATGCCACGCTTCGCAAGTTCTTCTATCTCTTCGATTATCTCTAGCTCGAATTCTTTTGCTAATAAACGACCATTGATTACCGACGACATGTTAATTTCCCTCCTACACCAAAAATGAACGGAATTGTAGTCACCCATACGTGAATTGTATTATTGCTCCGTTTTTTGGATGTGATTAATCTCTTTTACCATCTTTCCTAAGACACCGTTCACGAATTTACTCGATTCATCTGTACTGAACATCTTAGTAAGATCAACTGCTTCATTGACCGTTACGTGAGGTGGAATGTCATCGCGGAACATCATTTCATACGTTGCTAAACGTAGAATTGCCCTATCAACGTTTGCAATTCGATCCAAATCCCAGCCGGTTAAATAGTTGCGTATGACGTAATCTAGATCATCTCGTTTTTTCCAAGATTCAAACACAATCTCTCTAACAAAAGTAGCTTCGCGTCCATCTTCGTCTTCTAATACGGATTGGATAGCGATTTCCGGTTCATTGTTAGTTATGTCTAATTGATATAGACATTGCACGATTTTCTCTCTTGCCTCTCTTCGTTTCATTAAAACTCTCCTTATATTCCATAATATTAATATTTTACCCTATTTTGAATTATTTTGATGAAAAGTAAAAACCACCAAGGTTGGTGGCTATCTTTTTGTAAACTTACCGGGTAATATGCGATCAATCACTTCCCACAGATTCTCCCGACTATCTAGTTTCATTCCAATGTAAAAACCAAGCCCTAAAAGAATAGCGAACACAATCGTATCCCATAAACCGTTAATAAGATATACGATACCGAGTAATAGACCCAAAGCTGTTCCAATCATTTTACCCCGATGCAAATTCCATAACATTTCCCACATGGTTAGGACTCCTTTATTCAACTCGTCCTCTCGACGGCGTTGATTGAATCGTATTCTCAACAACAACAGTAACCGTTTCAACGGAAACACCTGTAATTTCTTCCGTATGTGATTTTACGTTTTGTTGAAGAAGTTCGATAATCTCAGGAATCGACGATTCACCATCCACAGTAATCCGAAGTCCAATTCGAATTCCAGCTTCCGTCTCGCCTTGTTTTACTCTTGCCTTTAAGTCTTTAACTCCTTTTACTTTACGCGCCGCTTTTATAGCGATACTTTCTAGCGTATCAATGGTAATAATAATATCGCCGAATTCTCCGAACTGGTGAATTCCACTAGCTTTTGGAGTGCCTCTAAACGAAAGTGTAAGAAACCAAAGACTTAAGACGATAAATACAATCGATGATACAATGGCAATAACGGCTGTTTCAATATCATTGTATAAGGAATCTATTATGTAATAAACGCTGTCATCCTGAATGATGTTCAGACTGACAAGAAAAACAATGACAGAAATGATCGTCAGCGAAAGGCAGTATATAGTTAACAATAAACGCTGAAATAAATTCATTCCGTGACTCCTCTCATTTTTACCTCATATTCATTATTCTATCGAATACGATCAGACTCTACTTCCAAATGTTCCTCAACAGGCATCTGTATTCCTACGACATGAATGTTGACTTTAACGACGTTGATTTCCGTCATACTATACACGGCGTGCTTTACATTTTCTTGTATAGCTAAACCAATGTTATGAAGACGATGGCCATATTTCGCAACAATACTAATCTCAATCGTAGTTTCGCTTTCGTTAATCGTTACTTTAATGCCCTTAGAAAGATTCTTTCGTCCTAATAGCTCAGCAATCCCTCCAGCTAAACTACCACTCATTCCTGCTACTCCTTCAATGTTAACGGTAGCCAAACCTGCAATGACTTGAATGACTTCGGGAGCTATTTGGATATTCCCAAAGTCTGTTTTTTCAAACTGTGCCTGAATGATCGACATTTCCCCACCTCCGAAAATGATTTCGTATTATAAGTATAGCTTCTTAGGATAATTATGACAATTTTTAGAGGAAAGTTAAAAAGTCCTCCTTTTAACCTTTATTTGTTAAGTCATTCTCTTCTAAAAATCGAATTGTAAACTCACCACTTCGGAACTTAGGGTGGTCGAGCAAACGAAGATGGAATGGGATCGTTGTATCCACGCCTTCAATGACAAATTCTCCTAGTGCGCGTTTCATCCGCTCGATCGCTTCCTCGCGATTTTTCCCCCATACAATTACTTTAGCAATCATAGAATCATAAAAAGGACTTATTTTATACCCTGGATAAGCTGCACTGTCGACACGTACACCATATCCTCCAGGCGGAAGATAGAATTGAATCGTTCCTGGAGATGGCATGAAATTACGATCTGGGTTTTCCGCGTTAATTCGGCATTCCATCGCCCATCCGTTAATGATGATATCTTCCTGCTTAAAGCTTAGAGGGTAACCTGCAGCTACAGAAATTTGTTCTCTAATTAAGTCAACTCCGTAAACCATTTCAGTCACTGGGTGCTCTACTTGAATACGTGTATTCATTTCCATGAAATAAAAGCTACCGTCCTGATCAAGTAAAAACTCAATTGTCCCTGCACCTGAATAATTGACCGATTTCGCTGCAGCGACGGCTGCTTTACCCATTTCTTCTCGGAGCTTTGGATCCAGCGCAGGTGATGGTGCTTCCTCTACAAGCTTTTGTAGACGACGCTGAATCGAACAATCACGCTCACCTAAATAAACAACATTTCCGTATTGGTCAGCCATAATTTGAATTTCTACGTGACGAGGATGTTGAACGAATTTCTACATGTATACACCGGGGTTACCAAATGCTGTCGCCGCTTCTTGCTGCGCCATATTAATCGCTTTTTGTAATTCTTCCCTAGACTGTACGACACGAATCCCTTTTCCACCACCACCAGCCGTTGCTTTTACAATAACTGGATAGCCAATTTGTTCCGCAACCTCGAGTGCTTCTTCAATATTTTCAATAATTCCCTCCGTACCTGGAACAGTAGGAACACCTGCAGCTTTCATCGTTTCTCTTGCAACCGCTTTCGCACCCATCTTACTGATCGCTTCAGGTGATGGACCAATAAAGGTAATGTTGCAAGCCGCACACAACTCTGCAAAATCTGCATTTTCAGCTAAAAATCCATATCCAGGGTGAATCGCATCCGCTTCAGTTAAGGTAGCCAAGCTCATTAAATTTGTGAAATTCAAATAACTTTCCTTCGAGGAAGTCGGTCCGATACAGTATGCTTCATCTGCTAATCGTACATGCAACGCATCCCGATCCGCTTCCGAATATACCGAAACCGTGTAAATGCCCATTTCTTGACACGCTCTAATGACACGAACGGCAATTTCACCACGATTGGCAATTAATACTTTTGTAAACATATCGTACCTCCTATTCAGGACGGACGAGGAATAGCGGCTGTCCGTATTCAACTAGTTGTCCATTTTCAACAAGAATTTCTACGATTTCACCACGAACTTCCGCTTCGATCTCATTCATCAACTTCATCGCTTCAACAATACAAACGACATCTTTCTCGCTTACTTTATCTCCTTTGCTTACATAAGCACCCGCTTCAGGAGAAGGCGATTTATAGAACGTTCCCACCATTGGAGACGTAATTTTATGTAGGCTTTCATCTATTTTCGCTTTAGAAGGTTCAGCACTTCCAGTTACGTGCTCATGTGGCACTTGAATTTGGTCCTGTTGATCAGGCGGTGTATATGTATTGATCCCAGGAGAAACGTGATTTTCTGTTATCACTCTCTCGATAGAAACTGTACCGCTTTTTGGCTTTCTTAAAATTAATTTCGTACCTTCGTTTTCCAATTCGAGTTCTTCAATGCTTGAAGTATCGATAAGTTTAATGATTTCTCTGATTTCGTGCAACTTTAACACGTGATCACTCCTTTTTGGTTAATCAATCAGTATTATATCACAGGTTATTGAAAAGACGGAAAA